>JACXTT010002144.1_pt1 | contig 31627 bp, 27 predicted proteins | sample 9270951 | NCBI WGS metagenome assembly JACXTT01 (sample SAMN15532306, study PRJNA645909) | rock metagenome | isolation source: weathered quartz diorite | place: Puerto Rico | collected 2017-06-21
GCGTATCTCCTTAGGTTAATGAGTTTTGGCGAACAATTTTTCCTAAGGTACGGATACGCCGCTTTTATTTCTACCCGGAGGTAGCAATCAAATATTTACACACCTTTTGAAGATAACTCCTGATCGACAATATCATTAGACATCTACTAAAACATTCTTCTGTTGTCATGACATTAAATGATCGGCGGGTTAGTAAAAAAATAACTCTCCCCGGAAGATTTAAGCGTATATATGTTGAAGAAGGGCAAGGAGTAGCTTTTTTTGGTGGAAAACAATTACTCGAACTCGACCCTTACGGAGAAAAGTTCTTATCGCTGTCAAAACACTCCATGAGAATTCAAGGAGATTTGAAATTGACAGAAAATATGATTCTAATAAGTCGAAGTGGGACAATTGGCAAGGTTAATATTGTTCCTAAACATTGGACAAATTGGATTGCAAACGAACACATTATCCGTGTAGTTCCCGCAAATGATGAAATTGCGGGATATATATATATATGGCTTGATACTGATTTTGGCTATGAATTAATTCGCCGATTCAGCTATGGTTCTGTTGTTGATGAAATCGATGCCCATCAAGTTGGACAAGTTCAAATTCCACTTTTGCGAAACAAAAAAACACAAGAACGCATAAATAATCTTGTACTTGAGGCAAACCAAAAACGCTTTGAAGCATACGAAATGGAACAGAAGGCAATTTCAATGGTGAATGAACTGATTATTCATTCGGGTTCGTCAGATAAAAAATCACATTCTCAAAAGAAGCTCACACAATCGCAGGATGATATTTCTGTCTCTCTTGATATGCCCTTCGATGAAGCAATGCAACGCCTCGTTCGAGTAAAGTCGCCGAAGAAGAAATGAAAAGTGAAGCAGAAGACTTCTAAAACAGAGCTAATTCAGGTGTGATAGATATATAGTCGCCTTGAATTATTGTAAATTGTGAGAAATAGTCTGACTCCGCCGGAATCATCTCAATCCTTGACCACAACCGCTCGGGCCTTCGTAAAACGGGTTGTCACTCGGCTCGTTCGAGACTGAATGTTGGAGCAATATCGACCGGTAGATTGTCGAGTCTTTCCAAGATCCCCTTCATGTCCATTCGAATGCTTCCGTACTTGTCGAGCATTGCTTTCGCTTTCACATAACTGCCTTCGGCCTGTATGGTCATTATCTCGTGAGTTAGGTCCCTGGCAGCATCCTTGATACCTTCAAAGTTCACGCTGTAGGCCTTAGTCGCTTCGTTATAGCGAACGCCCCCTTCATCAATTAGAAAATTGAACTGCATCGCCATCCCCTTTCCATGAGCGTCATTCGTCCCGAAACGGACAGTACGAAATGCGCCGGCGAGATAAGTCGCGTACATCCTTCGTTCGAATTGTTTCTCAATAACTCCTTTATCGATGAGGAACTGAAGAGCAAACAATCCGGAAATGTCCGCCTTTGCTTCCTCAAACGCGGAGCCTAATTCTTTAAGCTCTTTCCGGACGGTTGTCTGCCTACCATCCACGGTGATCGTGTTTGGCCCCAGCCCGTGCATCAACTCATGAGCTAGGATGTGAGTGAAGAACTGTTCGAAGCCGACGAGGGACTGCTGAGTCTTCTCCAAGGCTATCCCAGCAATCGGAGTCAGGATCTTGTTGAATTTGGCCTCCTGGACGTTTCGGAGCAAGACACGCTTGCTCCCCTTTTCTCGTGTAACTTTCTCATCATTGGGAAGGTTGAATGCTGCCGTTTGGACTCCCGGTCGCGATTCGCCGCCCGTCATGATCTCGTCGACAACACGAATGGGCGAGAGCGCACCCAGCTTGGGGTTTCGATACTTTGGATCGATCGGCAGATTGTCCTCGATTTCCTGAAGGTAGCTCGAGAATTTCTCGAGTTTCTTCGTCTCGGCATCGTTGCGGAGGGTTATGAACGCTTCAAAGGCCGCTTTATAGTTGAACAGCTCGTCCATGTAGACCTCATACGGCCCAATCGTCGGCTCTACCGGACTGTCGAGATCCATCCATGCGACGTCGCTATCATAATAGTCATTGGTGAGAAATGCGGTCGCTCGACGTGATAAAAATGCCCTCAGCGTGGCGTTGTCGGTCAGTCCGGCAGCCTCGCGAAGAAGCTGAGCTGCCTGTTTCAGATGTACGCTATACTCTGTGCTATAGGGGACTGTTACCAACTTTCGATTCTCATCGCGCCGGACCGTCGTGAAATATCCGGTGGCGTCTCTCTGCCTCGCTTCAGATTGCGTGCCTATCCAGGCATTGAATTCGTCCTTGGACATATCCTCAGGATAATAGTTAGCCCCCTCGGGGTGGGGGCCTATCCCGTCGATAAATGGCTCGTCATGGTCGAGTTTCGACCAAGGCCCCATGTTAATGAGGAAATACTGGAGTCTCTCCTTACCCTCTGTTGATTCATCCTTTCGAAGCTTCGCAAGCAGATCCATATTCCCGCTCCACTTCTGGATCAAATAAATTGAATCCATCAGTTTCGCGGCTTCCATCAGCTTCGTCAATGCCTGACGGTCGCCGGCCGATAAGTGTGACACGTCGGCAGAGATGTCGGTGGGAGCGAATCTCCTGGCCTTTAAGGAGAGCTGGTTTTGTGCAATCATTTCGGTCTGTGCGAAAATGAAAGTGAGTGCGAATGTCAGCTTTAAAAACATGGCGATCCTCGAGTGGTGGGATTTATCGATGAGTCAGTATGGATGAAGATATGTGGTGGAGGCACAAAATGCAAGGGCAACCGATCGCAGGGCCCTCTCCCCCTAGAAGGAAGCGATGTACCTTCCGCACTCCCTGCTACTCCAAGAGTTTTCGAAATTCTCCAAACTCTTTCGTCAGCATATCGACTCTGGCCTCAAGCGCCTTGAAATCATCCTGAAGTTTCCCGAGAGGATTCTCTTCCTTTTCAATCCGGGGTTCCCCGGCGAGGAGGTGCGCGTAACGAGCCTCCTTGTGGCCCGCCTGTCGGGGGAGCCGCACCACCATCTCTCTTCTGCTGCCGGATCCTTGCAGCGTATCCAGGGTTCTCTGCACATCATCAAGTGTCGCAAAACTATGCATCGGCCCCGACCTATTCCGCAACTCCCCGACAGTCTGCGGTCCCCGAAGCATCAGCAGACAAAGCACTGAAGTCTCTTCAGCGGTCAAATCATACGATTCTCGGAAGCTGTGCTTGTATTTCGGTACTCTGATCCCAGCCCCGGTCACTGTGCTCACGAGTTTTCGTTCGCGTAGTTGCTCAATTCCCCGAAGGACCGATGCCTCATCGAAAGACACGACCGGATCGCGGTTGTTCTTTTGATTGCAGGCGTTGGTGAGCGCGTTGAGAGTCAACGGATAGTAATCGGGTGTGGTGATCTCTTTTTCGACGAGGGAGCCAAGTATTCGGGTCTCTATCTCGCTTAGATCCTTCATGTTCTCACGATGGTTAAATTGTGCCCTGACGGCCAATAACGAATGCGTGCATCCCCGTCAGGGGACGGGGCATTTCCCGGTTGTTACCTGCCAGAGAAAGGATAGAATCAACGCACCGATGGCGATAATTACCAAAGCCGACCTTCTCATAAGATGATGCAGGGAATTGTTTGAAAATAAGAAGGAGGCGCGGTCATGGTAGATGGCGTCTACCCCTGCCGCCTGCCGTTCGATGGTCGGAGCGTAATCCGCCGTCCATTAGACATTTCTTGCCCGCACAATTGCAGTGTCCTTCTTCTAAGCCTCCTACGCTCAGAGTCTCTCAAGATTTTTCTGGAGTTTTGTGACATTTTCCCGAAATTGATCCAGCTTCTCTCTTTCCTTTCTGACAACATCCTGCGGTGCTCGATTGACGAAGCTTTCGTTGGCCAGTTTTCTTTCGATCCCGTCAACCATTCCCTGGACGCGCCTCAGTTCCTTTTCGATGCGCGCTCGTTCTGCCCCCAGGTCAATCAAACCCTCGAGGGGGACGAATACCTCACCGCCATTCACAACGGCGCTTGCCGCCTGTTTTGGTTTGTTTCCGTTTTTCAACCGTTCGATTCGAGTCACCCGTGCAAGCCGCAGAAAATATCCCTGATATTTTTCAAAAAGTTCTTCCTTCGAGGCTTCGGGGAAGTCCACGATGATCCCGATATCCTTCGACGGGGGTACAGAGAGTTCCCCGCGAATGTTCCGGATTCCGCTGATGGCATCCTGCACGAAGTTCATCTCCGATTCCGCGTCCGTGTCGATCCACCGCGCTTCTGACCGCGGGAAGGGAGTTATCATGATCGATTCATTCGGGCCTCTCGCGCCAAGATGTTGCCAGAGTTCCTCGGTCACAAACGGCATGACGGGATGAAGCATTTTCAGGGCGTTATCAAAGACATTCATCGCCCGAGCGAGCACAGTAGCTTTGATTTCTTCCGATTCGTCCCCGTAAAGCCTTCCCTTAATCATTTCGACGTACCAGTCGCAGAAGTCGTGCCAGACGAATTCATACAGAATCTTCGTCGCCTGGTTGATCTCGAACCTCTCAAGGGCACTAGTCAGATCGGCCAGCGCCGAGTGGAGGCGTGAAAGGACCCAGCGGTCGGCAAGGTCAAGGTGATCCTCCAGCCCCGACGCGGACGGATACTTGGCCGATTGTTCCTTATTCATGAGCAGGAATCTTCCCGCGTTCCAGATTTTATTGGCGAAATTTCTTCCAAGTTCGCATTTTTCGTTGGAGTAAAGCACGTCCTGGCCGAGAGGCGCAAGATACAGGATGGTAAAGCGCAATGCGTCGGCTCCGTACTCTCTGATGACATCAACAGGATCGGGAGAATTTCCGAGAGACTTGCTCATCTTTCTTCCGAGGCCGTCCCGGATTATGCTGGTGAAATACACATGCTGGAACGGAACCAGAGCTTGTTCGCTCTCGCGAGGGGATCCGTCCGGAAGCGGTATCGTGTCCATGACATCAAGCCCTGCCATGATCATCCTCGCCACCCAGAAGAAAATGATATCCGGGGCTGTGACGAGTGTATGGGTGGGATAAAAGTATCTAAGCTCCGGATTGTCCGCGGGCCAGCCGAGAGTAGAAAACGGCCAGAGCATCGAGGAAAACCAAGTATCCAAAACGTCCTCGTCCTGCTTGAGCTTTTTCGATCCGCACCGAGGGCATTTTTCGGGGGCATCCCTTGCCACTATCGGGTCGGCGCAGGCTTCACCCCCCTCCGAACAGTACCAGACGGGGATACGGTGGCCCCACCAGAGTTGCCGGGATATGCACCAGTCACGGATGTTTTCCATCCAGTGCGTGTATGTCTTTACCCATCTTTCGGGATAGAAACGGATCGTTCCCTGCAGCACCGCCTTGAGCGCAGGTCCTTTGAGCGGTTGCATGCGAACGAACCATTGGTCCGAGAGATAGGGTTGAATTATGGTGTCGCAGCGGTAGCAGTGCCCTACGTTGTTGACGTAAGCTTCGGTCTTCAGCAAAAGCCCGAGGTCGGAGAGATCCGAAGCGATCGCTTTACGGGCTTCACGATGGTCCATTCCCCTGTATTTTTCAGGAACCTCGCTGTTCAATCGGGCAGAGTCGTCGAGGATGTTTATAAAAGGCATTTTGTCCGACTTCCCGGCGTTGTAACGCTGCGCGACCCAGTAATCGTTCGGGTCATGCGCCGGGGTCACCTTCACCATTCCCGTACCAAACTTCGGATCGACCGATTCATCCTCGATGATGGGGATCTCCCGTCCGGCGAGAGGGAGGAGGATCTTCCGGTCCAGAAGATGTTTGTATCGTTTGTCTGCAGGATTGATGGCAACGGCGGTGTCCCCGAGGAGCGTTTCCGGCCTTGTGGTGGCAATGACCGCGAATTCCTCCGAATCCTTTATCGGATACCGGATGTACCAGAGATGCGTATTCTGCTCGCTGTAGATGACCTCGTCGTCGCTCAGGGCCGTATGGTCGAGGGGACACCAGTTGACGATGTATTTTCCCCTGTAGATGAGTCCCTGTTCGTGCCACCTGACAAACATCTCGCGCACCGCGGCGGATAGGCCATCGTCCATTGTGAATCGTTCCCTCTGCCAATCGAGCGACGCCCCGAGCATCCGCAGCTGTCTCGTGATGGTTCCCCCGTATTGCTCCTTCCATTTCCATACAAGCCGGATGAATTCTTCCCGTCCGATCTCGTGACGGCTCTTTCCCTCCTTGAGGAGCGAGCGCTCGACGACGTGCTGGGTCGCGATTCCGGCGTGGTCGGTCCCGGGCATCCACAGCGTCTCAAATCCCTGCATTCGCTTCCAGCGCACAAACGCGTCCTGGATGGAAATATTCAGAACATGACCCATGTGCAAGACACCGGTGATGTTCGGGGGCGGGATGACGACGGTATAGGGGGTGTTCTCCCTGCTTGCGGACGCGTGGAAAAATCCGCACCTCTCCCAGAACGGATACCACCGCTCTTCAGCCTCCTTTGGGCTGTAGGCTTTCGGAAGTTCGGCCATGGATGTGTAGGTCTATCGGACGGAGACGACTCGGGAGATCTCGCTCGCATTCCCGGCACGGTCCTTCATGAGAATGCGCATGTCATGCCTTCCCCGGTCGAGACGCCCGTCGCCCTCGAACGTCACGCGCCGGTGCTCGCCGTCAATCTCCGGAATGACGAGCTTTCCGTCAAGGTACATCTTTATTTCATCGGGGTCAACCCCCGACAGGTCATCGGCGTAGCGAAACGAAGCCAGAAGGATGCCCTTCCGCTGCCATACCCTGAGCCTCCCGAAGCGGGGAGGAACATCATCATTGAGTATCGCCACATCGCCGAGCATTCGGCTCAGCGTGGCTCCCAGAGCTTTCTGACTGTCAGGCTTGGAGTTTTCGAGGGTCCAACCGCCGTTCCCCCTGAAGTAGAGCCCCGGCTTATTCTCGGAGCCGGATTTCATCGAGACCCGGATGCCGCCGTTGAGCAGGACGTCGTCGGGCGAGAGGGAATAAATCTCTCCGTCAGACTCCCGCGAAATCTGCAGACACAGGGGCCTGTAGACAGCTCCCGAATCGTAGGAGACGATCAGACGCCCGCTGTCAACCGGGAAGGACCCTCCCCTATCCGGCGGAATGACATAAAGGGAGATCGCGTCCTCGGCCTTGACCGGCCGGCCATTGACCTCCGCATCAACTTCCACGGCGCATCGGCCGCGTACACCGATGGAAGGGACATACGCGCCCGCATATCTGTTGACGTCAACCGCATCAACGGCGACGGACCGGCGAACGTTGCCTTCATCGACGTAGAGGGTCGGGGCCTCGGTAAAAACCCCGGGGGTCGTCAGGGTGAATCGGACATGATCCTCACGTACATCGCTTGAAATGTGTACGTCGCGGGCCGGCCCAAGAGGTTTCTTGACGAAGTAGAAGACCGGGGAGGATTGCGAGCCCCAGCGGGATTCCGCAATGATCTTGACGACATCGTACGGCCTTGTGTCGATCGGAAGCTCCATCCCGCTCGCATCCATCTCAAACCTTCCTCTGATCAGGGTATGCTGGGTCCAGTTCGGCTGAAACGCGCGTTTTCCGTAGACGTAGCACTTTTCGATCGATTCCAGGTTCGATCCGTTTATGATCACATCCTCTCCGTCCGCCCGGCCCATGTGGATCTCTGGCCTGTGATTGGCCAGCAGAACTCCGCGGAGTTCGGCTCTGTTTCCGCTGTTATCAAGGCAGACGACCCGGTAATCATGCTTTCCCTCGGCCAGCTTATCCGTGTTGATGATCCCCGTTCCGGCAGGTTTATGGAAATAGAAAGGAAGCACATTGCCGGTATCGATGTACAGTTTCTGAAATCGGCCGGTTCCCCTCTGAATGGAGGCATAATCGTAGTGAAGATCTATCTGCTTTGTCTCCTCAGCGGGGACCCGATTCAGTTCCATTGCAAAGGTGAGGCTGTCGTCCAGGTATAGCTCGATGCGATGGACACCCGCCATGCTGCGGGTTCCTTCAGACCGGTCTTCGGCGTCAACGCCGATCCCGATAAGTCCATGGACGCGCACGGGTTCCGGAATCGTCAGAAGCTTTCGCCGTCTCGGAAACCGGCTGAAGTATTTCGGCGAAACCCCGTTATCGACCGTCGATGAATAGGTGAGAGGCGAAATCATGAGCCTCCGTATGAACGGGGGAATATTATCCTGCACGAGAAAACTCTGGAACAGCATCGGGTTGAGGGGGTTCAGACTCTCGTCCCGGATCTCGAAGTGAAGATGGGGAGGCCCGAATCCCGAATCGCCCGTATACGCAACGACGTCCCCCTGACGAACCCGGATCGTCGGCCGGTCAAATGTCAAATCGATGGAATATGTGCCGCGCCGGTACTGCTCCTCGCGGACAGCCTTCGTGATCTCTTCGTTAAACCCCTGGAGATGAGCGTAACAGGTGACATATCCATCGTCGTGCCGAATGAAAAGCATTTTTCCGTAACCGCTCGGGGTGATGCGAACTTTGTAAACGTACCCATCCCGGGCGGCAAACACTTTGTACCCTTTCACCCCGTTTGTGCTGATGTCGATCCCGCCGTGGAAGTGAGATGTCCGGTATTCTGCAAAGGAGGACGTGACCCGCATGCTGGCGTCCGTAGGCCAGATGTAGTTCTGCAGCGGCACACGAACCGAATCAAATCGTGAACCGGGGTCGTCGGCGTGAACGGGGGAGCCCGCGGCCAGCCCAATTCTCAGGAGTAATAAAACCAGAATGTTTAAGGTGATCATCTAACCTTCCCGCACACTGTTCGACATCGAGACGTGACCGACAAGCTCGGCCTCGATGGTGTCGCCGCCGCGCACCCGCCCAACCCCTTCCGGCGTCCCGGTGAAAATCAAGTCCCCACGCTCCAGGGTGAAGAGAGAGGATGCGTATTCAATGATTCTCGCAATTGTGAATATCATATCGCCCGTCCAGCCGCGCTGCCGGATGGCTCCATTGACTCTGCATTCAATCGTTAAATTTTGCGGATCAGAGATGTTTTTCTTTGAAACAATCCTTGAAATCGGTGCCGAAGTGTCGAATCCCTTGGAAATAGTCCAGGGATTCCCGCCCTCCTTCGCTTCATTCTGCTTGTCGCGCATCGTCATATCCAGCCCGATGGCATACCCGGCGACGAAATCAAACGCATCGTCCTGACGGATATTCCTGGCGTCTTTTCCCAGCGCAACAACGAGCTCGACCTCATGATGCACATTCTTCGAAATCTGCGGGATGACGATCTCCTCCCCGTTCCCAATAATCGCTGTCGACGGTTTCATGAATATGATGGGAGAACGAGGCGCATCCGAATTCATCTCTCTCGCATGGGCAGCATAATTCTTCCCCAGACAGAGGATTTTGCCGACCGGGACTCTTTTCCCCTCAATTATAACCCTGCGCATTTGAGAGACTAGTTTTTTGAAAATGTACTCAAAACGGCAGATTTTTGCAAGAGAATCTGTGATTTGAGACGGGAAACACACCGATCCCCGATTTTCTTGATTTTAGTCACGATTTATGTTTATATTTAGCGCGTTTCCGACGTCAGAGGAGTTTGGTGCCAAGAACATATGTCCACGCCGGAGTCGATGTCGACGCCGGTAACGAATTTGTATTGCGGATCAGAGAAAAAGTTCGATCGACGTTCTCTGACTCCGTCCTGAGCGATATCGGGTCATTCGGCGCATGGTACAGCGGAAGTTTTCCCGATCTCCGCGAGCCGGTCCTTGTCTCCAGCGTCGATGGCGTGGGCACCAAGCTCAAAGTTGCGTTTCTCATGGAAAAACATGATACCATCGGCGAAGATCTCGTCAACCATTGCGTCAATGACGTCGCGGTGTGCGGCGCCAAACCCCTCTTTTTTCTGGACTACTTCGCCACCGGAAAGCTCCTTCCCGCCATCGCGGAGGATGTTGTAAGCGGGATGGTCCGCGGTTGTCTTCAGAACGGCTGTTCACTCGTGGGGGGAGAAACTGCGGAGATGCCCGGCTTCTTCAGGGAAAATGAGTACGATATCGCCGGGACTCTTGTCGGAGTCGCAGATCGCAGCAGTATCTTCGACGGCACCAGGGTTAAGCCGGGGGATGTTCTGCTCGCGCTCCCCTCAACCGGCCTCCACACGAACGGCTTCTCCCTGGCCAGGTCGGTCTTGTTTGAACGGTATGAGGTTGACGATTTTGTCGATGAACTCGGCATGAGGGTTGGCGACGCCCTGCTCTCGACGCACCGCTCTTATCTGAAAGCGATCGCAGCCCTGCGCGACCATCCGGAGGTCCACGGTTTCGCCCATATAACGGGAGGAGGGATTGTCGGAAATGCTTCCCGGGTCATTCCGTCGGACTGCGTGCTCAGGATAAACTGGAAACGGTGGGAACGACCGCCGCTGTTTCGGCTCATTCAAAAGGCCGGGAATGTTCCGGAAGAGGATATGCGCAAAACGTTCAATCTCGGGGTGGGACTGGTGATAATCATGTCAAAACGGGGCGCAGGCGCCGTCACAGAGATCTTGCTGGCGCAGGGTGAAGAACCGTTTCTTATCGGCGAAGTCTCGAAAAAGTAGCACAGATAGCAGCGTGAACGAAAAAATTCGACCCTCAGGTTCCGGCGGCCGGACACCCGCATCCGCCGAGGAATCCATGAAGGACCGCCTTCTCCAGCACCCCGGTCTGGTGAGGAGGCTGAGTTCGCTCAATGATTTCGCCGCCAAGATCGGCGTCGCTCAGTCGCGTGAGGAGATTTTCGGGGTCTTACGGTCGGAGGGGAAATGGCTATTCGACTACGAGATTCTCATGACGAATCTGCTTAACCAGGGGGCAACTCACTATGTTATCAATACGCATTCGCCCGTGGCCGATGCGAGCGACCTTAACCACAAGCATTTCAGCGCCGAGGAGGGTATGCCGGGCTGGGTCGCGGACAACCAGGCAGCTATCATCGAGGATATACTGTCGTGCCCGGCTTTCAGCCCCGCTATTGAGGGGAAAATCCAGGAACTGGGGATAAAGTCCCTGCTGATCGTCCCGATGCGCTCCGGGAACAGGATCGCTGGCTCCCTTACCCTGGGATCTGTCCGGGCGTCTCATTACACGGCTGAGGACTCGATCATCGCTCAGCTCGTCGGAATCCACCTCTCCACGGCGCTCGAACATGTCTCATCCCTTGAAAACGCCCGCAAGAGGATCTCTCAGATCGAACTGATCTACGAGGTGACGGCGCAGATGGCGTCTATGCTCCAGCTCGACGATCTCCTGGGCGCGGCGGCAGCCTCGATCCAAAGGAATTTCAACTACTTCGACGTTACGGTCTTCCTTTTCTCGCCGGCTGACCGCGAGCTTATCCTCGAGGCTCATTCAGGCAGTTTTGTCGATTTTCTTCCCCACGGCTACAGACAGCGGCCGAGCCAGGGGATTATCGGATGGGTGTTTGAGAAGGGGGAACGGGTCATCTGCAACGATGTCTCCCAGGACCCGCGCTATGTCGCCTACGCCTACCACAACACGAAATCGGAAATGGCGATTCCGATCAAAATCGATTCGGAGACGGTTGGGGTGCTCAACGTCGAAGATACGAGGCTTCACGCATTCGATGAAACGGACGGCGTCGTCCTCCAGACGCTTTCCGACCAGCTCGGCATCGCCATAAGAAATGCCCGGCTCTACGATGAGGTCCGGAAGGCGAATATGAAGCTGACCGAACTCGATAAGCTCAAGTCTGAGTTTCTGGGAATCGTCTCGCATGACTTCCGTTCACCCCTCTCGAGCATCATTCTCGCCGGCAAGTCGCTGCTGAAACACGAAGCCGTGCTCGCGGCCCCGAGGATCAGGGAATACCTCCATATCATCGTCGATCAGGCAAACCGGTTGAACCAGCTTGCCGAGGATACTCTGTCGATCGCAAAGATCGAATCGGGCCAGCTGAGCTATTATTTCAAGATCGTGAATGTCGAACGACTGATCCAGGACGCGGTCTCGATGGTCCGCTTCTCCAGCCGGCATGCCGTCGACTACAAGATCGAACCGACCGTCGCCTTCATCAAGGGCGACCAGACGAAGCTGCGGCAGGTTGTGCAGAATCTGGTGAGCAACGCCGCCAAGTATTCTCCCCGGGGCGGAAAAATCCGCATCAGCGCGCAGGAATCTCCGCCGGACAAGATCATTCTTTCCGTCTCCGACGAGGGGATCGGGATCCCCCCGAGCCAGATCTCAAAATTATTTCAGAAATTCTCCCGCGCCGACACCGAGAACGCAAAGGATATCAAAGGCGCGGGTCTGGGTCTCTGGATCTGCCGCGAGGTCGTTGAAGCGCACGGGGGCAAGATCTGGATCGAGAGCGAGGAAGGCAAGGGGACGACGGTGAAGTTTACGCTCAAAAGGGCGGGTTAGGTTTCTCCGGACGGCCCGCATGGTGCTTCACCACCCTCGCCTGGGCCATGAAGATCACTTCCTCAGCAATATTCGTCGCCAGGTCCGCAACACGTTCTAGGTTCCTGCTCACCCTGATCACCTCAAGGCCGCAATCGATGACCTTCTGATCCGCTTTCATCCGCTCGACGACCCCCTGGATAACCTTCTGGTTCATCGCATCGATCTGATCGTCTTTCTCCAGAACCTTGTTCCCGAGGGTCGGATCGTTGTGAATGAAACCGTCCAGAGCGTCGCTGAGCATCGACTGGACGATCTCCCCCATGGCGGGCAGCTCCACGGGCTCTCCGCAGCCGCGCCGGGATAGGGCGACCACCGATTCGGCGATGTTCACGGCGTGATCCCCGATGCGCTCAAGATCGTTGTTTATCTTCGTGGCCGCCAGGATCATCCGGAGGTCGACCGCCACCGGCTGCTGAAGCGCGAGGATGTCGACGATGGCATTGTCGACCTCAATCTCCAGCCCGTTGATCCTCTCGTCCCCGTCGATCACCCGCCGGGCAAGCTCCCCGTCCCCTGCGTGCATCGCCTCGAGAGAAAGCCTGATCGCCTCTTCCGCCAGGCTCCCCATTTTGATAATCGTGGTCTTGAGGCTTTCCAGCTCCCTCTCAAAGTGTCGCTGCATCGGATTTCCTTTAATGTTAGCCGAATCGTCCCGTGATGTAATCCTCGGTCTGCTTCTCCCCCGGTGTCGTGAACATCCGCTTAGTCTCGTCAAATTCGATGAGCTGGCCGAGATAGAAAAATGCCGTAAAATCGCTCACGCGCGCCGCCTGCTGCATGTTGTGCGTGACGATGACAATCGTGTATCTCTCCTTAAGATCATAAATAAGTTCCTCAATCTTCGCGGTCGCTGTCGGGTCTAGGGCGCTCGCGGGCTCATCCATCAGGATGATCTCGGGGTCCACGGCAAGAGCCCGCGCGATGCAGAGCCGTTGCTGCTGGCCGCCGGAAAGCGCCAGCCCGCTTTTGTCCAGATCGTCCTTCACTTCGTCCCAGAGAGCCGCCTGCCGCAGGCTCCTCTCGACGATCCCGCCCAATTTTGATTTTTCCCTCACGCCGTTGATGCGGGGCCCGTACGCGACGTTGTCAAAAATAGATTTCGGAAAGGGATTCGATTTCTGAAATATCATTCCCACCTGCTTCCTCAGCTCCACAACATCCACATTTCCATAAATGTCGATGCCGTCGATGAGCACACGCCCCTCGGCTTTCACGCCGTCGATCAGGTCGTTCATTCTATTGACGGACCGCAGGAATGTCGATTTTCCGCAGCCCGAAGGACCGATCAGCGCCGTGACCCGGCGCTCCGGGATTTTTAGCGAGATGTCCGAAAGAGCCCGCTTTTCCCCGTACCAGAGGCTGAAGTTCCCGACGGCGATTTTGGTGTGCGACTCCATCAGTCAGACGCGTGAGGCCGCCCGCATCCGGTAACGGAGGAAGACGGCGGTGAAATTCAGCAGAAAAGTGAGGGCAAGCAGCACGAGAGCAGTCGCATACTGGATTCCGAGAGTCGCCTCGACATCCGTCGACTGTGTCGCCATGACATAAAGATGATAGCCGAGATGCATGAACTGATCCGACATGCTCGACGGAAGATGGGGGAGAAAATATGCCACCCCCGTAAAGAGTATCGGGGCCACCTCCCCGGCGCCCCGCCCTATGGCAAGGATCCCCCCGGTGAGGATCCCGGTGTACGCATTGGGCAGGACGACCGACCGGATAGTCTGAAATTTCGTCGCCCCGAGAGCAAGACTTCCCTCCCTGAGCTCCCTCGGCACCCCCCTCAACGCCTCCTCAACCGAGACGATGACAACGGGGAGCGTCAGGAGTGCCATGGTCATGCTCGACCAGAGGAGATTCGGCTGTCCCCACTTGAGGCCCCCGCCCCATAAAGCGTCCATCCCCCCTCCGACGAATTGTACGAAAAATCCCAGACCGAAGAGTCCGAAGACGATGGCTGGCACTCCGGCAAGCGTGTTTACTCCGAATCGTATCAGCCTCGTAAACAGGGAGTTCTTTGCGTACTCGTTCAGGTAGATGGCGGTGATGGTCCCCACCGGCACACCGGCAAGCGTCATCAGGAGCACGAGGGAAACCGTCCCGACGATAGCGGGGAAGACTCCCCCCTTCGTCATCCCCTCGGCAGGGGGTTTTGTGAGGAATTCGAGCGAAATGTTTCCGGCCCCCCCGCGTATAACATCTCCCATGACGAGGAACATGGCGAGGAGGATCAGGGCCGACGCCCCAGCCGATGATCCGACCACGATCCATCCGCCCGCTTTTCTCCTCATGCGACGCCCCGAAATCGCTTCTGCAGCCGGGCACGAACGTAGAATTCCGCCACGGCATTGAGCGCGAATGTGAAGAGAAAAAGTATGGAGCCGATCAGGAAAAGGACGCTGTAATGAACGTCGCCGAAGACAACTTCGGCCATCTCTGCCCCGATCGTCGCCGACATCGTCCGCACCGGCTCAAAGATTTTCCACGACCACAGCGCCGCGTTCCCGGTGGCCATCAGGACGATCATCGTTTCACCGAATGCCCGGCCCACGCCGAGCAGCATCGCGGCAAAAACCCCGGGGGTCGCCGCGGGGAGTACGACGAATAACGCCGTCTGCCACTTCGTGGCGCCCAGGGCCAGACTCGCCTCCGTGAAATATTTCGGAATCGAGGACAGAGCATCCTCCGTCACGCTGAAGACGATGGGGATGACCGCGAGCGAGAGCGCAACCCCTCCCACGAAGGCGTTGAGCCTGTACTCTGCGCCGAAAAACCTTTGAACAAGAGTGGCGAGGTCAACGAGAGCGAAGAATCCGATGACGACGGACGGAAAGCCCGACAAAAACTCGATCGCGGGTTTTAAGAATTCACGGAGTCGCCGGGGGGCGAAGAAGGAGGTATATAATGCCGCCAGGATCGCAAGAGGCGCACCGATAAGGACCGAGATGATCGTGACCTTGAGCGTTCCGATTATGAGCGGAAATATCCCGAATTTTGGTTTCGACGATACGGGTTGCCATTCCGTCCCGGTCAGGCTCTCCATGGTCAGACGCTCGTCAGTCTCCTGGGGGATTTCCCGGAGATCGCTCTTTGCCGACGGTTCCCCGTACGTTTCCTGCTGGAGCTCTTCGCCGGCATTGCTCCGGCCGTTCAGAGTCTCGGATGCCGGGATCGATTCCTTGAAGACAAACAAGAATATGAGCAGGATTACAGCGAAGGAGAGGAATGCCACCCCTCTGATGAAAATCTCCGCGAAGAGTTCAGAAGGACGAATCCTTTTTCTGAGCTGAATCGTCTTGCGAACGGCGGCATGGCGCTGGGTCGGACGCGGATCGGCGCTCACAAGCGGGGCCCCCGGAGGGGTAGTCTCTGGCATGTCGGAAGGTTGGGTTTAACGGCCTCCCAATGTATGGATGAGGGGTTACTCCACTGTTACCATAGTGTTAAGAAATCATTACCCCAAAGTTCATTTTACTGGAAAATAACCGACTTTGGCCACAATCTGCTGGCCCTCATCTCCCAATATCCAGTCGATGTAGTCCTTCATCGCTCCGACCGGCTTGCTCCGGGTGTAGAGGTAGAGATATCTCGTGATAGGATAGTTTCCGGATTTGACGTTCTCCGCCGTCGGTTCGAAACCTGGCGAGCCGGCGTCTTTTTTCACTTTGATGAATTTTATTCCTTTTCCGTATGCCGCCCCGCCGTAGCCAACCCCATTCTTGTCCTTGGCCACGGCATTGACAACCGCCGCCGTCCCCGGCATCGCCTGCATGCTCGTCGCGTAATCCTCGCCTTCAAGGACATTGTCCTTGAAGTAGACATAAGTTCCGGAACTGTTCTCACGTCCGTAGAGGATTATTTTCGCGTCCGCTCCCCCCACTTCCTTCCAGTTGAGAATTTTTCCCGTGTAAATGCCCTTGAGCTGGTCAAGCGTCAGTTCCTGGACCTGATTTGCCTCGTTGACGTATATCGCCAGACCGTCCTTGGCCGATTTGATCTCGACACCCAGCGTATTGAAACGCTGCTTGAGCTTTTCTTTCTCGGCCCGCTTCATCGGGCGCGATGCATCACAGATATCGGTCGTCCCGTTGATGAGCGCGGAAATTCCCGTTCCCGATCCTCCCCCCGTTACCTGGATCGTCATCCCGGGGTGCTTTGCCATGTATTCTTCCGCCCATCTCTGCGCAAGGATGACCATCGTGTCGGATCCCTTCACCGTGATTGTTTCCCCCTGCTGCGCAAAACCCAGCATGACGACGGCCGCCGCTATTCCAAGTATTCTTGTCATTTAACCTTCTCCTTTGCTGATCGTTGTGGCTCTCTCCCCGTTCAAACCGGGTTAGAACTTACACTGCATTCTGAGAGTGAAGACGTTGTCTTTCACATCATTTATGAATGGCTTCAAGTTACCCCCTGCGCTGGCGTTGACGCTCTCATTCGTCACGAAGTCGTAGTACGCCGTAAATTTCACGTTGGCATCCCAATGGTATACCCACCCGACGCCGAGTGTGCTGTATTTGATGTCTCCGAGTGAGAGGTTGCTCCCGACGGCGCCGATGTCCCCTCCCTCGACATCGGTGTTCGGATCCCATACATCGTATTTCAGCAAAAACTGGTGCTTGACGCCGATGTTCTGGACGTAGGTGACATACCAGCCGTTGAAATTCCTTATATAAAGGGGAGTTATCGTCGACCCCGGGTTGTAGAAACTGTTCGATACGTCCGTCCCCGGCTGCTGCCCCGTAATGTATTCCCCCCGCAAGGACATGCCTCCTATTGCCGGGATGTCATAGTATAACTCTATGTCCCCGCCGAGATAACCCCGCCCAAAACTTCCGTATGCGTTCGAGGCGAGCGAATCCACTCTGTATTTCTTTACCGGAGACGATTCGTCAAAGGAATAAATAAACTTCGAGTTGCTTGTCACCTTTCCCGAATACACCGAGACTCCGGCGTCGATGGCGAGCCCCTGTTGCTCAAGCGGTATCTGGATCCCCCAACGCCCGATGAAATCTTTGTTGCGGTCATTTTCATTGGCGTTGTTGAGGACGCCGTTGAATACCCCTCCCTTGAAGTTGAAATAGCTCAAAGGGCCATCCTCGGCGGTGACTTCAAGCTGTGCCCCGATCTCGCGTTCTCCCGGAAAAAGTGTCTGGAACATCCGCGACTGTTCCGGCGTCTCCCGGTTGCCGGATGAATAGACTACCTCGAATCCGAAAGGCCTGTAGAATGCCCCCGCCGTCAATCCGAATGTCCTCAGCCACGGTTCCTTGATCGACGCGTAAACGTCCTTGATCCCCACACCGTTCTGCGTAACATCGACTTCGATGACCCACTGCGTCAAGTCATTGTCATAGTTTATCTTGAACCGACCCCGGCGGACGGCGAACCGGGAACGGACGTTTTTTGGAAAATCTCCACCCGCAAATGAAGAAATCCCCGCTGTGTCGGCACTCTGGTACTGGGCCTGAATGTATCCCGATATCTTTATCTTTCTCAGAGCGTCGACGACAGACTTTATCTCCAGAAGGGTCTCATTCATGCCGTCAACGGCCCCCTTGACATCGGCGACCTCTTCTTTTGTGGCGACGGCTGAGGTGTCCTGCGAAAGCGCCATCCGGGTCGAGCCGGTGACCATCAGGACGAGGAGGATGTACTTCATGATAACTCTCCGGTGGTGGAAGGATGATGAATGACGGTCAAAGATATCCTCCCGGTATTACACCGGAATTAAGCGAATATTATGTTATTGTTAAGGAGAGATTTACTATAAGAAACCTTGTCGGTTGCGGTCGGTTTTTGGGCTAATTGCAATTAATGATGGTCAGTTTGCTCAGAGGGTCAAGGGTATGAGAGACGATTTTCTGGCATTCTTTCCGGCCTTCACCATCCGGGACCACGAAATAACTGTAATAACATCTGTATTTTAGCAGATACCCGAGAATGCTCTCGGGCAGTGCGACGAGGTCGGTCTCCGCGTATTTTCTGATGCTTTTTCGTAGGTTATCGGTCTGGCTGGCAAAGAAGGCGTGGTGGACCCCGTTCGCCAGGCACACGCTAAGGAGGTAGACTCCCGGTTCACCGGGCACTTCGAAGATCATCCTTTGGTCATCAAGCGGAAAATATCCGCTCTGAACGAGTTCTAGCATATTTTTCCCCCGTTTCTTGCAAATATACTGTCTGTCTGTTACGGGGGAATCACCCGGACGTTATCCTTCCGCTACCATTACCGGCTGTGCATGACGAAATCACTGGATTTCACCGGGAATTTTTGTTAGAATTGCGGTCATCCGGGGGAGCCGGGCGGTGGCGGCCGGCCAAAGGGATCCCAAGCATTGTCGGACACACATGGCCGTAAAACCTTTTCGAGTAAAAATTCCCGAAAGTGTGCTCGCCGATCTGCGTGATCGCATCGCGCGGACGCGCTGGCCCGATGAACTCGCCGGGTCGGGCTGGGAATTCGGTGCCAGCCTCTCCTACATGAAGGATCTGGCCGACTACTGGCTGAAAAAATTTGACTGGCGGAAAATTGAAAAAGAGATCAATTCGTACCCCAACTTCCTCGCGGAGATTGACGGACACAGCATTCATTTTCTGCACGTGCGCGGGAAGCGGGAAGATTCCCTTCCTCTCATCGTCACCCACGGGTGGCCAGGATCCTTTCTTGAGCTTTTGAAGCTTGTCCGCCCCCTGACCGAAAATTCTCACCTCACCTTCACGCTCGTCATTCCCTCTCTTCTGGGATATGGCTTCTCAGAAAAAATGACGACCCCCGGGTGTGACATACATCTGATGTCCGGTCTCTGGCTCAAACTCATGAACGAGCTGGGCTATGAAAAGTTCGGCGCGCAGGGGGGCGATTTCGGCTCAGGGGTGTGCATGGCTCTGGCCATGAAGCATCCGCGGAATCTCCTGGGCATCCATCTGAATAATATCGAGGGATATTTTACCCCCTCCGTGCCGGAGGGTGAACGCCTTACGGAGGAAGAAATTGCCTTCGAGAAGGATGCTGAAGCCTGGTATGAACGGGAGGGAGCATACTGCCACCTGCAGAAGACGAAGCCGCTTACTCTCGCCTACGGTCTGACCGATTCACCGGTGGGGCTCTGCGCATGGTTTACAGAAAAGTTTTACGGCTGGTCGGACTGCCAGGGCGATATCGAAAGCGTGTTTACAAAGGATGAGATTCTGTCAAACGTCACCCTCTACTGGGTTACCGAAAGCCTCCATTCCTCGATTCGGCTTTACCATGAGAGCCGCAAATTTCCTCTGAAATTCAAAGACGGAGAATTTGTGAAAGTTCCGGTGGCGATCGCGCGGTTCCCGGCTGAAAACCCGTTCCCGCCCAGAAAATACGTCGAACGAAATTTCAATGTTCAGAGGTGGACGGAGATGCCCTCAGGCGGGCATTTTGCGGCTATGGAAAAACCGGGATTGCTGGCTCAGGATATTCTGGAGTTCTTCAGGTCTTTGAAAGAAGAGTGACTTCCCCCCCCCGGTCAGGTAGGCCTCCCCCCCCGATCCCCTCGCGCCGATACGTGCCCTACCGCTCAGTTGTGAAGTGCTTCCCGTGCGATTGCCTCGCGGAGCAAAGCACCCGCCCGGGCTCTTTTGAGCGTATCCTGCGATCGGGCTGAGTCGACGATGCTGTGCAGGCTGACAAGTTCGATGCAGCTGTCGCACCGTGAGCAGCGAATGGTGTAGAGAGCCTCGCTGGACTCACGGAGATGGAGATCGCCGAGGACAAATTCGGAGGAGGCGCAGCGAGTGCATTCTGAGATACGCATGATGAAACTGCCGAGATTGTAGAAGACTGACGGAGAGGAGAGCGTTTGTGAATCTAACCAATGCAGCGCTCAGAGTCAATAAAAATAGAGAAAATATTTTCACAAAATTTCTGCCATCAGCAATATCTTAATGTTTCGTTAATATTTACTTAGCGTGGGCTTCATATCCTACGTTCGAGGGGATATCCCCCTTTTTTCGGCGATTCGCCTGCTCCGTGACTTGATTTCGACTATGAAAAAGAGAATATTGGTTGCTGATGGCGACCCCGTGTTTTTGAACAGGCTGTGCGAGACGCTGAGGTCGGAAACGTACGACGTCCTGCCGGCGGGCCACGAAGATGAACTCTTTGCCGGCATCAGTCAGCTTCCCGATCTCATCATCCTCGACAGCGTGATGCCCGAATCGGGGGGATGGGAGATCGTTCGCCGGCTGAAGCGCGATTCCGGAACCAAAGCAATCCCGATCGTTTTCCTGGCAAGCGCCGCTTCGGAGGCCGACGAGATCGTCAGCCTCGACCTCGGAGCTGCGGACTACATTCCGAAGCCGGTAACTCCGGGGAAGCTCCTGGCCCGCCTGCGGGCTCTGCTTCGCTCAAACGAGATTTCGGACAAAACTCCGAATCCATCCGAAATCCTTTCGATAGACGGCCTCGGCATCAATCTGCCCAATTATTCCATTACGGTGGATGGCCAGGTGAGGGTGTTCCCGAAAAAAGAGTTCGAGATCCTGGCATATCTCGCGGAACGCCGCGGAAGGGTGGTCACTCGTCACGATCTTCTCGGGTCTGTCTGGGGACCGGATTTTGAGGGGGATGACAGGACAATTAATGTCCATATCCGCAAGATACGGGAAAAACTGGGGCGATATGATTATCTTATTGAAACGGTGAAAAAGGTCGGGTATAGATTTAAGCAGTAATTCTTCGTATTCTCGAATCAGCGGGTTTCGTCACTTATCCTTCAGCCACAATGCCAAGTCCCCATGTCGTCTAGGTAACGCCCTACTCGAGAATGGCTACTCGAAAAAATCCCTGCCTGGATCCGCACAAGAAACTGAGAGGGTGCTTGAGAAAGTCTTTGAAAATGAGGTTCGTGAAAATGATTTCTTTCGAAGATGCCGTCATGGCAGGCAAAAATACCGAAGCCCTCCACGATATGAGGGTTTCGAGCCGAAGAGTCCTTTCGATGCTGAAAGTGTTCCGGCCTTGCTTCCCTCAAAAAGCGTTCAAGTCGCAGTACGCAATTATCCGTGCCCTGATCCGATCGCTGGGGCAGGTTCGCGAATGCGATGTCTTCATCGGGATGCTGGACACGCACCTGAGAAAGACGAAGAATCCCGGCAAAGCGGCCTTGCAAACGCTCCGACGCCGGTATGCCGACCGCCGGAAGGGGGAACTGAGGGAATTGCAGTGGACGCTGCGGCTCCTTTCGCAAATCCGCTATGAAAGCAATTTTCTCTCCTTCGTCAAGAAATCCCTCTGAAGACTTTTCACGGCCATGAGATTCCCTGATCCGAATAAAAGCATGCTCGACAACGCCCGGCGTCTTATTCCGCCGATGTTCGACAGGTTCATGAGCCATAAGCCGGGCGTGCTCAGATACCCCAGAATCGTTCGACGGCTCCACACGATGCGCGTGGAGGGAAAATCTCTTCGTTACACGCTGGAATTGTTCAGGGCCGGGCTGGGGCGCGAGTTCGCCCTGTGCTATTCCGAGGTTCGTCGGCTCATCTCTCTCATGGGAAGGATTCATGACTGCGACGTCGCAATCAGGATTTTGGCCGACTACCTCGGAGAATTGAGAATCCCGCGCAAAACGAATCGACCCTCAGCAAAAGATTTCTCGAGTGACGCCGTCGCAACAACAATTGCCGCGACTCGCGGCGACCGCGATCGGCTGTTCGGCGAACTGGCAAGAATTCTTGAGGATTGGGAGGAAAATGATTTCCGCGGAAAACTTGTTCATGCGGTTCGATAGGAATTGTATCTGATCCTTGATCAAGAATCAGGGGATTTTTGATGGAAGTTTACATCCTCCGGCATGCCATCGCCGTGCCACGCGGCACGCCGGGATATCCGCACGATGATCGGCCGCTCACCGATGAGGGAGTCCGCAAGATGATGAAGAATGCCCAGGGCATCGCGAAGGTAGTCCAGGGCTTTGACATCATTCTCACCAGTCCCTTGAGACGCGCGCACGACACGGCGAAGATCGCGGCCGACGCGCTCAAGAGCACCCACAAGATTAAGGTTTGCGAAGAACTCCTTCCCGAACAAAGCGTTCAGGGAATATACGCCGCCCTCTCAAAGGTGAAGAACAGGAAAAGGGTTCTGCTTGTGGGCCACGAACCGAATCTCGGCGAATTCGCCTCCATGCTGATCGGATGCAAGTCCTTTCCCATCAATTTCAAGAAGGGCGCCCTCTGTCGGATCGATATCCACGAGATTCCCCCGAACCTTCCCGGACGCCTGCTGTGGTATCTGTCTCCCAAACATCTTCGTATGATTGCCTAACAATGAGCCCCAATCGTAAGACACACTCGCCACATCCCTACCCCGGCCGCCTCATCATCGTCGAGGGCATCGACGGCTCGGGGAAATCGACGCAGCTCCAGCTCCTGTACAAGTGGCTGCTGAGCGCCCGGTACCGCGTCTTTTTCACCGAATGGAATTCTTCGGCGCTTGTCAAACAAACGATCAAGCGCGGAAAAAAGAGGAATCTGCTCACGCCGACTACTTTCAGCGTGCTCCATGCAACGGATTTCGCCGATAGGCTGGCTCATCTCATCATCCCGCCGCTCAAAGCGGGGATGATCGTTCTCGCCGATCGTTATATCTATACCGCCTTTGCCCGCGACATCGTCCGGGGCGTCGATCCGCGCTGGGTGAGGAACCTTTACGGGTTCGCCGTAAAACCCGACATAGGGTTCTATTTCAAAGTGCCCATCGACGTGTCCCTGAAACGGATCATGAACGGCCGGATCGAACTTAAATTCCATGAGGCGGGGATGGATCTCGGGCTGAGCGACGATCCGAGCGAGAGTTTTAAGCTTTTTCAGTCGAAAATTATCCAGCAGTACGATCTCATAGCCAGTGAATTCAATCTCGCCGTGCTCGATGGAACGCTTCCTATACAGAGGCAGCAGTATACGATGCGCGAGATCGTCAAGGAGCGATTGAAGGATTATACTCCCACGCCCTACCTGCAGAAGAAGGAAAATATCTATGTACGGTAAGAAGAAAGCGTTTTTCGGCACAGGGCTGCCGTACGTCGATGTGAGCGAGATGAAGGGGAAACTGATCGTCATCGAAGGTACCGATGGCGTGGGAAGGTCAACGCATATCGAAGAACTTCGAAAGTGGCTCGAAATCCGGGGCTACGCCGTTGCAACGACAGGGTGGACCCGGTCGCCTCTGATGGGAGAGGCGATCATCGAGGCGAAATCGGGCCATACTCTGAATGTGAATACCTACAGTCTCCTGTATGCCGCCGACCTGGCTGACAGACTCGAGAATGAGATCATACCGGCACTGAAAGCGGGGTTCATCGTTCTCGCCGACCGATATATCTATACGGCCTTCGCACGGTCCATCGTCAGGGGGGCGGACCGGGAATGGATCCACCGGGTCTTCGGATTCTCGCTGGAACCCGATGCGGTCTTTTACATGAAAATCACCATCGAGAACCTGATTCCTCGTGTTATCAACAGCTCTACCCTGACGAAGAGGTATTGGGAGGAACAGGCCGGGGAGGGGATGGATTACTGGGAATCGGGGATGGACCTCAGACTCGGGGGAGATTTTTACGACAGTTTCGTCGAATATCAAAAACGGATTCTGAAGGAATTCACTATCATGGCGAAACGCTTCAAATTCATCATCGTCGATGCGTCGAAATCGTTCGACGAGACGAACCGGTTCTTGAAACAGGGGATCACATCGCTCCTGGAACATGACTGATCAGGCGAGGCGTCTTGCGGCGATCGACGTCGGCACGAATTCGATCCACCTCGTCGTCGCCAGCGTCGATCCGAAAAGCAGAAGGTTCAGAATCCTTGATCGCGAGAAGGAGATCGTGAGACTGGGCAAAGGCCCCGACGACATGAAGCTTTTGTCCGAGAAAGCCATGGAGCGGGGCATCGAGACGCTGAAAAGGTTCAAGCGTATCGCCGACGCCGCCAGGGCGCCGGTGAGAGCCATCGCCACGAGCGCCGTCAGAGAGGCGGAAAACAGGAAGACGTTCACCCGCCGCGTCAAGCGGGAGACCGGGATCGATACCGAGATAATCTCCGGGGTGGAAGAGGCCCGGCTGATCTATCTCGGCGTGCTCCAGGCCCTGCCGGTTTTCAATAAGAGGATCCTGCTCATCGATATCGGGGGGGGAAGCACAGAGTTTCTGGTCGGTAAAAAACAGAGCATTCTTTACGATAACAGCCTGAAGCTGGGCGCGATCCGGCTGACGGAACGCTTTTTTCATGGGGGAACTGTCCACAAAAAATCTGTCAGCGATTGCCGCAAATACATCAGGGGGTCGCTGAACCCGGTTTCCCGAATGGTGCGGAAATATCAGCTGGACGCGATCGTCGGCTCCTCCGGCACCATACTGAGCATCGCGAAGATGATCCAGTACGACGAAGACTCGTCGTACCCGACGTCTCTCAATGCCCAGACGATTTCAAGAAAAAAACTTTTCAGGATCGTCGATGAGATCGTCTCGGCCCGGACCGAGGAGGAGAGATCCGAAATCAAAGGGCTGGACCCCGCCCGCGCAGATATCATCGTGGCAGGCGCCCTGATACTGGAACAGATTTTTGAGGAGTTCAGGATAGGGGAAATGATCGTTTCTGAGTTCGCCCTCCGCGAGGGGACGATCTTCGACTCGATAGAGAAGCTGTTTAAACGGGGCAATTATCATAATCTCTACGACATCCGCTACAATAGCGTCCTGGATCTGGCCGAGAGTTTCCGGTACGAACGGGAGCATTCCCACCGGGTCGCAAAGCTTTCTCTCCAAATCTTCGACCGGACCAAGGAGCTGCATCACCTCGGCGAACCGGAGCGGGAATACCTGGAAGCCGCGGCCATTCTTCATGAGATAGGACTCTTCCTTTCGCACGAAAACCACCATGTCCATTCCTATTACCTGATCCGGAACGCTGAGCTTCTCGGGTTCAACGAAAACGAAAAAGAGATCATCGCAAACGTCGCCCGCTACCACCGCAAGGGCCACCCGAGGCCGAAACACGAGGGTTTCGGCAGATTGTCCGATGGCGATCAAGCGGTTGTCCGTAAGCTCGCATCTATCTTACGCATCGCCGACGGGCTGGATCGCACCCATTCCGGCCGCGTCGCCGGGCTCCGCTGCACCATTTCAAAAAAAAGGGTGACGATTCGGCCGCGACCGTCAGGCCGCAGCTCCATTGACCTTGAAACATGGGGCGCGAATCGCAAGAAGGAGCTTTTTGAATCAACATTCGGGACATTGGTAAAAATATCGGCACCCGCGCATAACGGCGTATCCCTCAATTCCAAGAACGGGCGCCAGCGCCCTCACAGCTGAGCTGCTGAGATTAATCGTCGGCCGAGGAATGAAGGCAAGAGAAATACGGTGGCTGGAACAACCAAGGAGGCACGATTATCCTTCTGCATTGTCCTTCCTGAGCCTCCTCTACGACGAGGAACATTCGAAGAAACTGATTACGAGGCTCAAGGCAGCTCCTATCTCCCATTTCAAGGCGAAGGATATCTTCAGGGCGTCCTCTCTGTCCCTGCTTGGCATCAGCAACTATCATGTCAAAAAAGACAAAGCCAAAATCAAACAGGGGATCAAACTTTCTCCGCTGCTCCTGGTGAGAAACGCGCCCGACGGGAAGGTGATTATCGCCGACGGCTATCACCGACTCTGCGCCGTCTATTCAATCGATGAGGATGCATTGATCCCCTGCAAGATTGTCTGACTTTCCGGTAGATCCCCGGTCTCTGACGGATCCTCTGCCATTTCACAGAGTCGGACATCGTTGAGATCACGTGAATCAATGCGCTGGAGAATTACTACACTCTGGTCAAGCTCGCCCTCGAGATCGACCCGGACGGGCCGTGCTTGATCTCCGAGCACGAGTTTGCATGATTTTGAGCCCCAGACACGGGCTCCCGCCAGAGATCTCAGCGGGGAGAGGAAATAGACCCGATGCCGTTTGACCTCCAACCCGTTTTGAAAGGCCACCTCCTCCTGCTGAGGCCCCTGCGGCCTGAGGATTTTGAGGATCTCTACGGCGTCGCGGCAGATCCGCTTATCTGGGAACAACACCCCGAAAGAAACCGCTTTGAAAAGGAAGTTTTCCTGAAATTCTTCCGGGAGGCTCTGGAATCTGGAGGAGCGTTTCTCGTCAAGGATGCCAAAGACAACAGGGTCATCGGATCTTCGAGATATTTCGGCTACGACGATCCCAGAAGCGAAATCGAAATTGGCTGGACTTTCCTTGCAAGGTCCCACTGGGGCGGAGCGTACAATCGGGAGATGAAGGAGCTCATGCTGACTCACGCCTTCAGATTCGTCGAAAACGTGATTTTCGTTGTCGGCACGGGGAACACCCGCTCTCAGAGGGCTGTGGAAAAGATAGGGGGGATACGCGCCGGTATGAGGCGAAATGCGGCGGGCGGCGACAGTGTCATCTACCGGATCACCCGTGAACAATTCAGACGGGAAGGGGCCGGCAAAAGCAGCAGAGAGAACAAGCCTTCGTCAACCGGGAAGACAAAGTAGAGCGTTCCGCGTCCCGATACGTCAGAAAGCGAATCAATCCAGCCTCAATTGCGCTACGCGCTTCTCGGCGAGCTCTGCAAAGACGTAGACGGAGCGAAGGCGAAGGCAAATTTTCAGCTCGCCTATTCCTTGGCCCGGCGTCAGGCCGATAAGCAGATTCTGAGGGAAAAGATGGGGAAGCCGTAAGCTGGGTGTCCGGTGGCGATGATGCCGGGAGGATTCTCATTCCTTCCAGTCACGATATGAAATGTACGCCGGGATGGGGGGCGTGTTCCTCTCCCGCCTCTCGACCTGCTCGTAAAGCCACTGGTACCACTCGAAATAGGTCTGTCTGTTGCTCGCGAGACGGATTTCCTCAAGATATTTTTTCAACTTTTTCCCCGACAGGACGATGATCCCGCTGAAAAAATCCTCGACCATTCGGATATCCATGTCCCGCCTGTACACAAGTATTCCGAGGCTCTCGAACGTACCGAACAGGACGAGTATGCTCGCCATCTTGTCCCCTAGGCGTTCCTCGATCTCCCTCTTCGACAAACCCTCCGGGAGGTGAAAGACGATATCGACGGCGCTGAGGAATGCGGGGGTCTGGAATGAATGGAGCATCTGGAGCGCAGACTCCCTCGCCCGCTGCTTATTGGACTGCCGCAATTGGAGAATCGCAAAAATCACCCCCGCGAAAATGGAGCTCGTGGTAATTATCGATAGAAATATTGTGATCGGCATGCAAGAGTACGTTTTTGTTGGGCGCTCGTGGGCTGACCTATGATTCTACGCCTGAAATTCCGGAAAAGCAAATCGTCGATCTTGACCTGATCGAAGGACGTCGAGCCTATTTGATCCGCTCGGCTATAGTGACATCGCCTCCCCTGGTGATTCTGAGCTTGCTCACCCGCCCGCTGGCGTCGCGGATGAATGTGAAAACTGCGTCAACTGATTTTGCGAAAAAATCCGTCGGGGACATTGGGAACAGTTCTATTCTTGTCCTTCCCGCACGAACGAGTCCGTCCCCTTCCCTCAGGATCGAAAATGGCTCATTTTTTCCCGCCCGGTATTGACCCGCAAATTCCTGAAGCGCGCCCGGTTCGAGCTTCACCTCGGTATGAGCCCCTTCCTTCCGACGTCCCAACCACTCGCGTGCCGCGCTGTACGCTTGGAGTTCCCGATCGTACGTGTACCCCCTTCCCTGCGTTTCGAGATCCTGGATCTCCGCAGCAAGCTCCTTCTCCCCGAGCCGCCAGTCAGGTTCAGGGAGCCTGACTCCAAGAGCGTTTTCAAACACAAAGAGCCGAAGGAAACCGCATGCGAAGACGGAGCGTGTTATATCTCCGAGCGCGAGCTTGAATGGGGAGCTTAGCGCGTCACTGTTGGCCAGCAGGATCAACGTGATGTGCTTTTCCGGTACCTTCACTATGAGCGATGAGTAAAGGTCCGGGAGGTTTCCATTGTGCCAGATGAGCCTCAGTCCGCGATACTTCTGCGTAAACCATCCGTAACCGTACGGGAGCGTGTCTCCCTTGGTGGATACTGCCGGAGTCCACATCAGTTCCTGAGTTTCCTTCCTGAGAAAGAGATGACTATCCAGGGCGGCATCGTATTTTGCCAGGTCGACGACGCTTGAGACGATGCCGTTCGAGGGACCAAGGCCGCGGCGGTAGTCCGAGGTCTGGACGATTTCACCGTCCCCGTACAGCCGGTATGATTTCGCCATTCGGCGCAGGGCTTCAACATAGTTTTTCTCATTGTCGGCTCCGAGGAGCTGAATCATGGCCATATGATTGGCGTCGGGATCATCCAGGTCGTTCCCGGGCGATGTATCTGCCGTTTTAAGTTTTTGAAGTATGTTTTCGGAAAGCAGGAGACGATATCTTTTCCCCGAGCCTTTCACAATGACATCGAACAGGTTTTCAAATATATCACCATTGTATTCGTAATGCTCTCCGGGCACATCCCCTTCGGATGTGTGTGTCAAAACATGCCTGACTTTGACGAGGTCGCTCTTGTACTGGTCCGAATACTTCGACATCGGATCGTCGAGGCTCACTTTCCCGCTTTCCACCAGCTGCATCAGGAGAGTTGCCCCGAATGTTTTTGAAACGGAGGCGATCTGGTAGGGTGTCGCTGGTGTCGCTTCGGTTTTCTTATAGTCGGCGTATCCGAATCCCTTGGCCCAGACAAGGCGCTGATCCTTGACAATCCCAGCCGAGATTCCGGGAATCTTGAGCAATTCCTGAAAGAATCGAATTTGGGACTCGAATCGTGTGATACGCTCGTGGTCGGGTGAACTGAGTGTGTCGTCCGTTAAGCCGGATGGACTGGTTTGTATGACCTGGTGGTGAAGAGCACTGGAATTCTCACCGGCTTCTCTCTCGGTTGGTGAGAGTGAGATGAGCGCAAAGGCAAGGAGGAGGGTTTGCTTCACGGCATTTTTCCGGCTGAATGTGCACGACAGGGACCGTCGATTATACGTCAAATCCCTTCCGATGTTTTTACCGATCGGCCGACTGCCCAGGTGCCATAACATGGTGAACGGTGAGGACGGACGGATCAATACTGGGGCGTTTTTGAATGAATAACTTGTATTCCCATCCCGGCGTTGCAGCCGCCGGACGGGCCCCGAATTCTTCTGCGCTTGGGAATGAACTGAATTATAGCTATTTTTCTGCCCTATGATCGGCTCGATCATTTCTCATTACAAAATAGTGGAGAAACTCGGCGAGGGCGGCATGGGGGTCGTCTATAAGGCCGAAGATACGAAGCTCGACCGGCCGGTGGCTCTGAAATTTCTGCCGGAACAGCTCGCCGCCTCCCCTCAGGACAAAGCCCGGTTCATTCAGGAGGCGAAGGCGGCTTCCTCCCTCAACCACCCCAACGTCTGTACGATCCATGATATACAGGAACATGAGGGGCGTCTGTTCATCGTGATGGAATTTGTGGACGGGCAAACTCTGCGCGAAAAACTTCCCGCCATGAATCAGGGAAAGGCGATCGATGTTTCCGTCCAGATCGCCGAGGGTCTTGCCGCCGCCCACGAGAAAGGTATCGTGCACCGGGATATCAAGCCCGAGAACGTCATGATACGCAAGGACGGCATCGTCCAGATCATGGACTTCGGCCTCGCAAAGCTGCGTTCCGTGAACAGCAAGATCTCACGGTTGACCCAGGAGGGCAGCACCGTCGGCACTGCGGGATATATGTCCCCGGAACAGGTGCAAGGCCAGGACGCCGACCACCGGTCGGACATTTTCTCCCTGGGCGTCATGATGTACGAACTGTTGACGGGGGAATTACCCTTCAAAGGGGTGCACCAGACTGCCCTTACCTACGAAATTGTCAACGTCGATGCAGTTCCGATGAGTACGATCAAACCGGAAATCGATCCGGAACTTGACAGGATCGTGCTGGAATGCCTTCAAAAAGACCCCGATGAACGATACAACGCCGCCAAGGATATCGCGAAGGATTTGAAGAGGTTTAAGCGCGAGTCGGGCCGATCGAGAATCTCACGCGCCATCCCGGCTCAGATCCCGCAGCGTACTCACGCGGCGCTGCGAACCACGCCTCACGTGGGTGAAGCAAGTCAATCGAAATGGTTTTTGAGATCTTCGTTTTCACCCCTCATCGCGTTCATCGCCGGCGCAGTGATCGTGGGACTCATCTGGCATCCGTGGACCGTCAGCGGACCGCCTGCTTCCCCCGTCATTCGATCGACGATTCATCTGCCCGACAGCACGCAGATCCCCATAGGGTTGTCGGGAACAGGCATCTCGCCGGATGGAAGATTCATGTCGTTCATCGCGCAGTCCGGGACCGGATCAAAGCTCCTGCTGCGGGCTTCCGACCGGGAAGTTTTCGAACCCGTCAATGGGGCCGAGAACTCAGGCATAGCGTCGATGTATCACACGTTCTCACCCGACGGCGAGTGGGTAGCTTTCAATCCGGGCCCCACGGTAAGAAAGGCCTCCGTTTTCGGCGGCGCCTCTGTGATGGTCTGTGACGTCGGCGGACAGCCGAGGGGCCTCTGGTGGGGGAGTGACAGAAATATCTATATCGGGCATATAAGCAGCGGGGTTAAACGCGTGAGCGAGGAGGGCGGCAACGCGGTGCCCGTGACGACGCTCGACTCCGCTTCGGGTGAAATCAGTCACAGGTTTCCGGAACTTCTGCCCGACGGAAAGAGCGTTCTGTTTACGATCAAGTTCAGCACCATCAGGACTTTCGACGAGGCGGCGATCGCGGTTTACGATATGAAAAGCGGTTTGAAAAAAATCCTTATCCGCGGGGGTACGTATGCACGATATGTCCCGACGGGCCACATAATCTACGGCCGCGGAGATCATCTTTATGCGGTCCCGTTCGATCTTGAAAGGCTCGAGGTGACCGGACCGCCCAAGCAACTCTTTTACGGGGGCTGGACGAACCCTTTTTCCGGCGATGTCAGCCTCTCGTTCTCCGACCAGGGAACTCTGCTGTATGTCCCGCGAGGCGCGGAAGCATATGCCGTCGCCCGCCTTAATTGGCTGGACCCCCGGGGGCAGATGACTCCCCTCCTCGATACGGCAAACGCCTACTTTTCCGCGCAGATTTCACCCGACGGGGGGAAAATTGCTCTGCATGTCCAGGCCGCGAATGACGACATCTGGTTGTATCACATCGGGAGGAAGAGCCTCTCCCGGCTGACGTTCGGCGG
>JACXTT010002145.1_pt1 | contig 31626 bp, 17 predicted proteins | sample 9270951 | NCBI WGS metagenome assembly JACXTT01 (sample SAMN15532306, study PRJNA645909) | rock metagenome | isolation source: weathered quartz diorite | place: Puerto Rico | collected 2017-06-21
CTGACGCCGATAGCGATATGCGAAGTCGCGCGAATTTTCATAAGCCCCTCCTTATTTTGCTACAGTCTTTGCGTCTGACAATCCAACAGTCTAACAGTCTGACCGAAAGACAGAAAGAGGGAATTGCCCGGGGGGATACGAGGAGAATGTCTTCAGGTGAGACTGGGGCGCGTAGGGCCGCCCCTATCTCAATCAATGCGCTGGGTGGAGATCAGGGAGATCGTCAAAGAGCGCTATGTCAGGGGACATCTTCGGGAGGAAGCTTTCAAGGATGGCGCGGAGTTCTTTTGTTTGCAACGGTTTAGTGAGATAGCCGTCCATGCCCGCCGCCAAACACCGCTCCTGGTCTCCCTTCATCGCGTGAGCTGTCATGGCGATAATCGGAAGACGCCTATTGGTCGCTTGTTCTCTTGCTCGGATAGTAGCCGTAGCTTCTAAGCCATCCATTTCAGGCATCTGCACGTCCATTAGCACAACATCAAACCTTTGCTGTTCTAGGACAGCGAGCGCTTCCTTCCCGTTGCCGACGACTACGACTTGGTGACCCCACTTCTCCAGCAAACGCACGGCGAGCTTCTGGTTAACCACATTGTCTTCGGCGAGCAAGATCGAAAGTTGACCTTTGCGTTCGAAGGAGGCAGCCGGCGGCTGAACCGGCGTTGCTTTTCCCGCAGCTTCCCGCTGTACGCCAACCTGAACAGTGAAGTGAAACGTACTCCCGCAGCCCTCGGCGCTCTCGACCCAGAGTCGTCCCCCCATCATTGTCACCAACTGTGACGAGATCGTTAAACCTAGCCCGGTGCCCCCATACTTACGGGTCATGGAGCCATCGGCTTGGGAGAAGGGAGCAAAAATGAGTTGCTGCTTATCCGCCGGGATGCCAATCCCCGTGTCTCGTACGGCGAAATGCAGGCAGATCACGTCTTCGGCCCACTTTTCTACTTCCACCTCCACCGCGACCTCTCCATGTTCGGTGAATTTAATGGCGTTACCAACGAGATTGACCACGACTTGACGTAAACGACCCGCATCTCCCACCACACAGTGTGGCGCGTCCGGCGCTACGCGCCACACCAGTTCTAGTCCTTTCTGGTGAGCCAGCAACGCCAGGGTTCGCACGGCCTCTCCTACGTTGTCGCGCAAAGGAAAAGCGATGGGGTCCAGGGTAAGTTTGCCTGCCTCGATCTTGGAGAAGTCAAGAATATCATTCAATATTGTTAACAAAGACGCCGCCGAAGTTTTCACCATTTCGAGATATTCTCGCTGCTCCTCGGTGAGGGTGGTGTCGAGGGCCAAGTCGGTCATGCCGATGACCCCATTCATGGGGGTGCGGAGTTCATGACTCATGTTAGCGAGGAACTCGGACTTGGCGCGGCTGGCGGCCTCAGCGGCTTCTTTGGCGCTTCTCAGTTCTATCTCCATGTGTTTGCGCGTGGAGATGTCTTCGTTCAAGCAAACCAGTTTTGTTATCCCACCATTCTCATCTTGCACTGCGTAGAACTTAGAGGAGGCCCAACGTTTGTTCTTGCCGCCCAGCATTGTTGCATCATATTCCAGCTCGAACGCGGGAGTTTCACCTCCCTGCTGGACTAAACGTTCTAAAGCTTCGCGCATGGGAGTGCCGACGAGCTGCGGGTCAGTGAGGAGGTTGTAATCTTTCACCTGGTCCCAAGTGAGCCCCCATGTATGTTCCCATGCACGATTGACTGACACCTTCTGGCCGTCTGGCGTGTAGGTCATAATACCGAGGGGAGATTGGGCGATGAGCGAAGCGTTAAATTTCTCGCTTACGCGGAGCGCATCCTCTGCGTGTTTGCGCTCGGTAATATTTTCAAAAGCGATGCCTACGCACTGGTTCGGCAGCGGAAACGCTTTGATGGAAAAAGCTCCTTGCAGAACTCGATCATCGCCGTAAGAAATGTCCCCGACTTCTATGGCTTGTCCTGAGCGGACAACTTCCGCGTACCTCTGTGGAAGCCCTTTCTCCCGCAAACCAGGGAAGTTTTCATCCAGAGTCTTGCCCAAGATACTTTCCAGCGGCAGTCCGGTAAATTGAGTGGCCGCAGGATTGGCGGCAAGCAATCTTAAGGTTCTATCATCGTTGATGTCTTCCAACTGATAAACATAGAAGCCGATCTGTATGTTTTTAACAATTTCTTCATAGAGCCGCACCCGTTCTTCTGCCTGTCTGCGGACCGTCATGTCCACCATCCCCCCGAACGCCCGCAGAGGTGTTCCTGCATCGTCGCGCAGCACATACCCGCGGTCAAAGACATAGGCGTATGAACCATCGGCCCTGCGATAACGGTACTCATCGCTCCACAGTTGTCTGCTACTGTCGAGGAGAGCATGGACTTTGGCGACAACCCGCTCCCTGTCTTCAGGATGGACATGCTCGTACCACCAGCTAATACCTGATTCCACCTCGTTCGCTGAGTATCCGAAGAGCGTTTGCAAGCCGTCATTCCACCACATGGTGTCAGCGACGATGTCCCAGTCCCAGAGCGCATCGGTGGTCGCCTTGGCGATTCGCTGAAGCCGCAGTTCGTTTTCCTTCGCCTCTTGTAAGGCTCGCTCTTTCTCCTGGAAAAGTCTGGCGTTGGCGACAGCGATGGATGCTTGCCCGGCCATCATTTCCAAAAGTCGTTCTTCGTGATCGTTAATGGCGCGCTCAGGTTCCCACACTACTTCGAGACAGCCTACGACTTGCTTTTGCACCCATAACGGAGCCAGTAGAACCGAGACATTTACTGGCAGCGCCCCACATTGTTCCCCCAACTGCCATACGGTTGGCCATTCTTCCTGAGTAATGCGAAAAACCCGCAATGGCTGCTTATGTTCGGCGACCCAACCAGCAAGAGACCCGGCGAGAGGATAACGCAGGCTCTGAAAAGAATCGTCCGCTCCATAAGAGGTAACGAGTTCAGCCTCGGCTGTCGCCTCGTCATAGAAAATAACTGAAGCATTTTGGGCGGCGAGGAGGGGAACGAGTTCAGTGATCAGGCGGCGCAGGACTTCGTCGAGGTCGAGGGTGGCGCTAATGAATTGGCTGATCTGCAGCAACGTCTCTAGTTCTCGTCGCTCGCCTTTGCTTGCACTGCCGTCGCTCGGCTTAGACGCTATTATCTGGCTTTCTTCCAACGTCATTATCCCCCGTATAAATAAACGCCGCCGTATGTTTCCCGAAACTTACAAGTCTCTAAGCTTTCCCCACGTTGGTCAATCAGGAGGGTTATCTCTCTTCTTTGAAATCGGAAGCTCTCTTGTTTTCTTAAGGATTCCAGGGGCGTGAGATGACGAGGAGTGCTTCGGCGAGAGGTCAGTCGCGTGGTGCTTTTCGCAAGAGGAGGGATCAAAACGGAGGAAACACTTTGTCTCTTGATACCCAGAGACTTGGGGTTATTGCAACTTTTCTTTTTCCGAATAGGACACCAGCATCCTGTGCGAAATACAAACGTTGGAGAGCATCTACGAAAAAGTCTCGGACCAGACGACGAACCAGCGCACGGGGATTCTCGAATGGATCATGCCCGTTTTGATCGCGTTTGAGATTGTATAGCCGTTTGTGGCCAGGGCAGTGGGATACTAAAAGATTCCATGAATATTGTCCAGCGCTTCAGAGTTCAGTCAACCTAGAGATATTGGCAGTCTACTGTGTTACCGGGAATCGGGGATCTCAAAATGAGAGCCGCTGTGGGGGAGAAAATCAAGAATTGGTAGGGGCTCCTTCTCCCGGAGGGAGGTCAGGACAAGTCTTACGGTAAGGTTTATCTCCGATATACTGCTGCCATTCTTTAAGGCTGAGATTGCGATTGGCGATTGCACATCCACGAGCTTGCAAAAATGAGAAGTCGGGGTTGACATCCCATCGCATGGTTGTTCCGTCCGCCTCCGTCGAAATAAGCGTTGTCCCATCTAGGCTAAAAATCACCTTGTTTACCGGGCTGTTATGGCCAAGAAACGGAGGGCCCAAAGGCCGACGGGTAGTGATGTCCCAGAGTATGATGGTCTTGTCCGCACTGCTTGAAGCAAGAATCTTCCCATCAGGACTAAAGGCAACGCTCAGCACTGCGTCACTGTGGCCGGTGAGAGGCGGGTCCGACGATCGTGTAGCTAGATCCCACAGGATGATAGTCTTATCTCCACTGCCCGAGGCAAGCCACTTGCCATTGTTGCTGAAAGCGACGCTTAGTACTGGAGCGGCATGGGCGCGAAGAGGTGGCTCAGAAGGAGAAAAGTCTGTGAGATTCCACAAGCGTACCTCTCCCTGTTGACAGCGAGTTCTTTGATCTTCTACACCGCAGGTGCCGGCAGCAAGGGTTGCTCCATCAGGACTAAACGCGACACCGTACACTGGCGCAGCGGGATCGAGTGAGTGAAGGACCTGGCGTTTGTCTATATCCCATAAAAGGATTGTTTTATCGTTGCTGGCAGAGGCCAGGACGTGACTATCCGGACTAAAGGCAAGGCTATTAATGAAATCAGCATGACCGATGAGAGAACCATCGATAGCTTGAGCCGTAACCGCATCTTGGAGAAGAATTTTCCCCTGGCTACATTTCTGAGTAGCTCCGGCATCACTCTTAGTGTTACAACTGGCGAGCGCCAGCAGTTTCCCATCAGCACTGAGAGCAAGGCTTGATATTGGGGTCGTACGTGGATGAGCTATGGAGTTCCACAGAATCAATGTTCCGTCTTCACTGCTCGAAACTAGGGTAGTCCCATCATGACTAAACGCCACGCTCGTCACGGGTTCAGAGTGCCCAGTGAGTGGCGGTCCTAGGGGGCGGCGAGTCGCAACATTCCAAAGCTGAATTGTCGCATCATCGAATCCAGAGGCAAGAGTAAGTCCGTCTGGACTAAAGGCCACGCTCGTTGCATGAACAGAGGGGTCGAGCGAAGGATCAAGAGCTGAGCCCGAAGGCTCCCCAGTGGAGCTGTCCCATAACTGGACAGTGCTATCCCCAGTCACTGCAGCAAGAATCTTCTCAGTGGGACTGAATGCTACGGCATTCAATGACGTAGGGGAGTTGATGCGCGGAAGGTCAGCGAACGGGACAAGCTGTTGACTGGGTGGAGAAGGGATGGCCCACAAACGGATTTCCCCTTCCTCACACTCGTGTGAAGACTGCGACAGCTTCGCGCAAGTAGAGGACGCGAGGAGCGTGCCGTCAGGGCTGAAAGATATACCGGTAACGCGATTAGGGTGCTCAGTAGACAGGCTCACCTGCTGGCGAGTAGTGACGTCCCATAAACGCACCGTATGATCACTTCCTCCCGAAGCGAGGAGATTGCCCTTGGGGTTGAATGCCAGATTTATTATTGGGAGTGGGGCCTCGGGCGGAACTGAGGGACCGAAAGGTTCGCCAATAAGCGAATAGGTGTCAACGTCCCAGAGCCGAATCATGCTGTCATTTCCCGCCGAAGCGAGCAATTTCCCATCTGGACTAAAAGCAATGCTATAGAGCGGAACGGGGGGATCAATTCGAATGGGTTTGAGAGGCCGGTGTTTCGTGGCATCCCAAAAGCGAATCGCGCCGTCCTCCCCCGCCGAGGCAAGAAGGTGATTGACGGGATCAAACACTACCTTATAAACATATTTCTGGTCTTCTCTTTGGTCTCCTTGGAGGAAAGTAACGATTTGAGGACTTGAATGCAGCGCAGACAATAATTGACTGCGAGCTTCCCAGGTTTCCGCAATCGACGTTGCCTGTACACTCAGAAGTAGGCCAAGGTCAAACTGAGTCTCCACTTGAGATCCACTGAGCACCGCCAAGGCGCGTGAATCAGCAATGCTCGTTTGCTTTCTTGCAATACTCGTCTGCTTTATTGCAACGACAAGCGTAATGGCCATAACGACTGATACCACTGCTAGTATGCTAACGAGCCGACGAAGATGTTTTACGAAGGTCTCAGTCTGCTTTTGTTTCTCCTCTTTTAATACTTGTTGATATTTCTCCTCTTGCTTGCGCCGCTTTTCTTCTTCTTCCGCTTGTTGTTTTCGCTGTGCTTGTTTTTCTTCTGCTTGGCGGCGCCTGACACTTTCCTGGAGAAACTGCTCCGCTAACTCGAATTCCTTTACCGTGCCGTATCGGCGCGCCCAGGCGTTGTTAGGATTCTCGCGCTCTTTCCAGGCCAGGGCGTAATCGAGATTAGGATTTTCCCATAATTTTGCTGTTCCTTCTTTCCATCGCCGCGCTGTTAGTTTGAGATCCTGATAGGTTTCCGCTGATCTTTGCTCTTTTTCTAACCATCCCTTCAACCGCTTCCATTGCCGTAAGAGACTCTCGTGACTCACGTCAATGATTGTCTGCTCTTCCAATTCGACTCCGCTAGGGGGGGAGAGAAAACTACGGCCTGGTTGACGAAAGACGTCGACCACTTTTCTTAACTGAGAAAGAGAGACATTCGCTACTGCTGCGATCTCTCCCAGATACAAGGGGCGACGGATATCGCGCCGATTTGTGCCGTCTCCACTTAGGCAACGGAATAAGACTTCGGCGACTCGCTGTTCTTCGTTACGATCTTCTTCATTTTTTTGTTGAGGATTTAATTCAGTAAAAGCCTCATCGGCATGATGAGAAAGCGCGTTGGCTAACCCCCCAATCTTTTGATTCTTATAATGTGCGGATGTGATCTCGACGCCTTCAGTGCCATTTGCCTGTTCTGTCTCGTCTGGGGAGAGAGATAACGAGACTGCCGGAGCCACCAATACATTCTCTGAACAAGCGAGTTGCCACATCCGCATGAGCGCGTGTTGCATGATCGGCAACTGATCCGCATCGTCGCTCATATCGTTAAGCAACGTATTGACTAGCGCCGGTTCGATGAAGCCGCCAAAAACCTCTGCTGGACCGACTATGGCTTCGCGGCGTTGGTCGCGGCTGAGGCGCGGCACCAAGAATTGATTTTCGCTAATAGCTTCAGGAAGTCCGGGGAAAACTGCACAGTCCCCCAAGAAATCGGAACGCATGGCGATCAAGGTGTAAACGGCAATATTCTGTTGTTGCGCATGTTCTGCTGTGGCTAACAACAGCGACACAAAGGCATCTGCCTCGTCTCGGTCGATTTCCTCACGATAACGGAAGATCTCCTCAAATTGGTCTACTATCAACAGTAAATTGGTTCGTTCCGGCAGTGGAGTCTCACGCAATGTCTCCAAAAGACCCAATGGGCCTCGCCTGAGCGTCGCCATGAGAAAATTTGCTGCCTCTGCCTGTTGTGCTCGCTCTCGCCCGAGCGCTTCTTTATCCAAAAGAGCGAACGCTAAATTTCTCGAAGGATGGTCGCCGGGATGTGTCGCTGCTATCCGCCATCGTCCGCCAGCTTGTGGGAGAAAGCCGGTCTGCAGAGCGGCAATCAGTCCAGCGCGGAGCAGCGACGACTTGCCACAACCCGAGGTGCCCACCATCGCTACAAAGTGCGCCCGTCCGATTTTGTCAATGAGACGGTCGACTTGTTCTTCTCTGCCGAAGAAAATATCCGACTCATTCTTATTGAAGGGGCGCAAGCCTGGATACGGCGCGTCACTCATGAGTCGCCATCCGTCTTAGGCGGGGCTTGTTTGAGGGAGTCAATAAATCGTTTGAATTCTGTCCCCCTCACGCCGTCGCGGCAGGTGATAAAGGGTCTGTCCATTACCTTGACGGTCGGAGTAATCTTCCGCAGTGGGGGTTCCTCGTAGAGTCCAAGTGCTCGAGTGGGGTGCGGACGCTTTGGCCGAAACCTACTCCATATCAATAGTTGTTGGTCTACCCATTCTTGTTCTGCTTTACTGTAGGCGATCAACATGGCGTCACATTCCTTCAAGCGTTTTTCAAATGCTTTGCGATATTTTTCTATATCAGCAATATCACTCGGCGGCAGGATGCAGTCCGCTCCTTGATCGGTTAATTCGTTACTGAGCTGATCTCCGAGGGAACGGTCTCCTTCTTCAACGTTGACAAAAACAAGGGCGTCGAGAGGAGAATTGTTCGCCGTCTGGTCAGGACGAAGAGGTGTTCGCGCGGGCGGGCGATAAAAGGCTCCCTTTACGGCGGTGCTTTTGAACTCTTCTATGGAAACAGCCTGGACTGTCTCAAGTCCCAAAAACGCTTGGTGGTTGAGATCTTTTACGTCGTTGATGTTGAGGGTAGGACTGCGCCACTGGAGAATAGAGAGCTTTTGCTGTTGGGCGCTATCGTATTGTAATTTTGCATAACTCTGGGGGAGGTATGCATTCCTTTTCCCAGCAACAGGACTCAGCAATTGGATGAATAACGAACACTGGGCAAGGTCTTTCTTGACCGCTTCAAGAAAAGAAGTAGGTTCTTCAGGATAACGGGAACGGGTTTCGGGGAGTACGCGAATCTGGGCCTGCTCAAGATACCGCTTTACTTGGATCCGCTGTATCTCCAACTCCAAGAAGGACGGCTTCGTATCATCATTGTCTGCATCAAGGTCATAGAGGACTGGCGCCAAATAGATGGTAGGACAGAGGGGAGCTGGAGAGTTGACAACGATGGAAGAATCAGACTTCTTTAACTCCTCCAATCCTTTTGTTAAGTCTATACTGAGACCGGTAAGCTCTCCGAAATAGACAGGCTCGTCCCCTTCCGACAGATTGGGAGATCCTAAAGTGCGAGGCCATTTGCTGCCCTGGTCTTGCGTCCAGAATTGATAACCTGTTAATTCTTTAAGCTCAGAGGGTCGATCGTCTAGTTTTACCTCTTCGTACTGAACAAGGAAGATGCGAGAGTCGGGCCGGGGTTTTTTCTGAACTACATCCCAAAAGACTTCCCGTTCTCGTTTGCACCAAGGAGAAATTAAATATCCTTGTGAGAGGACAACCACGAATATGGCTGAGCTTCTCACACAACCTTCGATTTCAGGAGTCAAAGGAGTATGGCGAGATAGGTGTTTGTCCGCCCAAAGAGAATAGCCATCGTTGCCTAATCTTTCCCCGAGTTTTAGTTCTAGCCTCCGCACAAACGCCGAGATCCACCCCTCGTTGTCTTTATTTTTCAATTGATTGTTGACGTGCGCGTAGCTTACAAAGATGTTGTACTTGTGGTCGGGAATATACATCGATATACCCCTTTTTCTAAGAACTTTCTGTTACTTGAGTTTTCTTAACATAAATCGATTCTAGATCGTTCAGGATGATATCAATCGGCGTCTTGATCATGAATCGGCAATACATCGTCTCAGTTACCTGGAAGGAGCCATGCTCGAAATACTTATTCGCAGGGGCTCCGCCTCCGCAGAGTTCAAAATATTCACAGTCTTGTTTACAAAGGTTCACGCCTGTACGAATATCACGGTAGACCCTCTGAAATTTGCGCGTCGCTACTACCGACTTAAACGTATCAGTCGTAATATTGCCGAGCCTAAAATCCTCGTAAGCATCACTTCTATAACCAAGCAGTTCTGGAGAAAAAGTTGAAAAATTACCATCGCAGTCCACACTCAAGATGCTAAATGGCGTGGCTTGTTGATTGAACGGAACAGGCTGATCGCCACGGTATTCCTCTAGGGGCTCATTACAAATCGCCTTTCGCGCCCAGTCGAATTCCCGAATGATCGTTCGCGTGTCTTTTGACAAGTCATACATCCGTTTCATAAAGAGGCGGTAGCGTTCTTCGGAGGTCTCTTTTTGCAGTGAGGAGCTTTGGTGAATCCCTTCAGCCTCTTCGATGTTGAAGCCGAGCTGCGTAATATCGTGCTCGAGGAAGAATTCCCATATGTCATCCGCATGATCCAGCGCATCGCTCGTTAGGACGGCAATGACATGAAAAGGGATGCGGTTGCGTTGCAACAGGGCAATCCCTTGCATGACTCTTTCATGCGTGCCTTTTCCGGCACGAGTCTTCCGGTGTGTATCATGCAGAAATGCTGGTCCATCAATGCTAACGCCAATAGAGACATCGTAGTGTTTGATAAAGTTGCACCATTCCTGTGTGAGCAAGGTCCCGTTTGTCTGTATGCAGTGTGTGATTTGGCATGTTCGACGCATCAGTTCATTGATCTTTCGGAAAGCTGCTTCGTAGAAAGCGAGAGGAACCACTAGCGGTTCCCCAGCATGCCAGACAATGCTCAAACGGGAGCCAGGTAGATTAGTTTCGACAAGTTTGCGACAGAGCTGATCAAGAATATCGAATGATAATCTGCGCTTCGACTGGCGGTTAGGCAGGTAACAATAGTCACAGTTAATATTGCAAAATGGAGTAGGCTGGAGAACAAGAAGATTAACTGGCTGAGAGTGGAAACTTAGAGAATGGGAAAGGCCGCCGACAGAGGAAGATTCACCCTGTTCCTCTATCGTTTGCGGGAGAATATTTCCGGCAATATCGTCGTTGTCTGACTTGGCCTTCCCCACCATGGGAAAAATCCTTGTCGATAGATATTATCGCGGGTAGAAACGACCGTACGTTCTATCACTACCAATTTCGCCAATTGCCCCAGTTAACCCACTGACTGAAGAGTTGAGGGCCAGATCGCAAAGTGTTCTTGTTTGGACCGAGTTGCTGTGGATCAACGCTTTGACCTAACTTTTCTCTGATAGTCTGGATTCGTTCTCGTACGGTTGGCGTTGGCGTACCCTCCGGCGATTTCGCAGCTACCACTTTAGGAAAAGGAAGAAGAAGACTTGCCCCGATAGTTAACGCTGCAGAGCCTTGTTGAAGTTTTCTATTTAGGGTTTTCTTTTTTTTCTCGTTCATACTTTTGTTTCTCCATAAATGGGAACAGTATGCGAAACTAAAGAAGGATCTTCCCCTATTCCTTCCCTTCAAGTAGATCCGACCGTAGTTTTTAACAAAAGCCCAAACTTAGAGTCTGGCTATAGCACAAAGAAATAGCGATTGGCAAGAGAAAATCGTCTCTTCTCTTCAGGACTGATTTCTAGATACGTTTTTCTTGCTCCATGGTGTTCTCGACCCCCTTCATCCTACACGCTAACATGCCGCCTTAATGACAAAAGCAAAACCTCTAATCCCTAACACCCAAGACCCAACACCTGTTCCTCATTCCCCCTGGTTTGTCCGTAGCGATCTCGACGGCTTCTTTGGATTGTTTATCGACAACCTGTTGCAGCTCATGTTGATTGCCGTGCTGTGTAAAGTCGTAAGTGGGCTGCCTTCTGAATTGATTACAGGCCGCATACTGCCAGGAGCGGCGGTGTCGATTCTGATTGGCAATCTCTTCTATGCCTGGCAGGCGCGGCAACTGATGCAGCGCACTGGTCGTGACGATGTGACGGCGTTGCCGTTTGGTATTAATACGCCGAGTCTTTTCGCATTTATCTTGTTAATCATGGGTCCTGTCTATCAAGAAACCAAGAATCCAACATTAGCCTGGCAGGCTGGCCTGTTTGCTTGTCTGCTGAGCGGCGTGATGGAAGCCGCCGGCGCGTTTGTTGGCGACTGGGTGCGGCGTTATACGCCACGGGCGGCGTTGCTCACCGCGCTTGCGGGCGTGGCGATTACTTTTATTTCTATGGGCTTCATCTTCCAGATTTTTGCATCCCCGCTGCTGGCGATTCTGCCGATGATGATCATTCTGGGGTGCTATGCGTCGGGGCGCAAAATGCCGATGGGACTCCCTGGCGGGATGCTGGCGGTTGGAACCGGCGTCGCCATCGCTTGGCTGCTGCGCGCGCTGGGCCTGCCGTCATTTGAACCTTCGCAAGAACCATACGTCTTTGCTCTGCATACGCCTACGCCCGTCCCCGGCGATGTCTTCGCCTTGTTTACAAGTGCAACAGGATGGAAATATCTGGCGGTGATCTTTCCCATGGGGCTGTTCAATGTTGTGGGCTCACTGCAGAATTTGGAAAGCGCGGAGGCGGGAGGAGATCGTTACGAGACCAAACCATCTCTGCTCGCAAACGGGGTCGGCACAATCGTGGCGGCGTTTCTTGGCAGTGCGTTCCCCACAACGATTTATATTGGTCACCCTGCTTGGAAAGCGATGGGGGCGCGAGCGGGCTATTCGATTCTCAACGGAACGGTCATCACGCTGTTGTGTTTGTTCGGCGGCGTTACGTTAGTGCTCAAAATTGTTCCACTCGAAGCGACCCTTGGCATCTTATTGTGGGTGGGCGTTATCATCACTGCGCAGGCGTTCCAAGAAGTGCCCCGCCAACACGCCCTCGCCGTCGCCTTTGGGTTGATTCCTTCTCTGGCCGCCTGGGCGCTGCTTCTAGTGGAGACGAGTTTGCGGAAAGCGGGGAAGACGCTCTTTGAAATCGCCCCCACTTTCGGCAGTGACCTCTACATTCACGGAGTCATTGCGCTGAACCAAGGGTTTCTGTTGAGCGCAATGGTGCTGGCCGCGATGCTGGTGTTTGTGATCGAGAAAGATTTTCTCAAAGCGGCGGGCTGGATGATGGCGGCGGCTGTGTTATCGGCTCTGGGTGTGATTCACGCGTATGAACTGACGCCAATCGGGGTGCAGAATAAATTTGGATTACTGGCGGCGCCGGAATTTGCGCTGATGTATGCGTGCAGTGCGGGGTTTTTGGTGGTGTTGCATCTGACCGAGGAAGGGAAGCAAGAATCGTAGGGTACAGTCTATGCGCCATTTTTGGTGCGCAAAGCGCACCCTACGAAGCAAAGATTGCGAGAAACGATCACCCGATCGGCAGCTTTGTCAGAATCGACAGAACTTCGTCCTCAACAATCTCATTGATCTGTGGGGCATATTTTGCAAACTCCGGGTCGGACAGGACGGCTTGGACCGCGTTGGGGTCCGGGACTTCCCACAAGTCCATGACGGTATTGAGACGACCACTGATAGTGGCATAGCTGCCTACCAGCTTCCAGCCGTGCTTGCCAACCAACGGCAGCAGTGTGTTGATCAGCTTGGTGAAATCCTGGAGCTTTCCCGGGTAGAGCTTAATCGACGCTTGCAAGTAGACCATAGAGGTTCCTCCTTCTTCTTGATATGAGGCTCAGTTAGCACTCTGGACACAAGAGCGCAAGCCATAATGAATGGTAAAGGAGGTCGACGATGGATTTAGGGCTCAAAGGAAAAAAAGCGATTGTGACGGGCGGAAGTCGCGGCATTGGTCGTTGTATTGCTGAACATCTCGCTGATGAAGGCGTCGATATCGCCATCTGTGCTCGCAAAGCTGAGGGCCTGCAAGAAGCCGTCGCCGCCTTGCAAGCGAAGGGCGTGAACGCCTGCTCAAAAGTTGTTGAGGTTAGTAAAGCCGACGAATACAAAAGCTTCATCGCTGAGGCGGCAGAAGCGCTCGGCGGGCTCGATGTTTTTGTCCACAATGTTAGCGCGATGGTTGGGCAAGGCGAAGAAGGTTGGATGAAGAGTTTTCAGATCGATATGATGGGCGCGGTGCGCGGCGCCGAGGCGGCGCAACCATATTTAGAAAAGTCGCAATCCGGCAGTGTGATTTTTATCGGCACCACCGCCGCCCTGGAGAATTTCGGCCCGCCCAATCCCTATAGCGCCATGAAGCTGGCGCTGCTGGCTTACACGAACGATCTCGCGCAAGCGTGGGCGCGCAAAGGCATTCGTGTAAACACCGTGTCGCCTGGTTCCATCTACTTTAAGGGCGGCGCATGGGCTCGGGTCGAGAAAGGCATGCCGGAGTATTTTGAACAAGTAAAGAAGTCGATTCCGTTTGGTCGGTATGGCGCGCCGGAAGAAGTGGCGCGTGTGGTGACGTTCATGGCTAGTCCAGCGGCGAGTTGGGTGACTGGGACGAACATCATTGTTGACGGCGGGCAGCATAAAGGGGTGGATGCGTAACCGGGGATTGGGCATTGGGGATCAGTAAGAACTAAGGAGGGCGTGCTGGGCGCGCCTGCACGAAAGACAAGTCATGGAAGCTCCCGACCTGACATTGGAACTTTCCGCCGATGAGATGCATTGCTTGGTTGCCCAGGCGATGGACCACATCATTCCTCATGTGACCTCGCTGCCACAGCAACCGTCTGTGGATGTTGAGGGCGCCACCGAAATGGCGCGAACCCTCAAGGAGCCGCTGCCAGAGCGAGGCCAACCGGTCGATGAGCTTCTGGAATTGCTCTTCCAGAGCGCGATTCCTAAAAGCTTCAATACGGCTGGGCCAGGCTATTTGGCGTATATTCCTGGCGGCGGTATTTTTCATTCGGCAGTCGCGGACCTCGTGACCGATGGAGTAAACCGTTACATGGGGCTCTGGCTAGCGGCCCCAGGATTAGCGCAATTAGAAGCGAATGTGATTCGCTGGTTTTGCGAAATTATGGGCTATCCTGCTTCAGCCAATGGTCTCTTAACTACTGGTGGTTCGCTGGCAAATTTTTCTGCAGTGGTGACGGCTCGGCGAGAGCGATTGCCCGAGAATTTCTTGACAGGAACGCTCTACGTTTCAGATCAAACGCATCACTCAGTGAAGAAGGCCGCTATGTTGGCCGGATTTCCTGAGCGCAACGTACGAGTCATACCTTCGCATGATCAGGGCCGTATCCGCCTCGACCTGCTTGCTCACGCTATCGCTGCCGACCGGGCTGCAGGCCTCCTCCCTTTTCTCATTGTCGGTAACGCAGGGTCGACGAACACGGGCGCAGTGGATGACCTCCTCGCGCTCGCGGACCTCGCCCAGCGCGAAGACTGCTGGTTTCACGTGGATGCGGCCTATGGCGGATTCTTCATGCTGACCGCGCAGGGCAGGGCGCTGATGAAAGGGGTTGAGCGATCAGACTCCGTTACGCTTGATCCACACAAAGGCTTATTTCTACCTTATGGAACTGGGTCACTGTTGGTCCGCGATGGGGGCGCACTCAAACGGGCTCACGGACTTAGCGCCTCCTATTTGCCATTCACGGATGACGATCCGGACCTGATGGATTTTAGTCAGATGTCGCCGGAACTCTCCCGGGAGTTTCGCGGACTGCGGGTCTGGTTGCCGTTGAAGATGCACGGCGTCGCTCCGTTTCGCCGCAATTTAGAGGAGAAACTTGCGCTCACGCGTTGGGCGACTGAAGAGCTGCGAAAAATTCCCAGTATCGAAATTGTTGCCGAGCCTCAGCTCTCGATTGTAGCATTCAGAGTCGTTCGTTCCGGGCTGGGTCCCGAGGCATTGAATCAGCTCAACCAAAACGTGTTGAGTCGCATCAACGCGCGCAAACGCATCTATCTGTCTGGCTCCCTACTGGATAACAAGTTTGTCATCCGCATTTGCGTGCTCTCGTTTCGCACGCATCTGGATCGAATGCAGATGGGGATTGAGGATATCCGGGCGGCGGTGGAAGAATCAAGTCATTGAGTCGTTATGATGAAGCGAACCGAGCACCTTAAGGGGATGGTGTTGATGGCTGGGGCTGGGCTTTCTTGGAGCACTGGCGGCATTCTGATCCGTTCGACGACGCTCACCAGCGCCTGGGAGGTGGTGTTTTGGCGGGCGCTGTTCATGACCATCTTCGTTAATACCTTCCTCATTCTTCGTTCTCGTGGCCGGGTGCTCACGCAGATCTCAGCGGTGGGCGGTCCTGGACTCGTGTCTGGGATGCTGCTCGCTTCAGCCTTCTTCTTTTTCATTTTGTCGGTGATGCGCACCACAGTAGCGAATGCGCTGGTCCTCATGAGCATCTCACCGTTCATTACCGCTTTGTTTGGCCGGCTTTTCCTCCGGGAACCCGTGCCCCGTCGCACGTATGCGGCGATGACCGGCGGCCTGATCGGTATTGCTATTATGTTTGCTGAGGCGTTGGGAGCGGGGTCTCTGAGCGGCAATTTGCTGGCCTTCGGAGTGTCGCTCGTATTCGGCGCCAATGTTGTCTTGTTGCGGCGGAGGAGCGCCACAGTTGATATGGTTCCCACGGTGCTCTTGGCTGGACTTATTGCGATCACGGTCGCGCTCCCCCTGAGCTGGCCTCTGACCGCTTCCTGGCATGATATCGGGGTGTTGGCAATCATGGGATTTTTTCAGCTTGGGCTGGGCTGTGTGTTGTTGACCTTAGCGGCGCCGCATCTTTCTGCCGCGGAAATCGGTCTTTTATCTCTTCTCGAAACTACTTTGGGTCCTATTTGGGTGTGGCTGGGGATCGGAGAACGACCGAGCGACCCTGCTTTATTGGGAGGAGTAGTCGTTGTTGGCTCTCTCGTCCTCAATCAACTTGCCAGCTTACGGAGCGCGATGCGGCTGCCTGCTCTTGCGTCAGAGCCGCAACCGCAAAACACAAAAAAATCCGCTTAGATTTGTCATGGCCATCCCAATGCAGCACGGCTCCCACGCAAACGGAGATTCTCTTCACTCTGTTGCTTCGTCGTTTTTATAGTTCTACAAAATAGATAATAAAGAGATCTCGCCTGCATTGTGCCTCTTTTTTTAGTTGACAATACCTTACTACAAACGTATCTTGCCGTCGGGACAGACAGCGAAGTGCGTTGGATTTCTCGTCCTTTTCGTTACCTAATTCAGGGAGGAGTTCCGCATGGCGGGGAAAAGACTATTCAATGCTGTAGTGGCGATGGTGGGCATTGGCGTGTCCGCTCTTGGCGTGCACGCTAAGCCTTTGCACGCCCCCAAATACTTGATTGCCTGGATGTCAGATCAATACATGGACGGCCGCAACGTGAGTCCGCTTGATGGCATTCTGGGACTCCCGTCAGGGGCGCTGCCGGACGCTGACTTCTTAGCCGTGCTCGACGCCAACCCTCAATCGCCGACCTATGGCCATGTCGTTAATACGGCGGAGATGCCGGCTGTCTATGGCCAGCACTTGTTGTCGGTGACAGAGAATTTTGTCGATGATGCGCTCGACATTGCGTTAAAGAATAGTACAGATCCCAACGCGCCAGCGGACCTCGCCGCGGTTGGCCGCACCCTGCTGGATGACGATATCTTAGGCGGCGTGCCGAACTTTAACTCTGCGACCAATGGGTTGCCGCCCGTTGTTCCGGCGCCCTCGTCAGTGTTGAACGAGGCGCATCATCATAGCGTGGTCCCTACGGTCCATCCGAACGGCGCGGTTGCGGCTTACTATGGCGGACTAATTAGCGCTAACATTTTTGGGTGCGACATTACTGATCCCCTGCATATTAAACCGGCGCCGAATAGCACGCTGGAGAACATTCCGTTACACGCCGATGCAGCAACGAATCTCTGCGGTCTGACCGTGAGCGGCGCTGTGCATAACACGCTGACAGGCACGGACGATCTGGAATGGAACCCTGTCAACGGTCACTACTACACCACGATGATGGGCGCAGGCGGCAACCGCGGCTCCTTTTCGAGCACGGGCGTCGTTCCAGTCAGTCTCCCGCCTGTGCTCACGACCCCTGGGGGTATTCAAGAACTGGATCCATTTACCGGCGCGGTGATCGGCGAATACTCGGCCGTGCCTAAGGCTCCGGTCCCTGGGCATGGCAAGTATGTGAACGGAACTGACATGTTAGGGCCGAAGCGCTATGCGCCGCGTACGCAGATCCGTTTTGGCGGGGTGGATGGCAATGGCGATTGCACCCCTAGCGACGTCCCCACTGCGCTAGGCTTCTCGGTGTTTAACCTGTGTGTGCCGGGGGTGAAGCCATTTAACCAGATCGGGGCTGACAGTGGGGCGGTGAACCTGGACCTTGGCGTCAATGAAGGTCCCGATGCTGGATTGCTGGCCCACCCGCATGGTGTTGGTCTCCGTACCGACCTGACTGGCGAGAAAGGCAACAAAGACGGCAAGAAGGTTGGTAAGACTACAGGGGGGATTCTCGTAACGTCTGACTACGCAGATCCGGTAAGCCTTGCACTGACCGGTTCTGGTCAATTTTCTAACACCTCCGCTCAGAATCTTGGTACAACTGTGCGTTTTTGGGACGTCGGCAAGCTTAGCGACGGACCCTATGCTGTCGTGGAGATGCCTGACGGCCCGCGCCACGAGGACAACCAGATTCATGAAGAGCCGGAAGGTCTCATGGCAATGCGCGTCACTCATAAACATAATCACAAGGGTATGTTCGTTGTCGCCATGTGGGGAGGCGCGCTCTACTACTCGCCGGACATTACGGCTGTACAACCACAGTTCACGCAGGTGTACGACTTCGGCGGATGCACCGGCGGTTCGGTGTTTACCCTCACGCAGGATGATAATTTTATCCTTATGCCGTTGGCTGCTATGCAGCGTGAGGGCGACCCAATCCATGATCGTGATTATGTGGGCGAGCACAATCGACGCGTCGCGGTGCTTGATGTTCGCAAACTCCTTCACCATGGCGAAGGTAAAAGTCTCAAGTGTGGCCCAGCGCCGGCCAAGGCCTGGAATAATACGGGCGCGACGACTCCTGTTGGTCAAAAGGCCACTCTTGGGCCGGCGGGGATTACTTACAACAATCCGGGCGACCTGAACGACGGCGGCATATTCTGGCCGAATAACGGAGCATCGGATTGTCCAAAGTTGGTTGATAAGGTTGACTTCAGTGGAGCTGGCGAGGACGGCGTCTTGGGCACCGCTGACGATCATCCCGACAACGAAACCAGCCGCGCCGGACCTCATTTTGTGGTGCACGACGGGTTTGATACCTACATGGCGACCTCGAACTATTTCGCGGATCTGCGTAAATTTGCGATCGCTGACGTGGATGTACTGCTGTCTGCCTTAGGTTTAGGCCATGCTTGGCACAAAGGGGATACTGGCTCGCTGGGGCCGAATTCGTATCCGCCGGGCGGTCCCAACCCAGGGGATGTTCCACCAGGTGGTCTCGGCGCCGCGTTCCAATTATTAGATGATAACAATCTGTTGCCTTTTAAAACTGGCGGATGGGCGAGTGTCCTGCCGGGAACAGGGGCAGTCGGTGACGATACTATTTGCATGATGCGCTGGAACCGCTGGACAGGTAACCTAGAGCTCGACACCCGGTTCAACGCCAGCGACCCAAAATCTCCGGCGGGCTGCAATGATATGGACTTCGGCGACGCCGGCAAACAGTGGCCAGCCAACGGGACGCGTGCTGCGAACGCGGGCAACGCCTCACCACATGGCATGTCATTCTACACTGTAGGTTCGCGCCGTTTCTTCAGCAATGGCGAAATCGGTCCTGGTACTAACTACACGCCGGGCCAGGGACTAGCCTCGAAGAAGTAGAGTTGGACAGACCTATAAGAGCCTATCCGGAGAATTGTCAACCATGCATGCGCTGGGTTTTCCAAATCCCCCGCTCGGCTGTGCCTTCGCCGCCCCCTTTGGCAAAGGGGGCTGGCAGATGCGAAGCGACTGGCGGGGGGATTTTTACCCGTCGCAGAATCGAATTTGCGCTTTATGTCTCGCGGAACCCTGTTAGTGTGGATGATCTCTCTCGCTGTCGCCTTTGTGTTGGGTATGGCGACGAACCGGTCTAGACCGGTCGTATTTGGCGCTCCAGAGATCACAGATGGTGATTCCAATCATGCCCACACCCACAAGGGTAAGTTCTACGTCTGTCCAATGCATCTCCAAGTGAGTTCTGAGAAACCAGGCGTCTGCCCAATCTGCGGGATGGCGCTGACTCCAATGCAGCAGGCCGCTACAGAGCCAGATGCAAACGAGGAAGCCAGGCCGGCGGTGTCCATCACGCCGGCAGTGATCAACAACCTCGGAGTCAAAACAGCACCAGTAACACGCACGACACTAGTACGACGCATCGAAACCCCCGGTTTCATACAGCAAATCGAGCCAACCGGACATACCCGCGTCATAGCGCCGTTTGAGGCGCGGATTGTCGCATTGCATTTCAAACCGGGGCAATGGCTCGAGCAGAGAAGCCCATTGGTGACGCTTGAATCCGAGGCGCTGCGTACTGCTGAACAGTCTCATGTCGCTTTACTGGAGCAGGAGGGGGGGACTGGGACTCCTCCACAGAACTCCCCCTCAACGACACAAGACAACACGCTAGCGGAGTCGCGTGAACGGCTAATGCGACTTGGGCTTTCGAGTGAGGACATCCGGCAACTCGAACAAACACGAGCGCCCTCGTCACAGTTGACGTTGCGTGCGCCGTACTCCGGTATGGCGACAAAATTACAAGTCGCTGAAGGTGATTCGGTAGCCAGTGGCGCGGGGCTGTTCGAACTGTCAGGTCTGGCCAGGGCCTCAGTGCTGGCCAACGCCTTCCAACGGGACGCCGCTTGGATCCAAAGCGGCCACCCGGTCGAGGTCCGGCTCCCCCATGCGTCGAGCGAGGTGTGGGCGGGCGTGGTCAATCAGGCCGCCGTCTCCATTGATCCGAGTTCCCAGAATATTGGAGTGCGACTGTCTTTCACCGCGCCGGCGCAGCTCCTCAAAAACGCCATGTATGTCGTGGCCACGATCCACGGCGAAGTCCGGACGGACGTGCTGGCGGTTCCCCAAGAAGCGCTCATCAGCACGGAATCAGAAAACCGGATGATTGTCGCACTTGGCCAAGGTCGGTTCAAACCGGTGCAGGTGCGGACTGGCATTGAAACTGACGGCAAGGTTGAAATCCTCAGTGGCCTTGAGGAGGGTGACGAGGTCGTTGTTTCCTCTCAGTTTCTCTTCGATTCGGAAAGCAGCCTCCAGGCGAGTTTCCTTCGTATGATGGAGCATTAGCGGGGATGGCGAGAACGACGCACTCTCGTTAGACGATCATGATCGCCCGCATCATTTCTTGGTCCACAGTAAATCGTCCCCTCGTGTTCCTGGTTACGCTACTCGTGGTTGGCGCCGGAATCTATTCGGTTCGTCTTACGCCGCTCGACGCAATTCCCGATCTTTCTGACGTGCAAGTCATTATCAAAACGACTTTTCCTGGACAAGCGCCGCAAATCGTAGAGGATCAAGTGACGTATCCCCTGGCCAGCGCCCTACTATCCGTACCCGGAGCCATGCACGTTCGCGGCTCCTCGTTTTTAGGCGAATCCTACGTGTACGTTATTTTCGAAGACGGCGCGGATATCTACTGGGCCCGCTCTCGCGTACTCGAATATTTGAGCCAGATCCGCGACCAGTTGCCGCAGGGCGCAAAAACACAACTTGGCCCCGACGCTGACGGCGTTGGGTGGATTTATCAATACGCGCTGATTGATCGCACAGGTCAGCACGATCTGGCGGAACTGCGCAGCCTGCAAGACTGGTTCCTCAAGTTCGAATTGCAAACAATTCCTGGAGTCGCTGAAGTCGCCGCTGTGGGCGGCGTTGTCAAACAATACCAGGTGGTGCTCGATCCAGGACGAATGCGCGCCCATGCGTTGTCACTACCAGTGATCCGTCAGCTGATTCTTGACGCGAATCAAGAAGTCAGTGGATCAGTCATCGAAATGGGCGAAGCCGAATACCTCATCCGCGGCAAGGGATATATCAAGACCCTGGATGATCTCAAGCGTATTCCGTATCTGACGCGACGCGAGGCCGGAGCCGCACTGCTGCTACAGGATATAGCGGACATCCATATTGGGCCGCAGATGCGCCGCGGCATCGCCGATCTCGACGGTCAAGGCGAAGTCGCCGGCGGCGTCATTGTCATGCGACGCGGCGGCAACGCCCTAGCCGTCATCGAACGAGTCAAAGCCAGACTGGAAGAATTGAAGAACGGTTTGCCTGAAGGAGTAGAAATTGTTGAAACGTACGACAGGTCGGCGTTCATCTCGCGAGCGGTCTTGACCCTCAAACAGCGCTTGATCGAGGAGTTCCTCCTGGTGGCGGTAGTCTTCATTATCTTCTTGTTTCATTTGCGTTCCGCGCTCGTCATCATATTCACGTTGCCCGTGGGTGTTCTCGTTGCCTTCATTGTCATGCCTGAGCAAGGCGTCAACGCCAACCTCATGTCGCTTGGCGGCATCGCCATTGCGCTCGGGGCCATGGTGGACGCTGCGATCGTGATGATTGAAAACGTCCACAAGCGCCTAGAACAAGGATCAACCTCCAGCGCAGAGCGACGTGCTATTATGCAGCAAGCAATGGTCGAGGTCGGTCCTCCGCTGTTTTTTTCACTTTTGATCATTACCTTGAGTTTCTTGCCGATCTTCAGCTTGCAAGCGCAAGAGGCCCGGCTGTTCACACCACTTGCCTATACGAAAACATACGCCATGGCTGCGGCAGCGGTGCTGTCCATCACGCTTGTGCCTGCCCTGACCGTGTCTCTGGTGCAAGGACACATCCGCGAAGAAACCCAGAGCCCCTTGAACCGTGCGCTGGTAAATATCTATCGAGTGGTGATCGGCATGGCCCTGCGCCATCGCTCGGCGATACTCCTCATTGCTGGGCTCTTGGTTGCTACGAGTTTCTGGCCGTTATTGCGGCTTGGCTCGGAGTTCATGCCGCGGATCGATGAAGGCGATCTCCTTTACATGCCGACGACACTGCCGGGTCTGTCCGCCGGCAAAGCGCAGCAGCTGCTGCAACAGACGGACCGGCTGATAAAGACTGTGCCTGAAGTTGAAAGGGTATTCGGTAAGAGCGGCCACGCCGAAACGGCCACCGACCCGGCGCCTTTAACGATGATGGAGACAACAATACAGCTGAAGCCCCGCCAGCAGTGGCGTTCTGGATTGACGCTGCCGCAGTTGATCGAGGAGCTGGATGAACGGGTGCGTATACCGGGCCTGACCAATTCCTGGCAGACGCCGATCGCCACGCGCGTTGACATGCTGGCCACGGGCATTAAGACACCGCTCGGGGTAAAAGTTGCAGGGCCGGATCTCCGCGTGATCGACACGATCGGGGCGCAGATCGAAGGTTTGTTGCGCCCGCTGCCTGGTACGGCGTCGGTCTATGCTGACCGGAGCAGTCACGCGCGTTACATCGATATCGACGTCGATCGCGATGTGGCGGCGCACTACGGTTTAAATGTGGCGGATCTCTACGATGTAATCGCGATGGCGGTTGGCGGCATGAATATTACGTATGCTGTGGAAGGCCGCGAGCGTTATCCGATCAATCTGCGTTATCCCCGCGAGGTCCGCAATTCACTGACTGCCTTGAAAGACTTGCCAGTGTTTCTTGCTACCGGACAGCAATTGCGGCTTGCCGATGTGGCGGACGTAGAAATCAAAGATGGTCCAGACATGATTAAGAGCGAAGATGCGCGGTTGAACGGCTGGGTCTACATCGACATCAAGGGCCGCGATCTCGGCTCCTATGTGGCCGCCGCTCAGCGCGTAGTGGCCCAGCATGTAAAGCTCCCGCCGGGTTATTCGATCAGCTGGGCTGGCCAGTATCAATATCTTCTGCGGGCCAACGAACGACTGCGTTATATTGCCCCCTTGACCCTTGCTCTGATTTTCGTGCTTCTATATCTTAACTTTCGCACCATGACCGAGGCTCTCATGGTGATGGGCGCGCTTCCCTTAGCCGTCGTTGGGGGAATCTGGCTGCTCTTCTGGCTGGATTATCGTTTTTCGGTCGCCGTCGCCGTAGGCTTTATTGCTCTGGCCGGCGTCGCCGCCGAATTCGGAATAGTCATGCTCGTGTATCTCGATCACGCTGTGAAACGTCTTTGCCCTGCGACGCTCGCCCAATTACACGAAGCCGTGATCGAAGGCGCCGTTCTCCGCGTGCGCCCCAAAGCGATGACGGTCGCGGTCGTCATCGCCGCGCTGCTGCCCATTATGGTCGGCGGCGGCGCGGGCTCTGAGGTTATGAGGCGCATCGCTGCTCCTATGATCGGCGGGATGATTACCGCGCCCCTCGTCTCTATGCTGGTTATCCCCGTGCTCTATGTCCTATGGAAAGGGCGCGGGCTGGCGAGTGAAACGGATGTCAATGGCTAATGTCCTTAAAAACCGTAAGATATATTTTGAGTCTTCTATTACAAGAAGTTTTGCAAAAGAGATCAGAAGGATGAAAAAGATATTTTCTATGTTAGGTCTATGGGGTTTGATCGTTTGTCTGCCGTATCCAGCGACCGTTTCCGCCGACAAACTGCAGACGCCCGCCGATAGTAAGCATATCGACGCGAATCCCGAGGTGAAGACTCTGGTGGAGCTGGCAGGGCAAGGCAAAACCGAGCTGCTGCTCAAGCTTCTCGGCCCGCAAACAGACGTCAATCGGGCGGATGAGTCCGGGGTGACTCCTTTGCACGCCGCCGCCAAGGGCGGCCATCGGGACATCGTCTTGGCTCTTCTTAAACACGGCGCCGATGTCCACGTCAAAGATAAGCAGGGCGCGACGCCTTTGTTGTTCGCTGCTACGGACGGGCGCATAGAAATCGTCCGTGTGTTGCTAGAAAAAGGCGCACGGCTGCGAGCCCAAGATGTCAGCGGCGCCAATGCGCTGATGCTCGCGGCGCATCGCGGACATCTTGACATGATGAAACTGTTGCTTGACAAGGGTATTGATATCGACGCCGCTGATGATGACGGCTCTACCGCGTTGCTCGTTGCACTGCAAAGTAAGCAGCTGGAAGCGGCGCGACTTCTCATAGAACGGGGCGCCGACGTCAACGTTGGCGACGAACTTGGGAACATCCCGCTGCCTCTCGCCGCCAAAATCGGCGACATTGCTCTTGTCAACCTTCTCATCAGAAAAGGCGCCAACCTCTCCGCACGTGACGGCAATGGCAACTCCCCGCTGATCTACGCCATCTGGGAAAAGAATCTTGATCTGGTAAAGCTCTATTTAGACCACAACGTCGACATTGAAACTACTTTTATGCAGGGAGCGCGACCTTTGATGGTGGCAGCCGGTTTAGGAAACCGGGAACTGGTTGGGTTCTTTCTGCAAAAGGGGGCGAAGCTGGAAGCCCGGGACGGCGGCGGCTCCACTGCGCTCACCTATGCGGCTCGCACCGATAAAGGCGACATTGTGCAATATCTTTTGCACCGGGGCGCCGAGGTTAACACGCGCGACACTGTGGGACGCACCCCCCTGATCATCGCCGCTACAACGGGGAGCCTGGAGGCGATGAAAGCTCTTTTTGCCTCCTCGGCTGACCTGAACGCCACAGACACGATGGGTCGCTCAGCCCTGCAGTGGGCTATCGAACAGAAACGCACTGCCGCCGCGCAGTTGCTCATTGATCATCAAGCCGCGACGGATGTGGGTGACGCTAAGGGCATTACGCCGTTGATGCGCGCCGCCACGCTCGGCGAGGAAAAAATCGCCATAGCCCTGCTCGACAAAAACGCTAGGGTGAATGCTCGCAGCAAAGGGGATGTTACGCCGCTCATGTTTGCTTCACTGACTGGTCAGGCGCCGCTGGTCAAACTCTTTCTTGAGCGCGGCGCCCAGGTTGACGCCCGTGACGAACAAGGACGTACAGCTTTATTTTATGCCGCAGGTCAGGGCTTCCCCATTATTACCCGCCTGTTGCTCGAAAAAGGGGCAGACCCCAATCTCGCCGACAAGTTCAACAAGACTGCGACCGATTATGCGATCGAAGCCGACAAGACTCCGGTGGTCGAACTTTTGCAGCAGCACGGGGCAAAATCTTCCACCAAACCAAAGGCCGCTGTTTCTAGCCCATCCCAGGAGCAGGGTGCGACTGAGACTGTTCGTCAGATCGATCAGCCCTAAATCGCTGACGTAGCGAACGACGGCTGCAGGGGCGCGCGGCGGCACTGCGGTTTGGTCAGCAGCATCTGGACGTCGCCCAGGGTGCGTTCGAGAAAACCCCCTTCACAATAGCAAAAATAGTACTCCCACATGCGAATGAACGTCTCCGGGTACCCCAGAGCGTAAATGCGTTCAAGATTAGCGAACATGCGCTCGCGCCAGAGCCGCAATGTGGTCGCGTAGTGTGCTCCTTGTTCTTCTAAGTGAAATAACCGCAAGTCCGTCGAACGAGCGAACGCGTTACAGAGCACGGTAATGGAAGGAATAAAACTGCCCGGAAAAATAAATTGTTTTATAAAGTCAACCGAACGACGAGCCTGATTATACAACTGATCGGCGATGGTGATGCTTTGGAGCAGCATCATGCCCTCGGGTTTGAGCAATCGACTACAGCACTGAAAGAAGGTGTCGAGGTACTGATGACCAACCGCTTCCACCATCTCGATGGAGACGAGCTTGTCATAATGTCCACGGAGATCGCGGTAATCTTCCAGGCAAACGGTCACTCGATCGGCTAAGCCTGCCGCGGCGACGCGCTCCTGAACCAGTTGATATTGTTCTTTGGAAACGGTGGTCGTTGTGACTTGACAGCCGTAGTGTTGGGCGGCGTGCAACGCGAAGCCCCCCCAGCCAGAGCCGATTTCCACCAGGTGATCTTGCGGGGACAGTTGCAGCTTCCGGCAAATGCGGTCATTTTTAGCAACCGACGCTTCGTACAGCGTGCTGTCTTCGCGCTCAAACAGCGCGCACGAATACATCATGGTTTTGTCAAGAATCAGTCCGAAAAACTCGTTGCCAAGATCATAGTGAGCGGCAATGTTTTTGCGGACGCCAGCCTTAGTGTTGCGCCGGAGAAAGTGCCGGAACTGGCGAGCGGGGTTGGCTAACCGAGACCAGCCTTTGGACATATGATCAAGCACCTGGCGATTCCGCAGAAGGATGCGGACAAGAGAGGTTAAATCATCACACGACCAGTCGTTATTGATATACGCTTGTCCTCCGCCTACATCTCCACCGAAAACGACCTCTTTGTAAAACTGGGGCTTGTTCACTTGGACGGTGACGGAGAGAGGAAATGATTCAACGCGACGGCCAAAGACCTGTCGTTGAGCTCCATCGATGAGGATGAGCTCTCCCTCGCGGAGCCGCTGCATGCGAGACAAAAAAATTTGTCGAGCAAACCGGTCAAAAAAGGAACCGTTTGCTGCACTAGGGGGAGAGATAACCGGAGCAAGAGAATTCTTCAAGCAAAAGATTCCCTTCTCGCCTCTAGCTATGTAATGTCGGAGAAAGCTTACGCTGCTTCTGCTACGTCAACTCGCCTCATATTGCGAATGTGTTTGGGCACTGGACGTAAGTCCCACACGAGGCCAGTCCACGACAGCATGACAAGGATATAATACGAGATGTCGATTTCCCACCAGTAGAATCCCTGGCGGGCTGAGCCCGGATAGTGATGATGATTGTTATGCCATCCTTCTCCTAAAGTAAGGAGTGCTAAAGGAAAGCTGTTCCCGCTCGTATCTCCGGTTTCATAACGTTTGCGGCCGATTTGATGAGAAAGCGAATTAATGGTGTACGTGCCGTGATACACGGCTACGGTGGAGATAAAGAATCCCCAAATTAGAAGCTGCGTCCCGCTCGTTCCGAGATGTGGATTTATCGCTGCTGCTATTACGCCTACGAAATAAATCCCTACTGCGACTAGGATCGCAACGAGGATGTCGAAACGATCAAGAAATCGTAACTCTGGAAATTTAGCGAGATCAGCCACGGCCTGGAGGTTGGTGCGGAAGTTCGATCGAGACATGAACCAACCCATGTGGCTCCACAAGAACCCGTGTTGGAGCGGAGAGTGGCGGTCCTCAGGTTCATCCGAGAAACGATGATGATGACGGTGATGCGCCGCCCACCAGAGAGGTCCGCGCTGCACGGCAGAAGCCCCGAGCAAGGCAAAGAAGAATTGCCCCAGGCGTGAGGTCTTGAACGTGCGATGGGAAAAGTAGCGGTGATACAATCCTGTGATCGCGAACATGCGAATCACATATAACGCAGCGGCCATAGCGACGGCAAAGGGGCTCCAGCCCACCCAGATGACCCCTAAACACATGGCATGCATGGCGACGAACGGTATACACCGTAGCCAATCTACACACAGGGGTTCTCTTTCTGCGATTGCTTCCAACCCCGCCCACGAATCAAACCACCGAACCACAGTCAGGCCCAAACGAGATAGTATTTTCATGAAGGTTATCTTTTTCCTGTAGAGCAGATTGCAAATGAGGTAAGTGAGAATGTCCCGCTTCTCTTCCCGTTTTCGTCTCTTCTCTCCTGCCAGCTTCCCTCTCCCAGAGGAGTCAACACTGGCGGTGACCTTAGCGTCGCTGTGATGCGAGAGCAAGTACTCAGCCGCTCTATGCTTGAGTCTATTATACCTCTGAAGACTTCCAGAAAGGAAATAGCTGGGGCCAGAGAGCCTTGCGGGTGCATAGCTATTTTCTGGTAACTTGAGTGAACGGAGGCTTCACATGGCCGTCCACCCTTCGACAGGCTCAGGGCGAACGGGGGAGGCGTGCATCTAGTGCGCTATTTGCCGTTCGTGCTGAGCTGGTCGAAGCACGCGCCCAGCGAGCTACAGGCTTGCCAGAATTTGATATGCACCCCAGAGAGCCTCGCCATTTGCCAGTTTTCTTCTCATTCGATATAGTAGCTGTAGAGGGTAGAGTGTGAGCGCTAACGACGACCTGACAATAGGGTGCGGGCTGCAGGGACAGACATGTTCCTACAGCCGCCAACTGATCTACTTCAGCGGTAATTCCTTTGGTCCCATCGTAGCTGTCCTAAGTGGAAGGAGAAAGCGACATGATTTTTCCTTCTACGTAAACTCATGCTCCCTAATCAATTGCAGCAAAGACTAAAAAATCCCTCTCACTCGAAGATGTGTAACTTGCTGAGATATCGTGCAAATGAAGTGGAAGGGTGGATGAACGGTCCGAAGGCGATACGAAGTGGAGGAAGCAAGAGCCATCTGATGTGCTTGAAGTGGCTCTAGCGTTTTTCGCAGTTTTCTGTAGTTATGTGGCGGCAAGAGTAGACATTCCTTTTGAAGAAGATTACAAGAAGGCGTTTCGATGGCTCAGATATTTCGTCGGAGCAGTAACACTCTCGCAAAGTTCAGCATTGTCGGGGGAGCCCTCCTGGCAGGTGGGTTGTTAACGCTCGTCCTGGTCATCGCCCGCTCTCCGTGGGTGAATGACGTCGGTGTTGCGAAGGAGCAGGTCGTTCCTTTCAGTCATAAGCATCACGTTACCGGAATGGGCATTGATTGTCGCTATTGTCACATTTCTGTAGAGCAGACCGCATTCGCCGGCATCCCAGCTGTGAAAACGTGTATGACGTGCCACTCGCAGATATGGACTGAGGCTCCGATTTTGGAGCCGATTCGGGAGAGCTGGCGTACAGATAAAGCGATCCAATGGATTCGCATTCATGATCTCCCCGATTTCGTTTATTTCAACCACAGTATTCATGTAAAAAAAGGCGTGGGATGCGTCACGTGTCACGGCCGTGTTGACCAGATGCCGCTGATGATGAAAGTGAATTCCCTTGACATGCAATGGTGCCTTGAATGCCATCGCCAGCCTGAGAAGTTCATTCGTCCTCGTGAGTACGTCTTCCGCATGGATTGGCAGCCGCCGAGCGATCAACTCGCGCTTGGAGAATCGCTCATTAAAGAATATCACATTGATAAGAGCAAGATGACTAACTGCTCAATTTGTCACCGATGACAACAATAAAAATGTCGAAACCGCCGCTTGATCTTGCTGCGATCCGCACTCGCCTTGCGGAGAATCGTGGTCCCCACTATTGGCGCAGCCTCGAAGAACTTTCCGAGACGCCGGAGTTTCAGGAGATTCTCGAAAACGAATTTCCGCGACACGCTTCCGTCTGGCCTGACGCGCTCAGCCGGCGAGGGTTCCTGCAGCTTATGGGAGCTTCGCTCGCGTTAGCGGGGTTAAGCGCTTGTACAAAACAGCCGGAAGAACTCATCGTCCCGTATACCAAACCGCCGGAGTCGGTGCTGCCGGGACGACCGCAATTCTACGCCACTGCTGTCTTATTTGGCGGTGTCGCCACCGGCGTATTAGTCGAGAGTCATACTGGTCGTCCGACGAAGATCGAAGGGAATCCTCAGCATCCCGGCAGTCTCGGATCGACCGATGTGTTTACGCAAGCTGCTGTCCTGGAACTGTACGACCCCGACCGCGCCCGCGTAGTGACCAATGCACGGCGCATTAGCTCGTGGGATTCTTTTCTCGCCTCCTTGCAACCCGCGCTCGAAGTGCAAAAAGCGAAGGGTGGGGCTGGGCTGCGCATCTTGACTCAGACTATCACGTCTCCCACACTGGCCTCCCAGTTACAGGAACTGTTGAAGCAATTTCCTGAAGCCCGCTGGCACCAATATGAGCCGGTGAATCGGGACTCCATATATGCTGGGACACGTACTGCTTTTGGCGCAGTTGCAGATCCGCTGTATCGGTTCGAGAAAGCAGAGGTCATCCTTTCGTTGGATGCTGACTTTCTCTTTGGCATGCCGGGAAGCCTACGTTATGCTCGCGAATATGCAAAGAAACGCAAGGTGCGGGACGAGCATGGCGAAATGAATCGGTTGTATATGGTTGAGAGCGCTCCTTCTATCTCGGGTTCGGTGGCGGATCACCGGCTGGCGCTCCGTTCCGGGGAAATTGAACTGTTCGCTCGCGAAGTGGCGAAAAGGCTGGGAGTGGCTGACGTCAACTCAGGCAAGTGGGACAACGGAGCGAAATTCACAAAATGGATTACCGCACTGGTCAAGGATCTGCAGCAACACCGGGGTTCAAGCTTGGTTGTTGCTGGTGAACATCAATCGCCAGCCGTCCACGCCCTTGCGCATGCGATGAACCAGGCTCTGGGCAGCGTCGGACAAACGGTCGTCTACATAGAGTCAGTCCAGGCCAATCCGGTCAATCAACTCGATTCCTTCCGCGAACTTGTCAAAGATATGGAAGCCGGGAAAGTCGAGTTGTTGGTGAGTTTAGGCGGCAATCCTGTTTATACTGCTCCAGCCGACGTGGACTTTGGCGCCGCGCTTGACAAAGTTGGCCTTCGTATTCACTGCAGCTCCCACGAGGATGAAACTGCTATACTTTGTCACTGGCATATTCCAGAAGCCCACTCGCTTGAAGCCTGGAGTGACGCCCGCGCATACGATGGCACGGTCTCAATTATCCAGCCGCTTATCGCGCCTTTGTATGGAGGAAAGTCCTTTCATGACATGGTGGCGGCGCTCTTGGGACAATCCACCCCCGGATACGACACGGTCCGTAAATACTGGCAGGGTCAATTGACGGAAGGAGATTTCGAGCATGCTTGGCGTAGGGCGCTGCACGATGGTGTAATTGAAGGTACGGCCTTCGCACCCAAAGAAGTCTCTCTCCGCAATGGCGATTGGGCTCATCTTGATGCTGGCTCATGGAATACGGCAACTGCCTCCGGGGGAATGGAACTCATTTTCCGTCCCGACCCCTCGATCTGGGATGGTCGCTTCTGTAATAACGGTTGGTTGCAGGAACTGCCCAAACAATTATCGAAGCTCACGTGGGATAATGCGGCCTTGATTAGTCCTGCAACCGCTGATCGGCTCAATGTGTCGACTGAAGACGTTATCGAGCTGCGGTATAAAGAACGTGCTGTTCGTGTGGCCGTATGGATTCTTCCTGGACAACCTGATGACGCCGTCACCGTGTATCTGGGGTATGGGCGGACTCAGGCCGGTCGGGTTGGTTCCGGAATGGGCTTCAATGCGTATAGTGTGCGTACTTCTGATGCGCCCTGGTTTGGAACTGGTTTAGAAATTAAGAGAACCGGCGAACACTATGCGCTCGCATGCACCCAAAACCACCAAACGATGGAAGGTCGTAATCTGGTGCGCAGCGGCACGCTCGAACACTTTAAGCAGCATCCTCATTTCGTCGAGGAGATGGCGGAAGAGCCGCCACGCGATCTGACGCTTTATCCTGAGGTGAAATACGAGGGCAACGCGTGGGGCATGACAATCGATACGAGTTCTTGCATTGGTTGCGGGGCTTGTGTCACTGCTTGTCAGGCTGAGAACAACATTCCTGTTGTT
>JACXTT010002146.1_pt1 | contig 31622 bp, 24 predicted proteins | sample 9270951 | NCBI WGS metagenome assembly JACXTT01 (sample SAMN15532306, study PRJNA645909) | rock metagenome | isolation source: weathered quartz diorite | place: Puerto Rico | collected 2017-06-21
ACCGAATGCGTGGCGGGAGAGGGCGCCCGGCCATTTATGGGCCGGGTTTTAGTGAAGCGATTTTGCGACGATGACGGCAGGATTTTAGTTTCAACCTGGTGCGAGAGGCGTTCGCGAAGACTTCGAGGGGCGTTTTGCTAGGCGGCTTTTGATTTCGGCTTTAGCTTGCGGCTGAGCTTGCCATTGGTCGCAAGCAGTTCGCGTTCGGCGCGAGTCCAGTCGTCAAGTGCGTTGCCCGGTGCACCGTTGCGTTCAAGGTAGATTTGATAAGCGCGCAGGGCGATATCTTCCGGCCCCGGGGATTTCCGGGTGGCGCGTGACTTCGTCACCTTTGGAGAGGAACCATTCTTCGTCGTGGCCATAGTCTTCTCCTTTCAGCAGGCAAGTCTATTTTACCGAATTGCGAAAAGTGTGAGGCATGCAAAATTCAGATTTCAGCGATTCGTGTAACGAGTTGAGCAAGGCGGCCTTGCCGCGTCGTTAACCGGGCGAGATTGCAGCCGAAAAATGTTAGTTTCAGCTGTTAGAAGATGATCTTCGCAACGAGCTGCATGTTGAAGGCTTCGCCGGCCCCGATGCCAGGAGCGCCGAAGTAGTCGCCCGCAGTATCACTCAGCAAGCCAAATCCCTTGCTTGTGGTGCACGCCCGGTCACTCAGCAAAGGGGAGGTCTTGTTCAAGGCTCCGCAACTGGTGCCAATGGCTCCCGGTCCCTGAGAAAGGTTCACCCGGTTGAAGAGGTTGTACATCTCGGCGCGAAGCTGGATCTTGATCCGCTCGGTAACCGGGATGTTCTTAAAGACAGAGAAATCCACTGTTGCATATCCCGGCCCGTAGAATTTATTGCGAGCCAGGTTGCCGACTGTGCCCGGCGCGGGCGCGGCAAATGCAGCCGGGTTCAACCATTGCATCCCTCCGTTCGCCGCAGAAAAGTTGTGGCTTACCCCTGCGAATGGATTGCCGATAAGGTCCAGGTTCAAGCGTGTTTCGTCCGTCGGATTCCCGGTGTGAAAGTTCCACAAGCTGCTCAACTGCCAGTTGTTTACAAACCACTTTGACCAGCCTGTGGCCCAGGAAGCTTTGGGCACGTTGTAGGAGAAACTCGCCGTGAAGAGATGACGAGTGTCGTAATCACTATTGCCGTAGTCAAAGTGCTTATTGAATGCGTCATCTAAGATGGCGGCACGATACTGGGTGATCTCATCGAGAGCATGGGCCCAAGTGTACGCAAACTGCGACGAGAGGCCGTGCCAAGACCTGAGCCTGAAGGTGGTCTGGAGAGAGTTGTAATTGGACGTGCCGCTGGTGTTGAGCTGGAGTATGGAACCGAAATTCGGGAAGTCACCATTCTGGTTGATGTCAGATACCAGGTTCAACTTGCGTCCCTGGCTGCCGACATACCCAATCTGCCAAACGGCTGCGCTGCCAAAGCTCTTCTCCACCTGCAAGCTGTAGTTAAAGAAGTATGGGGTGCGGAAGTTCTGGCTAACGGAATAGGCACTAAGTCCCTTGGGATCGGTGATGGCATTGCAATTGGGGTCGCTGCACGCCTGAACTCCAGGAAATATGGATGCACCCCGGAACTGTGCTTGGCCGGGCCCCGAGCCCCAGTTGTAACCATCCAAGCTATACGTGGAAACTGGGCTTGCGCCAAAGGCGTTTCCTTCAATACCTTGCGAAGCGTTGACCGGAGGACGGAAATCCAAGAATGGATTCAGGTTGATCTGATCAAAAAAGACGCCAACGCTGCCGCGGACAACGAGGTCGTTTCTGGCCGTGGGTTGATAGGCAAAGCCGATACGCGGTGCAAAATTATTCCTGTCCTTGGGGAAAAGGGAATCGAGCCCCGCTCCTTGAATAAGGAATCCCTTGCCGGGAATAAAGTTGGCAATGTCTTTCTTATCGCTGCTCATAGGGCCGAAGTATTCGTATCTCAAACCAAAATTGAGATTCAATTTCTTGGTCATCTGCCAGCTATCCTGGAAGTAAAGGTTGAATGCATTTACCACGACAAAGCGTTCCGGATTACCGACGGCGATGGTGGAGGATTGTACGCTGCCGGCTAAGTAATCGGCGAGAGCTTCAGCGAGGGCGATCTGCTTAGAGTTGATTAAAGCTTGGCACCCTGAAGGACCTGAGGTACCTGTCGCTCCAGCGCATCCGGTAGCTCCGCTCCAAGGCCCTTGCGAGCCGTCAAATATAAACGTCCCCGTCCCACGGCGATGATAGAACTCGTTCAGATGGGCCTGGCGCACTTCAGCTCCAAACCGGAATTGATGCGCCACCATGCTGTAAGACACGATATCCGTAAGGTGCCAAGTGAAGTCACTGCGGCCTTCCGGTGGGGTGAGTCCAATCTGCTCAAACCCAGAAATTTGAATGTTTGGAGCCCCGAGAATGGGTTGACCGTGATTGGTGGCGTCGGGGCTCAAGAAGAGGCCCATAGCCTTGGTGTCAAAACCGTTGTTGAAGTCGTGGAAGAGCTGGTTGAAATAGTTGCCGCCGAATAGCACCTGATTTGTCAATCTAGCTGAAATGGCAGAGTTGAGAACCGCTGAGCCGTTATAAACATGCAAAGGAGCTACTTCAAAGTAATCCTTCAAGTTAGAGCTGGCTGTTCCCAGGGCGGCACTGCCGCCTAGCGGCGCCGTCTGACTACCCTGACCTCCAAACCAACGGATTGACAAGCGATGCTTATCGGAGAAGTTGTGGTCGATCTTCGCGACACCGTTGTAGCTGTAACCGGTCGAGGCAATAGGACTGAAGAAGTTGCTGTTCGTCGCGGAGAGGGCGCCGATCAGGTTCCTTGGCCAGAAACCGTTCGGGCCCATAAGACCGGCGGAGCATCCCGTCGACGAAGGAGTCGCGCACGAGAGAGGACTCGCCGCAACTGGACCATAAGCACCGTACTTGTTGCCTGGGTTAGCCAGCAAATCCGCCGCAAGTCCTATCCAGGCGTTGGAGGGCTCGGTGGCGAGCCCGGACAGGCCAATAATGTATTGTTGCTTTTCAAAACCCGCAAAGTAGAAAGTCCTATTCTTGATGAAAGGGCCGCCCACGGTGAACCCATAGTTCTGGTTGCGCACAGGAGGCGCCTTTGGAACGTTCGTGGTCGGTATGAAGAAAGGAGAATGTGCGCCGTAAAACTCATTGCGGTTGTAGTAGTAGGCCGATCCGTGGATGGTGTTTCCACCCGACTTTATGACGACGTTGACGGTGCCGCCGGCGCTGCGTCCGGTTTCCGCGCCCGACTGGGTCTGGGCCGAGAATTCGTCAATAGCGTCGATGGGCATCACAATACCTGCGATCCCTGACACACCGCCCTGGTTGACTGCGGGAACGTTGTGCCAGAAGTCGTTGTTGTCCACACCGTCAATCTGCCAATTGACTTGATTCGCGCGTGTTCCGTTAACCGAGCCAAAACCACCCCCAGCATAGCCTCCGTACCCAGGCGCGATGCCGATCAACTGCGTAAAGTCGCGGCCGTTGAGTGGAATGTCCTGGACGACGTCGGACGCGATCGTCATATTCTGTGTCGCCGTGGACGTATCGAGAGTCAGCGCTGCCGCGGACACTTCCACAGTAGTGGCTTGTTGCTGCAACGACAACTTAACCTGCAGGGAATAAATCATGCCCGCAGACACATCTACTTTGTCTACGGTGTAAACGGGGAAACCAGGAGCGGTAACGGTAACCTTATATAATCCGAGTGGAATGTCCTGGAAGGTAAACTGACCTTCACTCGTGGTGACGGTATTGTGATCAATGCCCGTTGTGGACTCCGTGGCTTTCACCTGGGCGTTCGGAACGACGGCCCCCGAGGGATCGGTTACAGTGCCGTTGATGGCACCGCGGAACGTCTGGGCGTTTGCTGCCACTGCGAGCGAGAGAACCACGAGAATTGCAAAGACTAGGCGCTTCATAGTCCAACACCCCCTCATCGAGATCAAAATAACACCCACGCGCTGCCACTCAGCGGAGCGCTTTAAAGAACAAGACGTAAACCTTCTTGAAAAGTTGCATGGCGAACCGCTCGCCTTCGGGTTTCAGAATTCAAACCTAGTGCTGAAAATGGGAACAAGCCCCCCGGAACCAGCTTGCTCTCGTTTCGGTTCAAACTGCGATACAGCCTTCAAGCCAATATGGTTCTAATGGCTGAGATTTAACGCGTACTTGCGTAATGTGTCAAGGATAATGAATTCTATCTTTTACAGCGGAAAAAGTGATTGCTGGCGAACCGAGCGCAGGTTCCAAGAGCTTGCCGTGCGCGTGCCGGGCGCCAGATATTGCCCGGACGTTTAGCCTCGTGAGCTATTTCTGTTAGAGTGCTGAGCCGGGGAGGGATAGCCGGAAACTGCGATATTGCGATTTGTTAAATTTGGGTAAGTTTTTGAGAGCCGGATGCGTACTAGTCTATGGAACCGCTGAGACCAGGCCGGATGAGTGCGCCGGGAATATCGGAGCCCATGGAGGCGATTACCCGAGCCAAGGCAGGAGATGCCGAGGCTTGGGGGCAGCTGTATCACGACTATGCTCCGGCGATTTTCCGGTTCTGCCGGCGGGCGCTTCCGACCCGGGAAGACGCAGAAGACGCTACCATGGAAGTATTCATGAAACTACGAGGCAAGCTGAACCAGTACGATTCGACACGGTCGTTCACCGCCTGGCTGTATAAGGTGGCGGCGAACCATTGCTGGGACACGCTGCGGCGGCGCAAGAGCCGGCAGGACAAAGAGACCGGAGACCTGGAAAATGTGCCGCTGGAGCATCCAGACCCCAGCCAGCTCGAACGACTGATCGAACGGCGGAGCAGCGAAGAAGTGCGCAAGGCCCTTGCCAAGCTGGGAGCGCGAGCGCGCATGGCGCTGGTGATGCGCTATTACTCAGACATGAGTTACGACGAAATTGCCGATGCGCTGGGAGTGCGGCGCGCCTTTGTAGGCGTGGTGCTGCTGCGCGCGCGGCACGAGCTGCGGCAGGCGCTGGAAGGTTCGAGCGCGCTGGCGGCGGGAGGAGCTTCGTGAGCAAGACACCGGAAGAGCAGGCGAAGCATCTGGACGAAATGACTTGCCTGCTGTATATCGAGCGGCAACTGGACCGGGCGCGCGGGTTGGAAGTCTCCGCGCACACGCAGGATTGCGCAGACTGCCGGACGCTGCTGCGGGCGCTGGAGCGGGAATCACGGCTGCTGACGCGAGCCATGCTGGAAGAGGATGAACCGCTGCCGTCGCGGCTGGCGCAATTTCAGGAGCGTGCGCGGAAATCGATGCAATGGATTTGGGGACTGGTATTTGGGCTGGCGGCGACGGGAGCTTACGCGCTCTATACAACGTACGTCCAGCCCTGGCAAGCGCAATTGGAACAGGCGGGATTTGGCGGGTCGAGCCTGCTGGGCTTGCTGGTATTTCAGGGCGCCTTCTGGAAAGGATGGCAATCCATGATCACACTTCTTGAGGTGGTGGCGATGCTGACGCTGGCGGGGATCGGCGTAGCGTTCTTCCGGAGGCGAATCCGCCGAGGTTCGGCGCTGGCGTTGATGTTCGCGGGATTCTGCGCGGTGCTGACGCTGCCGGCGGCGGCGCTGGCATCGGAGACTCGAAAGGGGGAGTCCGCCGGCGTGAGCTCGGAGGAAACGATCAAAGGAGACATTTTCCTGTTTGGCGACCGCGTAAAAGTCGACGGGACTGTGGAAGGTGATGTGTTTTTGTTCGGGCACGACGCCACGGTGAATGGGCACGTCGAAGGCGACGTGATCGGGTTTGCACAGACGCTGCAGGTCGATGGGAAAGTCGATGGAAATATTCGCGCGTTCACAAACACTCTGACGATTCGGGGAACGGTAGCGAGGAACGTCTTGACGTTCGACGAGCGAGTGAATTTGGAAGCCGCCGGGAAAATCGGAGGGAGCCTGACGGTTTTCGTGGAGAACTTGAATCTGGAAGGGAGCCTGGGGCGCGATCTCCTGGTTTTTGCGAAGCACGTGACCATCTCCGGCAAGGTCGGGCGTGGAATCCGGGAGAAAGGAGCGGGGTTGACGATTACTTCCAGCGGGGAGGTCGGCGGGCCGATTCATTATGAGGGTGACACTCCTGCGGAGGTTTCGCCATCAGCGAAGCTGGCATCGCCGGTGGAATTTAAGAAACTCGAGCACAAGCGCGACTACCGGCAAGGCAAATACTATGTGTGGCAGGTGATCTGGGCTGCGGCATTCGTTCTGTTCGGGCTGGTGCTGATGAGTTTGATGCCGAAATTTTCACAGGACGGGGTGAAATCGGCAGAGGAATATGGAGCCGCTGCAGGATTGGGTGTGCTGGTGCTATGCGGCGTGCCAATCGCGGCGGTCATTGCATGCTTTACCGTGGTAGGGCTGTTCATCGGGATCTCAGCATTGTTTATCTGGTACGCGTCGCTGTATTTTGCCCAAATCATTGTCGGTGCGCTGGTGGGGCAGTGGCTGATGGGGCGGACCAGTGAGCTTTGGCCGCTGATCGGGCGGATGGCAGTGGGGGTGGTGATCGTGCGGCTGTCCACCACGATTCCGGTGATCGGCGGCTGGGTGAAACTTGGGGTCATCATCTGGGGACTGGGAGCAATCTCGATCGCGCTTTACAGGAGATTCCAGCCGGTGATTGCACCGGGAATGCCGCCGGGGCCGTCTGCACAGCCGCTGCCGCCGAATACGACGGTGGGCGGAGTGCAGCCCGCGTGAGTATCGCTAGCTCTTGATTTTTGGTTGTTGGCTGAGAAGAGAAATCGGAAACCGCGGAAGTCGCAGATTCGCGGCAGAAAACAGAACGGGCCGGTCGGAGCATATCCGATCGGCCCGTTGCTTCTTGCGGAGGCGGAGAAAGGTCCCTCGAGTTAATGTTGCCGGATCTTTGCAGCCATAAAGGGAAACTGAGCGGAGTTCGACGAATTTTCCAAATAAAGCACGCGAAGCCCTACAGGCAGACCGGCGGTCACGCTCGCTGCGCTGCTGGGAATACCATCGAGATTGGTTACGCCGTGACCACCAAGGGTGCCTGAGAAGACTTGCGTTGGAAAAACGGACGCCGGCGTAATGTTAAAGTACGAGGGAACAGAGTTGACGTCGACGACGGTACCAGTTGAAGTTCCAGTGGGTATGGCGATAAGACGCGACCAACGGAGGACAACGGTATCCGAGGTTGCTGCTGCGATAGTATTGCCGAGCGCTGCCACGAATGCGGTGACATTTACGGCCACAGTTTGTCCGGGATGTATTGCGGACGTGTCGGCTTGCCCCTGAAACAAGCCGAGGCTGCCGGCAGGTACGGCGAGGCCTTTGGTGTCGACTAGGAAGGGTTTGGGAGCGGGGATATTTACGGTGAGGAGATCCCCGGTGTTGAGCCCGCCGATAAGTGAGCTGGTGGCGGCCTGAACTTTGTCGGTGACGGCGATGGCAAATTGGGTAGAAGTATTGACGGCGTAGACGGTACCTTCTACAAAGTCCTGCCGGGTTGAATTCAACGGTTCGAATTCTTTGAGGGAGAGCGTGCCGTCAGTGTTGAGGAAGGCGTCAACGCTCGCAATTTGACCAGTGGCGACGCAAGTGAAGGTGGCTGGCGTCGGACATATGGAGCCGTCGGGGCTCGGGTCGAAAAACGAGTTTGAGGTGCTGGTGGCCGTGAGCGTGCCGCGTGTGGGCGAGGTAATGGTTACGGTGCTGCCACTGATACCGACGACGCCGGTGAAATCCTCGATGAGTTCGAGCTGATTCGTACCGAGATTGGCATTCGTGCGGGGCAGCGCGAAGGCTGTGAAGACGCCCGGGTTGGGAGCAGGAGGGTTGAAATTAACCGACAGAGTTCCGCCCGAGAGCGAGATGGCGTTATTCAGGTTGAAGTCGATCTCGATGCCTTGCAGACCGCTCGTTGTTGCGTTGAAAGTGAAAGAGCTGATCGTGGGGGTGCCAACGGCCGTGAGGGTAGCAGTGCAGACAGAATTGTTCAGACATGGCACGCCGCCTGCCGTGATTGTTGAACCGGTGTTGTTCAGGAATGTCATCACCGGGCTGGAAAGAGAAACCTGAACTGTGTAGCTTCCTGAGGGCACATTGGTGAGGGCGCCGAGAAAGGCCGTATCGGTCTGCAAGCGCATCAGGTCGACGACGAACGCCGGATTGGGGCTAAAGGTTTGCGCCGTGCCGGTGGTTGGAGTGAGGGTAATGCCGACAATAGTGACTTTGAACGAAAGGATTGACGGATTCGCCGGAAGAGCGTCGGCAACGAGAGTAAAGCTAACGGTGGCGTTGCCACCGCCACCGCAGTTGACGGTGCAAACGGTTTTGGCGCCGCTACAGGCGGCCAAGGAAAAGGAAGTGAGCAAGAGAACCAGAAGCAGAGCTTTGTTTCGATTCATTAGGCACCCCACGCTAGACTAGTCTGCGTTTGCCACCCCTGGAAGGAAAACGTTCAGAATTACGACATTGAATGTAACGTGGGGCGAGAAAAGATGGTTGCGGCAAAACGGAGGCGGAGTGTTCAACTGCTAAATGCCGGAAATCAGGAAGGATACAGTTTCTTGGAGACGCGAGGGCCAGTAAGAGAGCCGGGTACCGGGTATGTTATCGTTACTCGTCCCTCTGACGGGTCCAGCGAGAAAGAAGGCGGATTTTTGGCAAAACGCGCGCGGCAAAATCGGCGATGGAACTTTCGGAAACGGGCGTGAAGCGCGCCGCGAAAGCCGTTGAGCGAAAATATATGCCGATCGAAGATGACCCGACGGCGGGCCTCAGCACGCCGGAAGACGCCGTCAAAGAGCAGGTTGCCGAGCCGGCGAAGCCTTCGATGCGGGAGGTCTTTGGCCCGGACGGATTCCTCGAAAAATGCATGAAGGGCGGGTTTGACCGGACGACGGTCACGTCCGATTACGAGTACCGGCCGGCGCAACTCGAGATGGCGGAATTGGTGCACGAAGCGTTCGAAACGCGTCACCACGCCATCGTGGAAGCGGGCACGGGGACGGGGAAAACGCTGGCGTACCTACTGCCGGCAATTTGCAGCGGCCGACGAGTGGTAGTTTCCACGGCGACGAAATCGTTGCAGGAGCAACTCTACAAAAAAGATATTCCCTTTCTGCAAAAACATTTTGCGCCGAACCTGAAAGTGGCTGTGATGAAAGGTCGGTCGAATTTTCTGTGCCGCGCGAAACTGCATCAGATGGCGGACCATCCGATGCTGAAAGGCATGGATGAGATTGACGCATTCCGGCAGGTTCGCGACTGGGCGAAGCTTACGGAAACGGGCGACCGCTCGGAGTTGACATTTCTTCCGGACGATTCCGATTTGTGGACGCGGATCGATGCGCGGCGGGACACGTGCACGGGAAAGAAGTGCGCAGACTTCAACCAGTGTTTCCTTACGGCGATGCAGCAACGAGCCCGCGAGGCCGACCTGATCATCGTGAATCATCACCTGTTTTTTGCAGATCTCGCCCTCAAGCAGGATGATTTCGGGAGCATCCTGCCGGAATATTCGGCGGTGGTGTTCGACGAAGCGCATGAGATGGAGGACGTGGCCAGTGATTATTTCGGGCGGCAGATTTCGAATTACCGGTTTGAGGAACTGACGCGCGACGCGGATCAGGCGCTGCGCTTGCTTCGCCTGGGCACGCCTTCCTTGCTGCGAAAAACACAGCGGATCCGGGAGCGTAGCCGGGGCTTCTTTGAATTGTTCCCGCCGCGCGACGGACGGTTTTCGTTCACGCGCAACGAGCGCGAGGCGTTTCTCGAGCAGAACCGCGAGGCCTACGACTCACTCGTAACCTCACTGAAGAGCGTGGAGACGGAATTCTCGGCGCTGGCGACAAAGCCGGAAGAGCTGACGCGCATCGCGCGGCGGAGTTTCGAATTAAGGCAGGAGCTTTCGTTTCTGTTTGAATCGAACGAGAAAAACTTCGTCTACTGGTTCGAGCGAAGGAACAAGGGCGTGTTCCTGACGGCGACGCCGATCGACGTCAGCCAGATTCTGCGGGAGCGGCTGTTCGAACAGTTCGACACGGTTATACTGACCTCCGCGACGCTGACGGTGGGCGGGCGTTTTGATTACATCCGGCAGCGGCTGGGCATTGACCACGCGAAGGACCGCGCGCTGCCGCCGGAATTCGATTTTCCGAATCAGGCGCTGCTGTACCTTCCACGGCAGATGCCGGACGTGCGCGCGGCGGGATTCGCGGCCAAGGCCGCAGATGAAATCGTGGAGTTGCTGGAACTCAGCCGAGGGCGGGCGTTCTGCCTGTTCACCAGCTACTCGCAGATGAACGATCTTTTTGAGCGCGTGCGATCGCGCGTAGGGTTTCCTTTGCTGTTGCAGGGAACGGCGCCGCGCTCGGTTCTGCTGGAGCGCTTTAAGAACACGGAAGGGGCTGTGCTGTTTGCGACGGCGAGCTTCTGGCAAGGCGTGGACGTGCCGGGCGAGCAGCTTTCGTGCGTGATTGTGGACCGGCTGCCGTTCGCGGTGCCGAGCGATCCCATCGTGGCGGCTCGCGTTCGCGCGCTGCAAGAGGATGGACGAAATCCGTTCGCGGAGTTCCAGGTGCCGCAAGCAGTCCTGGCGTTAAAGCAGGGCTTCGGGCGCTTGATTCGCGCGAAGACCGACCGCGGCGTGCTTGCGCTGCTCGATACCCGGCTGCAGCGCATGCCGTATGGTAAAATTTTCCTGGAGTCGCTGCCGCGCTACGGGACGACGCTGGAACTGGCCGACGTCGCGCGCTTTCTAGAGAAGAGGGCAGGCCCTGAGCGGCTCGGGGCCCACTCGGCAAGTCCCGCCTGAGAATTCACGAACTGAGAAGATTCGCGGGGAGCGGACAGCGAGTTCCTGGAGACGTATGTTTCAAGTCAGTGTGGAAGAGACGTTTTCAGCGGGTCATGCCCTGCGAGGCTACAAGGGTAAATGTGAAAACGTGCACGGACACAATTACCGTGTGCGCGTAACTCTGGAAGGGCCGCAGCTCGATTCCATCGGATTGCTGGTGGACTTCACACACCTCAAGCGGGTGATTCGCGAGGTCATGGGCCGGCTCGACCATCAGTTTATGAACGACTTGGAACCGTTCACGACGGTAAATCCGTCCGCGGAAAACGTGGCGAAATATTTTTACGATGAAGTTACGCGGCAATTAAAGGGATTGTCGCCGGGAGCGAAAGTGACCGACGTAATCCTGTGGGAGACGGATACTAGTCGGGCGCAGTACCGGCCGGGAGACTAGAGCACTTGGAAATCAGGTGAAGGAATGAACCGCGCTTTCTTTATTATTCTCATCCCGGTGCTGCTCGTGGCGATTGGCTACGTCGCCGTTTTCCGGTCTATGGGCGTCGCGCCCGGTTATCCGCGGCTCATCCTTTTGATGGCACTTTTCTTCGGCGTGACGTATTGGCTTTCCCGGCGAAACGCAGGAAATGCCGGCGCCAACCGGCAATAGCGGACCGCAATCGACCATGATTATCACAGAAATTTTCAAATCGATTCAGGGCGAAGGCACGCGCGCGGGATTGCCGTGTATCTTCGTGCGGCTGACGGGTTGCAACCTGCGATGCACCTGGTGCGATACGGCGTACGCGTTCCATGGCGGCAAGAAAATGACCGTGGAAGAAGTGCTGGCTCGCGTGGATGAACTGGCAGGGCGCGGCGAAGGAAGGTCCGGAGCGAAAGCGGCAGTGCCACTCGTGGAGCTGACGGGTGGGGAACCTCTGCTGCAGGAGGAGATTTATCCGCTTTCCGAAAAGCTATTGGATGCCGGCTACACGGTGATGATAGAGACGAGCGGGGAACGTTCCGCTGAGCGACTTCCACGCGAGGTCATCAAGATCATGGATGTAAAGTGCCCGGACTCGGGAGAACCGGATACTTTTGAGATGAGAAATCTCGAGGCGCTGACGGAGAAGGACGAAGTGAAATTCGTGCTTTCGACGCGGCGCGATTATGAATTTGCGCGCGACTTCACGCTGCAATATGAACTGGCGCGGCGCGTGAAGCAAGTTTTGTTCTCACCGGTGTTTGAAGACCCGGAAGGGAAATGGCAGGGGCTGCAGCCTCGCACACTGACCGAATGGATCCTTGCCGATAGTTTGCCGGTACGGCTGGGATTGCAGCTGCACAAATTCATCTGGGACCCAGCGACGAAAGGCGTTTGAAATGAGGAGTAAAGAAGTAATGAAATAGGGAGTGGGAAAGAAGCGGCGAACCGACGAGTTCGCGCTGACAGAATATGAGTGACGCAAGAAAAGCAGTAGTGCTTCTGAGTGGGGGAATGGACTCTTGTGTCAGCACTGCCATTGCGCGGGAGCGGCACGGCGCAGAGAATCTTGGGCTGCTGCATGCGGGGTACGGACAGCGCACCCAGGAGCGCGAACGGCGCGCGTTCGAAGACATTGCAGATTTCTATGGCGTGCGGGACCGACTCGTCGTGCAGCTTGATCATTTTCGCGCGATAGGCGGGTCCGCTCTCACGGACAAGAACATTTCGGTTCCCGAAAATGAATTCGGCGCGCCATTACCGCGTGGCAGCGCGATTCCGGTGACTTACGTGCCTTTTCGCAATGCGCATTTTCTTTCAGTTGCGGTGAGCTGGGCGGAGGCGATCGGCGCGGGCGCCATTTACATCGGTGCCGTTGCGGAAGACAGTTCCGGATATCCCGATTGCCGTCCGGAATACTACCGAGTGTTTCAGGAACTGATTCGCGTGGGGACACGGCCGGAAACGCAGATCGAAATCATTATGCCGGTTATCACCTTGAAGAAGGGCGCCATCATTCAGCGAGGCATCGAACTGGGTGCGCCGCTGCATCTAACCTGGTCATGCTATCAGAATGAGGATATAGCCTGCGGTGCATGCGATAGTTGCCTGCTGCGATTGCGCGCTTTCGCGGAAGCCGGCGTGCCGGACCCTATCGCTTACCAGCGAACGATTTCCGCCTCGCGTTGAGCTTGGAATCTGGCTCGGATGAGAGATAATGGGGCGCACATCGCCCGGCCACACTGGGCGGGGCTCCCCCGTGAAAAAGGAGAATGTAGCATGAAGAGTTTTCATAAGTCGTGCGTGTTGGCCGCGATGGTTTTGGCAGCGCTGGCAGGCGTGCTTACACCGCGCGCCGCCGCTCAACTTGACGGCGTCATCCATGGGCAGATCATGGATATCGTGGGCAAGCCTTGGGCGGATATTGGAGTGCAAGTTGTGAACGACCAGGGCGCCAAGCAGGAAACCAAGACGGATAAGGACGGGAATTATACGTTCCGCAACCTGCGATCTGGCATTTACGTGATTCGCGTTATGCTGCCGGGCCAGAATCAGCCATACGAGGATAGGGTCCAGGTGCAAGGGGGCGCCGAAGCGAAAAAGGACCTTAACTTCAAAGAAATCGCCGGGAAGCAGAGCGCAGAGTATCAAGAAGCATTGAAGAAAAACGAAGAGGCAAAGAAGGGCCTGGAAGCGCTGAAAGCCCGCGTCGCCGCGGGTGACGCCCTTATTGCACAAGAGCGACAGGTCAAAACCGACCTGGCCAAGGCGCCCACAGACCAGCGCGAGGCGCTGAAGCAAAAACTGGCGGACCTCTCGAACCAGGCGGTTACGGAATTCAAGGAAGCGCAGAAGACCCTGGGCGAGAAGGATCCCAATGCGCCGCTGGTGTTTTTCAAGCTCGGGGAAGCTTATGACGCTGCGGGGCGCAACGAGGAAGCTGCGGAGGTATACAAGCAAGCCATCGCCGTGAAGCCCGAGGTTCCCGGGTACTACAACAATTTGGGCAATGTCCTCGCGCGGGCGGGAAAAATTGACGAAGCCAAGGCCGCATATACAAAGAGCGCAGAACTGGATCCCGCGAATGCCGCGACGGCATGGAGAAACTTTGGAATCAGTTTGTACAATGCGAATCGTCTGGGTGACGCGGTGGAACCGTTCCAGAAGTCAGCCGATCTCGATCCAAAGAATGCGCAGACCTGGTATCTGCTGGGCGCTTCCCTGGTGTACAAGATGTCCACGAAGAAAGTTGGGGATAAGGTAGAGGTGCAGTTCGCACCGGGAACGATTGAGGCGTACCAGAAGGCCGTCGAGCTCGACCCCAATGGAACGTGGGGCCAGCAGGCCAAGCAAGGGCTCGAACAGCTTCAGCTGATGGCGCCGGGCATCGACACCAAAGTCAACGTGAAGAAAAAGAAGTCCTGAGCAATTTCAAAGCAGATGGTCCGAGGCCGGTTCCGTACCGCGGAGCCGGCTTTTTCCATTAACTGTGAGTCAGAGTGCCGGTGATCTTGGTGCGGCGGAGCGCCCACGCAAACACGGCCATGGATATCGGCAAGAGCGTCAAGGCGGACAAAAGGAGGACAGTTAGGGAACGCCACAGGTCTGCGACATGGACGCCGCCAAGAAGCGCAGAACGCATGGCGTCCAGCGCGTAGGTCACGGGATTGAAATGCGCGACGACCTGCAACCAGTCCGGCAGGATGTTCACGGGGAAAAGCATGCCGCCGACAACGCTGGAGACTCCGAGAAAAAACCACTTGGCGGGATTTCCACGCTTGAATAGAAGCAAGTAGCTCGCCGAAAGAATCCCAAGTCCAGAAAATGCGAGAAGGGTTGCGAGCAGTACGGTGATGACTGCGATCCAATTCGCGGCATGCAGGGGAAAACCGAAGAGCGCGGCAGCCCAAGCGACGTACACGACGATGCGCAGGGTCGTGGCTGCAAAGGGATAAATGGCGGAGCCGGCGAGGAAGACGGGCAGGGAAGTCTGCGTTACCAGCAGATGCTCGAGAGTGCCGGAATCCCGCGCTTCTTCCAGGCTGCGATCGAAGGTGTCCAAGGCAGCGTTCAAGTAATCCAGGAAGACAAAGCCGACGAGCGAGAAGGCGAAATAACTTCCGCCTTGGGGAAGGGCGTGCTGAAGCTGGGGAGTATCCACGAACCGCGCGACGTAATAAAACATGGCGGCGCCGAAGAGCGCCTCAATAGCTTCCAGAACGAACACGGTGCGATAGGTGCGGGCGATGGTGAGATCGCGCCAGAAAAAGAGCCAGAGCTCGCGAAGTACGCGCATCATTCAGCGATGCTCCGTTCCGAAGCGCCGGCGCCGCGTCCGGTAAGACGTAGAAAAACATCCTCGAGAGAGGCGGAGCCGGTGCTGCGCATCAGCGCGGAAGGCGTGTCGCAATCGAGGAGACGGCCGGCATTGAGGACTGCGACACGATCCGCGAGGAACTCGACTTCGGGGAGCGTGTGCGACGCGAAGAGCAGAGAGGTCAGACCGGGCCGCAGGATTTCTGATTTGAGGAAGCGGCGAAATTCCGCGGCAGCAATGGCGTCCAGACTGCGTGTCGGCTCGTCAAGTAGAAGTACGCTGGGCTGATGAAGCAGGGCGCGGGCGAGACTCAGCCGCTGGACTGTGCCGGAAGAGAGAGTGCGCACTTGGCGATGCAACGCATCGCGGATTTCGAACTGCTCTGCAAGAACGGAAATCCGCTGCGATGCGACGTCGTTCGAAAGCTGATTCAAGCGGCCGAAGAAGAGCAGGTTCTGACGAGCGGTAAGTCGCGGGTAAAAGCCGTGGTCCGTGCCAGCGTGGTAGCCTAGGCAGCGGCGGACGTCGCGCGAATGGTGAACGGTGTCGTGTCCTGCCACACGGGCATGGCCTGCCGTGGGCACGAGGAGCGTGGCAAGAATTCGCAAGAGCGTGGACTTGCCCGCCCCGTTGGCGCCAAGAAGTGCGAGTGATTCGCCGACGCGGACTTCGAGGAACAGGCCGGCGAGCGCCACGACCGTAGGTTTTTCGAATGGCTGGAGAAACGCGCGCCAACCACTGCGGGCCGGCGGAAACAATTTTCCAAGAGCTTCGACCGCAATCGCAGGTTCGGTCACCGGAAACCTTATAGCGTGTCTTTCGTTCGAAGACAATCGGCAGGGGGACACCCTGGCGAGACGCCAATAGAAGGACCATCGGAGCTGAGAAGCATGGCGAAGTCCGGCAATCCCCGGTAGAATGGTGCGCCAGGGGCGTTTCTCCAGCGCACGGCGAGAATACGGCCGTGGATTCCCCCAAGGAGCTGTGTTGATGCTGTCGCTTGCGGATCGTGCCGCCGCTCCAGCGCACGTGCTAGTGCGATTGTTGGATCGAGAGTCGGTGCTGCTCAACCTCGAAACCGAACGATATTTCGGTTTGGATGAGACCGGCACGCGGATGTGGCAGCTTGTCACGGATGCTCCGAGCCTCGACGCCGCGTACGAGCAACTCCTCGCGGAGTTCGATGTCGAACCCGACTTGTTACGATCGAATCTTTTGGAACTGCTGGACCGGCTCGTGGACAACGGGTTGTTGCAAGTACTCCCCGCTAATGTGGGAACGGCTCCGGCGGTTTAGGGCGCTGGAGCGCCCGGCGCAGAGCTTGTTTCTGCGCGCGATCGTTCTCCTGCCAATCGTTGCGGTGAGTCTGCGTTGGCGCGGGTTTCGCGGGACGCAGGCGATGTTGGAACGATTCGTTTCGAACGGCAGTCCTTCGCAAGACTCCGGCGAATTAGACAGACGCGCGGCATTGACCGCGCACATGGTTAGTGTTGCGGACCGGAGCGGCCTGGTACATCCCTCGTGTTTGGCAAGATCGTTGACGCTCTGGTGGCTTTTGATGCGGCAGAGGATCGCCGCGGACTTGCGCATCGGCATCCGGAAGGAAAACGAAAAAATGGCGGCACATGCGTGGGTGGAACGAAATGGAGCGGCGCTGAATGAACCGGAGGAGCACCACCGTCATTACGCCGCATTCGACACGGAGTTTTCTTCCATGTCGTCCGATATGAAATGAAAAAGCCCCCGGCCTGGCCGGGGGCTTCTGTTGACCACAAACGTTAGATGCTGGTGCGGCGCGAGATGATGCGCTTGGTGCGCGCGGCTTGCTCCGGCAGCTCAACCGTCAGCGTCATGGCGCTCTTGTTGCGAAGGACGCCCAACTTCACCGTTCGGTCTTTTTCATCGCGCTTACCGGAAAGCTTTTCACGGAGTTCGCCGACGGAACGAATGCGTTCGCCGTTCAGCGAAGTGATGACGTCGCCTGCTTTGACTCCCGCTTTTTCCGCGGGCGAGCCGGAATTTACCTCGCGGACCAGAATTCCTTCGCCGTCGGGAGCGCCGAAGAATGCGCCCAACTGACCGTTGAGATCTTCCGCATCAATGCCAAGCCGGGGACGGCCGCCGGCCAGCACGCCGCCATTCCATTCCATCGAAGGAATATCGGGAATTTCCGGCATGTCCGGCATGCGAAAGGCGAATGTGCCGGGCGTTGGCGCCAGCATCTTCATGGACCGGCGACGCTCTTCGGATTTGCCGAGAGTGGCGCTCAGGGTTTGCGAGCGGCCATCGCGCCACACCGTGAGCTGAATGGAACGGCCCGCCGGAATTTCATGAACCATGCGACGGAACTGCGCGGCGCCTTCGACGCGCTGGCCGTTGATCTCCGTCACGACGTCGTTTTCCTTTAGACCTGCTTTCGCCGCGGGGCTGTCCGGAACAATCTTTCCAAGCACAGCGCCGCGCTCCGCCGCGAGCTTGAGTTCCTTGGCTTTGTCGGCGGTCACCTCGTGCGTCTCGACGCCCAGCCAGCCTGCACCATCGCCGTTCATCAGAATTCTGACATCATCCTGTTCGATGTCGGACGCGTCCGGCAGCTCGATGACCTCCGGCTCGTCGAGCTCAATTATTGTTGGCGCGGACCGCTGAACTTTTTGTTTTTCAACTTGTTTCTTCGCGGAAAAACCGGGGAGCGCGATCAGCGCGAGGCTGAGTACCGCAGAACCACCGGCCAGAATCAAATTTCGTTTATTCATGTCGTCCCATCCTCCTGAAGGTTTAGACGCAGCAAAAGCTAAACCGTTGACCGCAGGACAACCACTCGAATGCCGCCGTTGATGGTCCGCAAGTGGATTGGAAACCCTCCGCGGCCCAGCTTGCCGTGGATTTCACGGGGCTTTTGAGAACTCTCCATCGCGATGGGAAGCTCCGAATAGAAATTGCCGTTCAGGCACCGTGCCTCAAGATCGGCCTGCGCGCTTGACGGCAGCGCGAGCACAACAGAGCCATTAGTGGTTTCCGCGCTGGCGGCGTTCTTTTCAAGGAGGTGGGCGAGCTCGAGGTGCACATTGCCGTTGGTGGTGTGGGCATGCACGCTTCCGCCGGCTTCCAGCACTTCAATGTTGCCATTGACGGTGTGGAGATCCTCAACGATTTCCACGCTGGCGATACGCAGTGTGCCGTTTACCGTACCGATATGCTCAATGTGCGCGCTATGCGGGACGTGGATGGTGTATTCCACAGCGACTTCCACGCCTTCGTTCTGTGGATAGCGCGTCGTAATGGAAACGGCATCTGGCTTCGCTTCCACGTCGATCGCGACCCGCTCCAGGTCGGATTCCTTCAGCTTCGCGGTTTTTACGGCGTGAATTTCGACTTCATTGCGATCCCAGCCCTGCACGTCGATCGTCCCATTCACATTTTGCAGCTCAAAAGAACCGCCGGGCTGCAACGGATAGGATTGATTGACCTCTTTTGTTATGGCGTAGCTGGGAACGGCAAAAACCGCGGTCAGGACCAAAACGAGCAGAGCAGTCGCGCGGCAAGCATGACGAATCATATCGTTCTACCTCCTTCGAAGACCCTTTACCAACGAGAACCCAGGACCCGAACGAAATTCGTTTGCTGCGGCGATTGCTGCTTAGTGCAGCTGAAAATTAAACGTCACGGTCGAAATCACCTCGACGGGCTCACCATTCATCCAAAGTGGTTTTGCCCGCCACTGCTTTACAGCGGTGATGGCGGCATCGGCGAGCGTTGGATCGCCTTCCAAGAGCTTCTGCACTTCGACGCGGCCATCTTTCAGCACGCGTACCTGAAGCTTGACGATTCCTTGCAGACCCGCGCGCTGCGCCAGCGTCGGATAAGAAGGCTTTGGCGCATTGAGGACGCGCTTCTGAAACTCATCGGGATCCTCGCGGACTCCTCCCCGAAACTTTCTTTCCAGATCGAAGATCCACCTTTCGAGCCAGTCGGTCTTTAGGTCATCCGGTGCACCGGATGCACTTGCGTCGGCGATGGTGTCTTTATACTCAGGCTTATATTCGGGAATACGCTGGCTGATTCGCTCGATCTGCTCGCGGATGAGGGATTCGCGCAAAGCAACCTCCGAATCCAGGAATTGCAGGCGAATTCTCCCGGCGGTGCTGCGCAAACGCAGGGGCGCCCCTCCGCCATTCAAGACAGCCGTGGCGTGGACAGGCGCATTCCCATTGGCTGAACCTTGGATCATCAGGTGCAATGCCGGATCCGCTTCGATGCGGTGTTCGCCGCCCGTTGCAATAGTGGCGTCAATGGTAGCGGCAAGATTGCGCGGCAAAAACACCACGATGTCGCCGTTTCCGGAAGTCAGCTGCGAGGATCCGCTGAGGCGAACGTTTCCGCCCCCGGAAGGTGCTTCTGGATTGATCCAGGCCGTGATCGTGCCACCCGACGTAGCTGCTTGCAGTGAGTCCGACACGCGCGTCAGGCAAATGCTCCCGCCGCTGGATTCCACTTCCATCGGTCCGGAAACCGTCACGACGCGGATGCCGCCGCCGCCCGTCTGCGCGTGAACCGAGCCGCGCACTTCGCCGAAATCGATCTGGCCGCCTCCGGTGCGCACGTTCACAAAATTTCCCGTGTGGGCCACGGTGATGTTGCCGCCAACGGTTTCCAGATTCGCGCGGCCGCCGATTCGCACAGCGCGTACATGTCCCCCGCCGGTGCGAAGCGATGCGTCTCCCGCGATGCTGCCTACGCTGATGTGGCCGCCCGCGGTGAAGGCCGTGATGTCCCCCGCGACATCAAGAACCTGAATGTGGCCGCCCTGGGTTTCGAGCTTGGCGACCGGGCGGCCCGAAGCGGCGTCGCGAGGCCTCGATCCGCCAATGCGGCCGGTTCGGATGTTTCCGCCCTGCGTCCGCAGGCTAGCCGTTCCGCCGATGTCCTGTGTTTCGATGTCGCCGACTTCGGTGTTCACGTCCACGCTGTAGCCGCTCGGAACCGTCACTTCAAACTGAATCCAGAATTGCGCGTCGTCCGAGTGCGCCGATTGCTGCGGGAGCGTGCCGGTCAGCTCGACTCCAAAGTTTGTGAGCCTGGCCTTAAGCACGTAATTTTCCAAAAGCTGCTGGGCGGACGGGCCATGAGCGTTCGTTTCGATGTGCACGGTGTACCGCACGACGGGCGCCGCACCGGGCTCGAGCTGGAGAATCCGGACCGAGCCGAGGTCGGTCGCCAGCCGGAGCGTGAGCCCGTCCTTTGTGACCAGAGTGCCGGACCGCACCACGGAGGAGTGCGCCCCGGGGGCTTCAGCGCCTGTCTCCAGCGCCGCAGCGGTACGCCCAGGCCCGGGAGCGGCGAGGGAGATTTCCTGCAGAAGCAGGCTGCAAACAAAAACCAGCAGCATATTGAAAATAAAAATCCGGCGAGCAGAGAATCGAACTGGATAAGAGAAGTTAGTCATCTTCGAACAAATGTCATTTCTCGCGCCGCCAACTATTGCACGTCGCGCGGGCCAATTTGCCGCAAGGCTGCGGCGCTGCGCAAGCGCACGTAGCGGCTGGGGTCCCGCCTCTGCAACTGCTCCAGCACGCGAATCACTCGCTGCACGGACGGATCATTCACCGCGGGGGCGGGTTGCACGGACGGTGATGGATCAGGGTTTTCCGGCGGCTCGGGCGCTAGCATCGGGGCATCGGAAGGCGCATGCCCCAACGAGCGGACCAGCAGATTCACGGCTTCGACTCGCACGCCGGGATTCCCGTCTTCTTCGAGCGATTCGAGCAACACTAGCCGCACGGCGTCATCGGCGGCCGCGTCGCGCAGCGATTCCAGGGCCTTCATGCGCACGGCGGGATTCTGGTCCTTGCGGGCCGCGGCCATCAGGGCCCGCCGGATTTGCTGATCCCGTACACCGGCCTTCATCGCCTCCAGGCAATCAATCCGCACGCCGACGTCGAAGCGATCGCCATTTTCCACGACGTAGGTTAAGACGCTGCGCATATCACTATCATCGACGCGGCCAGTGAGAATCATCGGCTGCTCGGCACTCAGTCGGAGTTGCACGTTCGGAGACCCCGCATCCGAAGAAGGAGAAAAATTAATACCAGCGACCGCCATCTTATCCAGCTGATCTTTTGTGAGCGGTGCCCCGGCCATCACGTTCACGGCTTGTCCGCTTGTATTGTTTGGATTAATCGATTGCAGCCAAGGGACGAGTTGTGTGCCGAAGAGAATCCCGAAGAAGACCAGCGCAGCGCCGCTCCACACCGGGCGCAACGCCATCCAGCGGCGCAACCAGCCAAGAGGCCGCCAGCTCTCCCGCACCGGCGGCGCGGAAAGATCGTCGAGGGTTTCGGCAAGCTCGCTCCGGCACTGCGCCAGAAGGATTCCCGCGGAATCCAGCTCATCCGCGGGCTGCAGGCCGGCGATCATCACTTCTTGCAACTCGCGCTCCTCCACGACTTGCGCGGAGCACACCGCGCAGCCCGCGAGGTGCGCTTCAATCTGCTTGCGTTCCTTGTCGCTTACCTCATCGCACACGTAGAAGACCAGGAGCGGCGCAACGTCCCTGCAGCTCAAATGGTATTCAAAGACGTTCATCGCAGGCCCCCCAATTGGTTGCGGAGTTTGCGTGTTGCGCGGAACAGAGAATTCTTCACGGTTTCCTCGGTGGTGCCCAGCGCGTCGCCTATGGCGCGCAGCTTCAACCCTTGATAGTGCTTCATTTCAAACACGATGCGCTCGCGTGGTGACAGGCGCTCCATCGCGACGGCGATGCGCGCCTTGATCTCTTTTCCGAAAAGCCTGCGCTCGGGGTCCAGCGTCGGACGGTTCTCGCGCTGCCGCTCGAAGAAATCGGTGATGCCTTCTTCATGATGGCTGGCATTCAGCTCGGGAGCCTGGTCCTCGGGCCGCGCCTGGCGGCGGCGCAGATGGTCGAGGCAGACGTTGGTGACGATGCGGTAGAGCCAGGTATAAAAGCTGCACTCGAAGCGGAAACGGTGGAGATTGCGGTAGACCTTAAGGAACGCTTCCTGGTAGACGTCGCGGGCATCCTCGGGCCGCTTCATGAGGTTCAGGGCGAGGCGCAGGACGTCACGGTCATAACGGCGCACCAATTCCTCGAAAGCGACACGGCTGCCCGTTTGCGCTTCCGCCACCAGTGCCCGCTCATCAAGGTTGGGCAAAGAGGTCACCGAGGCCAGGGCGGCATGGGTGCTGCCCAAGCGACCGTTGTTATCGGCCAAACCGAAAGCCAATCTGGGAAGCGGCATTATTCGCTTTCTCTTCGTGCATGGCGGTGTTGCCGCTTGTAATACAACACCTTAACGCAAACTCAAGCGATTAGTCTGGCACCGCGCACGACGCAACCACCCATTTTGGACGGACTGATACTCCATGGGTGAGCATCGCTTCCCATTGTAACAACGGAGAACCTGTGCGTATTGTTTCAGAAAAGAAGGGAGCCGCCTCAAATACCCGCTACCTTTGCAGGCATCAGGCTGGGGAGCGAGTGCTCCGCAGTCGCCACGCCGCCAGAGGCCAAGCGAATAGCAACACCACCGTGACCAAGACGGCATACCCGTTAGCTCGATAGAACGAGTCCGGTTGCCCAAGCAGCTCCGCCGCACCGCTAACCAGTGAAGTGGCAGCCACGACGAGGAAGCAGCCGAAAATGTTGAAGCGCATCAGCCGCTGCACGCCGAAAACAAGGACTGACAACAGAATCAGACGCCCCAGGAATTGCTTCCCAAGATCGGCCGGGCTGCCCCATCCCCCTCCCGTCACGGCCAAGGCCCCAGCTACCAACAGAGAAATGCGAAGCAGCGTCTGGCGTACGTGCCCGGCGACGAAGGATGCGACAGCTGCGACGATGCCGGTCATGAACAGGCCGTAGATTAGCGTCCCGCCCAGGATCGAGGCCGCGGGAACAATCGCGTCAAACTCCTGGCCAAAACTAGCTGGTAGCGAGCGATGAACCGTCGGCCAGGAGGTCGAAGCGGTGGTGAGTAGGCGTCCCAAGCTGAGGAGTCCGGCGGCTCCGCCCAACCCGATCCACAGGGCATCGCGAAAGTACTCGGCAGGCAAACGGGTGCTGCCTGGTACGCGCTCTACACCGAAAGTCCAGGAGGCGAAATACCAGGCGATACCAAAGAGAATCGCGATACCGCCGAAATTGAATAGCACACCGAAGAGCGCTCCAATGGCAATGATGCCGAACTCCATTTTGAGCGGAATGGCGGTGTTGTAAAGATTAAGGAACGCGGCGATGCGGCTACCGAGCGCGAAGACACCCAGGAACCCGAACAGTCCCCCAAGCGACCAAAACCCGATGCGTCTCCACGGAATCGATCGCGCGGCTTCCGATTTCAGATTTTTCAGGTAGAGGATCAGCATGGTGGATCCGAGACCCAGGAAAAACAAAGTAGGAATGACGTAGCTGAAGACCGCGCGCGAGAGCGAAAATTCCCCGTGTTTGCGGCGCCAGTCTTCGGGAATCTTGATGTAGGTGCGGTAGTTGGTTACTTCGTCGCCCAGCACCTGCACGTCTACGCGCGCATAAGCGTGATCGGCGGTGCCCGCGGTGGAAGCCGATGAGGGATCGAGCGGCTCATTTTGCTGCCAGGTTAACGTGTGATCGATGCGATGAGGCCTTTTCTCCGAACTCGGTTCGACGAGGGCCCACTCTTTCAGATCGAGCTTCTTTTCTTCCCGCAAGAATTTCTCCGCGCGGGACACGGCTTCCTCTTTGGTCAGCGAAGCGCCGGGCGTCGCTTCGGCAAGAATATGCCGGAACGAATGCAGCGACCCGTCCGGCCTCAGGATCACGGCGAACTCCTCCGGCTGGCTGTCGCGGAAATAACGCACGCGCCAGAGGGCACCTGGAACGCGAGTGTCATAAACAGCGTTCGCTCCGGTAATCCCAATTCGCTCGCGCAGAAATTCGTTCACAACCGGATCGGTGATGTCCACGAAGACCGTAGCGTGGTAATACGAATTGGGATCCTGGCCGCGCTGCCGCAGGATCTGATCCGCCTGCGCGCGGGCGGAGCGCGCGTGGATGGAAAGCTTCAGGTACTCGCCAATGGATTGCGGATTCAGACGCCAAGCCAGCGCACCGCCGGCGAGCAGGCAGATGACGAGGAACACGAGCATACGCGGTGCCAGGGGCTCGTACCCGCTTGCTTTGGTTTCGAAAGTTCCGGCTTTGGGTTCGCTCGTAAGATCAGTTTCCGGATCAGGTTCCGAACGATTGAGCAGCTCCTCATCGGTTTCGAACCGGCCTCGCGCCAAATACGACGCGCATGCAAAACCCAAGGGCGCGAGCGCGGCCGCGGCCACGACCGCTCCGGAAATCTTGAAGTACAGGCTATTCGAACGAATCAGCAGCAACCCGACCAACAACGCGTCCACGGTGTAATGCCATATGAGTGTCGCGATGATGCCCCAGCGGAGCATCACCATGCCTGCAACGATGCCGATGATCCCAATCTCGATTCCGCGGATGTATGCCGGTTCCTGTGGGTAATTGCTGTGCAGAAAGCTCCAGAGAAATGCCGGCACGATCACGGCGATCCACCGCGAACGCGTGAACCGCAGGAAGAAGGGAATGGCGAACAGACGAAACGTAAACTCCTCGTTCAGGGAAGCGAGAAGCCCGATTGCAAAACCGGAAATCCAGGGGAACAACGTGTTCACGCTGTCCGAATAGTTCAGCTCCTGCGGCGCCCAGGCGCCCAGCCATGTGGCCACCAGGTAGAAGGCCACCAGGAATCCAATGTGGGCGGCCGCAAGACTCAATCCTACGATGGAAGCGGAGAAAAATTCTTTCGAACGCAACGCGCGCATGGTGAAAACCCGACGCAAGCTCAGCTGGTCCGGCTGCGAGCTGCGGTAGAGCGGCTCCGCCGCGGGTAGGACCAGCGTGATCGTGAGCGCGTTCGCGGCGGCAAACAGAAGTGCGCGTCCGATTTGCAGTAGGAGAAAGCTCCCGTACGACGCTTTGGTGTCGTACTGCGCTCCCCAGAGAGGCCAGTCGTTCAGCGCCTGCAAGAATAGGAAGATAGCGGCCAGCGATCCGAGCTTGATCGCCGGGCCCCAGACCGTTTTCCCGCTCTTGGTGAACTGGATTCCCAGATAAATGGCGATGCCCAGCAGCGAGACATAGGGAAGAAGGAATGCCAGAGCGAGCGTGTCGTTCCCCGAGCGCAGTCTCTCGTAGCTGCGTTCCCAGGCTTCTGGGACGTGCAAGGACTCTTTGCTCTTGCCGACGCGGTCGCCAAGCACAGTGACTTGCAGTCGATAGGGCGCGTCCTTTGCCCGGAAGCCGTGTTTTTCCCAGGTGAAGGACCAATCGAGGCGGTTCGGCCTCTTGTTCGAGTTTGCTTCTTCGAGAAGCAGATCCCAGCGGGTCAGGTCGAGTCCGAGCCTCGCGCTGAGAAAATTCTGCGCCGCGGATTGCGCGGCGGGGCGGTCCAATGCTGCCCCGGGGCGCGACTCTTCAATCTTGTGTTCGTAACCCGCGATCTGCCCGGCGGGGCTCACGCGAACGCGAAATTCCTCCTCCTGAAGTGGCTTGAAGAAGCGAACGTTCCAGAACCAGATATTCAACTCGGAAGACATGAGCCGGTTCGCTTCTTGTAGGCCGAGTTCGCGCTCGAGATAAACTTTCGCGTTTTCATCCACGTCGAAAACGATCGCGGATTGGTAGCCGCTGATGTTTTCGCCGAGCCCCGCGACAAAGTTCTGCGCGCGCTTCAGCGCTTCTTCCCGGGAGACTTGGAAATTGACGGAGGCTTCCGGGAAAGCGCGGAAGAAATACTTGTGGGCGAACAACGCGCCCAGAATTCCGAGGACGACCCAAAGCAGCAGCGGGCGCTTGTCGGAACCCGTCAGACGGTCACCGGCCACCCATGCCTCCCTGAACGGTTGCGTGCGGATTCCTCACTCTATCGATACGAAGGGCCGGGACGCAAGTTTCGCCGCTGCCGGGTAATCTGTCAGTCTCCGATAATCCGAATGACCAGAAGTTAGAAGTTTAATTTTAACACATATACTTAACGCTTTAGTTAACACGGCAGGTTTTCCGTCAGTGGAAGGGGTCGCCAGCATGATGTCGGTGTTTGGGTCCGGCATTTGTGTGTAGAGGATCAAGCGGCTGTCCGGGGAGACCGACAAGCCGTTGACGAAATATTTCTGCTTCGAAGATCTTGCGGACGCGTTTGGTGGCGAAATCGAAGTATTGGAGGGACTTGGGCGAATTCGCGCCCGATAAACGCGCGAATCAGAACTGACCCTCTACCTGTACCTGCCGCCGGTTGGCCGCTTTGCGGCCGTACTCTCAATTTTCCGCTTTGCGGTCGCACCCAAAGATGTTTGCAGCGAGGATGATATAAAGTGCATGCTTTTCACCGCCGCAAGGACGCGTTCAAGAATGGCGATCAGCCTCAGCACCGAAGTTCGCATGATCAAAGGCGTCGGCCCGCAGCGCGCCGAATTGCTGGCGCAGCGCGGCATCTACACGCTCGAGGATCTCCTGGGCTACCTGCCTTTCCGCTATGAAGACCGCATCCATTTTTCTAAAGTGAAGGACATCCAGCCCAACGGCGTTTACACCATTTGCGCGCGCGTGATGAGCGGCCAGGCGGTGCGCACCATGCGCGGGCGCGACGCCATCTATCATCTGCTCGTGCAGGATGACGCCGGCGGCCTGCTGCCTTGTAAGTTTTTTCACGGTGGCTATCTCGAAGGGCGGTTGAAGCCCGGGCAGATGCTGATTCTTCATGGCAAAGCGGAAGTGGATAAATTGCGGCCCGCGCGGCTGGAAATGGTGAATCCGCAGATGGAACTCTTGAGCAGCGAGGAGATGGATTCCACCGAAGTCGGGCGCATCGTGCCGATTTACGAAGCCATCGGCACGTTTAGTTCGAAGCAGATTCGCAGCGCGATGTACGCGGCGGCGCAGCTCATCGATCCACGGGTGCCGGATATCTTGCCGGAGGCTTTGCGTGCACGGCTCGGCTATCCGTCGCGCGGCGAATCGCTGATTCACACCCACTTTCCGGAGCCCGGGGAGAACCTGGACGCGCTGAACACCTTTCGTTCTCCCGCGCAGCAGCGGCTGATCTTCGAAGAGCTTTTCATGTATCAGCTCAGCCTGGCGCTGGATCGCAAAGTCACTCGCAAGGAAAACGCCATCGCTTTCCGCGTTCGCGAAGATTCCGTGCGCGAAGCGCTGAAGCGCATCCTGCCGTTCAAACCCACCGCGGCGCAGAAACGCGTCCTGGCCGAAATTGCCGCGGATTTGGAGAAGCCCGCGCCGATGAATCGCCTGCTGCAGGGCGATGTCGGCAGCGGAAAAACCATCATCGCCCTGCAAGCCGCCGTGATTGCCATCGAAAACTGCATCCAGACTGCTCTCATGGCTCCCACGGAAATCCTCGCCGTGCAGCATTTTCTTTCCGCTCGGCGTGTTCTGGCCAAGGCGGGCTATCGCGTCGAACTGCTGATCAGCGGCCTGAAAAGCGCGGAGAAGGCCGCGGCCCTCGAGCGCATTCGAAACGGCGAAGCGCAACTCGTCGTCGGCACACATGCGCTGATCGAAGACAACGTCGAGTTTGCCCGGCTCGGCTTCGTGGCCATTGATGAACAGCATCGCTTCGGAGTTTTGCAGCGCAAGAAGTTGATGGACAAAGCGGCCTCGCATGGACACGCGCCGCACGTCCTGGTGCTGACGGCGACGCCGATTCCGCGCACGCTCTCGTTGACGCTCTATGGCGACCTGGACGTTTCCGTTCTCGATGAATTGCCGCCGGGCCGTACGCCGATCTCAACTCGCATAACCACCGAGCCGCACCTCCCCGGCGTCTGGGAGTTTCTCCGCCGCGAAGTTGCGGCCGGGCATCAGGGCTATGTCGTCTATCCAGTCATCGAAGAATCGAAGCTCGAGCTGAAGGCGGCTATGGAGGAGTATGAGCGTCTTTCGAAGGAGGCATTTCCCAAACTGAAGCTGGGCCTGTTGCATGGACGGCTGTCCAGTGACGAAAAAGACGAAGTCATGCAGAGTTTTCGCAAGAATGAGGCGCAGATTCTCGTCGCCACAACTGTCGTGGAAGTCGGCGTGGATGTGCCGAACGCCACTGTAATGGTCATCGAACACGCCGAGCGCTTCGGGCTCTCGCAGCTCCACCAGCTTCGCGGGCGCATCGGTCGCGGCGCGGATAAATCGCATTGTATTCTGGTCGCCCCCGCACGCATGACGGACGAAGCTCGAGTGCGCCTGGAGACGATGGTGCGCACTTCAAACGGATTCGAAATCGCCGAAGCCGACTTGCAGCTCCGCGGCCCCGGCGAATTCTTCGGCACGCGCCAGTCCGGCGACCTCGGCTTTCACATCGCCAATCCTTTGCGTGACCGCGAATTGCTTGAACTGGCCCGCCGCGAAGCCTTCACCCTGGCTGACGATTCCGCGCAAAAGGAGACGCTGCAGCGGATCTTGCGCACCCTCCCCGCGGAATGGCAGCGCCGCTATCATCTTGCCCACGTTGGCTGAAAATGGCAGTGCCATCACACGCAAACTAGTTTGCGTTACAAACCAGATTTGCTTGGCCCCGCTGTATAACTTCTTTGGCTAGTTCCACTTGCAAGCTGCCCGCCCGATTCCCCTTTCACTTTTACGTTCTGCCTTGACTAAAACCCAAAAACTGACAACTAATGACTGCACTCATGCGCATCATCGCCGGAACCTATCGCAGCCGCATCCTCAAAAGCTTGAAAGGCCTCGCGCTTCGTCCTACGAGTGATCGCTTGCGAGAAACGTTGTTTAACGTATTGGCCCCAAGTATTTCCGGCGCGCGGTTCGCAGATCTCTTCGCAGGAACCGGCGCGATTGGCATCGAAGCACTGAGCCGCGGGGCTGCGGAAGTCGTGTTCATTGAGGATCATGCGCCCGCCGCCGCGCTCATTCGCAAGAATTTGGATTCGCTTGGCATTCTTGCCGGATTCACCGTCCTTCCCGTCGATGTTCTTCGCGGCCTTGAAATGTTGGCATCTCGCACGAAGGGGACAGAATCAAAATTTGATTTCATTTTTCTCGATCCGCCCTATACTGCCGCAGCGGACTACGAGCGCGTGCTAAAATTCCTGGGCTCCTCGGATCTTCTTGCGCCCGGCGGCATGGTCATTGCCGAGCATCGCCACAAGTTTGATTTGCCGAAAAGGGCCGAAGCCTTGCTTCGCTTCCGCATTTTGATGCAGGGCGATGCGGCCTTGAGTTTTTATCGCCCCGGCAACGCGTCTGCCGAGGAAAGTGACTCTGCCGAGTAAACCCCCGCATGCGGAGCTTCATCTATTTTGAGGTGCCCGCGAATCCTTTCCCCTGCGCGGCGAAAGGCGCGCGGCACGCTATAATCGAGAGGCACATGTCTCTGAACCAGGCCAGCAACGCATTCGACCTTCTTGGGCAGGCCGAAAAGCTCACTGCGCCCGTGCGCCTCAAAAGGGGCGAAGGGCCGGAGCTCGAAGTCGGCTGGGGAAGCTTTCATCAAGGCATCGGCAGCAGCCTGGGCGTTCTGTTCCATAGAACAGCCATTCCAAAATATTCGCGGATCGGCGGATTTTTCAAAGACAGCTGGGTGGAACGCAGAATTCCGCGCCGCGCGCTGGTCGCCGCTGCTTTGTGGCATCTCGTTTTTCTGATCCTGCCCTTCCCGCAGCTTCCTGCGGCCGCGCGCCACTTTTCGGCCTTCGACAACACCGAACTTACCTGGTCGGGACCCATCACGGATCTACCGCTGCTGGCTGCAAAAAGGCCGAAGGCCAAGCCCAGCCCACGCGGTGAGCTGGAAAGGCCGCTCCCTGTGGAAGGCGCGGACGCCTTTCATCCGCGGCAACGCATCCTTACCGACCCTGTGCGCCCAAATCATCCGCGCCAGACGCTGATCAATTCTGCCGCGCCGATGGAACCGCCCAAGATTCTTCCCGACCTTCCCAACATTGTGCAGTTGCAGCAAATGCCGGGCCCTGCGCGGCCGCGCTTGCAAATCAGCAAAGAGGTGCTCGCCAAGTTGCGCCCGCGCGAGCGTCGCGTTGCCAGAGTGAGAGCTGAGCCGCTTCCGGAAATTACATCCTTTGAACAAAAGATTGGCGACGTCGCGATGCCGCTTTCGTCCAACGCGCCGGCGCGGCCAAAGCTTGAATTGAATGCGGGAGCCGCGCCTCGGGTTGCGCCGCGTGCGCAAGAAGGGGACGCTGGGCCTGCGCCCGAAGTCGGCGCTGCACAATCGAGCGCAACAAATGGAAATTCGGCCACGTTCATTGCGCTTTCCGCGGCTCCTGCTCCGCCCGCTCCGATCGCGCAACTTCCGCAGGGAAATCTGGCCGCGCGAATTTCCATTTCGCCGGAAGGCAAGCAACCAGGCTTTCCCGGCGGCTCGCCGAACGGCCCTCCCAGTGCAACCGGAGGTGCGGGCGGAGGACCGGGCAGTAGCGGAGGAACCGGAATCGGCAACGGCGGGGGAAAAACCGGAATGGTCATAAGCATAAGCGGCGGAAATCCACCGCCCAACAATGGAATTTCCGGCCTCGGCGGATCCCCAAAAATCAGCGCGCCCGCTCCGCGCACACTAATCACCCGGCCCGATCCGCACGCCAAGCCCGAGGATGCGCCGGAGAGAACGGGGCCTCCGAATTTTGCGAATCTCCCGGCAGGCGCGCAGCCGGAACAGATTTTTGCTTCCAAGAAAATTTACAAAATGCTCGTGAACATGCCGAACCTGAACAGTGCCACAGGCAGCTGGATTCTGAATTTCTCCGAGCTGCGCGTGAATGCAGATGGCCCGCGAATCAGCTCTTCTGATATTTCCGCGCCAGTGCCGTTGCGGAAAGTGGACCCGAAGTATCCGCCCTCCTTGATGAGCGAGCGCGTGGAAGGCGAAGTAGTGCTCTATGCTGTGATCCGGCGCGATGGCACGGTGGATAGCATCCAACTGGTGCACGGCATTGACGAGCAGCTTGATGAGAATGCCATGCAGGCGCTCAGCCAGTGGAAATTCCAGCCCGGCGCGAGACAAGGATCGGCGGTGGAACTGGAAGCCATCGTGCACATTCCTTTTCGGCTGCGCAGCGACCGTTAACGAATTTATTCTTGAATCGAGCTACGAGCGGCCTTCGGCGAGCTTCACCAGTGCATAGAGCGCGTGATTGACGGGCGTGGGCACACCCAGCTCCGCCCCGCGCCGCGAAATATAGCCGTTCAGCGAATCAATCTCCGTGCGTTTGCCACGATTCATGTCTTGCGCTGTTGAGGAGAGCGCCTCGGCCATTTGCGTGGCGATTTTAAATGCGCCGGCGATCGCCGCCTTCGGATCCTCGAGCCCCGGCGGATGAATATCGGCTGCGCGTGCGACGGCGAGAACTTCGTTGACGACGGTCTCGACCACTCTGCGCGCGTCGGTGCTCGCAGCGATTTGACCGTATTTCGCGCGGCCCAGCGCGGAGACGGCATTCAGCGCGCAATTCCAGATGAGCTTTGTCCAGAGCTCTCCCGCAATATTGTCCGAAATCATGCACGG
>JACXTT010002147.1_pt1 | contig 31600 bp, 30 predicted proteins | sample 9270951 | NCBI WGS metagenome assembly JACXTT01 (sample SAMN15532306, study PRJNA645909) | rock metagenome | isolation source: weathered quartz diorite | place: Puerto Rico | collected 2017-06-21
TTTTCCTCACTACGAGAATAATCCTCAATGTAGCATATGGCCGCGCGGCGGCAAGCTGCTGCCTTAGCGCTTGACGATAAAGGGACGGAAGCGCAGCGCGCCGGGGATCTTGTCGATCGCCTCCTTGGCCGCCTCGCGGCTGAGGAAGGGGCCGCCCATCAAACGCATCAAGCCGCCACCGCGCACGATGTCGACCACCTGCTGGAACACTCCGCTCGCCTGCAAGCGCTCGCGCGCTGCTTCGGCCCGGTCCATCTCGCTGTAGGCGCCGAACTGCACATAGAAGCTGCCGACGCTGGCCGTGTCGGCAGCGGGCAGCGCTTTCCCTTCCAGCATCAGTGCGGCGATCTCCGGCGGCGCTCCACCTCCGGGAGGTGCCGCTGGCTTGGCCGCCACCACGGGCGCCTGCTTGCGTGCAGCGACAATCCGGTCAATCTCACTGGGCACGATGCGTTCAAGCTCCACCTCATGGCTGCCCTTGCCCAGCAAGCCAAGTTTGAGGGCCGCCGTGTAGGAGACGTCGATGATGCGACCCGGATGGAAGGGGCCGCGGTCGTTGATGCGCACGATGATCTGCTTGCCGCTTTCCCGGCTGGTGACCTTGGCATACGAAGGAATGGGCAGGGTCGGGTGCGCCGCTGTCATCTTGTACATGTCGTACAGTTCGCCGGAGGACGTTTTCTGGCCATGGAATTTTTTTCCATACCAGCTGGCGATGCCACTCTGTGTGAAGGGCTTGTCGTTAGTGATGGGCGTATAAGTCTTGCCGAACACGACATAGGGCTTGTTGGAGCGCGTCGACAGCGGTTCGTTCTTCACTTCGGCGTCCGGCACGTCGGCCAGGTTGGGCGGCGGGTTGTCGCCAGGGCCATCGTCCTGGTAGTAGCCGCCCTTGCCCGAACCCGCGGCGGGAAGCATGGGCGTGGCTGGATCGCGCGACACCACGGTTTCATTCATCGCCCCCGCACTGCGCGCCGCCGGCGCCGGTGGTGTTTCTGGCTTCAGTGCTGTGCTGCCGCAGCCGGCCAGCGCCAGCGCGAGCAGCAGCGCAAGCAGGCGGGCCGCCATCATCAGGTCTGCACCAGCTTGCGGTGGCGCTGGATACTCATCAGGATCCCGACCGACAGGCCCAGGGTCATGAAGGCGGTACCGCCATAACTGATGAAGGGAAGCGGTACGCCGACAACGGGCATGACGCCGCTGACCATGCCCATATTGACAAAGGCATAGGTGAAGAAGCTCATCGTGATGGCGCCAGCCAGCAGGCGGGTGAAGAAGGTCGGCGCATTGGAGGCAATCATCAGGCCGCGCACGATCAAGGCCAGGAACAGGCACACCAGCACCAGGTTGCCGACCAGGCCAAATTCTTCCGAATAGACGGCGAAGATAAAGTCGGTCGTGCGCTCCGGGATAAATTCAAGACGCCCCTGGGTGCCCTGCATCCAGCCCTTGCCGAACCAGCCGCCCGAACCCACGGCAATGGTGGACTGGATGATGTGGAAGCCTTTGCCCAACGGGTCGGAGGTGGGGTCGATCAGCATGTGGATGCGCTGTCGCTGGTAATCGTGCATCAACGACCAGATCACGGGAAGGCTGGCGGCACCTGCCACGATCAGCCCACCCATCGCCTTCCACGACAGGCCCGCCAGGAAGATGACGTAAAAGCCCGCCGCCAGCACGAGCAGCGAGGTGCCCAAGTCGGGCTGCTTATTGATCAGGAAAACAGGAATGCCCAGCAGGATTGCGGCGACCAAGAAGGAATGCCACTTGACCATGCCGGCCCGCTGTTGGAAATACCAGGCCAGCATCAGTGGCATCGCGATTTTCATGATCTCGGACGGCTGGATGTCGATACCAACGTGCAGCCAGCGGCGCGCGCCCTTCTTCACCACGCCAAACAGGAACACGGCAATGAGGAGCGCGAGCCCGATCGTGTAGACGGGGACGGCCAGGCGCATCAGGGTCTGCGGCGGCACATTGGCCGCGAACCACATGACGAGGAAGGCCACCATGATATTGCGCAGCTGGCTTTCAACGCGGCCCGGGAACTCGGTACTGGCCGAGGTCAGGGTGACCAGGCCGACGCACAATAGCAGGAAAAGAATCATCGCCAGCGGCGCATCGAACACCACAAAATAGGGGCGGAGGCGGCGCCACAGGGATCGCCTTTCATTGATCTGCATGCCCTACTCCTTATTCCCAGGCGTTTCGCCGCCGGGCTTGTGCTCGGGGGCGATACCCTGCTCTGCCTTGAGCTCTTCCACCGAACGCAGTTCCGCATCCTCTTTCGGCACCTTGGTGCGCTCAGGCTCGTTGGGGCGCTTGCCAAGCAGGTAGTAATCAAGGGCCTTGCGCACGATTGGCGCGGCGACGGTACCGCCGAAACCGCCGTTCTCGACCACGATGGCAATGGCGATCTTCGGCTTGTCTGCCGGCGCAAAAGCGATAAACAGCGCGTTGTCGCGCAGGCGTTCGGAGATCAGGTTGGCGTTGTATTTTTCGTTCTTCTTCATGCCGATCACCTGGGCGGTACCAGTTTTGCCGGCCACCGTGTAGCCCGCATTGGCAAAGGCCCGGAAACCCGTACCGGCAGGGTCGGTAATCACCCCCACCATGGCACGCTTGATGAAGTCGATGTTTTCCTGCTTGAGGGGGATGCGCGCGCTTTCCTTGGGCACGGTCAGCTTGCGGGCCCGGGTGGCGCCATCTTCAATGATCTTGACGAGGTGGGGCTTCATCACCACACCATCATTGGCCAGGTTGGCTGTGGCATGCGCCATCTGCAGCGGCGTATAGCTGTTGAAGCCATTGCCGATACTGACCGAAATGGTGTCGCCGCCCACCCATTTTTGCGCCGCCTTGTTCTTTTTGAAGCGTTCGCGCTTCCAGTCCTGCGAGGGCAGGATGCCGGTCTTCTCATGGTCCAGGTCGATGCCCGTCAGTTGGCCAAAGCCGAACGGTTTCATGAAATCATGGATCGCGTCGATGCCGAGGTCGTGCCCCACTTGATAGTAATAGGTGTCGCAGGAGACGATGATCGACTTGAGCAGGTCCACTGTGCCATGGCCGCCTTTGACGTCGTCGTTAAAGCGGTGGCCGCCCAGCATGAAAAAGCCAGGATCGAGGATGGCCGAAGTTGGCGTGCGCTTGCCCAGCTCCAGCGCCGCCAGCGCCATGAAGGGCTTGAAGGTTGAACCGGGCGGATAGGTACCTAACAGCGGGCGGTTCAGCATCGGGCGGTCGAGCGAGGTATTCAAGTCGTTCCAGCTCTGGCTGTCGATCCCGTCGACAAACAGGTTGGGGTCGTAGCCGGGGCGCGATACGTAGGACAAGATGTCGCCCGTGGACGGTTCAATTGCCACCATCGCACCGCGCCATTCGCCGAAGGCCTCCTCGATCACTTTTTGCAGTTCAATGTCGATCGACAGGATCAGGTTACTGCCCGGCGTAGCGGGTGTGCGCGACAGGGTGCGGATGGCGCGGCCGCCGGCCGACTTCTCCACCTCCTCGTAGCCGGTCACGCCATGCAGGTGGCGCTCGTAGCTCTTCTCCAGGCCTTCCTTGCCAATGTAGTTGGTGCCGTTGTAATTGGCTTCGTCGTCGGTACCAACAAAAGCGTCCGCCTCGTCCTGGTTGACGCGGCCAATATAGCCGATCACGTGGGAGGCGATTTCGCCCAAGGGATACTGGCGGAACAGGCGGGCCTGAACCTCCACGCCGGGAAACTGGAAACGCTGGGCTGAAAAGCGCGCCACTTCCTCGTCCGTCAGGCGTGTGCGCAGGGGTACAGACTCAAAGTTCTTCGATTCCTCCATCAGGCGCTTGAAGCGTTTGCGGTCCTTCGGCTCGATCTCCACCAGTTTGGCCAATTCGTCGATCACAGAGTCGAGGCTGTTGCGCAGCTTGGACGGTGTGATCTCCAGCGTATAGGCCGAGTAATTGCGGGCCAGGACGACGCCATTGCGGTCCACGATCAGGCCGCGGTTGGGAACGATGGGCACGATGGCAATGCGGTTTTTCTCACCCAGCGCCGCATAGTCGCGGTACTTCACCACCTGCAGCCACACAAAGCGCGTGACCAGCACCAGGAAGCACATGAAAACAAAGCCGCCGACCACGGTCAGGCGCATGCGGAACCGGTAGAGTTCGCGTTCGGTGTTTTTTAATTCGGTCATGGAAGCCGGCTAAGAATCAGATCGGGCGGGTGTCGTCGCGGTCTACCGCGCGCCGTTGCGGCGCCAGCAGCAGCCAGGTGACGGCCGGCCACAAGACCACGGCGACCGCGCTTTCGAGGAAGTGCAACCAACCGGGAAAGCGGTTCAGCACAAACAAACGCACCACTACCTGGATCGCCTGCGTCATCAACAGCAGCGGGAACACATGCAGGGCCTGCATCGCGACAGGGAACCACAGAACGCGTCGATGGATCATGATGGCGAAGTAGGACAGCAAGGTATAGGCCAGCGCATTCTCGCCCAGCAGGGTCGATTCATGCACGTCCATTAACAAGCCCATGGTAAAAGCGACGCCAATACCCACCTTGCGCGGCTGGTGGATTCCCCAGAACACCAGCACCAGGGCCACGAAGTCCGGCGCACCCAGGAAGCGGCCCCAAGGCAGCATATTCATGATAAAGGCCACCATCAGGCTGAACGCGATAAACAGCGGGCTGACGGGCAGCAGGATGTAATGAGGGCGGTTCACTTGCCAGCCTCCTTCGGTTTGGCGGCGGTGGCGGGTGCAGGCGTGACTGGCGCTGGCGCCACAGCTGCAGGCGGCGTGCCGGTGGCAGCAAGTCCTGCCGTCACTGCAGGCTTGACGCCTGGCTGGGCCGCCGCAGTTCCATTGGTGGCAGCAGGTACGGCTGGCTTGGGATTTTGTTGACCAGCGCCAGCAGGCAAGTTGGCAGTAGCGGTTGGCGGGGCAGCCTTTGCAGCCGGCAGGTTGGCGGCTGCTGGTGCAGCAGCAGGTGCCGGCGCGCCAGCGCCATCCGCTCCTGCAGGTGCGGCAGCGTCTTTGGGCGGCTCGGCCGGTGCCGGGGCCGGCGGCGCTGGCGGTGGATCGCGCAACGGAATCATCTTCGGTAGCTCACGCAGCTTCTTGCCGGACTTGATCTCTTCATCGGTCGGACGTGGCGGCAGTTCCGGCAGCTGCATCAGGATCAGCAGTTGGCGGTTACGGTCCACGCCCGCCATCGGCTGGCACACAACATGGCCAAAGGCGCCGGCCGCATTGCTCTCCACCTGTACCACCTTGGCGACGGCCAGGCCGGCCGGATAAATGCCATCGAGTCCCGAGGTGATCAGGATGTCGCCCACCTGGATATCAGCATCGGTGGCCATAAAGCGCAAATCCAGCAAACCAGACTGGCCTCGGCCATAGGCGACGCTGCGCAGGCCATTGCGCAGCACTTGTACGGGAATGGCTTGCTCCTTATCGGTCAGCAGCGTCACTTCCGACGTAAATGGGAACACGCGCGTTACCTGCCCCACTACGCCGACGCTGTCGATCACGGGGAAGCCCAGCGCCACGCCGTGCTGGATGCCGCGGTCCAGCACAATCTTGCGCGAAGAAGGATCGCGCGCGTCGTACAGGATCTCGCTCATCATCGACTTGACTGGCAAGTGCTCCTTCGCTTCCATCAGGCGGCGCAGCTGCGTATTCTCGGACTGGTACAAGCGCGACTGCTGCATCGCCAAGCTGGCCGACACCTGCGCCACCTTCAGGTCGCGCACTTCCTTTTGTAATGTGGCTTGGGTCGTAAAGTAGTCGCCCATGCGGTTAAAGGCGTCGCGCGGCATCATCGCCACCAGCTGGATGGGGTAGAGGAAAGTGCCAGCGACCTGGCGCACCACCTGCAGCGAATGCAGGCGCGAATCGATCATCAGCAATGCGATCGAAATAAGAGCGAAAACAGTAACCTTGACCCGCGCTGGGGCACCTTGTTTGAAGAGCGGCGGAGGACTATATTCCATGACTTCCAATAATCACTGCGCTGGGTGCCAGGGCCAGTCTCCCGTCCGGCCTTGGCTTTCTTTTTGCTAGCCCTCAGCGGGGCCTTCGTTTGTTCTGGTGTTACGCGTGGGCACACAGTGCCCACCCTACCACGCTACGTAGGGTGGGCACTGCGTGCCCACCGTCCGTGATTATTCGTACGAGAAGATCGAACCGAGTTTGTCCATGCGTTCCAGCGCCATGCCCGAACCGCGTACCACGCAGGTCAGCGGATCTTCCGCCACCAGCACTGGCAGGCCAGTTTCTTCCATCAGCAGGCGGTCCAGGTCGCGCAGCAGTGCACCACCACCGGTCAGCATCATGCCTTTTTCGGCGATGTCAGCACCCAGTTCTGGCGGCGTCTGTTCCAGCGCGTTTTTGACGGCCGAGACGATGTTATTGAGCGGGTCGGTCAGCGCTTCCAGGATCTCGTTCGACGAGATCGTGAACGAACGTGGAATACCTTCGGACAGGTTGCGGCCCTTGACTTCCATTTCCTTGACTTCGGAACCAGGGAAGGCCGAACCAATCGCCTTCTTGATCGCTTCGGCGGTCTGTTCGCCGATCAGCATGCCGTAGTTGCGGCGGATGTAGTTGACGATCGCTTCGTCGAACTTGTCGCCACCCACGCGCACGGAGCCTTTGTAGACCATGCCGCCCAGCGAGATGATGCCCACTTCGGTGGTGCCGCCGCCGATGTCGACGACCATCGAACCCGTTGCATCCGACACGGGCAGGCCCGCACCGATGGCCGCTGCCATTGGCTCTTCAATCAGGTAGACCTGCGATGCGCCAGCGCCCAGTGCCGATTCGCGGATCGCGCGACGTTCCACCTGGGTCGAGCCGCAAGGCACGCAAATGATGATGCGTGGCGAAGGACGGAAGAATTTGGAGTCGTGCACCATGCGGATGAACTGCTTGAGCATCTGCTCGGTGACGGTGAAGTCTGCAATCACGCCGTCTTTCATGGGGCGGATGGCTTCGATATTGCCTGGGACTTTGCCCAGCATTTGTTTTGCTTCTTTACCGACGGCCTGGATGGTCTTTTTGCCGTTCGGGCCGCCTTCCTGGCGGATCGCGACGACCGAAGGTTCGTCCAGCACAATGCCGAGGCCTCGTACATAAATCAGTGTGTTAGCGGTACCCAGGTCAATGGCCAGATCATTGGAAAAGTAGCTGCGAAGAAAACCAAACATGTGTGTCCTGATGCGCTAAATGATGCGCTTAAGCATTAAAAATGAATCCCCAGTCCGCGCGTCTTGGGACGCCCAAACCCTTGTTGTACATGCTGCGGCAGCCCTCATTCGGCGCCGACACCGCATTAACCCGCCATTCTACCTTATAATCTGGTGAAATTTGGCTGAAAAACCTCTGTTGCGCGCACCCCATCACGATGGGTTTGGGCGCCATTTGCCATTTTTTGCCCGATTAAGCCGCTTTTTATCATAGTTTCATCGTTCTGACCCCTACTTGCCCGTCAAAATCATGTCCCTGACCCTTTCCGACGTAAAACGCATCGCCAACCTGGCCCAACTGGATATGGACGAAGCCCATGCCGAAACCGCCCTGGGCGAGCTGAACGGCATTTTTGCCCTGGCTGAGCAAATGCAGGCCATTGACACCGAAGGCGTGGCCCCGCTGTCCCAACCCCTGGCCGCCGCGATGGACAGCCTGAACCTGCGCCTGCGCGAAGACATCGTCAGCGAGACCAACCAGCGCGACGCCTACCAGGCACCGGCTCCGAAGACGGAAGACGGCCTGTACCTGGTGCCGAAAGTGATCGAATAATCCACAAGAATAAGAACATAGACCGAATCGAACCAAACCATGCACAACAAATCCCTTAAAGAGCTGTCGAGCCTCCTGCATTCGAAACAGATTTCCGCCACCGAATTGGCGCAGCACTACCTGAACCGCATCCAGGGCAGCGACCTCAATGCCTACCTGCATGTTGACCCTGCGCTGACGCTGGCGCAAGCGCAGGACGCCGACAAGCGCATCGCCAGCGGTTCTGCCGGTCCCCTGACGGGTGTGCCGATCGCGCACAAAGACATTTTCGTGACCAAGAACTGGCGCGCCACGGCAGGCTCCAAAATGCTGGGCAACTACGTCAGCCCGTTTGATGCGACCGTCGTTGAGAACTTCAACGCGGCCGGCATGGTCCATCTTGGCAAACTCAATTGCGACGAATTCGCCATGGGCTCATCGAACGAGAACTCGGCCTTCGGATCAGTGAAAAACCCGTGGGACAAAACGGCCGTGCCTGGCGGTTCCTCGGGCGGCTCCGCTGCCGTCATCGCTGCAGGCCTGGCGCCAGCGGCTACCGCAACGGACACGGGCGGCTCGATCCGCCAGCCAGCATCGTTCTGCGGCGTCACCGGCATCAAGCCAACCTATGGCCGCGTGTCGCGCTTCGGCATGATCGCGTTTGCTTCCTCGCTGGACCAGGGCGGCCCGATCGCCAAGAGTGCGGAAGACTGCGCCATGCTGCTGGGCGAAATGGTGGGCTTCGATCCGCGCGATTCGACCTGCCTGACGCCGGAACAAGGCAATGTGCGCGAAGACTTCACACGTGACCTCAACAAACCATTGAACGGCCTGCGCATTGGCGTACCCAAGGAATACTTCGGCGAAGGCCTGGCAAGCGACGTGGAACAGGCCGTGCGCGCCGCACTGGAACAGTTTGTGAAGATGGGCGCAACCCTGGTCGACATCACGCTGCCAAAGACCTCGATGTCGATCCCGGTCTATTACATCATCGCTCCTGCCGAAGCCTCGTCCAACCTGTCGCGCTTTGACGGCGTGCGTTATGGTCATCGCGCAGCGGAATACAAAGACCTGCAAGACATGTACAAGAAGTCGCGCGCCCAGGGCTTTGGTCCTGAAGTCCAGCGCCGCATCATGGTGGGCACCTATGTGCTGTGCCACGGCTACTACGACGCCTACTACCTGAAGGCACAAAAGATCCGTCGCCTGATCGCCGACGATTTCCAGGCCGCCTTCAAAGATAAGTGCGACGTCATCATGGGCCCGGTAGCGCCAACGGTGGCCTGGGACTTGGGCGACAAAACCAATGACCCGGTTGCCAACTACCTGGCCGACATCTTCACCCTGTCGACCAGCCTGGCCGGCCTGCCCGGCATGTCCATCCCTTGCGGCTTTGGCCAGGGCGAAAAGAACAGCAAGCGCCCCGTGGGCCTGCAAATCATCGGTAACTACTTCGCCGAGGCGAAGCTGCTGAACATCGCGCACCAGTACCAGCAAGTGACGGACTGGCACACGCGCGCTCCAGCATCCAACTAATTCGAAAAAGCGAGAACAGTATGCAATGGGAAGTCGTTATCGGTCTTGAGAACCACGTTCAACTCACGACCAACTCCAAAATTTTCAGCGGCAGCTCGATCGCCTTCGGTGCCGATCCAAATACGCAGGCTTCCGCCGTGGACCTGGCGCTGCCTGGCGTGCTGCCAGTGATGAACAAGGGCGCGGTAGAGCGCGCCATCCGCTTTGGCCTGGCCATTGGCGGCAAGGTCGCGCACCGCTCGATCTTCGCGCGTAAGAACTACTTCTACCCTGACCTTCCAAAGGGCTACCAGATTTCGCAGTTCGAAGATCCGGTCGTCATCGGTGGCGCGTTAACCTTTGGCTACCAGAAGGACGGCGAAAACGTCACCAGCACCATTAACCTGACGCGCGCCCACCTGGAAGAAGACGCAGGCAAGTCGCTGCACGAGGACTATCACGGCATGTCCGGCATCGACCTCAATCGTGCCGGCACGCCGCTGCTCGAAATCGTCTCCGAACCGGAGATGCGCTCCGCAGCCGAAGCCGTGGCCTACGCCAAGGCCTTGCACAGCCTCGTGATGTGGCTGGGCGTCTGCGACGGCAATATGCAGGAAGGCTCCTTCCGTTGCGACGTCAACGTCTCTGTACGCCCGAAGGGCCAGAAAGAATTTGGCACCCGCCGCGAGATCAAGAACTTGAATTCCTTCCGTTTCATGGAAGATGCGATTCATGAAGAAGTGCGCTACCAGATCGAGTTGATCGAAGACGGCGGCAAAGTCAAACAAGCGACCGTGCTGTGGGATCCGGACCGCAAGAAGACGATCGAAATGCGTGCCAAGGAAGACTCCCAGGATTACCGCTATTTCCCGGACCCTGACCTGCCACCACTGGTGATCGGCCAGGACTGGATCGACCGCGTCAAGGCCGATATGCCGGAACTGCCAGGTGCAATGCGCGCGCGCTTCGTGTCGGACTACGCACTGCCTGACTACGACAGCCTGATCCTGACCTCTTCGCACGAGATGGCCGCCTACTTCGAAGCCGTCGTTGCCAAGGCTGGCAAAGAAAACGCCAAGCCCGCCGCCAACTGGCTGATGGGCGACGTATCGTCGACCCTGAACCGCGAAGGCGTCGAAATCGCACAATGCCCGGTCGAAGCCTCGCAATTGGCACTGCTGTTGAAGCGCATTGCCGACGGCACCATTTCGAACAAGGCGGCAAAGGAAGTATTCGCCGGCATGTGGGAAGCCAAGTCCACCGACGAGAACCTGGCCGACACCATCATCGACCAGAAGGGCCTGCGCCAGATTTCGGACTCGGGCGCGCTGGAAGCGATCGTCGACGAGGTGCTGAAAGCGAACGAGAAATCGGTCGAACAATATCGCGCCGGTAAAGAAGCGGCAATCAATGCGCTGATCGGCCAGGCCATGAAGGCGTCCAAAGGCAAGGCCAACCCCGGCCAGTTGACCGAACTGCTGAAGAAAAAGCTCGCTGGCTAAGCCACGCGCCGGCCAATCCTGCCAAAAACGGCGTTTCCGGGCATCCGGAACGCCGTTTTTTTACGTCCAGCCCAAAAACCCTTACGGGAAAGTGTTGCAAAATAAAATATTCCTCGCTCGGTGCGACACAATTACATAAAAGCAAATAGAATTATCAATACAGTCATCATAAAGACTTTGTCGTTCAGCTTTCGGAGCAAATGATGGACGCTGAGGAAACCCACACCACCGAGCCGGCGCTACCGGCCCTGCTGGCGTCAATGAAAGACGCCCCCCTGTTTGCCGGTATCGACAGTACCGGACCCATGGTGGCCGATATCGTCGACAACGACGGCGACAACCGCGCGCTCGTCAATATCGTGCTGCGTGACGCCGGCCTGACTGCCAAGCTGATGCGTCTTGCCAACGCGAGCAGCCGCAGCAAGAGCAGCGTCGCCACCGTGGACGGCGCCATTTCCGTACTCGGCCTTGGTGCCGTTGGCAAAGCCGCACAGGGCTTGCCCTCAATGGAGGCGCTGACCCATCGCGCCCAGTTGCGCCGCCTGCACGCGGAAATGATCGCCGCCGCTTTCTGCGGCAACCTCGCAGGCACCATCACCCGGCACAACGGCGGGCGCTTCAAGCCGCAGGAAAGCCAGGTCTGCGGCGTGCTGCAAAACCTGGGCCGCGTGATGGCCACCTACTACTTGTATGAACGGATCGAAAAGGCGCATCGCCGCCAAATTGAAAAAAACCTCAGCGAAACAGAAGCCATTCAACAGGCCCTGGGGCGTTCGTTTGAAGAGCTGAGTGGCGGCATCGCCCAGGACTGGCAATTCCCCGACACGATCCAGCAAAGCCTGGCGGCGGGCAAGGGCAAACACCAACCCAAGCATTCGCCCAATCCGGCCGACTGGCTGCAGGCCTGCCCGCTGTTTGCGCGCCAGGTCACCAATATCCTGTTCCGCATGTCGGACGACCGCGAAAAATCCGAGATCTCCAGCGAAGCCAATTTCTTCCGCCAGGCCTTGATGCTGAAGAACGAGGATTTGCAGGAATGGATCGAGGATGCGCTGCGCGACACAAGCAACAAGTTTGCCGACCTCGGCTACCCAATGACGTTGGAGCAGGCGCGCACCGAACTGCGCAAGGCGAGCGAGCGCACAGCCGACATCATCTCCCCCCAGGACAGCTTGGCCAAGGCCGTTGGCGGCATGAAGTCGCCGATTGACCGCATCAATATTGCCATGCGCATGCTGCATGCGGAATACGATTTCGACCTCACCATGGTTGTGCTGCCGGAAGGGAATGGCAATGCCATCGCCATCACCGGCATCGGGCGCCATGCCAACCATGTGGTGCCCAAGTTCCATTGCGTTGACACGCGGCCCGACCTGGTGCGCCTGATGATGGCCAAGGGCTCGGACATTTATGTGCCCGACACCACCTCGCAAGCGTTTTCCAAATTGCTGCCGCATTGGTACCACAGCGCCGTCGGCGCCGATTCCTTCCAGTTGACGTCAATGGTTCGTGATGGCAAGGTGCGCGGCATCTTGTATGGCGACTACAGCAAGAGCCGGCCGGCCGAAGGACGCGACGCCAAGCCCGAAGGCGTGCAGAAATGGCTGGACATGATCATGGACGCGCTCGACAGCAAGTAGGACTTGGTCGCGCATTGACGCTCTCGACTGCGCTACACTCCGGACATCTAGACCCGCCAGGAGTATGCACCATGTACCGACTTGCCTCGATGCACAGAGCGCTGTTCTGCGCCATCATGCTTGCCCTGCCCGCTGCGATCTTGGCTGCGCCCGTCACGCTTTCCCTTGACGGCGTCAAACAAGGCAATGCCGGACTGCAGGCCGCCTTTGATACGCTCGATGGCAAACCCACCTTGCGCGTGACGGACATGTCGCCCACCGGTGCCGGCGACGATGTGCGCCTATTGGTAATTCCTGCATCGCATTTCAGGAATGGCACGATTGAACTGGAAGTATCGGGCGATGTGAAACCAGGGTCCAACAGCGGCGCGCGCGGATTTGTTGGCCTCGCTTTCCGCGTACAGAGCGGCAAGCAGTTTGAGATGTTCTACCTGCGCCCCACCAATGGCCGCGTCATTGACCAGGTGCGTCGCAACCACGCCCTACAGTACGTGTCCTTTCCTGGCTACCCATGGGAGCTGTTGAGGGAGAAATTCCCTGGACAGTACGAGTCGTATGCGGACATGGAGCCTGGAAAACTGATCCCGATCCGGATTGCCGTCGACGGGACCAGGGCTCGCCTGTATGTCAACCACGCCAGCCAGCCAGCGCTGGTGCTCGATGACCTCAAACAGGGTGACAGCGAAGGCGCCATTGCCCTGTGGGTAGGGCCGGGCACGGTGGCCCATTTCACCGCGCCCCGCGTGGACACGGACGTGCCGCGTCTATAAGTAGGGTGGGTAACTCGTTACCCACCGTCCACAAATCATCGAATGAGCGACAGGTAGATGATTAAGGTGGGTAACGGAGTTACCCACCCTACGCTAACCAGCGGCCTGGCGCTGTGACAGCAGCAGGTTGCGCACAAACACGATGTGGCCGCGCAAGCCATAGAACAAGTCGCCGAACGCTGCCGGCACGACGATCTTGCTGACCGAGCTTTCAATCATGTCGAGGTGGCGCAGCAATTCCTCGCGCCGCGCCGGATCACAGTCAGGCTTGAAAGCATCGCGCTCCAGTTCCAGCAACACTTTGTACCAGCGGTGGATCCGCGATTCCATCCGCCACCGATACATGGCGGGCAGCACACGGAAGGCCGGCACCAGCAACAAGATAATTGGCACGATAAAGGCCAACACCCTGGCAATCATGCTCGCCACATTGAATGGGAAGTTACGGTACAGGAAGCTCTTGCCGGACGTATAAAAGCGGACAGCATCATCACTCATGCGGTAATCGCGTTCCTGGGCAGAAGGGAATTCGCCCCGCTTCTTGAACAAGCCCGGATTGCCATGGATTTCACGCGCCGCCGCGATCAGCAAGTCCGACAAGGCCGGATGCAAGTGTTCACGCGCCACCAGTTCGACCGTCGGGCCAACAAGGTTAATGTCTTCGGACGGCGTATCCTTGGCAAAGTCCAGCGCGCCACGGGGCAATACCAGCTTGTTCAGGTAAGGGATCCGGCGGGTATACGCATCGGCTTGGTTGACGTCGAACATGCGGATCTGGTCGGCGTGCATCAGTTCCGTCATCATGTCGCGCGAAGTCGAGTCACCCATAACGAACAGCACATCGACCTGGTTGGCGCGCAGCGCCTTGGTCAGGTCACCCTTGGCATCCATGAATTGGGTGCCATCGCCCGGTTCGATGCCATTGAATTTCAGCAGGGCCAGGGCCAGGTCATGGGTGCCGCTGCCCTCCTCGCCAATATCCATGCGCATGCCCTTGAACTCGGCCAGCGAGGTGCGCAACTTGCCGCGGTAAAAGATCATCAGGGGCTGGTAAGAAATGCTGCCCAAAGACATGAGCTTGCTGACGTCCTTGGTGCCCGCCTCGCCACCGAGCACAAAGCCGATGTCGACCTTGACCTTGGGATCCATCAGGCGGTCGAAGTTCTGCGACGAGCCATCCGAGGGCAGGATCTTGAGCTTGACGCCATCGCGCTCCAGGATCTTCTTGTAGCGCTCCGCATAGCGGTCGAAGGCACTGCCTTTCGGTCCGCTGGTCATGACGATCGTGGTGGGGACCGAAAAATTGCTAAAGGCCATGACAGCCAGGCCCGCCGCCAGCGCAACGCACACCGCGGCGCCGATGGCCGAGGCCTGATCGGCGCCCACCAGGTCTTTGAGCCTGTCCCAGGCCCGGGCGATGGTCACAGTCGGTTTCATCATGACATTTCCTTTGATGCGTCTTGTTTGCACCAAGACGTGGATTAGTTTCCTTAAGCCGCGATGACCTTTGTTTCAAACGCCATAGCGCGTCCGATACGCCTGCACGGCGTCTTTGTACTGGGCCAACTGGGGATCAGCACCTTCCCCCGAAATATACGTGAACAGGTCGCCGAGGTTGCCGATGGAAATGACCGGGATATTGAATTCGCGGCTCACTTCCTGCACGGCCGAATGGGCCGACAGGGCGCCGTCCTTGCCCGATTTTTCCATGCGGTCCAGCGCAATCAGCACGGCACACGGTTCGGCACCGGCGGCTCGGATCATGTCGACCGACTCGCGCACCGAAGTGCCCGCCGAAATGACGTCGTCGATGATCACGACCTTGCCCGACAGCTTGGCGCCAACGATGGTGCCACCTTCGCCATGGTCCTTGGCTTCCTTGCGGTTGAAGGCGAACGAGGTATTGCGCCCCTTGCCCGCCAGCGCCACGGCAGTGGCCGAGGCCAGGGTAATGCCCTTGTAGGCCGGGCCAAACAGCATGTCAAACTCGACGCCGGAGTCGAGCAGGGTCTGGGCGTAGAACTGCGCCAGCTGGGCCAATGTGGCGCCCTCATGGAACAAGCCGGCGTTAAAGAAGTAAGGCGATTGGCGGCCCGCCTTGGTGATAAAGTCGCCGAAGCGCAACACGCCCGTCTGAACGGAAAACGCGATAAACTGTTGTCGCAAATTACTCATGGTGTCCTCGCCCCTGGGGATAGTATCGATCAATAGCCCGTATTTTACCTTCCCGACATGCCAAAAATCGTTTCCGCCAACCTCAACGGTGTCCGTTCCGCCCACAAGAAGGGGTTTTTCACCTGGATGGCCAATGAATCGGCCGACTTCGTCTGCGTCCAGGAACTCAAGGCCCAGCATGCCGATATGACGGCTGACTTCCTGCCCAAGGGCTACCACGGCCATTTCCACTATGCCGAAAAGAAAGGCTATTCGGGCGCCGGCGTCTACAGCAAGAAAAAGCCAGACAAGGTCCAGATCGGTTTTGGCAGCCCCGAATTTGATGCCGAGGGCCGCTATGTGCGCTGCGACTTTGGCAAGCTCACCATCATTTCCGTCTACTGCCCGTCGGGCTCCTCCTCGCCAGAGCGCCAGGAAGCCAAGTTCCGCTTCATGGAGCTGTTCCTGCCCCACCTGCAGGAACTGTATGCCGAAGGCCGGGAAGTGGTGATCTGCGGCGACTGGAATATCGCCCACAAGGAAATCGACCTGAAGAACTGGAAGGGCAATGTGAAAAACTCCGGTTTCCTGCCGGAAGAACGCGCCTGGCTGACCCGCATTTTTGATGAACTGGGCTTTGTCGATGTGCACCGCAGTCTCGATGACCGGCCAGAGCAGTACACCTGGTGGAGCCAGCGCGGTGCGGCCTACGAAAAGAACGTCGGCTGGCGTATCGACTACCACGTCGCCACGCCGGGTATCGCCAAGAAAGCCAAGACCGTGTCCATCTACAAGGACGAAAAGTTCAGCGACCACGCACCGCTGACGATCCACTACGACTGGAAATAGTCGCCTGCAAGCCGGCCATGTTGAAGGTGCGCCCCGAATTGCAATGCGAAGGGTTTGATCATCCGCCTGGATCTACTAGGCAAAGGTATCGATATAGTTCCCGGTGCCTGCAGGCCCGGCATAAGGGTCGCGGGCTTGCTGGATTGCAAGCTCGGTACGTGCCTGTTGTTCCATTTGCTGCGCCTGTGCTGCCACGGCCAGGTCAGCTCCGGAAGGCTCGGCTGGCGCCAGCGCCGCAGCCACGATGGTGTGGGCGCGGGCAATCGTTTCTTCCGGCGTCCTGCCGGGCGCCGTGTCAATGCTGACCTCACCGCCGATGGCATAGTTCACGCCGTTCGGACCGCGCTGGTACGTGTAATTCGCGCCCGACACCGCGAGGCCGCCGGCGGCCGCCAAATGGGCCTGCTCATGCTGGCGCACTTCCGTATCGCGCGCCTTCAATTTGCTGATCAACGCCAGCGCTTCCGGGCTCAGCTCTGTGCTGGCTCGGGCTGGCGCCGCACTGTGGGTCGCGGCGCTGGCTGAAGAAATGGCACCAATGGACATGGCTGTCCCCTGACGACCGTCCCAAGCTTAGGGATGGCGATCGTTGTTCCTCATGAGAATAGTATTGGCTGCAAGCAAGCTGGAGTCAAGCCTCAAACAACCACTTCCTAGCTGCAAGTCGGCCGTTTAGGCGCCAGCTAAGTGGCGCTGGCTTTCAAACAAGCGCGGTTGGCCGGTCAGCGGGTCCGTAAAGCTGATCGAACGTGCCAACAGCTGCAAGGGCGCACTAAAGTCGTCTCCTTTGCAGGCCAGCGCGACTGGATAGAAAGCGTCATTGCGAATGGGGGCGCCCAGCGCCGCCATGTGCACGCGCAACTGATGCTGGCGGCCCGTATGCGGCCTGAGTCGGTAAAGCAGGTCTTGGCCGCTGGCGCCAATAACGTCAATTTCCGTTTCGGAATTGGGCTCGCCCGGGGCTTCCTTCATGCAAAAGAACGGCTCGCCTTGCACCATGCGGCTGCGATAGATGAAAGGATAGTGCTGGCCTTGCGGAGCAGGATAGGGGCGGCCCGGCATGGGCGCGGCCAGCGCTTCATACACCTTGCTGACGCTGCGCTGCTGGAACAGGGATTGGTAGGCGCCGCGACTTTCCTGGCAATGGGAAAAAATGACCACGCCCGCCGTTTCTCGGTCAAGGCGGTGAATGGGCGTCAGGTGCTGCAAGCCCAGCTTTTTCTTCAAGCGCACCAGCAGGGTCTCTTGCAGGAAACGGCCAGTGGGAATCGTGGGCAGGAAATGGGGCTTGTCGACGACGAGCAAATGCGCGTCCTGGAACAGCACCACTTCCTCAAACGGTATCGGCGTTTCTTGTTCGATTTCGCGGTAGTACCAGATGCGCATGCCTTCGTGCACTGGGCTATGCGCTGCCAGCGCACTCCCCCTTGCATCGACCACGTCGCCGCGCGCCAGGCGCTGCTGCCACACTGCTTCACTGACGGCGGGATAGCGCTCGACCAGAAACTCAAGCAAATGGCTCCACTGCCCTGCTGGCAACCATAAATAGCTGGGCGCAACGCCTTCACGCACCGGCAGGGGCACTTGGGCATTGGCCTGCGCTTGCCGGCCCTTGGCTTTGTTCTTTGGCGGCAATTGGTTCATTGGCCGGAGATGTGCAGCGAGCCCTTCATTGGCATGCGAAGACGCTCAATTCGCGGCGACCGTGCGGTAAGGCGGCAAACGCTCTGGCGTCGTGCCCTGGCTGCGTGCATATAGCGGCAGCAACAGGTTCAGGTTTTTCTCGATCAGCGTGATGCGCTCCGGCCCGCCCGGGTGGGTGGATAAGAGAGCCAGCGGCTGTTGCTTGTTCAGTGCACCCATCTTTTGCCACAGCGCGACACCGGCACGGGGGTCGAAGCCGGCGCGCGAGGCGATGTCGAGGCCCACCAGGTCCGCCTCCCGTTCATCATCGCGCGAGTACTTAAGAGCAAAAGTTTTTGTGGCAATGTCAGCCCCAGTACTGGTCAGGCGTGGATCAATACCCAGCCATGCCGACAAGCCGGCACCAGCCACGCGCGCGGCAACGGAAGTGGCGGCCTGCTTGCCTGCTTGCTCACGGCCGTGCTCACGCAAGGCATGGGCAATCTCATGCCCCATGACCGCGGCAACTTCATCGTCGGTCAGTTTGAGCGCCGTGAGAATGCCGCTATAAAACGCGATACGACCGCCAGGCATGCAAAACGCGTTCACTTGTGAGGAGTTGAGGATATTGACTTGCCACTGCCAGTCTTTGGCTGCCGGATTCCAGCGCGTCGAATACGGAATGATGCGTTTGGCGATATTGCGCAATCGCTGAACCTGGGGATGGTCCGATGGCACCAGGGCGCCCTTGTCCTTCGCCTCCGTCAGCATCTGCACATACTGCTGGCGCGACTGTTGATCGACCTCCTGTTCCGACTGAAATACGCGGAACACGGAAAGCTTGCGCACCGCAATACCATCCTGGACTTCGGTCTGCCCCTTCTGGTCCGCTTGCGGCTGCTGCGCGGGTGCCGTGCCGGCCAACAACGCCAGGCTGAACAGGATGATCAAAGGCTTGAGTTTCATGATGATTTCTCGTTCCAAGGTGCGATCTTAGGCAACATCAACATGCCCGGGATCGCCAGCAGGAAGCAGATCACAAAGAACATAGACCAACCTGTTTCCGCCACAATAAAACCGACCGACGAGGTAATAAAGGTGCGCGGCACGGCAGCCAGGCTGGAGAACAGCGCAAACTGCGTGGCCGTGTAACGCCGGTCGCTACTACGTGCAATGTAGGCCACAAAAGCGGTGGTGCCAAGGCCGATTGCAAAACCCTCGAAGGCCATGGATGCCGCAAGGAAAATGGGATCCGGCCCGATCTTGGCCAGGCCGGCAAAACCCAGGCACGTTAAAGCTTGCAAGACCCCAAATACCCACAAGGCACGGTTGATCCCCAGTTTGACCATCCAAATGCCGCCAACGATCCCGCCCGCGATACTGGACCAGAACACGGTGACTTTGGCGATGGCGCCAATGGTGGTCAGCGAAAAGCCCAGGTCGATAAAGAACTTGGTGAGCAAGGCGCCTGCCATGCTGTCACCGATGCGGTACATCAGGACAAAGGCAAGTATCCATACCGCATTGCCCCACCCGCCCCGGCTGATGAATTCGCGGAAGGGCAGGATAATCGCGTCCGTCAGGTTGTTGGGTGTCGAACCATAGGCATCGGGCTCCTTGACCAATAAGGTGCACACCAGGCCTGGCAACATAAAGGCCCCAGTGATCCAGAACACCCACTGCCAGCTCATCATGTCGGCCAGGATCAGCGACAAGGCGCCCGGCACGAGATTGGCCACTTTGTAGGCATTCACGAAGACGGCACCACCCAGGCCCTGCTCCTCGTCTGTCAGCGTTTCGCGGCGGAATGCGTCCACCACCACATCCTGGCTGGCCGACAGGAAGGACACGGCAAGGGTCAGCAGGATGATCGGTCCCAGCTCCGTTTTCGGGTCAAGCATGCCCAGGCTGCCAATGGCCAGCAACAGCAGCCCCTGCGTCAGCGCCATCCAGCCGCGCCGGCGCCCAAGGCTACCGAAGTGCACCTGGTCCATTAAAGGCGCCCACAGGAACTTCCATGTGTACGGGAACATCACCAGCGCAAACAGGCCGATGGTTTGTACCTTCATGCCTGTCTTGGCAAACCATGCCTGTAGCAGGTTGACGAGGATGAATAGCGGCAGGCCCGAACTAAACCCCAGGAACAGCAGCGCCAGCATGCGCCGGTTCAAATAGCTTTTCCAATCTGTCTTGGCGGTGTCGCTCACGCAGGCGCTCCCATGTCTATGTTCATTACACTCATACGCGGATGCCCGCACGCTTGCGCAAGCGGAACACAGCCAGGTCGCCGCGCAGGTTGGGCATAAAGCTGACGGGCTTGCCTTCGGCCAGTGCCACGCATTCGGTCACTTCCAGCCCGCATTCGCGCGCCAGTGCTTCAAAGTCGACAATGGTAGCGCAGCGCACGTTGGGCGTGTCGTACCATTGGTAGGGCAGCGACTTCGACACGGGCATGCGGCCTTTCACCAGCGCCAGCCGGTGCGGCCAGTAGGCAAAATTGGGGAAGGAGACAATGGCCTCGGTGCCGACCCGGACAATATCGCGCAGCAGGTCTTCCACATGCTGCATCATCTGCAGCGACGACAGGCACAGCACAGTGTCGAAGGTATTGTCACCAAAGATGGCCAGGCCCTTCTCCATGTCCTGCTGGATCACGTTGACGCCGCGCTTGGCGCTGGCAAGTACTTCGCTGTCGGCCAGTTCAATGCCATAGCCGCTGCAGCCTTTGCCGGCTTGCAGGTAGTTGAGCATGGCGCCGTCGCCGCAGCCCACATCGAGCACATGGGCACCGGGCTTGACCCAGTGGGCGATAAAGGCCAGGTCGGGACGCACTGTGGCGAGGTCTTCAAAATTCATGCTACTTCCTCCCAGATGCGCTCGTAATAGGCACGCACCATATTCATGTATCGGGCGTCTTCCAGCAGGAAGGCGTCGTGGCCGTGCGGCGCGTCGATTTCGGCATAGGTCACCTTGCGGCGGTTCGACACCAGAGCCTGCACGATCTCGCGCGAGCGCTCCGGCGAGAAGCGCCAGTCCGTGCTGAACGAGGCGACAAAGAACTCCGCCTTGGTATTCGACAGGGCCTTGGTCAGGTCGCCATCAAAGGCGCGGGCCGGGTCGAAATAATCCAGCGCCTTGGTGATCAGCAGGTAGGTATTGGCATCAAAGTATTCGGAGAACTTGTCACCCTGGTAGCGCAGGTAGGATTCGATTTCGAAATCGATACCGAAGTCGAATTTATAGTCATTGGTTTCTGCGGCATTGCGCAGTTTGCGACCAAACTTTTCCGCCATGTCGTCGTTCGACAGGTAGGTAATATGGCCCACCATGCGTGCAACACGCAAGCCATTCTTGGGCACGACGCCGTGCTCGTAGAAGTCACCGTGATGAAAATCCGGATCGGACAAAATCGCCTGGCGCGCCACATCGTTAAAGGCGATATTCTGGGCCGACAGCTTGGGCGTCGAGGCGATGACGATGCAATGGCGCAGGCGCTCCGGGTACTGCATGCTCCAGGCGAGCGCCTGCATGCCACCGAGCGATCCGCCCATGACGGCAGCAAACTGCGCGATGCCCAGCTTGTCAGCCAGGCGCGCCTGTGCGGCCACCCAGTCCTCCACCGTCACGACCGGGAAGGCCGCGCCATAAGGCTTGCCAGTGGCTGGATTGGTGTGCATTGGGCCGGTCGAGCCGAAGCAGGAACCCAGGTTATTGACGCCGATGACAAAGAAGCGGTTGGTGTCCAGCGGCTTGCCGGGACCAACCATATTGTCCCACCAGCCCACATTCTTGGGTGCGCCGGCATAGGTGCCGGCGATATGGTGCGAAGCGTTGAGGGCGTGGCAGACCAGCACGGCATTGGATTTGTCCGCATTCAGCGTGCCGTAAGTCTCGTACATCAGCGAGTACTCAGGCAACACGGCACCGCTTTGCATCTTCAACGGTTCAGTGAAGTGCATCGTTTGGGGACTGACGATTCCGATCGATTGCATCATATGGAGTTCTGTTGTTGTTCTTGGTGAGAATGGCTTATGGGCGTAAAGTGCTGCCGGCTCTTGACGGGCGGGCGCACGCAGCACCCGCCCCATCACATCGACTGAAGCTGTTCGACGGCGTCGGCGATGGCATTTGGCTCCATCGCACGCAAGATCTTGCGGGTATGCGGGGCAATGGACGTCAGGTCGCTATTGAGGATCTCCTGCTTGACGGCCAACAGCTGGGCCGGGTGCATCGAGAATTCACGCAGGCCCATCCCCAGCAAAAGCTTGGTCAGCTTGATGTCGCCGGCCATTTCGCCGCACACAGCCACGTCAATGCCGGCCTTGGCACCGGCAGCAATGGTCATCGAGATCAGCTGCAGCACTGCCGGATGCAGCGGGTTGTACAGGTGGGCCACTTCGTAGTCGACCCGGTCGATCGCCAGCGTGTACTGGATCAGGTCATTGGTGCCGATCGACAGGAAGTCCATGCGCTTGACGAACATGGGCAGCGACAGGGCTGCGGCCGGAATTTCAATCATCGCGCCGACTTCGACATCCGGGTCAAACTTCTCCCCTGCTTCGCGCAGCTCGGCCTTGGCTTGCTCGATCATGGCCAGCGACTGGTCAATTTCGAACGCATGCGCCAGCATCGGGATCAGGATGCGCACCTTGCCAAAGCTGGAGGCGCGCAAGATGGCGCGCAGCTGGGTCAGGAACAGCTGGGGTTCGGCCAGGCAGTAGCGGATGGCGCGCAGGCCCAGTGCAGGGTTCAGCGCCGTATGCTCGGTCGGGTCAAGCGGCTTGTCCGCGCCGATGTCGAGGGTACGGATGGTAACGGGCCGGCCCTTCATGGCCATCACCGCTTTTTTGTACTGTTCGAATTGTTCGTCTTCGGTCGGGATCTTGTGCTGGTGGCCTTTGCCGCCCATGAACAGGAACTCGGAACGGAACAGGCCCACGCCATTGGCGCCCGATTCCAGCGCAGCCGGACAGTCGTCAGGCAGTTCGATATTGGCCAGCAGCGTGATGTGCGTGCCGTCCTTGGTGACGGCAGGGGTCTTTTTGAGTTTGAGGAGCTTCTTGCGGTCGCGCGTTTGCGCCATCTGGCGGCCACGGTACTGGTCCAGCACCAAGGCGCTCGGGTTGACGATCACGACACCGGCGTCGCCATCGATGATGACCCAGTCGTCCTGCTCGATCAACGTGGACGCCTGCGACATGCCGACGGCAGCCGGGATATCCAGGCTGCGCGCAACGATGGCCGTGTGCGAGTTCTGGCCACCGACATCAGTCACAAAACCGATGAAGGAGCGGTCGCGGAACTGCAGCATGTCCGCGGGCGAAATATCGTGGGCGACCACCACCATCTGCGGCTGGTATTCGTCGTCGCCGGGCGCTATGGGCACCAGTTGTGCGGTACCCAGCAGGACCTTGAGCACGCGTTCGGCCACTTGCTGGATGTCGGCCTTGCGCTCGCGCAGGTAGGCGTCTTCAATTTCGTCGAACTGGGCCGACAGTTCATCGATCTGCGTCACCAGCGCCCATTCGGCGTTGTAGTGGCGGGTGCGGATGATGTCGAGCGGCGCTTCAGAAATCATCGGGTCCGACAAAATCAGTACGTGCACGTCGATGAAGGCGCCCAGCTCGGTCGGTGCGTCTTTCGGCAGGTCGGTCCACAGGTCCTGTAGCTCCTTGTGCACGGCGGCGATGGCGTTCTGCAGGCGCGCCACTTCCGCCTCCAGGGCTTCTTCCGCGACCAGGTAATGTTTGACGTCGAGCGCAGCCGGCGTGAGCAGGTGGGCGCGGCCGATCGAGATCCCGCGCGACACGGGAATGCCGTGCAAGGTGAACGAGGCCATTGGATGGCCAGTATGGCTAAGCTTTTGCTGTCCCAGCGGCATTACTCGCCTTCACCGAACTTGTCGTTGATGAGGGCGACCAGCGCGTCGACACAGTCTTTTTCGTCATCGCCATCGGCTTCCAGCGTGACCTTGGCACCTTTGCCGGCGGCCAGCATCATCACGCCCATGATGGACTTGGCATTGATGCGACGGGCATTGCGGGTGAGCCAGACATCGCTTTTGTACTTGGCAGCGAGCTGGGTGAATTTGGCGGAGGCACGGGCATGCAGTCCCAGCTTGTTGATGATTTCAAGTTCTTGTTGAATCATATCCTGTGTCTTCTCAAACGTTAGCACTGCGCCTTGGTGGGTAAGCAAGCCTGGGCGGCCCCCTCCCACCCTTCTAGTTCGGTCCTACCCGAATTCGGTTGTCCACCCGGACGGCGCCATTCTGCGCACCGGCCAGGGCCATTTCGACGACGACGTCGAGCGCGTCGCGACGGTAGGTGATCGCGCGCAGCAGCATCGGCAGGCTGATGCCGGCGATGACTTCAACGCGGCCCGCCTCGGCCAGCGAATTGCAGCAATTGGCTGGCGTGCCGCCCTTGACGTCGGTGATCACGAGCACGCCGTCGCCCTCGTCCAGGCGGCCAATGGCCTCACGTGCCATGGCATTGACTTCGGCCAGGTCCTGGTCGGCGAGCACGTCGATTGCTTCAATGCGCTCGACGGGCGCGCGAAACACATGGGCGACGGCGGCAATGAATGCCTGGCCCAGCGGTGCGTGCGTCATCAATAGAATACCGACCATATTTGCCATTCTTTGGGTGGCCAAGCTCTTGCCCACCAATCCATTCGATCACTTGCCGGCGCTTGCTGCCTCAACCGCGTCGATAAACATCGCCGCCACGTCAAAGCCCGATTGGTCCGTAATCTCCTGGAAGCAGGTCGGGCTGGTGACGTTGACTTCAGTGAGGAAGTCGCCAATAACATCTAATCCTACCAGCAACAGGCCCCGGGCCGCCAGTATGGGGCCCAGGGTTTCGCCGATCTCCCGGTCACGCTCGGACAGGGGGCGCGCCACACCGGTGCCGCCGGCAGCCAGGTTGCCGCGCACCTCGCCGGCCTGGGGGATGCGGGCCAGCGCAAAAGGTACGACCTTACCGCCGATGACGAGGACGCGTTTGTCGCCCTTGTCGATGTCCGGGATATAGCGCTGGGCCATGATGGTGCGTGCGCCGTTCAGGGTCAGGGTCTCGATGATGGAACCGAGGTTCATGCCGTCGGTCTTGACGCGGAAGATGCCGGCGCCGCCCATGCCGTCCAGCGGCTTGAGGATGATGTCGCCATGGCTCGCGTGGAACTGGCGGATACGCGCTTCGTCCGACGTGACCAGGGTGGGCGCGGTGAATTGGCTGAACTGGGCGATCGACAGCTTTTCATTGTGGCTGCGGATGGCGGAAGCCTTGTTGAAGACACGGGCGCCCTGGTGTTCGGCCAGTTCCAGCAAATAGGTGCCGTAGATGTATTCCATGTCAAACGGCGGGTCTTTGCGCTGGATGACGGCATCAAATTCGGACAGGCGCATTTCCTGGCGCGGGCCAGCGCGGAACCAGTCGGTGGCGTCGCCCGTCAGCGTGATCTGGGCGATATTGGCCGTGACAATACCATTGGACAGGGCCATGTCGGACTGCTCAAAGGCGTAGACCGCGTGGCCGCGCCTGCTCGCCTCGCGCATCATCGCGAAAGTCGAGTCCTTGTAGGTCTTGAAGCTGGCCAGCGGGTCGGCAAGGAAGGCGATTTTCATGGGCAAATCCAGTAAGGGCAATGCCTGATTTTAGCCGGAATCAGCAATTGCCGTTGGCAGGGCGAGGCCGCTTGGCCGGTGGATAACAAGTTACCCACTGTACGACCGCCGCTACGGGTTCATCTGGCACGTGGGCATTCTGTGCCCACCATGCTCAATACACCTCTGGATTCGGGTCCGTCCGCTCCATTTCGAGCGATGCCGCCAGCAGGCCAAGGCGAGCAACGACGCCATACACGTAGAAACGGTTGGGCGCCGCCGTGCCCGGCTTGGCCGTCAGGTCCGGCACGGCATGCTGCTGCGCGAATGCCAGCGGCACAAACTGCGAGCCCGGCGCATTGAGATTCTGGTCCACGCCGCGCTCAGCGTGCACGCGATAGAAACCGCCCACCACATAGCGGTCCACCATGTACACGACCGGTTCAGCCACCGCATGGTCGATCGATTCAAAGGTCGGCACGCCTTCCTGGATGATCACGTCCGTCACTTCCACGCCATCCTTGATGACCGACATCTTGTTGCGCTGCTTGCGGTTCAGGTCCTTGACTTCGCTGGCGTCCTTGACCGTCATAATGCCCATGCCATAGGTGCCGGCATCGGGTTTAACGATGACGAAAGGCTTTTCCTTGATGCCGTATTCCTTGTACTTCTTCTTGATCTTGGCGAGCAGCATGGTGACATTGTCGGCCAGGCATTCGGACCCTTCGTCTTCCTGGAAGTTGATCTCACCGCATTTGGAGAAGAAGGGATTGACCATCCAGGGGTCAACGCCGATCAGCTTGCCAAACTTCTTGGCCACCTCATCGTAGGCCGTGAAATGGTTGCTCTTGCGGCGAATCGCCCAGCCCGCATGCAGGGGCGGCAACAACGACTGCTCATGGATGTTTTCCAGGATCGATGGAATGCCGGCCGACAGGTCGTTATTGAGCAGGATGGTGCAAGGATCAAAATCTTTCAGACCAACGCGGCGGCCATTGGGCGAGCGCACCAGGGGCTCGACGACCAGCATGTTCCCGTCAGGCAACGCCAACGGGGTGGGCTGGGTGATTTCTGGCGACAGCGAGCCGAGGCGCACATGCAGGCCCGTCTGGCGGAAGATCTGCATCAGGCGCTGCACGTTTTGCAGGTAATAGGGATTGCGGGTATGGCTTTCCGGGATCAGGAGCAGGTTGCGTGCATCTGGGCAATACTTATCAATGGCCGCCATCGCTGCCTGCACCGACAGGGGCAGCATTTCCGTTGCCAAATTATTAAACCCACCAGGGAACAGGTTGGTGTCGACGGGGGCCAGCTTGTAGCCGGCATTGCGCAGGTCGACCGAGCAGTAGAACGGCGGGGTGTGTTCCTGCCACTCGAGGCGGAACCAGCGTTCAATGGCGGGAGTTGCTTCGAGAATCTTCTTTTCGAGGTCGAGCAGCGGGCCGTTGAGGGCCGTGGCAAGGTGGGGAACCATGGATGTAGCGTCCTTAGAGAAGCAATATATTACCGTCAAGGACGATAAATCGGGGCGAAAACCGCATTTTAAAGAGTGAAAAAGTAAAAAGCCCCGGACGGGCCGGGGCATAAAGGGCGCCATGCTGGCCGCCCGTTGTCCAAAAACAAACCTTAAGAGTGGTAGGCCGATTCGCCGTGGCTGGTGATGTCCAGGCCTTCGCGTTCTTCCTCTTCCGGCACCCGCAGGCCAATGACAATGTCAACCAGCTTGTAGGCCACGAAGGACACGACCGCTGACCAGACGATGGTCACGCCCACGGCCGTTGCCTGGGTGGTGAACTGGGCGGCGATCGAATACGGATCGGCCGACATCTTGTTGGTGACGTAGTCGAAGATGCCCTGGCCGCCCAGCGAAGGGGCAGCAAACACACCGGTCAGCAAGGCGCCCAGGATACCGCCGACGCCATGCACGCCGAACACGTCGAGCGAGTCGTCCGCGCCGATAATGCGCTTGAGGCCGTTGACGCCCCACAGGCAGACCACGCCAGCGAGCAAGCCGATCACCAGTGCACCCATCGGGCCGACGTAACCGCAAGCCGGGGTAATGGCCACCAGGCCAGCCACGGCACCCGAAGCGCCACCGAGCATCGATGGTTTGCCTTTGCTGACCCATTCACCGAAGACCCAGGACAGGGTCGCCGCAGCCGTGGCCAGCAAGGTGTTGATGAAAGCCAGGGCAGCGATATCGCCCGCTTCCAGTGCCGAACCGGCATTGAAACCGAACCAGCCCACCCACAGCAGCGAGGCGCCGATCATCGTCATCGTCAGCGAGTGCGGAGCCATCGATTCACGACCATAGCCGACGCGCTTGCCGATCATAATGGCGCCGACCAGGCCAGCGATCGCCGCATTGATGTGCACCACCGTGCCGCCTGCGAAGTCCAACGCGCCCTTTTGGAACAGGAAGCCCGCCTTGGCAGTTTCAGCCGCCAACGTTGCGGCATCCTTAACGGCGTCAGGGCCGGTCCAGAACCAGACCATGTGGGCGATCGGCAGGTAGCTGAAGGTGAACCACAACACGATGAAGGCCAATACGGCAGTGAACTTGGCGCGTTCAGCGAAGGAGCCAACGATCAGGCCACAGGTGATGGCAGCAAAGGTACCCTGGAAGGCCACATAGACAAACTCAGGAATAACAACGCCCTTGCTCCACGTAGCGGCCGTGCTAAAGGTCATCTTCACCGGATCCCAGATACCGCCCAGCAGCACCCGGTCAAACTTGCCGTAGAAGGCATTGCCTTCCGTGAAGGCCAGCGAATAGCCGTAGACGCACCACAGCACAATGATCATGGCAAAGATCATGAACACTTGCAGCAGCACAGACAACATATTCTTCGAGCGCACCAGGCCGCCGTAGAACAGGGCCAGGCCAGGAATGGTCATCATGATCACCAGCACGGTGGCCACCATCATCCAGGCGGTGTCGCCTTTTTGTGGTACCGGTGCCGGTGCAGCAGCGGGCGCTGCCGCAGGAGCAGCAGGCGCAGCAGCGGCAGCTGCCGGCGCCGGGGCACCTGCACTGGCGGCCGCAGCACTTGCTGCCGGCGCACTGGCTGGCGCACTTGCTGCTGCACTGGCCGGCGCGCTGGCCGCAGGTGCGGCACTGGCCGCTGCCGAAGGCTTGGCGTCTTCTGCACATACTGGCAGCGCTGCACCGAGCGCCAACAGGACCGCTGCCCCACTCAACCACTTTTTCATTGTTTTATGCATCTGAGTTCCCCTTAAAGTGCATCGTTACCGGTTTCGCCGGTACGGATACGCACAACCTGTTCCAAGTTGTAGACAAAGATCTTGCCGTCACCGATCTTGCCGGTGCGGGCTGCGGTTTCAATGGCCTCGATGGCCTGGTCGACCACGGCGTCATCGACGGCTGCTTCGATCTTGGTCTTGGGCAGGAAATCGACGACGTATTCAGCGCCGCGATACAGCTCGGTGTGGCCCTTCTGGCGGCCAAAACCCTTCACTTCCGTGACGGTGATGCCTTGCACATTGATGGCCGACAGGGCTTCACGCACTTCGTCCAGCTTGAAGGGTTTGATGATGGCGGTGATCATTTTCATACGGGACCTCGCTTAGAAAGTTTTCGTCAGGTTTAGCACCAGCGCGGTCTTGCCCAGGTTCTTTGGGCCAGGAGCTGGGCTCGTGTAGGCCTTTGTGTCGGTGTTGACCACGGCCAGCTGGCCGGTGAATTGGCCGAAGTCCTTGGTCACGCCGATCTTGTAGTCGGTGTAGGACAGGCTGCCGCTGTTCTTGACCGACTGGTGGCCCGCATGCAAGTTCAGGGTCAGGCCGGCTTCGATGTCGATGTTGGCGCCCACATCCAGGTAGCCGCTGCGCTTGCTATTGGACGTGCCAAACAGATTGGTGGTCGACGAGGAATACTTGATGTAGGCGGGGCCGACGCCCAGTTGGCCGTACAGTTCAAAGGTATTGGCGCTGGGCTTGAGGCTGTTCGATGGGTAGAGGTAGTACAGGCCGCCAACGTCATACGTGATGTCCTTGGCCAGCTCGCCCTTCTTGCCGCCGTAGATATCCCATTCCACGCTGCCATCTCCGCCGGCGTCCTTGATCCATTTGATGGTCGACAGCCAGGTGCCAACGTACAGGCCGGTCGGATTGTTGACCAGGTCGGCACCGCCTTGCAGCGCAGGCTGCAGGCGCGATTGCGAAATGCCACGATAGCGGTAGTCCGACACCAGCGAAGCGTTGAAGCTCAGTTCATTGTCCGGCTTCTTTTCTTCTGCCTGGGCCATGGGCGTGCTGAGGGCGGCCAGGGCAAGGGTCAACGCTGCGGCAAGAGGGGTCTTGTGGTTCAGTTTCATCATTGCGTTTTCCTTTTTTGGATGGATCAGGAGATGCTTTGGTTTACAATCGCGTTCAATCAGTAGAAGTGCTACCCCCTCTATTAGCAGAAGTCGTGCCAGCCCAAAATGCGGCGTTTTGGCCTTGATTTCCCGGGGTGGCGACCCATTTTTGAGCAGTGCAGGCCCGAAATCGGCCAGGTAGTTGACTTGCATCAACTCTCGCACCAGATTAAACCCATGATGCACCAAGATGGTGCAAAAGCAAGGATTCCTATGGACATGAATAACTTCTTTAATGATTTGCAGGGCAAGATCAACCAAGCGATCGAAAGTTCGCCCGCCAAGGACATTGAAAAGAACGTCAAGGCCATGATGACCCAGGGCTTTTCCAAACTGGATTTGGTGACGCGGGAAGAATTCGACATCCAGAACCAGGTGCTGGCCAAGACGCGCGCCAAACTCGAAGCGCTGGAAGCGCGCCTGGCTGAGCTGGAAGCCAAGCTGGCGCCCTGAGGGCTGCTCCCGCACAAGCGGCCCCGTTGGCGGCTGGCCCTGACCAGGCCGGCCATGCAAAAAAAAGAGCGGGGAACGCCATGTCCCCCGCTCTCTTTGCTTGCGAACCCCTAAGCTACTTTCCCTTCCCCCCACCGCGGGGATCCAAGGTCACAGCTTGTCGACAACCAGCCTTGCCACTTCCGCAATGATCTCGTTGCTGCCCTCGTGTTCCAACTTGGGGCGACGGGTGTAGACGATCAACACGATCGGCGCACGGCCTGGCGGATACAGCACACCGATATCATTGCTGGCGCCATAGCGGCCACAATTGCCCGTCTTTTCCGCCACTTGCCAACCAGCAGGCACGCCAGCGCGGATCTTCTCGTCGCCCGTTGTGTTGTGCAGCATCCAGTCCTTCAGCTTTTCTTGCTGCGCAGGTGGCAGCGCTTTGCCCAGTACTAATGCCTGCATCGTCGCCGCCATGGCCGCTGGCGTTGTCGTATCACGTGGATCGCCGGGAACAGCGGAATTGAGGACCGTTTCCATGCGGTCGCTGCGATAGTCCTTATCACCAAGGCTGCGGGCATACGCCGTCACGGCAGCGGGACCGCCTATCTCCTTGAGCAGTAGGTTCGCCGCAGGGTTGTCACTAAAACGCACGATGGCGTCACACAAGGTATCAACAGAAACGGTCTTGCCAATTTGCTTGCTCGTGATGGGCGCGTGGGGCGCCATGTCCGCCTCAGTGACCGGGATTTCTTTTTGCATCAGGCTGGGTGTGGTGATGCTCTTGTTCAGCACAGCCGCGGCCAGCACCATTTTGAAGCTGCTGCACATGGGAAAACGCTCATGCTCGCGATTGGCAATGCGCTTGCCCGAGCCCGTGTCGATCGCCATGACGCCGATCTGGCCATCAAACTTCTTTTCGAGTCGCTGGAAAGCCGCCTTCAGGCCATCGTCCGCCCGCACGGGCAGGGTGAAGGAAAATGAAAGTAGAGCGGCCAAGCACAATCGCCGGCCAACAGAAAATCGAACAAGCATCATCAGTCCATCCAATCAAGTTGTACAAGGAAAACGAGCCAGATACTACCGCAGGCAGTGCCAACAATGTGCACCACGACTGCGCTCTCGCAAAAGTACCGCGGGACAGTCCGTTAAGGTAGCAGTCCATGAGCCTCGCCACCATCAAAAGCCGCGCCTTGCTCGGCATGCACGCGCCCGAAGTCACGGTTGAGGTGCACCTGGCCAATGGCTTGCCCAGCCTGACCATTGTGGGCCTGCCCGACCTGGAAGTGCGCGAAGCAAAAGACCGCGTGCGGGCCGCACTGCAAAACGCAGGGTTTGACATCCCCAGCCGCCGCATCAC
>JACXTT010002148.1_pt1 | contig 31597 bp, 28 predicted proteins | sample 9270951 | NCBI WGS metagenome assembly JACXTT01 (sample SAMN15532306, study PRJNA645909) | rock metagenome | isolation source: weathered quartz diorite | place: Puerto Rico | collected 2017-06-21
GAAGCTATTGCAGGGGATATCAGCGACACCTGGTTCGTCGCCGGTCATCAGCCGGAACTGTTTCATCCGGGCGTGTGGTTCAAGAACTTCGCACTGCACCAGCTCGGACGCAAGCACGGCGCCGTGGCGCTCAGTCTGATCGTCGATACGGACACGGCCAAGCCTGCCCTGTTGCATGTGCCGAGCGACGGCCGGTTGGTGCGCGTGCCGTTCGATCGCTCGACCGCGGAGACGCCATATGAAGAACGGACGGTCGAGGACGAGAGCGCTTTCGCCGCACTGCCGACGCGGATGGCGTCGATCGTGGAGCGTTGGAGCTTCGAGCCGATGCTGGCGTCCTTCTGGCGCGACGTGATGACGCAGGCCGCGCGCACGCCGTTGCTGGGCGAGCGGTTCGCGGCGGCGCGGCGGGCGATGGAGCGGCGCTGGGGCGTCGTGCAGCGCGAAGTGCCGATGAGCCGGGTGTGCCAGACCGAGGCGTTTGCGTTGTTCGCGTGCTTAATTCTTAACGACCTGCCCGCGTTTCATGCGTCGTACAATCAAATTGTCCACGATTATCGCCGCGCGCACGGTATTCGCAGCCGTAGCCATCCGGTCCCCGATCTCGCCGTGGACGGCGGCTGGCTCGAAGCGCCGTTCTGGGCCTGGCGGCGCGGCCAGTCAAGGCGCGGCCAGCTGTTCGTGCGCCGCGCGGCGGCGGCGTGGGAGCTGCGCGTTGGCGGCGGGCAGTGGCCGAGCATTCCGTGTGCAGCGCCCATCGAAGGCTGGCTCGCCTTGGAGCCGCGCGGCTTCAAGATTCGCTCGCGCGCGCTGACCACGACGATGTTCGCGCGGTTGTTCCTGGCCGACGTCTTCATCCACGGCCTCGGTGGCGCGTTGTACGACGAATTGACCGACCGCCTCATCGAACGTTTCTTTCATCTCAGCCCACCGGGATATGTCGCGCTGTCCGCGACGCTGATCTTGCCGCTGCCCCGCTTCCCGGATGCGGCCCAAAAAATGCGCGACTTGGCTCGGCGACAGCGCGACCTCGTCTACAAGCCGGAGCTATTTATCGAACGAACCCTGGCGAACGAGGACCTTATCCGGGCCAAACAGGAGTGGATTCGCCGCGAACGATCGACCCATGCGGAGCGCGTCGAGCGGTTCAATCGGATTCGCGAAATAAACGTCCAGATGTTGCCATTCGTGCAGCCAGGGTTACAGGACGTGCAAAGCCAGCTAGAAGGATGCCGGCATCAGTCGGCGTGGAACACAGTCGCCGGCCGGCGCGACTATGCGTTTTGCCTTTTTCCCGAAGAAATGCTGCGGACGTTTTTCTCGACCGTCTTCGTTTAGTGCCCGTATGGCGCCCACACACCTTCGAAAATGGGCTGCATTGCGCCATGCAAGTTATGCACACACACCGACGCACCCTGTCCAAATGGGTTGCATTGCGCCTGCGAGTTTCACACACACCAACTAACCCACACTCAGGAGTGGGGTGTCATTTTGACATACCTTTCGTGACGGGCTCAAGGGTTGCCAAAACGACATGTTGCATGCACACATCTGCAACTGCCGTAAAATCAAGCAGTTGCGTTTTTGGTGCGCTCATCGCTCGGTAATTCGCGCTATTTGGCACGAAGCTTGCTCTTTTAATTCCCATCGACAGCGCCAACTTCAAGCTGCCGACAGGAAGGATGTTCGCGAAAAGTACTGATAAGAACTATCTATTATGACCGCGCCGTGGGCGCGCGCGTCGGCATTTATTCAAAAGGGAGGTGCTTGCATGTTTCTCACGCGTTGGACCATGAATCCGGTTTGGCGGACGCTCGATGAAATGCAGCATGAAGTCAACCGCGTCTTCGATCGCTGGGGCCGGCATCCGTTCGGCATCGGCGAATTCCCCGCCATCAACCTCTGGGAAGAAGAAGACGCCCTGCTCCTGCAAGCCGAGCTGCCGGGGCTGCAACTCGAAGATCTCGAACTCTTCGTGACGGGGCACAATCAATTCACGCTCAAGGGCGAGCGCAAGCCGCCCGCCGCCGAAAAAGCGACCCAGCATCGCCAGGAGCGCGGTTTCGGCAAGTTCACGCGGACGCTGAACTTGCCCTTCGCGGTGGATGAGAATGCCGTCGAGGCACGTTTCGAGAATGGCATTCTGAAAGTCCGCCTGCCCAAGCACGAGGCGGCCAAGCCGCGCAAGATCGCGATCAAGGCGTAGCCCCCCGGTCCGGGGAGGCAGCGAAGCTCGGCGGCATCGTTGCGTCTCCCCGGATCGCCTTTTTTCGACAACATCAACCTCAATACGGAGATAATCCCATGACCGAGAATACCTCTGCTGCCGTCAAGAATCACGCGCGTGCCGAGGACACGCGCAACAACCAGTTCTTTACCCCGCGCGTCGATATCGTCGAGACCGACCGCGAACTCCTCATCTACGCCGACATGCCCGGCGCCTTGCCGCATGACATCGATCTGCGCTACGAACAGGGCGAGCTGACTTTGCGCGGCAAGGTGCAGCCGGCCGAGTCGGACGGCAACCTGATCTTCAGCGAATACGAGGTCGGCGATTTCTACCGCGTCTTCCAGATTCACGAGACCATCGACGCGGCCAAGATCGAGGCCGAATTCAAGAACGGCGTGCTAGTGGTGCACTTGCCGAAACAGGAAGCCGTCAAGCCGAAGCAGGTGGCGGTGCGGGTGCAGGCGTAAACAAGATTGCGGACCAGCGCGACCCCGGCGACGTGCCGGGGTTGTTACTTGCGCCGGCGAGCGTTAATCGCGGAGGGACGTCCATTCTTGATCGAGATTCTCCGCGGTTCGTGCCTTGGTGAGTAGCACCCTTCTTGGCCCACGAGTCCGAACGGCCGGGACTTGGATATGCCGCTTTTGGCCAGGCAGATTTCCTGGCGTAGGAGCGGAGAATTCGCAATGCCTGCAGTCCACGGCCGAGATTACGTCAGGTCAGCAAATGAAGAATCGCGCTTTCGATGAGTTTGAGCATGGTTCGTCCAGCCGGCAGCACGACGAGTTGCGAAGGGGTGAAGGTCCAATCCAAAGGAACGTGAAGTGCCCCGTTATTGTCTTCCCACGGATACTCGCAATTATCAGGGCGTTTGCCCCCGCGTTTCACTGCCGGCGCCAGAACATCAATATCCTCGGCCAGATGTTTTCCGCGATGCTGAACCTCCTGAGCCTTGGCCCGCGGCAGGTTCACCTGCACCGCCTGTTGCCGCAGTATGGTGGGAAGGTGGCGCTTGACGAAGGCGTGGCTGGATTGCATATCGCCATGAGGATCGTCGCCCCCATTGCATAGATGTGCCTTCACAAGTTTTTCGCATGCCATTTGCAAGAATTGCAGGCGGTGGCATGCTCTTGTTCCTGGGTCACCTTCAAGCGATTGGTACATGCGAAAATCCGCGTGAGCTTGGCGTGCGTAACCAAAGCACCACTCAGCGTTCGTGGCCATCAACCGCCCTCCGCACCATCTGGTATTTTCGCAATCTCCTCCCCGATCGTCCATCCCTTTGGCAACTTCAGCTGGTCCGATTGAATTTTGGCGAACTCATCGGGTGTCACCTCGACGATCACGGAGGGAAAGGGAATTCCATTTGCCGGCCCAAATTGCAGCGGATGGACCCCTGCGGAGAATGTATTTTCGTTGACTTCAAGGAGCTTGATCGGTTCCACATGATTGACTTCAACTTCGGCGTGACCCCGAATACGAAAGATCTGGGTAAGTCCAACCTCCGTGTGAAAATGTTCATGCGCCAGTTTTCGGGCAACGCGAGTTTTTTCTTCCACTAACAAACTCTGGTCTTCTGCAGCCATCTTACGGCCCATGTCGCCGCACTGCGGGCATGGCAGTCCCGCTTCATTCAGTGCCAATGCATGATTGCAAGTTGCGCAAGTTATGGCCATGGCATACCCGTCCCTATTCGAATTTGGCAAAGAATCTCCATCCTTGATTCTAACCTACTCACGTTTGTTTTCCCAGGCAAAGTCAAGAATGGGCCGACTCATGCGAGGAACTCCTTGCATCATGTGCTTGCAGGCACATCAGGCAACGAATTTTTCTGAAAATCGATGCAAACCGCACACGCCTTCGTTATGCTAATTCATCAACATGTAACCGAGGAATCTCAAGCACAGGGAGACACCATCGTGGCCAAGCAAAAAGTCAACGTCGCCATCATCGGTCTGGGGTTCGGGGCCGAGTTCATTCCGATCTACCAGAAGCACCCGAACGCCAACATGTACGCCATCTGTCAGCGGACCGAGAAGAAGCTGCACGAGGTCGGCGACGCGTTCGGCATTGCCAAGCGCTACACGAAATTCGAGGACGTTCTCAAGGACAAGGACGTTGACTTCGTTCACATCAATTCGCCGATCCCCGATCATGCGCCGCAATCGATCGCAGCCCTCAAGGCCGGCAAGCATGTCATGTGTACGGTGCCAATGGCGACGAGCGTTGCGGATTGCCAGCAGATTGTCGAGTTGGTCAAGAAGACGGGGCTCAAATACATGATGGCCGAGACGGTCGTCTATGCCCGCGAGTTTCTGTTTTGCCGGGAGATGCATCAAAAGGGGGAGTTCGGCAAGATTCAGTACATCCAGGCAAGTCATCAGCAGGACATGGACGGCTGGCCGAACTACTGGCCCGGCCTGCCGCCGATGCACTACGCGACCCACTGCGTCGGGCCGTGCCTGGCCCTGACGCGGGCCGAGGCGGAGTACGTCTCCTGCTTCGGCTCCGGCACCATTCGCGCGGAGCTGATCCCCAAGTACAACTCGCCATTCGCGGTCGAGACGTGCCACATCAAATTCCGCAACAGCGATATCAGCGCTCGCATCATCCGCTCCCTCTTCGACGTCGCCCGCCAATACCGTGAAAGCATCGACGTGTATGGCTCGAAGAAGGCGTTCGAATGGCCGTTGATCGAGGGCGAGGAGCCGGTCATCCATACGGCCAAGAAGCCGGAGCCGGAGATTCCGCAGCGTGTGAAGGTGCCCGACTATGCGCATCTGCTTCCGGAGCCGATCCGGCGGTTCACGACGAAGGGGGTTTACGATGCGGGCGAGCACGCGCATCTGTCGTTCGTGCAAGGCGGCGGGCACGGCGGTTCGCATCCGCATCTGGTACACGAGTTCGTGGACGCCCTGGTCAAGGAGCGCGACCCCTTCCCGAACGCCGTGCAGTCAGCCAACTGGACCTGCGTCGGCATCCTGGCCCACGAGTCCGCCATGAAGGGGGGCGAGATCATCAAGCTGCCGGCGTTCACGTTGTCGTAATTTCTTCGATTAGCGCCCGCATGGCGCCCTGCGATTGCGCGGCGCCATGCGAGCGCTAAACGAGGAATCGGAAAACCCTATTTATCGCTGGCGTCCTCCACGTCCGATAAGCTAGACTATCATGGAACCATTCCCGCCCAGGGCGAGGGCTCGACCATGACACGGACACGTTCGATCCTGGCACTCCTCATCGGTGTCATCCTGACGGCCGACGCCTCGGCCCAATTCTTACCGGTGATCGGCTTGCCGACCGTCGGTCAGGCCGGCATCGGGTTTCGCCTGGGCGGCCGATCGTTGCGCGTCGAGGGCTTCATCCCGACCGGCGATCCGTATCCCGCCATCTTGCCGGTGACGCCGACGCCGCAGGGCTTCCGGCAGGTCGGCCCGGCGATCGTGCCGTTCGGATATGGCCCCTATGGTGTGCCGTTCGGATATCCGCCGGTCGCGCCGGGCTTCCCGTTCCCCGGCTACGGCGTCGTCGAGCAGCGTTACACGGTGCAGATCATCAACCCGCCAGGCCTGGCGCCGGGAGTTGGCTTACGCCGTGGGCCCGATCTGTCCGGCATCGATCTCGATCTGCAACCCGCCTCGGCGATCTGGGGCGAGAAGCCGGCCCTCGCCAAGGGAGGCAAGCCAAATGCCAAGGCGCCCGCTGCCGTCGCTCGTGTCGCTCCACCGGAAGATAAGAAGGTGGAGGTCGCCGCCAACCAGGCCAAGGCCCCGGCCCTTCCCGCCGCCCCGAAGATCGAGCTGCCCACCGACGGACAGAAGTTGAACGCACTCGGCATCGCCGCCTTCCGCAACGGCGACTACGGCCTGGCCATGCTGCGCTTCCGGCAGGCCGTCGATGACGATAAGCCGGCCCCGCGCGCCTTGTTCCTGCGCGCCCAGGCCAACATCGCCGTCGGCAAATACCGCGAAGCCATCGACATCATCCAGCAAGGCCTGCAAGCCCAACCCAACTGGCCGATCAGCGGCTTCAACCCCCGCGTCGAGCTGTACGACAATCAGATGGACGAATGGAAGGAGCACCGCCAGCACCTCGAACAGACGCAGCTCAAGAATCCGAAAAACGCTGACTACCTCTTCTTGCTTGGCTACCTCTACTGGTTCGACGGCGAACGCGGCGTGGCTGTCGATTACTTCCAGCAAGCGCGGGCGCTGGCGGTGGAGCCGAGGTGGGCGGATGCGTTTTTGAAGGCGGGGAACAAGTAGCTGGCTTGAAAATCATGTCAATTCGGGATTAGTTGGGTCTGCGCGGAGATAGTAGTGGGAGCAGCCCATGACGACAATCCGCACTGCCAAAGCTCACGGAGCGATCTTCGACCAAAGCTCCGCGGGGACGAATCGACTGAGGTGTCCAGGATTGCCGGTAGCCACAATCACCGCCGTATTGAGACTGAGCGCTTGCGCCGCAACGATTGCATCCGCGTCGATGGAAGTATGAGCCGCCGTCGGCTGTCCTGCTCTTCGCGTTTGCGCCCATAGGTCCGCGGCACGCCGCATCACGTCGGTCGTCAGAGGCAAATACTCAAGGCGCAGAGCAAGCTGGTCCAGATTGCTGAGTGCAACTCGGCTATTTCGCAGCAGCAGTTCACGCCGCACTTCGTAATCTGCAATTTCAGCAATGATGACCCGCCGGCCAGCCGTCAACAAGGCATCGACCCATTGTCGGCACGCGAGCACTTGGGGAGGATTACGCGGGTGACACAAGATCCCGAGCGGAGTCGCATCCAAGACAACGGCGTCGCTCATGGCTTCGTTCCTGGGTCCGGCAACACGGGCCGTTCGCCCGACCAACGCCGGTTTTCGTCAATCGCCTTGACGATGTCGTAGCCGTCATTGTCAGCGGGCAGCGATTTCATCACTTCCAACCATTCGTGATACGTCTTGGATCCTTGAATTCGTTTGATGATCTCATCCTCAAAGGATGAGTCAAGCTTGGGATGGATTGTAATTGCCACGATTTCCCCTTCTCTGAGGGAAAGCGGCTGGGCGGGACAGAGTACTCCACCCGAATACACAGCATCGATAGTCATCGTCATGTGGATTTCCTCCAAGGCAGCTGGTTGTATTGTAGCCATTTAACCGACGAGCTTGTCAACTCCGCTTGCCCGTTTCGCGCTACTCCTTTTACAATACGCTTCATGCTGTTACTCAGTTGCAGCCAGCTATCGCGTGGTTTCGATGCCGAGCCGCTCTTCGAGGAACTCGGCTTTGAACTGAACTCCGGCCAGCGCGTCGGGCTCGTCGGGCCCAACGGCGTCGGCAAGACCACGCTCATGCAGATATTGGCTGGCCTCGATCGGCCCGACACCGGCGACGTCCGGCTCCACGCCGGCGCGCGCATCGCCCTCTTGCGGCAACAGCCCGACTTTGCGCCGGGGCAGACCCTCTTCCAGGAAGCCCGCACCGCCTTGCAAGAGCTCGTGTCCGCGCACGACGACCTCGTCGCCACCGCCGACGCCCTTGCCCATGCAAACGACGAGACGCAAAAGAAGACGCTGTCCGCGAAATACGAACGTCTCAACGAGATGCTGCGTTTTCACGACGCCTACAACGTCGATCACCACGTCGAATCGGTCCTCGACGGCCTTGGCTTTCGCAAGGATGAGTACGACCGCCCTGTCGATACCTTCTCCGGCGGTCAGCAATCGCGGCTCATGCTTGCCAAGCTGCTGCTCGCGGCACCCGACGTCATGCTGCTCGATGAGCCGTCGAACCATCTCGACATCGGCGCCACGCGCTGGCTCGAAGATTACCTCGTCAAACAGCCCGAGGCGATGCTGATCGTCAGCCACGACCGCTACTTCCTCAACAAAGTCGTGACCAAAGTGTTCGAGATGAGCGCCAGGAGCATCCAGAGCTACCCCGGCAACTTCGAGGCCTACTGGCGCTTGCGCCGCGAACGGCACGAGCAGCAGGTCAAGGCGTATGAGGCCCAACAAGAGTACATCGAGAAGCAGGAGGAGTATATCCGCCGCGTCCATTACGGCCAGCTGCATAAGCAGGCCCATTCACGGCAGAAACAGCTCGATCGAATGGAGCGCGTCGAACGCCCCGATTGGATCGACACGCCGCACATGCATTTCGGCGAAGTTCGCCGCTCAGGCGATGTCGTCCTGCAAGTCGATGGCCTGTCGAAGGCATACGCTCAGCCGCTCTTCACGGACCTCACCTTCAGCGTCAAACGCGGGCAGCGGCTCGGCATCATGGGGCCCAATGGCTGCGGCAAGACCACCTTGCTCAAGATCCTGCTCGGCCAGGAGACGCCCGACCGCGGCAAGGTTCAAGTTGGCCATCTCGTCGAGTTCGGCTACTACGATCAGCATCTCAAGGCGCTGGATGGCTCGAAGACCGTGATCCGCGCCGTCTGGCCGCTCGAGGACGCCGACGCCAGCGAACAAGCCTTGCGCAACCTGCTGGGCCGATTCGGTCTGACCGGCGAGATTGTATATCAAACCGTGGACAAGCTCTCCGGCGGCGAGCGCAGTCGGGCGGCGCTGGCCAAGCTGGTCGCCGACGGCGTCAACGTGCTGATCCTCGACGAGCCGACCAACCATCTCGACCTGTGGGCCTGCGACGCGCTGGAGCAGGCGTTGCTCGATTTCGAGGGGACTGCCATCGTCGTCAGCCATGACCGCTTTTTCCTCAACCGCGTCGTCGATCTGCTGCTCGTCTTCGAAGGCGAAGGCTGTGTAGCGATCATCTTCGGCAACTACGATATGTACGAGCGCATGCGGCTCTTGCAGGAGCCGATCAGGGCGGATAAGAAGGAAACCGTCAACGAGGAACCGCGCACGTCGAGCAAGCCAGCGAAGCGCAAGCGCAAATACCCGTATCGCAAGGTAGATGATCTCGAAACGGAGATCGAGGTTCAGGAAGCGCTCGTGAAGGATCTGGAAGCCAGGCTGGCATCGCCGGACCTCTACCGCGAAGGGGCCAAGGTGCAGGAAACGATGCAAGCCTTCGAGGACGCCAAGGTCATTCTCAAAGAACTGTACGAGCATTGGGAGGAAGCCGTCGAGCTGAACGGCTGAATGAATTGCAAATTGCGATTTGCCACACGTTTCTTCCGGCGATTTCAATTTGCAATCTACGATTTGCAAAGCCGCGTGGATTGTACGTAACCGATTGATAATTCCAAGGTTTAGGTCGTGTCCTGGCGTGGAAAAAACTGCCCGGAAAAGGCCTGCTAAAATGCTTGACAACGTCGGAAAACTTTACTACCTAATGACTACGATTTGCTATGCGAGAAAACGGCTTGTTTCGCCGGCGCACCGGTAGCCGAATTCGTGCGAGTTCGGCGGTGCGGCCAAAGTCTCACGACTTTGGCTACAATGCCGCCAGGGCGGCGAGCTGTGGTTCTCGGCGAGGAAGCTCGCCGGCTAAACTATTCTCCAACACAGAGGAACACGGAATGTACCTTGGGAAACTCCAGAAGCCGATGCGAACGGGCGAGGAACTCGAGACCCCCTGGTGGACTCTCGCCGAGGAAGATATGCCCCTGCAGGCCGCCAAAAAGGCTCGCAAAGCCGATGAAGGCGATGAGGACGACGACGACGACGACGAGGACGACAAGGACGACAAGGACGATGGGGAAGAGGAAGAAAAGGAAGGCGGCGGTGAACTTCCCGCAGATGACGACGACCTCGACGATGATGACCTCGACGACGACGATTTCGACGACGATGATATCGATGACGACGATTTCGACGACGATGAGGACTTCGAAGAAGACTTCGAAGATGAGGACTTCGAAGACGAGGACGACGACTTCGACGACGACGAGCTGGATGAAGATGATCTGGATGAAGGGGACGCCGACGACGACGACGATGAGGACGACGAAGAAGACCGCGACGACGAGGCGTGAGCGCTCCGGCACAGCCAGGGCCGCGCGCCGATTCCCGCGACCCTCCCTTGCGTGCCTTGCGCACGCCCGTTATACTGCCGGTAGGTCAACATGCGAGGCGATGGGTACGCACCGACGGTCGCAGCCGCAAGGGAGTCCGCCATGTCAAGTCAGGGGAAGCACTCCAAGAGCGAACCCGCCACGACTTCCGCCGGCGCCGTGCCGAAGCGCAAGGCCGACCAGCAGAGCCAGCTTGACTTCGAGCTCGATTTCTTCGAAGGCATTCTTCAACGCAATCCCGATTTCGTGGACGCCCTCCGTGTCCACGGCAACAATCTGACGCTCAAAGGCTGCTTTGCCGAAGGTCTCCGAGTTGATCGCCGTATTGTCGAATTACGGCCGCACGACGCGCTGGCCCATTACAACCTGGCGTGCAGCTATTCCCTTCTCAAGAAAGTCGATCACGCGCTGCGGGCCTTGCGCAAGGCGGTCGAACTGGGCTACTGTGACTTCCGCTACATGCGCGAAGACCGCGACCTCGACGCCATCCGCAGCGACCCTCGCTTCCGTCAGCTGCTGCGCGAGTTCGAAAACCGTTAGCCCGCGAGCAGCACAAAATCTCATGACGATCTCTCTGTCCCACGGCGATGGTTCCCTTTACGCCGATCCCTCCGCGAATCGCGCTCGCGAATTCTTTCGCAACAAGCCCCGTGCCCTGGTCGATAAGCTGATGACCGTGAAGGACGCGGTTGCCCGTTTTGTCAATGACGGCGACTATCTCGCGGTCGGCGGCTTTGGCGTCGCACGTCTTGCCACCGCGGTTTGCCATGAGATCGTTCGGCAGAACAAGCAGAACCTGACGCTCGCCGGCCATACCGCGACGCACGACTTCCAGATACTCGCCGCGGGCAATCTGACCGGCCGCGGCAAGCTGATCGCTCGCGTCGATGTCGCCTACGTCGTCGGCCTGGAGGCGCGCGGCCTGTCGCCGCACGCCCGGCGCGTCATGGAATCAGGCGAGGTCGAGAGCACCGAATGGAGCAACTACTCCCTCGCGGTTCGCTTCAAGGCCGCCGCGATGGGGGTGCCGTTCTTGCCGATGCGCTCGATGCTCGGCACCGACACGTTTCGCAAGAGCCCCGCCAGGGAGACCGTCTGCCCGTTCACCGGCGAGAAGTTGCTTGCGGTCCCGGCGATCTATCCCGACGTCGGTGTCATTCACGTCCACGAAGCCGACCGTTTCGGCAATTGCCGTATCCGCGGCACCAGCGTAGCCGACCCCGACCTCGCCCGGGCGTCGAAGAAGCTAATCGTTACCTGCGAGCGCTTGATCCCCAGCGACGTGATTCGCCAGGATCCGACGCTGACCTCGATCCCGTTTTACTGCGTCGATGCCGTCTGCGAGGTCCCCTTCGGCAGCTATCCGGGCAACATGCCGTATGAGTATTACTCCGACGAGGAACACCTGCGGAAGTGGCTCGATGTCGAGCGCGATCCGGCGGAGTATCAGAAATTCATCGAGAAGCACATCCTCACCGTCGGCGACTTCAACGGGTATTTGCAGTTGTGCGGCGGGTTGCCGAGATTGCAGAAGTTGAGGCAGGAGGAGTTTTTGCTGCATCGTGGGCGATAGGCTTTGTGTGTTGCTCTCGCCGAATGACTCCTTCGCCTCACTGATTCGGAAATGGCTGTTGCCACCTGTGTGAGTTCCAAATGACCTCTAAGAAATGCTCTGGGGCGGCTGGACGTGCCAGCGCTGTGGTTGCAAGAATGACAAGTGGGGCAAACTTCGTTGATGGGAGCCGAAAATGGGCGCCATTCACGTAACGGTTGCAGTGCGAGATTCCAAGAAGAGTCGAAAGAAATATGAAGCTCTATTCCTCGTGGATACGGGCGCCACGGACAGCATGGCGCCTGCGAGCGAATTGAAGAAAGCCGGCATTATGCCGGACGGCAAGATGACTTATGAACTGGCTGACGGCAGTGTCGTTGAGAATGCGTTCGCGGCAGCATTCATTGAATTCATGGGCGAAGTGACGGGTGGACGAATTATTTTCGGCCCCGAGGGTGTGGAACCACTCTTGGGGGTGACAGCGCTTGAGTCGGTCGGCATCATGGTCGACCCAAAGAATCACAGCCTGAAACGGCTGCCGACGGTTCGGCTGAAGTGACACTCTCGTGAAAATGCAGGTCCTGCCATGTCCTACAACCCCATGGAACTCATGATCGCCTGTGCCGCCCGCCTCCTCGAAAACGGCGCCACGGTCGCCGTCGGCACCGGCGGCCCATGCGCGGCGGCGATGCTCGCTCAGCGCACCTGCGCCCCGGACCTCGTCATCTTCTTCGAAGCCGGCGGCGTCGCGCCGCACCTTCCCACCATGCCGGTCTCGGTCGGCGATTCGCGCACCTTCTATCGCGCCGTCATGGCCACCAGCATGGCCGACGTCATGGAGACCTGCCAGCGCGGCATGATGGACTACACCTTCCTCGGCGGCGCCCAGATCGATCCGTTCGGCAATCTCAACTCAACCATGCTCGGCACGGATTACAAGAAGCCAAAAGTCCGCCTGCCCGGTAGCGGCGGGGCGAACGACCTGGCGTCGTTTTGCTGGCGCATCCTCGTCGTCACCAACCACGACAAGCGCCGCTTCGTCGAGAAGCTGGACTTCCTGACGACGCCGGGCTACCTGACCGGCCCCGGAGCGCGCGAGGCCGCGGGATTGCCACCGGGGACGGGGCCGTATCGCGTCATCACCGACCTGGCGATCATGGGCTATCACGAGGAGGCCAAGCGCATGGAGGTGCTGAGCCTGCACCCCGGCATCACGATGGAACAAGTGCAAGCGCATACCGGCTTCGCTATAGCTGCCCGCGCGCCGCTGCTGACGACGGCGCCGCCGAGCGAGACGGAGCTGCGCATCCTGCGCGACGAGGTCGATCCGTTCCGCTACATCATCGGCCGCGGCTGATCCCGTTTACGTTTAGTGCGCGCGCGGCGCCACGCGAGCCTTAAACGTAAACGGGCTTGTAATATGGACACTATCCGCCATCTCGCGTATAAGGGAGTATGCGCCCTGGTCCGGAGTTCTTTCCGATGGAGTGGACGATCATGAAACGATTGATCGGCGTCATCGCTGTCATCGCAGCAGGATGGGGTCTCATGGCCTGGTTCTACCAAGATGGTGTCGATGGCCAGGAGTCGAAGTTCGGCATCGACCGCGTCAAGCCGGGCGATGATGCCAAGCCCGTCGCCTTCGACGGCAAGCGGGCCATGAAGTATCTCGAAACCATCTGCGACCTCGGCCCGCGCATCAGCGGCTCCAAGTCGATGCGCAAGCAACAGGAAATCATCAAGAAGCACTTCGAGGACCTCGGCGCCAAGGTCGCCTTCCAGACCTTCATGGCCAAGCAAAACAGCGTCGCGGGCCAGGTCGAGATGACCAACATCATCGTCTCGTTCCAGCCCGATCAGAAACGCCGCGTCATCCTGTGCTCGCACTACGACACGCGCCCCATCGCCGATCAAGAGCCCGACCCGCGCGACTGGCACAAGCCGTTCCTCAGCGCCAACGACGGCGGCTCCGGCGTCGCCCTGCTCATGGAACTCGGCCATCACCTGAAGGACCTCAAGACCAACGTCGGCGTCGATTTCGTCTTCTTCGACGGCGAGGAATACATCTATCGACCCTCCGGTCCGAACCGGGACAACTATTTCATCGGCTCCCGGCACTTCGCCACCACCTGGCGGCAAATGAAAAACCGCCCCGACTACTCCGCCGCCATTCTGCTCGACATGATTGCCGGGCACGACATGCAATTCTTCTATGAAATTCACTCGTACAACCGCTTCCCCAAGCTGTGCATGGAGGTCTGGGGCATCGCCCGTGAGCAGAACGTCAAGGCGTTCGATCCACGCACGAAGCATGAAGTTCAAGACGATCACATCATGCTGCACATGGTCGGCATCCCGGCCATCGACATCATCGACTTCGACTACACTCACTGGCACCGGCTCACGGACACGCCCAAGGCCTGCTCGGCCACGAGCATGGAGCAGGTCTCCAAGGTACTGAGCGTCTGGCTCCAACGCACCAAGTAGATTGGACACCCGTGGACACGCTAGGCACAACGCTGGGAATCCTCATTGCCATCGTCCTAGTCGCGGTGGCGGCGTATTTCGCCTGGCTCCAGCAGCTTGCGCTGCAATCGCTGAACTTCGATCCGAAAATCCCACTCCAACAACGCCGTTATCTCTCCAGGCAATGCTGGCGTCGCCTGTTCGGCTCGGTCGTCCTCGTCCTGCTGGCGTTGATGCTGGTCGGCTCGGTGTTTCTCGATTACGATCCGCTGCGCATGTCCGCCGAGGACATCCCGCAGGTGGACCGCGAGGCCGCCAAGCAAGCGGTGCGCTTCCTCAGCATCTATCTGATGGCCATGTTGCTCCTCCTGATGGTGATATTGACGCTTGCTGTCTTCGACTTCTGGGCCACCGCCCGCTACAGCGTGCGGCAGCACAAGGAACTTCTCCAGGAGCACCACGAGATCCTCGCCGCCGAGTTGGAGGAGCTTCGGCATCGCCAGTCGGGGATGAATTAGGCGCGCGTCGAGGTGTGAGCCCGACGTGGGACGCGCAGAACACGTCGGGCTCACGCCTCGACGCGCGCCACAAGTTTTTCCAATTTATCGCTAATCAGCCTGTTGACGTTGCCGCGAACTCTTGCGAGAATGGTCGATTAGCTGATGTGCCCGGCACTCCCCCCCACGCCGGGCCTCACGATCCGTGCGTGCGCTTTCATTCCGGTCCACGACCGCACGGATGGATTTCCGTTTAGCTCCGCTTCGTCGAAGCGGGAGTGGAGAGCTAGACGACAATGGCGGAGCCGTTTTCTGCAGAACATGCACCCCAAGCGAAAAGAAAGCTCACACCGATGAACTCACCGAACAGACTTCGCCATCACTCCGCCCTGATCCTCGCCGGGCTGCTCGCCTGGATATGCGGCGCCGCGCCTGCCGTGGCGCAGATCACCCAGGATCAGCAAGCCGAGATGCTGCTCAACAGCGCGCGCAAGGCTTACAACGAGAAGAACTACGCCTTCGCCACTACCAAGTTCCGCGAATATCTCGGCAAGTTCGGCAATCACAAGGACGTGCCGGCGGCGCGCTATGGCCTCGCCTTGGCGCTGATCGAAGGCCCGGAGAAGAAGTATGACGAAGCCCGCGATCTGCTGACGCCGCTGGCAGGGGCCAAGGATTTCGCCGACCGCAACCTGGCGACGTACTACGCTGGCGTCGCCCACCGCGGTCTCGGTTTGCAGGAACTGGCCAAGGCCGACGCTCAGCCCAATGACGCCGCGAAGTACCGCACGAGCGCTCAGGCCCATTTCGGCAACGCCCTGCCGCTCTACACCACAGCCATCGCCGCCTTTCTGGCGAAGGTCGAAACGCCGCTCGAGAAGGACAAGGTCACACTCGAAGCCGAATGGGTTGCTCGCGCTCGCTGCGACCTGGCCGAGATGCAACTGCGCGTCGGCAAGCTAAAGGAAGCACAGGCCAGCGCCGCGGTATTCGTCAGCGATCCGATCTGGTCGAAGAGCCAGTATCGCAACCTGGGGCGTTACTATCACGGCTACGCCAGCGTCTTGCTCAAGGACAACGTCGCCGGCCAGAAGACGCTGTCGCTGCTGACGCCGTTCACTGACCCGGTGTTCGGCAATCACGCCCGCTACTTGCTGGCGCGCACGCATCATCTGGCCGATGAGCGAGCGGAAGCCACCACGCACTACGACGGCACGATCGGCGATCACGCCAGGGCCAAGGCCGAAGCGATCCAGCTCTTGAAGCAGCCGCAGAAGTTTGGCAACGATCCGGAGGTCCGCACCCGGCTTGAGGCGCTGGCCAAGGGGCCGCCGCCCGATCATGTCGCCCGCGCCACCTTCTATGTCGGCGTGCTGCATTACGAGGGGGGCAAGTTCGTCGATGCCCGCACGCGCTTTGTCGAGTTCATCAAGCAATTCCCGATCTCGCCGTTGCGCAACGAGGCCGAGGTCCGCATCGGCTATTGCCAGGTGCAGCTCAAGGAATACCCCGACGCGATCAAAACGCTGACGCCGCTCGTGGACAAGGAAGCCCGGCTGTCCGATCAGGTCCTCTTCTGGATCGGCAAGGCTCAGGCGGGCTCGGCGCCGGAGGCGAGCGTCAATCCGCAGGCCCATCAGCAGATAATTGCCGCCTCGATCAACACCTTCCGCGCCGCCGCCGAGCGGGCCCAGAAGATCGTCGAGCAAGACCCGGAGGCTAAACTGCGCCGCGGCGAAATCCTGCTCGAGATGGCCGACCAGATGCAGCGCATCTGGCAGAACAAGGAGGCGGCCGCGGTCTACAACCAGCTGCTCAACGACAAGGTCGTACCGGAACGCGAGGAAGAGATTATGCAGCGCTGGACCAACGCCCTGCACCTGGCCGGCGATTACAACGCCTCCGACAAGGCGTGTCTGAGCTTCGTCGAGCGCTTCCCGCAGAGCACGCTGCTGCCGGCCGTGCTGTTCGCCTACGCGGAGAACAGCTACTTCCGCATCGTCACTGCGGAGAAGAACCCGAACCAGGCCGAACGGGCGAAGGAGCTGCCGATCCTGTTCGCGGAGACGACCAAGCGTTTCCAGGCCGTGATCTCCAAGTTTCCCGAATTTCCGAAGATCAACGTCGCCCGCTACAGCCTCGGCCTGACGTACTATCGCCAGGGCGATTTGCAAGCCGCCTTGAAGACATTGAATGAAATCCCCGCCGCAGAGCGCGGCGGCGACCTGGGGCTGGCGTCGTATCTCATCGGCGATAGCTTGCTCAGGCAGGTTCCGACGACGGTCCCCGACGATGCCCTCGCCGCCGGCAAGATGGAGGAGCAGCTCAAGGGCGCCGCCGAGGCGCTCGAAGCATTCATCGGCGGGCAGCCGAAGGACCCGAACGTGCCGGACGCCCTGATCAAGTACGGCCTGTGCCAGCAGCGTCTCGCCGGTCTGATCGCCCAACCGCAAGAGCGCGTCAAGATGTACAATACGGCCCGCACTACCTATGAACGGCTGATGCGCAAGGAGAAGGACTTCGTCGCCTCGCCGGTGCAGCTGGCCCAAGCGACCTTCGAGCGGGCCAAGTGCATCACGCTGGCGGGCGACATGAACACTGGCATCAACGAGTTGCGCAAGTTCACCGCCGACCCCATGAAGCAGACGTCGGTCGCGCCGCAAGCTCTCTTGCAGCTGGCGACCTACCTGCGCGCGCAAAATAAGGCGCCCGAAGCGGTCGATGTGTTCGCCAAAAACCGCGACTTCCTCGAAGGCATGCTCGCCAAGGAGCCGGACAAGGAAAAGAGTGCATCGATGGCGGCCTTGTTGCGCTATCATCACGGCGTCGCGTTGCGTGAAGCGAACAAACTCCCGGAAGCCCGTCAGATATTCGAGACCGTCGTCAAGATGGGCATCCAGCGTGTCGAGGCAACCGAAGCCGCTTTGCGCATCGGCCAGTGCCTGAAGGACGAAGGCGTGTTCCGTTTGGAGATGGCCCGCAAGCTCGGCAGCAATCTGAAGAAGCCCGAGGAAATGGCTCAGGTGCAGAAGGTCAGGGACGAAGGCTACAAATTTATCCGCGATGCAGCGACCTATCTCGAAGGGCAAGCCGATCAGGCGAAGAAGACTCCTGAGTTGCAAGACGTACGCGCGCGGATGCTCTACGAGGCGGCCTGGGGCACGCGTCTCTTGGCGGAGCCGGAGATCGCCGCCGCCCGTGCCGCGATTCAGCAGGAGATGCTGAAGAAGCTGAACCCGCCGTCGGCGAAGTTCATGCTGCCGGAGGTGCCGCTCGACAAGGTGCCGTTGCAGCCGTCCGAGAAGAAGGCCCGCGCGATCTACAAAGAGTTGATCGACCAGCTCGGCGACTTGTCGATCGCGACGGAGGCTCGCTTCGAGCTGGCGGAATTGCTGGCCATGCGCAACGAGCATGACGCGGCCGTGCTGCTGCTCAATGAGGTGCTCGACAAGGAGCCTGCCCCCGATTTGACCGAGAAGATTCGCCTGCGCATGGGGGGCATTCACGCGGCCAAGGGGAACATCAAGGCGGCACTCCAGCAGTTCGACGCCGTCGCGGCCAACCCCAAGAGTCCACTCGTCGGCTGGGCCCATTATCGCGCCGGCGAGGCCTTGATTCAGAATCAGCAGTATCCCGAAGCCGTCAAGCGTCTCATCATCTTCCGCGATAACGGCAACTGGAACAACGTCCCCGGCCTGACCGATCGCGCCTTGATGCGGCTCGGTTACGCCAGTGCTGTCAACAAGAACTGGGATGAAAGCCGAGTCGCCTACGAACGACTCGTCAATAACTTCCCGAACAGTGCGTGGGCCGACGAAGGCCGTTACGGCATCGGCTGGGCGTTTCAGCAACAGAAGAACTTCGACGGCGCCGCCAACGCCTACAGTCAGGTAGTGGCCCGCACCGCGACCGACCTCGCCGCCAAGTCGCAATTGCAGATCGGCCTATGCCGCATGGAGCAAAAACGGTATCTTGATGCCGCCAACGCTTTCCTGGTCATTCCGACGACGTACGACTATCCCGAGCTGCGGGCGGCGGCATTGCTTGAAGCGGGCAAGGCATACCTGGAGTTGAAGCAGACCGCTCAAGCGAATCGGCAGTTCGAGCGCATTCTGCGCGAGTTCCCGAACACGCCGTGGGCCGACGCGGCGAAGGAAAAACTGGGGCAAAAGTAACGGCCCCGTTCAGGCGCTCGGCTTTGGCAAGCATGAACGCAACATCATCGTGAACACAAAGTACGCGCTCGCCGGAGGCGAGCATCTCAACAAGGAGAGCAATATGAAATCCCGTTTGTTCATCGTCCTCACGCTGGTCGTCGCCCTCACCTGGATGTCGCAAGTCGGCCAGGCCTACGTCGAGGCGCCGATGAGCCTCGGCGCCATCGTCGCGCAATCGACCAACGTCGTCCTGATGCGCGTCGAATCGGTGGACAAGGAAAAGAACTTCATCATCTACCGCAAGATCCGCGACATCAAGGGGAAGCACCCTCAGGATGTCATCGTCCACAATATCGGCCGCGGCGGCCTGCGCGCCAACGAGTGGAAGCCGCAGATGGACTGGGCCGAGCCGGGCAAGACTGCCGTCTTCTTCCATAACGGCGGCGCTAGCGAGACCTGCATCGGCAACTGGTGGTATCAGGCCTATGGCGGCGGCGCCAACTGGAACCACAGTCATGGCGAGCCGTTCCTGTTGCGCAGTTTCGCGGGGAGCCCCGACAAGCTCGCCGGCATCGTCGATCAGATGCTCGCCGGCCAGGAAGTCATCGTCCCGTGCATGATCGACGGCGACAAGGAAGACCTACACAACCGCCGGGCCAAGATCCAGCGCGTCAAGGCGAGCCTCAAGATTCAGGATTACAACCCGAAGCGCGATTTCGTCGGCTGGGGCGGCGAGGACTTTCGCCGGCTTCAGGGCATGAAGGGTTTCACGCACATCTCGCCGGTGGGCCGCGTCGATCCGGAGGCCCAGGCGATCTCCGCCATCGACTTCGACGGCGACGGCAAGCTCGACCTGTGCCTGGTCGGCGGCAACAAGGTGATGCTGCTGCAAAACTCCGGTGACGCCATGAGCGAAGCGCTGCTCGCCGGCGTTTCCGGCGCGCGCTCGGCGGTCTGGGCCGACTACAACGGCGACGGCACGCCCGATCTCCTCTTGGCAACGCCGACGGGCTTGAAGCTCTTCACCAACCTCGGCAAGACGATGCGCGACGACAGTAGCCTCCTGCCGCCGATGCCGCCCGGCGCCATCACCGCCACCGTCTGGCTCGATTACGACGGCGACGGCCGGCCCGATCTCCTCGTCGCACACGGTTATCACGGCCTACGGCTCTATCGCAACCTCGGCGTGAAGCCAGCGGTCGATCCAAAGGCCCCGAAGACGTTCGCGTTCGAGGATGTCTCCGTGAAGGTCGGCCTCGGTTCCCATGGCATCGGCGCCAATATGAAAGGCGATTCGCTCACAGTTTGCGATGTCAACGGCGACGGCCGGCCCGATTTCCTTTACGGCGCGGGCACTGGCCTGCTCGTCCTCTCCAGCAAGAACGACAAAGGGGAACCGATCTTCGTCGAAGCCAAGGACTCCGGCATCACCTTCACGCCGGGTAAGATCAATCCGGTCTTCGGCGATTTCGACAACGACGGCCATCCCGATTTGCTCGTCCCGCAAAAGACCGGCCTCAAGCTGTTCAAGAACGATGGGCACGGCAAGTTCACCGACGTCACCGAGAAAGCCGGTCTCGACAAGATGAAGTCGTGGGCCACCAGCGCCGCCTTCGGCGACATCGACAACGACGGCCATCTCGACCTCGTCGTCGGCTGCCTCAAGGGCTGCAATCGCTACTTCCGCAACAAGGGGGACGGCACCTTCGAGGACGCCACCGAGGTGATCGGCCTCAACCAGCGCATCTTCAACACGCAGGCGGTCAGCCTCGTCGACCTCAAAAACCGCGGCGTGCTCGATTTCATCTTCAACAACGAAGGCCAGGATTCGGTCGTGCTGCTCGCCAATCCCGAAGTCTCCGGCAAGCGCGTCCCCTTGACGCTGACCGTCGGCGGCAAGGACGGCATCACCGGGTGCCGCGTCGAACTGCACGACAAGGCCAGCAAGCTGGTCGGCACGCGCCACATCTGCGGCGGTACCGGCCGCGGCGGCCAGCAAGCCCCCATCGCCCGCTTCACCTTGGAGCCGGGCGAATACCGTGCCAGCGTACGGCTCTCCAGCGGCACCGTGCTGACCAAGAACATCATACTCGGCAACGACGCCATGCGCAGCCGTATCGATGAGGAAGCGAAGGCGGCGGGAACGGAGTGATCCGGCTCCTCGTTTAGCACCCGCATGGTTGCGCCCTTTGCACGAGCGCAATACGAAAATCGTTGAATATTCGAGAAAGGAACATCGCACGCAATGCTCGACATCATGCTACGACGCATCGGCTTGGCAGCGCTCTTCCTCGTCGCAATCTCGTCTCGCGGCATCGCGCAGACGATTGAACCCTGGGCCACTTACCGCGGCAACCCGCAGCGCACCGCCTCCGACGGCCTGCCCGGCCCCGTCGCGCCCAAGGTGCTCTGGACGTTCAAGTCCAAGGACAACTTCATCGCCTCGCCGCTCCCCGTGGGCAATCGGCTTTATGTCTCGGGTCTCGGCGCTTTCAACACCGGGCAGTTCGCCTGCCTTTCGACAGAACCCGGCGCCAAGACACGCGTGCTTTGGGCGAAGCAGACGCCGTACCTGAAGTTGCCGACCGTCAGCAGCCCGGCCGTTTTCAAAGACTGGCTCATCTTCGGCGATGGCATGCACCAGACCAACGGCGCCATGCTCTATTGCCTCGAAGCCGCCGCGGGCGCGCCAGTCTGGCGGCATTCGATCCCCGGCGATCTCGTCCATCTCGAAGGCTCGCCGACGATTGCCGGCGGCATTGCCTACATCGGCGGCGGGTCGGCAGGCGTCCTGTGCATCGAGATCGACAAGGCGACGCTCAACCAGAAGACACACGACCTGCCGACCTTGCAAAAAATCATGGCCCAGAGCATGATGGAATTGAAGGACAAGTACGAGATCGCCAAGAAGACCGACCGGTTCGCGATCCCCCCCTCGGAAGACCAGCTCCCCAAGGCCGACCCCAAACGGCTCTGGCAGGAAGGCAAGGACAAATGGCACGTCGATGCCCCGGTCAACGTCATCGGCGACAAGGTGCTCGCCTGCTCGGCGTTTCTCGACAAGGAGCAACTCGGCGACCGCGCCCTTTTCTGCATGGACGCCAAATCGGGCAAGGTCGTCTGGCGCGCCGCCCTGAAGCTCAACCCGTGGGGCGGACCGTCGGTCCTGGGCGATACCGTCGTCGTCTCCGGCAGCACGATTGGCTACGACTTCAACGTTCTTAAAGGCGCCAAGGGCTTCATCGCCGGCTACGATCTCAAGAAGGGCGAACTCAAATGGCACAAGGACATCACCGGCGGCGTCGTCGCCTGCGCGGCGCTGTCTGGCAACTCCGCGGTAGTGACGGCGACCGACGGCAAGGTCCGCGCCTTCGACCTCGCGTCCGGTGAACGCCAGTGGATCTACGACGCCAAGTATCCGATCTTTGCCCCGGCCGCGATCGCCAAGGATGTCGTTTATGCAGGCGACCTGCGCGGCGTCATTCATGCCATTGATCTGAAATCGGGGACCGATCCTCGCGCCGCACTGTGGACATTGGATCTCGGCTTGGCCAAGGAAACGCAAAGTCCCGGTATGATCTACGGCGGTCCAGTCGTCGCCGGCGGCCGGCTGTATGTGGCAACGTGCAATTTGCAGGGGCCCAACGCGGGCAAGGAGACGGCGGTGGTTTGCGTCGGTGACAAATGATCATTCATTCTCGTTTAGCGCCCGCGCGGCACCACGCTGGCGCTAAACGAAGAATTCAGGAGTACCTCATGAAACGACTTCGCATCCTGCTCGCGCTCGGCATCCTGATCGCGCTGGGAACACAACTTCCCTCGCAAGAGAAAAAGGATGGCACGCCCGGCATCGTCGTCAACAAGGGCGCCAAGACCGTCACCATCGACGCCAAGATCGCGCCGCGCAAACTGCCGCACCTCAAGGAAATCTATCCCCTCGAGGTCATTGCCACGTGGCCGCACCCCAAGGGAAAGAAGGCGCATGAGACGATCGTGACCATCGACGAAGCGGTCAAGCCGAGCGACATACACAAGGCGCTCGAATCGATCGGGCTGAAGGCGGGCACGCCGGTCCAGGGCGCAGGCGAACCGAAGGGACCGGGCGTGAACATCTACTTTCTCGTCCCCGATGTCGGCGGCCTCGACAAGAAGGTGACGATCGACAAGGCCATGGTCGATCCGAAGAACGGCAAACCGTTCCCCAAAGCCGTCGAATGGCGTTTCACCGGCTCCGCGGAGGTCCAACCCGACCCGAGCAAGAACGAAAAGATGTATGGGGCCGACTGGTCGGGAACCTTGATCGCGATCTTTCCGGTCACCAAGGAGACCGTGTTTCAGACCTCGCTGCAGATCGAAAGCGAAAAGTTCCTGAAGCTGGAGGTGAACACCAAGATGATGCCGAAGGAAGGCACGCCGGTAAAGCTGGTGATCGAAGTCAAGAAGTAACGATTGACCGCAATGAAAGGATTGGCAGAGATATGAAACGACTGATCGCAATCTGTTGCTTGGCGTTGCTGGCACAACCCGCGTTCGCGCAGAGCGCGGCCGAGAAGGCCGAGAAGCGGCTCGGGGAGTTGTTGACACCCGGCGGAGGCGTTGCGCCGCCGGTGTTCACAGCGCAGCCGCTAGCGTGGAAGACGTCGAAGGCGCTCGACCGGACCGATCTACCGATCCGGCCATACGCGGGGGCGCCGGTGCGTCTGCCGCAGCCGCCGGTCCGCGCGGTGAAGCCACGATCCGCGCCGGAAGGGACGCCGCTGGTGTCATTCCGGGAGCAGCCGAAGGGACCGAAAGAGGTCGAACTGCCGACGAAGCCGTTGATTCGGCTGCCCTCCCTGGATGTGCAGACACCCTTGCCGATTCCGATCCTGGCCCAGCCGAAGCTGGACCGGGCGTCGCTTGGCGACCCGGCATTGGATGCCAGCGTGGCGGCGGCATTGCAGCAATTCATGCCGGCGCGGATCGGACCGGTGCCGTTTGTGCCGCTGAACCTGCCCGATCCATTCGAGAATATCCGTCACGGACAATTCCGCAACCCGCCCGACGAGAACGCAATGCCGCCGGCGATTCCGCTGCGGAAGCCGACGAAATGACCCGCCTCTTCGTTTAGCGCCCGCGCGGGGCCTTGCGACCGAATAATGGATACTGCGATTGCATGGCGCCGTGCGGGCGCTAAACGAATTCAAGACTACTTCGATTTGAAAGCACTATGGCACTGTGTGCAAGTGCTCTCCAGCGAGGTCGCCGCCTTCAATACGTCCGCGCCGTTCTTCTTCTGGGCGGCGTCGGCGAGCGCGATCGACGCGTCGCGCATCTGGATCGACATCGCACGCCACTCCCCTGCCCCCTTCGCCGGCGCAAATTCGTGCGTCAAGGCGCTGACAACCGCGATGCGATAGGCAAGCGTAGGCAATTCCTTCGACACCTTGGCGAGGTTGTCGTCGCTCAACTTCTTCTTGGCGAGCGCGCCGATTAGCGCTTCGATGCCGTTCAGGTTCTTGAGCTGCGGGCTGTATTGCAAGTCGGCGTGCAGTCCCTCACCCCCCTTGGACTTGTTGCGGAAGATTTCCATCATGTCGGGGAGTTCCTGCAACGACAGCTTCGGGTCTTTGAGCTCCTTCGCGTCCTTCGATGCCGCCTTGATCGATTTGCTGAAGTTCGCCAACGCCTTCAGGTCGGATTTGCCGGCCGTCACGGCGGCGGCACGCAGGATGAGCACGTCGTCCGCATCCCGATTCTTGACGCTCAAGGTGGCGCCTGCCAGCAGGGCGGCCTCGACGACGATTTTTGCCTGCGCATCCTTGTCGCCCGCCCTGGCGAGCGTCTCGATGCGTTCGATCGAGCGACTCGTCAGAGCCTTGTAGGCGTCGTCGCTCAGAATCGGTTTCCACGGCGTTGCCTTGTCGCCTCCCGCCTGTCCGTCGGCGCTTACGAACAAGAAAAACATCGGCAGCAGTGCAATCGTGCAGAACCAGCAGCGTTTCATGGGATCTCCTGGAAGAGTCGAAGAAGTCGGCAGCGTCATCATAATGCCGGCCCCGCGGTTTGCAAGAAAGATGCACGATTTCGCAAAACCTTGCTAGTGCGTCGTCCAGGCTAAATCTTCGGGCAGGGAGGTCGGGAGGGCGAGGCTCCTGCCGAGCCGTGAATTCGAGAAACGCCAAGTGTAAAACGCCGACGCCGATGCTTCCGGCTCGGCAGGAGCCTCGCCCTCCCGAACGTGCGTAACCCCAGAATTTAGCGTTGGAGACGCACTAGGGGCTTGCTTCATGCGGCTTTTTGGATAATTTCAGAGCATCTCCAAGCGTGACTTGTTCTATCGGAGTACTCTCCATGCGGCCGATACATCTTTTTTCGTTCCTCGGCATTCTCGGCATCTGCGCGGCGATCGTCGGCTGCAAAGGAAGTCGCGACACCGACCTCGACCTTGGCAACGGCTACATTCTGATCGGCACCAAAACCGACGACGCCAAGCAGGAGGTCTGCCAGGAAAAGGCGGAAGACCTGCTCAACAAACGGCCGAAGGTGGCATGTCTCGTCGGCCTCTGGGAATATAATCCGCCCGCGCTCCTTCGAGCCATCAAGGGAGCAGGCAAGCAGATTCCCATCGTCGCTTTCGATGAAAATGACCAGACCCTCGCCGGCATCAAGGACGGCAGCGTTGCAGGCACGATTGTGCAGGACCCCTACCAGTTTGGTTATCAATCGATCAAGGTTCTTGCCGCCCTCGTCAATGGCAAGGACGACGTTTTGAAGGACTGGCCCGGCATCGAAGAAGGCAACTCGATCTTCGTGCCGCACCGCGTCATCAAAAAGGACAACGTCGATGAGTTCAAGGACGAAGTGAAGCAGGTTCTCGCCGAGAAACCCAGCAACACCGACATGGCCGGCAAGCCGAAGGTAGCGTTCGTTTCGAACAACGCCCACCAGTTCTGGACCTTCGCCGAGCGAGGCGCGGAAAAAGCCGCCGCCAAGTACGGCGTCCAGCTCACCTTCAAGAAACCGCAGGACGGCTCGGCCCAGGTGCAGCGGCAAATCATCGAGGACCTGATCAACAAGGGTTACCAGGGGATTGCGGTCAGTCCGAACGATTCGAAGAACGCGCAGAAGTTCTTCAAGGATGAGGTGGCGACGAAGGTGGCGCTGGTCATGACCGACAATGATCTGCCCGACAAAACCGCCCGCAAATGCTACATTGGCACACATAATTACCGCGCCGGCCGGGCTGCCGGCGACCTGGTCAAGCAGGCGATTCCCAAGGGAGGCGAGGTGGCGATATTTGTCGGCCGCATGGATGCCTCCAATGCCATCGAACGCCGGCAAGGCGTGATCGACGTGCTGGCGGGCAAGGATCTCAAGGAGATGGGCGAGGTCACGCCGAACAAATGATGGCGACTTGCGAAGCGTCATATTCGAATTCGCCGCTTGCGGCTTAGCGCTCGCAGCAAGGTATCGGCAGCACCTGGCCTCCGCCGGCGAGCGCTAAGCCGCCAGCGGCAAAAGACGAATCATGCCTCCTCTTCTCACCGCTACCGGCATCTCGAAAGCCTTCCCCGGCGTGCAAGCTCTGTTGAACGTCAATCTGCAAATTCAGCCCGGCGAAATCCTCGCGGTCGTCGGCGAGAACGGCGCGGGCAAGTCCACGCTCATGAAGATCCTGGCCGGCGTCTACTCTCTCGACACCGGCGCCATCGAATTCGACGGCCGCCCTGTCGTCATCGGCAGCGTCAAGGAAGCAGAAGCACTCGGCATCGCGATCATACATCAGGAACTCAACCTCGTCGGGCATCTTGACATCGCCGGCAACATTTTCCTCGGCCGTGAGCCGACCCGGCTCGGCGTCTTAATCGATCGCCGGCGCATTCACGACGACGCAGCGCGCATCTCCAGTCGCCTCGGCCTGACCGCAGCGCCGCGCACGCTGGTCCACGATCTGCCGATCGGGCAGCAGCAGCTTGTCGAGATCGCGCGGGCCCTGTCGCTCAAGTCGCGTCTGCTGATCCTCGACGAACCCACGTCGAGCTTGACGGAAACAGAAACCGATCGGCTTTTCGGCGTCCTCAACGAGCTGCGTCAGAATGGCATCAGCATCCTGTACATTTCGCACCGGCTCAAGGAGGTCGAGACCATCGCTGACCGGGTCGTCGTCTTGCGCGACGGCAAAAACGCCGGCGAATTGCAGCGCGGCAACATCCGGCATCAGACGATCGTGCAACTGATGGTCGGCCGGGAGTTGAAGCAGTTCTTCCAGCGTCATCGCGGCGATAGCGCGTCCGTGCGGCCCGTTGCGGACGTTCAAGGCGTCCGCTGGTCGCCCACCCAGACGGGGATCGACTTCGCGATCCGCGCCGGCGAAATCGTCGGCATGGCCGGTCTGATGGGCTCCGGGCGCACGGAACTGGCGGAAACCTTGTTCGGCGTGCGGCCCATTCTCACAGGGGCAATCGCGATTGACGGCAGGCCGATCAACTTGCGCAGGCCGGCCGATGCGATTGGCGCCGGCATTTTTCTGATCCCGGAGGACCGCCGGCTCGACGGGCTGATCCTGACCGACAGCGTGAAACACAATGTCAGCATTGCGCGGCTGCCGCTCTTGAGCCGACTTGGATTCATACAATCGAGTCGTGAAGAGGAACTTGCTCAAGCGATGTGCGCGCGCTTCAAGGTGCGCACTCCAAGCACGATGCAGATCGTCGGCAACCTTTCCGGAGGCAACCAGCAGAAAGTCGTCCTGGCCAAATGGCTGAGCCAAACGCCGCGTCTGTTGATTCTCGACGAGCCGACGCGCGGCATCGACGTCGGCGCGAAGAGTGAAATCTATGCTCTGATGGACGAATTGGCCCTCCAGGGCGCCGCCATTCTGATGATCTCCAGCGATCTCGAAGAAATCCTCGGCATGAGTGATCGCGTCCTGGTCATGCACGAGGGCGAATTGGCCGGCGCGCTGACGCGGGCCGAGATGTCCGAAGAGTCGATCATGCACCTGGCGACCGGTGGAGCGACCCACTCATGAAAAAGCTGCTCGGCATCTTCATCTTCCTGATGATATTGTATGGGTCCGTCGTGCTCGGCACGCCGGCGGATTGGGGGTCGCTGACGGCTGCGGATTGGAACGCCCTCTCGAGCAACCACCGCAACCTTGGTCAGCGCATCGGCCTGGAGGGGATCCTCTGCCTCGGCGCCGGACTGCTCATCATCACCGGCGGCATCGACCTCTCCATCGGTTCGGTCGTCAGCCTTTGCGCCTGCGTGTTCTGCAAGCTCGTTCTGGAAGCGAAAGTTCCGATACCGGTGGCCGCGCTCCTTGTGGTGATGCTGGGGGCGTTGATCGGGTTCATCAACGGCTTCCTCGTCACCTACTTTCAGGTCCAGGCCTTCGTGGTGACGCTGTGCGGCCTGTTCGTATATCGAGGGGCGGCGCGCTGGATCACTCACGATGAGATTCCGGAGATTGCTGACGCCGTTGCGCCGATCAGCGAATTCTGCCGCGGCTCGATCCTGCACGTTCCGGTTTATCTTTGGCTCTTGCTGTCTTTGTTTGCAATCACCACGGTCTTCTTGCACCTGACGATTTACGGGCGCTACTTCTGCGCCATTGGCAGCAATGAACGCGCTGCGCGCTATTCGGGCATCAATACCAACTTGTACAAAATCCTGGCCTATGTGATCTGCTCGATGTTCGCGTCGGTCTTCTCCTTGGTACACGTGGTCCACTACAACAGCGTCGAGCCGTCCACGACCGGCAACTTCATGGAACTCTACGCCATAGCCGGCGCCGTGCTCGGCGGTTGTAGCCTGCGCGGCGGCGAAGGCACCTCCCTCGGCATGCTCATCGGCACCGCGATCATGCGTCTGCTGCCGAACTTTACCAACATGTGGGAGATTCCCAGTACTCTGGAGCCGACCGTGATCGGCGCCGCCTTGCTGTTCTGCGCGATCCTCGACGAAATGCTGCGGCGCGGCGTCGGCTGGCGCGACGTGGTCGGCGCTCTTCATCGATTTGGGGCACGATGGTTCGGCTGATTCTGGCTCATCCGGGTCAAGCGTCTGTTGGTTCTTCGCGCTCGTGTGAGAGTTGCTTGGAGGCGTATCAATGTCCGTTGCGAACCTGAAGAAGAAGTAGCCAGCGAGCGTTCCCATCTGACTGACGCAAACCCAGTTCGTTCCATCGTCCAAAAACGGCTGTGTGTCCCTGGATGGATTGAACGAACTCTTGCGTTTCGCAGTTCAGATGTCCCCATTCCTCTCGCTCATGCGGAGTTGCCTCTTAGGCTTGAGCCGGATGAGCCTGATTTCTGATAGAATAGCAGCTGACGGCCGGTGCATCCTTCCTGCGATATGAAGGCGACCGAATGAACAGCGAGGACAAAAGACACGGGCGAAAGCTGAACGGGCCCGTGGACTTGAAACGCATTCAGGCGGCGGTACGCGAAATCCTGCTGGCCATTGGCGAGGATCCTGAACGCGAGGGGCTGCGCGAGACGCCGGAACGCGTGGCGCGTATGTACGAGGAAATGTTTTCGGGATTGCGTAAGGATCCCGCCATTGTCTTGCGCAAGACCTTCACCGAGAAGTATGATGAAATGGTGTTGGTCAAGAATATCGGCTTCGAGAGCATGTGTGAGCATCACCTGCTGCCATTCTTCGGTAAGGCGCACATCGCTTATCTGCCCAACGGGCGGATCGTCGGCTTGAGCAAGCTGGCGCGGATCGTCGAAATCCTGTCGCATCGGCCGCAGGTGCAGGAACGAATGACCGAGGAACTGGCCGACCTGGTGATGCAGGAACTGGATGCACGCGGCGTCGGCGTGGTGCTGGAAGCGGCGCATACCTGCATGTCGATCCGCGGCGTGCGCAAGGCCGAGAGCATGTGCGCCACCAGTGCGATGCGCGGCGTGTTTCAGTCGAACATGTCGACGCGCACCGAGTTCATGGCGTTGATTCAAACAGGGAAATAGCGTGGCAGCCACGTTCTGTCTGCGGCTGGCGGCGGGACTGATCCTGATGTTGCCGATCCTGCCCCTCGCCGCCATGCCGCCGCGATTTTGCCGGGTGCATTTTCTGACGGCGCTGGGCTTGCTGGCGGTGGTCGGGATATTGATTCATGAGGAGGCGACATTCGCCTTCTGGCTGATGTACGGCGCCGCGGCGACTGGCTGTGTGATCGGGTCGATCGTGTGGCATCTCGACGAGGCGCCGGGCGGAAACGTTGCGGTTTTCTTGACGCCTATTGCCCTGGCCGTCTGCTTGATCGATGGCGGCATGTTGGTGCGTGGAGCGGCCGATGCGCCGCTGCGAATTGCCGACGACGTGCTGGCGGCGCTGGTCGTCGGCAGTGCGACAACGGCGATGCTGATGGGGCATTCGTATTTGATCGCGCCGTCGATGTCGATCGCGCCGTTGCTGCGACTGCTGGCCGCGCTCGGCATCTCGGTGCTCTTGCGTATCGGCCTGGCCTGCTGCGGGCTTTGGTCCTGGACTTCGAGCCAGAACGCGAATAACCTGGAACCGGAATTGCTGCTTTTGCTGCCGGTGCGTTGGGCTCTCGGCTTGTTCGCGCCGCTAGTGCTGGGCTGGATGGCGTGGGAGACGGCGCGAATTCGCTCGACTCAGTCCGCGACGGGCATTCTGTACGTCGTCGTGATCGTAACGTTTCTGGGAGAGTTGACGAGCCAGCTGCTGGTCGAGAAGACTGGCTGCGTCATGTGATTTTCTAATCTTCGTTTAGCACCCGCGCGGCGTCATGTGGGCGCAAAACGAAGAGGCGATTGAGGTGAAGCTTCGTGAAAGTGACTTTCGCTTGCCCCTGCTGTGATCAACCCGCCGCCATGCCGGTGGATCATGCCGCCGATTGGCAATGCGCTGCGTGCGATCATCGGCTGCACCTCAACTCCACCGACTCGTCGTTACCGACCTGCGTGGTGTGCGGCAATCACGAACTCTACAAGAAGAAGGACTTTCCGCACTGGCTCGGCATGACCATCCTTGTGACGGCTTTGATCCTGTCGACGCTGACCTATTACTGGTATGAGAAATGGTGGTCGTGGTCGTTTCTGATCGGCTCGGCGATCATCGACGGCGTCATGTACCTGATGGTCGGCGATGTCTTCGTCTGCTATCGCTGCGAGGCTCACTATGGCGGCTTCGCGACATCGCTCGGGCATCCGCCGTTCGAGATCACGATCGGCGAACGCTATCGCCAGGAACGGATTCGCAAGGAGCAAATGAAAGGCAAAACCCCGTCGTAGGGACAAGCTGCCAGCTTGTCCCCACCCCGTCGTGTCCAGGTTCTCAAGGACAAGCTGGCAGCTTGTCCCTACGTTCAGGGCCTTTCCATTGGATCTGCGCCGGCTCAAAGATGATCTGCACGGATTCTTCAAAGGCGAAATCCTTTTCGATGACGTTTCGCGCCTCCTCTACAGCACGGACGCAAGCATCTTTCAGGTCAAACCCGCCGGCGTCGTGATCCCTCACGATGAAGAGGACGTATGCGGTCTCGTTCGTTATGCCCAGGAGCAGGGCATCGCGCTGATCGCGCGCGGGGCGGGCACGGGATTGGCGGGGGAAGCCCCCGGCACCGGGGCTGTCCTGCATCTCCGCCAAACAATTTGGCTCCATCTCGAAATTGGCGCCCACCACGCGCGCTGTCCACCGGGGCTCAACCCACCTCGCCTCAACCGCCGGCAGTGCGGAGGCACCGTCGCGCCTCCCCCCCGCCCCCCGCAGGGGACGC
>JACXTT010002149.1_pt1 | contig 31597 bp, 26 predicted proteins | sample 9270951 | NCBI WGS metagenome assembly JACXTT01 (sample SAMN15532306, study PRJNA645909) | rock metagenome | isolation source: weathered quartz diorite | place: Puerto Rico | collected 2017-06-21
CCGCAGAGGTCTGTTGAGTCTTCATTCGGAAAATCAGCTTCGATTTGGCAAACCTCGGAGGGATTGGATTCTTTCCGTTCAGCCAAATGACGGGCCTCCTGTAACAACTATCCGTATCCCGAGCAGACTTACTTCCATCGTAAACAGCCGGGCCGACAATCTCGGCAGCGTAGAAGACGCCACCCCAATGGGGAACAACAACCCAGTCGCCGATGTTCATTTCGTTCAAGAAACGCCACATCGTGCTGGCAGCATATCCGGCTTTCCGCAGGCTCTTTTCTCTAGAATAGCAAGTTTTCCTCAGGATTTCCCTAAATCGCCAATAGTCTTTTTCTCCGATAAGTCCCTCGGCGCTCGACCAGCCGTTGATGATTAGATTTTTCGGCAGCGAGATCGATTCTAGTCGACTGATGCCACTGGGGGACTGGCGGAGTACAAAAGCATTTACAGGTTTCTTCATTCTCGACTCCCAAATCCTGATCGCAGCACTAAGTGTTCTCTGGTTTGCCAAGTATCATCCAATGCTTCAGGAGTGCGGCTAAGTCCTCGATTCGCGACTCGTCTGTGGAGCGACTTCGCGCGAGTTCATCAGCGCGGCGATCAATGCTCGAAAGACGCAGCGATAAGTCGGCCGCCAATTTTTCGGCCGGATTTGGCAAAGAAATGTCTCCTCGAATCCCAAGCTTGGCTAGTTGATAAATCACTTCTGCGTGTGCGCGAGTGGGACAGTTGAGCCGCGTTGCACGCGTGCCTCTTGTGCTGGTGAAAAATACAGTCGCTGCGTCAAGCATATCGTCGGCGTCGGGAAGCTTCGCACTGCCATCTGGTGTCGTCGCCAGCCAATCCCTAGGGAAATTACTCTCAATCCATTCTGGAATTGAAAGCCGTTCGTCTTCCGTAAGCGCATCCCAAACATCGAGTGCTAGTTCGTCGATTCGCAATCCTCGATCTTGCGATTTTGCCCGCTGTTCCTGCTTTTTAATTTCGACCACGCGAATTTCGCGGAAGTGTTTCGCTGTTTCCAAATAAAGCTGATCGCACAATTTCTGGCGCTCGTTGGCGTCGCTGACGCCAATCAATTCAAATACCGCAAGATCAAGGTCGCGGCGGTCGTCCATTCGCAACTCAGCAGGCAGACTGATTGGCAATTCCTTCAATTTCTGCACGCGTTCCGACGATCGACATGCCATAAATTGTTCTTCGACCATCGGTTGTGTGTCGCGCTTGGAAAGACGGTCAAACGCTTCGCAGAGCTTCGTAACAACTTTAGGAGTCGCATCGCGCGGATCGGGAATCTCAAGGAGATTTACATCGATTACTTCCGTTTTTAAGTTGCCCTCTGTGCCGGCGTAACGACCGAAGTATATCTTAAAGAGAGCCACGAGTGTGGAATTCAAAACTGCCGCGACAATCCTAGGCGGATTCAAGACCTGGTCGGTGATTGTGACATCATATAAGTTGCAATTCACAATAAGCCCGTCCGAATTGAGTGCCACTATGTGGCGGTACTGTTGTGACTTCGGCCAGACAAGATGACCTCGCTTTGTATGTGTCAAATCGTACCAGGGATCACGCGCGGCACACGTTGAACGCTTGGGTACGGGGCCGGCCCTGCTTTTACTAGACGCAAACGAAGTTTTTTCGCCGTACTGAAGATATTTTGCAAGATGAGTGCCGCGAAGATCACTAGGCTTATCGGCAATGAGCAAGATTAAGTGCTTCAGGGAGCCCACATCGATTGTTGGTCCGTCAATCTCCATTAGGCTATGCACTTCAGGCGCCAAGTACACCGATTCGATCGGGTGAACCGTTCCATTGCCGGCCAGAATTAGCTTCACTCTGCCCGTCTCTACTTCGGCGCGCTTGGAAGGTGAATAGATTGGAGCGTCCTTCCAATCGCTCGTCGTCGGGTAGTCGGCGAGAAATTTAGCGCTGACATCACGCGGCATAAAGAAGGCGTCGCAGCCACTCGTGATACCTCGCCGGATCGTCGCGATCTCGCCAAACTGAACAAAGCGGTTTCCAAATTGCTCCATAATCCGAAAATAGAAATCTGGTGCGCGCAAATACTTGCCCCATTTGCCGCCGCCATATCCGCTAGGAAGTACGGTCGCAAATGGATCCTGCGGCGATCCGCTCTCCTCATCGTTTTCCTCCTCATCATCGTCACTGCTGTCCGCATGCGATTCTCCGGTTGATTTGGCTTCGGCAGCTTCACGCTGCTTTTGCAATTCAAAGAGCCGTGCCACGCGCAGGCCTTCATTCCAAAGTTCAGCTTGCGTTTTAATGATGATGCGAAAATCGGATCGCACAGCGTCCTTTTTAGTTTCTGCGACAAGGTTTCGGAATCGCTCCGCCGCCTTTTGACGCGAGCTTTCGTCCAACCGTTCTCCGAGGATTTCGCGGAGCGGCACGGTCAGGCGGACAAACTTCAGGGCATTCGACATTCGTTTCACTTCGTCTTTGCACCGTTGCATGATGACTGCGCATGTTTTCACGCGCGCATCTTCGAACCAAGGTTCAGCGGTGCTCTCAAGAATCGTGTGAATGCGAAAATTTCGAAGCGCCCACTCCTGTAGCGCAAAGCCATACTCGACGTCGAGCCAGCTCGACGAGACAAGAAAGCCAAACCAGCCGTTATCGCTTAAAAATGAAGCGGCGTGCGGCCAGAAGTAACAATGCAAATCACTTCGGCCGCTGAGTTTCAAGCCGGGCCACGCTCGCTCGCACAGCTCTCGCATGTACTCCTTGGTGTGAGTTTCCTTTGCACTTTTTTGTTTGCGCCGTGGAATTGATTCTTGACGAACATACGGAGGATTTCCGACTACAGCGTCGACGGCGGGAAGCTCAACCGGCTCCTTTGTCCTCTCGCCCGAAAGGCCACCTGGCAAAACACAGAACGGCTTGTCTTTCTTGATTTCGAAGAAGTTTTTGCGAGCGATTCGGGGTAATTCTCTTCGTCGGCAATATCACGCGCTGCGAGATTCAGTGTTGCAAGATGCGCTGCGAAAACCGCTATATCCGCGCCATAAATTTCGCGCAACCTTTGTTGATGCGTGACACTCGGATCCTTTAGCGCCTTGCGATAGTACGCGCGGACCAAAAAGCTGCCTGAACCACAAGCGGGATCCAGAACGACGGCGTCGCTCTCCCTAATACAGAAACAGTTCACTACATCCACCAAATCTTCACTTGTGTAGTATTGGCCGAATTTGCGTCGTTCCTCAGGCGCGATTAGTCGCTTAAAGATTCCGCCGAGCACATCCGTTCGAATTTCCTTGAAATTGAAGGGCCTCAGATTGCCGAGCACCGAACGTCAAGCGTCCACAGAATTCGGATGCTGAAAGATCAGCGGACCGGCCCAATCTTTCTCACTCGGATAAAAGATGGTCTCATAATCGCCCGACTCTTCGATCGCGCGTTCAAACGCCTTGTTAAAATAAGCGTTCAAATCCGCTGGCGCTTTTACGCTGGATCGCAGTTCCAAGCGTTTGAGATTTTCGAATTTTGTGCGAACGGCTTCGTAAAAGATCAGACGGTTTGCGAACACATAGCAAATCGTTCTTGCAGCGCGATCAACCAGCTCCCGCCAACCCTCCGAGGTGCGAGTGACGAGCCAACCCTGCTCGCGTGCCATCCATTCCTGTAATTGTGCATCGAATCCCTTGTCCGATTCCGACTTTGCGAGAAGGAATTCCGAAGTAAGCTTAACAGGCCATGAGATGTGGCTGTTAAAGGCGCGAATGAAATATTCGTCTGGCGCCATGCCCCAGTCGGGCTTTGCACCGGAGACGATTTCGGCGAATTCGACGAAGAAGTCGTTAATGAATCTTTGAATGCTTCCTTCGATGCCGGGTCGTCCAACATCATCGGGCGTCTGAAGATTGAGTCCAAGATCGTATTCTTGGATGCGTTTCTCGTACAACGACTTGTCCCATAAGCTCCGATCGAAGAGCACAAGCTTGTTCACGTTCCATGTGAAGAAAAACTGCGCCTGTGCCTGGTCTGCTTTGCGATATGCGTCTTCTACCAAGGCGTGGTGATATGGATCACGGCCTTCGAACGTGCCCGGTAGTTTGACTTCCCCGGCGAGCACTAGCTTGTTGGCTCTATCGTAAATCCGAAGGTCTGAACGCTTTCGGGTCTTAGTGAGCGTCTCTTCGATTTCCACCCGCTTAAACGGTAGCTCCCGATGCTCTTTGAAAAGTTCGTCAGCCCAAGATTTAACCCGAGCGCAAAAACTTATCTCGTGTGTCCGTAGATCCGCTGGAGCCATTTGGGAAAGTCTTCGTTAGCATATCGCCGCGACTTAATCGAGCGGGTTCGTTTGCCTCGAATCAGAACAAACAAGCAGAACCAACAAATGGACGGCACACACGGTTGAACGCGCGTCGTAATTCGAGTATTGCCAAACTGTGACTCCGTTATCTTACTTGCTGATCGGTTTGGCCTTTTTGCTTGGCTTAGGTGTCGCGCTTTTTCTCGCCCGTCAGACGAAGGCTCAAATGTCTGAGCATTTTAAGTCTTTGTCTTTAGATATTCTGCAGAACAACAGCAAAACCTTCGTCGAAATTGCGAAAGGCGAATTAGAAAAAGCACAGAGCTCGGTGGCCAGTGATTTGGACAAGAGACAGCAGGCGATCGATAACTTGGTCAAACCGGTTCGCGAGTCCCTGGATAAGCTCGACACAAGAATTCACGATCTCGAAAGCGCGCGGGTCGGCGCGTACGCGAAATTGACGGAACAGGTCCGGTCGCTCGCAGAGACCCAAAACTACCTGCACGCTGAAACCGGAAAGTTGGTCCAAGCTTTGCGTTCTCCGATCGTACGCGGGCGTTGGGGTGAAGTGCAGTTACGCCGCGTGGTTGAGTTAGCAGGAATGGTTGATCATTGCGACTTCGTCGAACAACAAACTGTCACCACGGACGAAGGACGGCTGCGGCCTGATCTCATCGTCCATTTGCCGGGCGGAAAAACAATAGTGATCGACTCGAAGACGCCGCTGAACGCGTACCTGGAAGCTCTTGAAGCGACAGACGAAGGAACACGCATGGCTCGCCTGGAGCAGCACGCTGCACAGGTGCGCGCTCACATCGAGAAACTCTCGCGAAAAGGATACTGGGAGCAATTCGATGCAACGCCCGAGTTTATCGTATTGTTCCTTCCCGGTGAGGTCTTTTTCAGCGCGGCTCTGGAACGCGATCCCCTGCTTATCGAATTTGGTGCTGACAAACTTGTCATTCCAGCAACGCCCACCACTCTCATTGCATTGCTACGCGCCGTTGCGTATGGCTGGAAGCAAGAGAAGCTAGCTCAGAATGCTCTGGCGATTAGTCAGCTCGGCCAGGAACTCTACAAGCGTCTCTCCGACATGGGCGGCCACTTCGGAGGCCTTGGGCGCAGTCTCAATGCATGCGTGAACGCTTTTAACAAGGTCGCGGGAAACATTGAGAGCAGAGTCTTCGTTACCGCACGAAAGTTCAATGATCTCGGAGCGGTTCCGGGCGGAGTCGAGATCGAACCACTGCAGCAGGTGGAGCAGATTGCACGCGATATTCAGGCCCCCGAGTTGCTTCCGGCAGATGGTGAGATTGAGAGTGTGCAAGATCCACAAGTAAAAGAGGAAGACTAAGAGAAAGAGATCACAGCACTTCGTCCCATTTGGTTTTATCCTTGAGCATGATTTCGCGGAGCAGGCGAATCGGCGGCATGCCGTGGTTGAGCAATTCATTGTGGAATTTTTGAAGCGAGAAGTTTTCCCCTTCCTGGGCCTTATAGTCGTCACGCAATTTTAAGATCTGTAATTTGCCCAGGCTATAATTGAGATAGCCTGGATCAATTGTGCCCCGCATCGCTTCGACATGGGCGGGTTTTGCTTCGTAGTAACAATTGTCCTGAAAAAATTTGGTCGCTTGATCGATCGTCATTTTCTGAGTGTGCATCTTGATCGCGACGCATAACCGGCACAAACGCAACATCGCCTGATCCGCCTGGGCGATGCGGTATTTGCCGGCGCGCTTCAGCTCATCAGCCCCGGGTTTGTTGCCACCCGCGGCTCCGTAGCCTTCGTCGATCACAATCTTTTCGCAATAATGAGCCCAGCCTTCGACAAAGGCGTAGCTTTCAAAAATCTTTTCCACCTTGCTTGCAGGCGAAGCGTTCAAGCGCAGGAATTGCACGTAGTGTCCTGGATAAACTTCGTGGATCGAAATGACGTCCGCGTTGTAATAATTAAACGCCGTAAGCCACTCCTCTTTTTGATTCGCTGGCCAGTCGGTTTCTGGAGGCGTTACATAAAAATAAGCCTCCGTAGCGCGTTTTTCGAAAGCACCCGGTGTATCCATGGAAGCAAAAGAAGTAGCGCGGTGATATTGCGGCGTCTCTTTTACCCGGGCACGGACTTCCGATGGGATGGCCACTAACTTTCGGGTGGTGACGAATTTCCGGATTTGTTCCAGATCTTTCGTGATGTCGGGCAGTAGACTCTCGATTGTAGGATGTTCGTGCTTGATCTTATTGAAAACCTCAACCGGTGATTTGCCTGGTTCGATGATTTTGGCTGCTTCTGCAAACGCAGCCTGTTCGTTCTTCAGCTGGGTCATGCCAATCTCAAGAAGTTTTTCCGGCGCGAGATCAACCAGCTCAGTTTCAGCAAGGAAACGTCGGAACTTTTCCTGACCAAGGGCGAAATCGGCAGTCGCCTTTGGCAACCGCTCGCGTTCCAGCCAAGCAGCGTAATCGGAGAGCGCGGCCGCAGCTCTGCGATTGGATTCCCGAAATTCGGTGCGGATTTGTTCGTCTCGCAAGTCTGCGATTGCTTCAACCAGGTTCTTCCTCAAAAAATCGGCGGAACCTCTGGCGATCTGAATAGCCAGCTCGACGTACGGCTTCGGCAAGACCGGGTCGAGATTGTTCTTGGCGGCGATAACGATGTTGGGCACCTGCGATTCGATCGCCACGATGCTGCGCACACGGTCGTCGAGCGGGGCGAAATTGCGTTTGATATAGATGTTCACATCGGCCGCACGTGCGTAAACTGTCGGATCGCGCTCAAAAACCGACATTTCCTGACGCTCAAAGAGCTCCTTTTTGATCGCGGCCCGCAAGATTCGCAGGTCGATGGATTGACGCTGGCTTAGTTTATCAAGATCGAACTTGGCCAGCCGGTCATCAAATCTTCTTAGCCGGGCCAGCTCAGCATCAAGGGCCAGCCGGCTGTAATCGCTGATTCGCCCATCATACTCGTGCAGTCCAATCGAAGTGCCGAGGAGCGGGCGCGCAGTGAAATATCCCTTGATGTACTCTTCGGCGACCGCTTCGTATTCCGAATCGGGAGTTTGCAGGGCGGAGCTAGCCACCGCCGGCAGGCAAAAAGCGATGGCAACAAAGGAACAAAATTTCATGGACAGCTTCCCGCGTTTTCGCGCGGCGCAAAGCTTAGTCGACGCTTTGCCCGTTGCCAAAAATTTCCGTTTGAGCGATTGTATCGCTAGTGGCAGCCGTTCTCGGCTGCATCGGCAGTTCGTTTTCCCTGGGGATTGACTCATGAGTAATTTTGTTTTTCGCGTACTTATTTATCTGGTCGTTTCTGCGGCCTTTGCTCGAGGGCAGTCGCAAACTGAGCAAAGCGGTGGCGGTGAGGACAACGGTTATTCGCAGATTTCCATTTTCGCCAAAGCCGTTCAATTGCTTCGGCAGGATTACGTGGACGAGAACAAAACCGGCTACCACGATCTGATCACTGCGGCGATGAAGGGCATGCTGTCGTCGCTTGATCCGCACAGCCAATACATGGACCCGAACGATTTCCGCGATATGCAGGACGACACCCGGAGCCGTTTCAACGGCCTCGGCATCGAAGTCTCTACCAAGAATGGGTTGCCCACCGTGGTCACACCGATGGAAGACACGCCAGCCGCACGGGCAGGCATCCTCTCGGGGGATCAGATTTTGAAAATCAACGGCGCTTCTACCGAAAGGATGGACCTGCAGGATGTAATCAATCGCCTGAGGGGTGCACCGGGCCAGAAAATCTCTCTTACGCTGATGCGGCCTTCGACTAAAGAGATCAAGGACTACGTCCTCGAGCGGACGGAAATAAAGGTGCAGAGCGTGAAGGGAACGAGGTTGCTGGACCCGGAGCTCACGGGTTCGTTCAAGATTGGTTATGTCCGGTTGGTGCAATTCAATGAGCCGACGGCGAACGATCTTTCGAAAGCGCTCGACGAATTACAGAAGCAAGGAATGCAGGCGCTGATTCTCGATCTGCGCAACAATCCTGGGGGCCTGTTGAACAGCGCCGTTGATGTCTGCGCGCAATTCCTGCCGCCGGACACCAAAGTCGTTTCAACACAGGGTCGGGTCGCTTCGCAGGAACGCGAATACTCCACCTCTGGCGCAAGTAAGCCGCGGCCGAACTTTCCCATGGCCGTGCTCATTAACGAGAATAGCGCGAGTGGAGCGGAAATCGTTTCCGGTGCGCTCAAAGATTTGCACCGCGCCATTTTAGTGGGCGAGATAACTTTCGGCAAAGGCTCTGTCCAAAACGTTATGCAATTGCCTGATGGCTCGGCGCTGCGGTTCACTACCGCCAAATACTACACGCCGGGCAAGCAAGTCATTCAAGGCAACGGCGTCTCGCCAAACATTCGTGTGCCTATGAGCGCCGAACAGGAACGTACGCTTTTCATCTTGCGCAACACGGGAAACCCTACCGCCGAGGATGAGAAGAGTTTCATCAAAACCAAGGATCCACAAATGTGGCGCGCCATTGACGCGCTCAAAGGGGTAATGATCTACGCCGAACGAAGCGCGCCGAAATCGGACGTAATTAAGAAATAAATTTTTGGGACACCCTCCGCGCGTCCCGTGTTTTGTAGGGCAACTGCATCCGTTGCCGGTGCGGAATTTGGCTGGTAAGAGCGCCCGCGGTACATTTGCTCTGTGAAGACGATTCTTGCCTTGGAAACGTCATGTGACGAAACCGCGGTTGCCATTCTGAGCGTTGGCAACTGCCGTTCCGGTCCGCCGGTCGGACGGATTAGTCCTGTGGCGAACTCGGAGCTGCTTGCCAGCGAAGTCGCTTCTCAATTCGCGGAGCACGAGCATTTCGGTGGTGTCGTTCCGGAAGTGGCTTCGCGCAGTCATCTCCTCCACGCGCCGCGGTTGCTCGAACGAGCCACATCTGCCGCGAAGGTCGATCTGCCGAACGTGGATGCCTTTGCCGCGACCAGTGGCCCCGGTCTTGCCAGTTCGCTCATGATCGGCGCATCGATCGCCAAAGGTCTCGCGATCGGTTTTGGCAAACCATATCTGGCGATCAATCATCTCGAAGGCCATTTGTTCTCGCCATTTTTTGGTGAATCTGAACTCAAACCGAACGTTGCCCTTATTGTCAGCGGCGGGCACACGATGTCGGTCTTTGTGCGCGGCGTGAGCGACTACGAAATTATCGGGCGCACGGTAGACGATGCAGCTGGCGAAGCGTTCGACAAGGTTGCGAAGTTGGTCGGCCTTGGCTACCCCGGCGGACCGGAAATCGAGAAACATGCACGCGATGGTGATTCGGCCCGCTTCGATCTTCCCCGCAGCATGCTCGATTCAGATAATTTTAGCTTTAGCGGATTAAAAACTGCCGTCCGCTATTCGTTGCCAAAAATTGGTGTCATCCCGAACCGCGGAGACCGTGCGGGACCTCGCCGATCAGGCGGTGGCACCCAAGCTAAACTGCGTAATCAATCAGCTGGTGCGAGGCTCCTCGCGTCCGCTCGGGATGAGATGGTCGCCGATCTTTGCGCATCATTTCAGCAGGCAGTTATTGACGTGCTTGTCCGCAAGGCGATCGCGGCTGCGAGAAAATATCGCGTCGATCTTGTCACCATTAGCGGCGGGGTGAGTTGCAATCAGGAGCTACGCAAGCAATTGCTGGAAGCATGTGAGCGCGGAGGTTTCGAATTCAAAAGCGCTGAGCCGTGGCTCTGCACGGATAACGCCGCGATGATCGCGTTTGCGGCGATGTTGCAATTGCACCGCGGATTCCAATCGAGCGTAACTGAGGAAATCGATCCCAATTTGGCGTTGGCATGATTGTTGTGCTCTGGGGAGCACAGGCTGCCAGCCTGTTCTTTTCGGCAGCTTGCCGAAAAGGGTGGTGCACGAGGTATTGCACGCGCGTGTTGTGTCCTCGGCAAGCTGCCGACGACTGCAAGCTGGCAGCCTGCGCTCCCCAGACTTTAGCCCCGCGCCCCCGCTCAGTACTCCCGTTCGAGCAAATAATTGGCAAGCGCATGCAGAGCTTCTGCTCCTTCGCCGAAAATCGACAACGCGGCGTGCGCTTGTCGTGTGAGACGTCGCGCGGCGACGCGTGATTGGCCCAGACCGATGACTGCGGGATAGGTCGCTTTCTTTGCCGCGATGTCTTTGCCCGCGCTCTTGCCGAGTTTCTCGCTCGTCTGAGTTACGTCCAGAATGTCGTCGATGACTTGAAAAGCCAGCCCGAGCGCGCGGCCGAATTTGGTGATGGCTTTCATTTGCTTCTCCGTAGCGTTGGCGCTCATGGCACCCAGTCGTACAGTGGTCGTCAGGATCGCAGCGGTCTTATTTTCGTGAATGTAACGCAGCTGCTCGCGAGTGGTTCTTTTCCCTTCCGCTTCGAGGTCGGCCACTTGACCGGCGATGAGTTGCCGGCTGCCGGCCGCGACCGCGATTTCACGCAGCAAAATTGGGATTCCGTAACGTGGCGCAGGTTTTGCGCACGAAACAATTTCGAATGCGATGGTGAGCAACGCGTCGCCCGCGAGGACGGCGACCCCGTCGCCAAAAACCTTATGGCAAGTGGGGCGGCCGCGACGGAAATCGTCATTGTCCATCGATGGCAAATCGTCGTGGACTAACGAATAGGTGTGGATGCACTCCAATGCACAGGCAAGCGGCATCGCATTATCAATTTTGCCGCCGCATGCCTCGGCCGCGGCAAGGCAAAGAATGGGCCGCAACCGCTTCCCGCCGGCGAACAGGCTATAGCGCATCGCCTGGTGGATCGTTGTGGGCTTCGTTGTTGCTTTCGGCAAATAACGATTCAGCGCACGATCAATCTTCTTAGCTCGGGACTTGAGATAGCCTTTTACGTCCATTTCGATGTCGGGAAGGGCCTTCAGTATCAGAATTCAGCTTGAGTGGGCAATCATCGAGTGGCTGCAGCTGGTCGCTCTCGCGGAAACAGTTTCGCGTCTTGTGATAAATAGTCCATTCGCCTCAGTCTGTTCGGCGCTTACGTTGGCTTACGGGGCCGTTGGCATGAGTGACACCTTTTCGACAAAGGTACGGATCGTTTCCACGATGCTTGCATCGACATCGTCTTGCGTGTGGCCAGTCGCTTCGAGTTGCCGCTTGGTCACTCGCAACGAATGATCTGCGTCCTCAACAATGTGGAGGAGGTTGGGCGCTTTCATTTTCCTGCGGACATCCTCAAGAAGATCCAGTGGACAAAGTGAATCGCGTGTTCCCTGGACAAACATGATCGGCGTCCGCAAAGAACACAAAACTTCATCGCGCAGCTTGGTGCGGTCGCCCATCGCGCAGAGCGGATATCCAAGGCAAACCAGCCCATCGACTTCCTCTTCCAAAGCCACATGACATCCAATGCGCCCGCCCATGCTTTTGCCGATTAGAACGGTCCTGACATCCCGCTGGTGACCCTTAATCTCTTCTTTCGCTCGCGCCATGGCTGCTCGATGCGCAGCGATCAGTTGCGGCAAAGGATAGGGGCGCTTCCGATTTTCACGCATGTACGGATAATCGAAAGGCACGACGCGCCCAATCGTTGTCAGGCTTTTCGCCCATTGTTGCATCCACGGATGCGACGAAGGTGCGCCCGCGCCTGGTGCGAGTAAGAGTAACGGCCTCCGCAGTTTGTCAGTCATTCGTCACGGTGCGTTTGCTTGTTTGCTCGGTTTTTAAATCCAAAACGTCGGACGCCTGCGATACCTGGATGTGATCGGATTGAAAATCGAAGAGCTCCCAGACATCATTAAAAACGATGTGGAGGACTTTTTGCAAACGCATCCGCGCAGTCCTGCCGCGCGGCTGCGACCGAAGATCGGAATGAGTGGCGATCTCTGGCTGGCCTTTATCGGGCCAAAGTTGCGAGATGGAGCCACCGGGTTGGGTGATACTCCACGCGACGCACTGGAGGATTTCAATCGAAGGTTTATGGAACCACTCATTTCCCGAAACGGTTCCGAGCCACATTAACACACTAGAGGACGCTTTCTGAATTCGACATTGGACGTTGGGCGTTGAGCGTTGGATGTTTCTGCGCCTTCTTTTTCATGCCCGAGCGCGAGCGTTACCTCTTCGTTTGCATCAATCGTCGGTCCGATGATAACCCGAAAGGATGCTGTGCGGCGAAGGGTTCCGAAGACGTTTATAAAGCGTTGAAGGCAGAAGTGGCCCGGCGCGGCCTGGCAAAAATTGAAATGCGCGTTTGCATGTCAAGTTGCCTCGACCAGTGTGCAACCGGGGTTACGATTTTAGTCGAGCCGGACCACTTTTTTTACGGCCGCGTTACCGTCCCGGACGTGCCGGAGATTGTAGATGCCATTATTATCGGTCAACGGGTCGATCGGCTCGTGCTTACGCCTTAGGAGACTGTTGAAAAACTCAGGCATATCGCGCGGGAAGGCTGTGGGCAGGATGGCAAGGCGCGAGCGAAGAGCATGTCCGCTAGTGACCTGTGACGAGCGAGCAACGCGGCCAGACGGCCCACAGTGTTCCCGTCCTTCCGGGTTGCGCCGCCTTTTCGCCTCTCCGGGCGTTGCTCGTCAGTCAAAGATCCATAAAGGATATTTTCTTTCCTCGCGCCTCGGAAGAGGTGAAAAATCAGCAGCAACGCCGCATGCCTGAGTTTTTCAACAGTCTCTTAGGACCTGGCCTAGAGCTGATATTCCGGGCAAGAAGCAGTACCGTGATCGGACCCCCAGTGACGCTGGCCAGGGAGATCAGCTCAATATGCGGAAGCGTTCCATTAACTGTTGGCGAATTTCCAGCGCGAGTTTTGGATCCAGGCGACTAAGCACTTTCCCGCGGCGATCTGGATCCATCGCCGCCAGTTCGCGTACAAGCTTGTCGCGCGTCTTCCATTTCGCGTAGCGACTCAAACCGACACCGATGGCGAGTAAGACGGATATCGTCCAGACGGTGATGTCGGTCCCGGAGATCACGGGAAGAAGATGCCGGACATTAGACGTCCGAGGCCCGGAGCCAAGTGATCGATGTCACTGCTTCGCGTTCCGCGGATCGTCAGCCTGATTGACGTACTTTATCTCAAATGGGCCCTCGCTCTGAATCTGCACGACGGATTCACCAGTGCACCAAGCAAAATGCTTCATCCCCGCTGGTAACACGGCGAAACTGCCAGGAGCCATTTCCCGTGCCGCCGCTTCGTCGAACTTTTCTCCAGTACCCAGATGCAACGTGCCGGAAATGATGGTAAGCCGTTCGGTTGTCGGATGAGTGTGGGGCGCGACTTTGTAGCCATCGGGCGCTTTCAAGCGCACCGTGAAAGGACCTTTCTTATTCGGATCGCCATCGAGCACAACCATCTTGCCTCCCGCGGGCAGCCCCGGCGGGGCATCTCCCCACTGCATCTCCTCTGGGGCTAAAATCTTATGCTCGGTTGTTGCGGTCGTGTTTAATGTACCCTTGCGGGAGTTTTGTGCTCCCTGTTTCTCCTGGGCTATAACTGCGAAGATTGAAAGCCCCAATATTGCGCCGAATAGTATCAACGATTTATTCATGGTGATTGCGAGGTTGAGTTGAATTTTTCCGCCGATACGGCCATTGGCAGGTCCGCATCGGTCACGAAGCCACGATAGTCAACGCAGCCGCTCGTCAAGGAAGAGTAATTCGCAGCCTGACAACCGGCCGGAATTGAAAGTTACGCGCTTGGACTCAACTCACAGCATCCGGATGATATTTGTTCCAATAGCGCAAGGCCGCGGTCACCGCCATATAGCTAGGGTCGGCCGCTTCGTAACCTTGCACGTCGTCCTCGGTTGCGCCCCAAGCGTGTAGATCGCCGTGCTCATATGCGGCAAATTCGATGCGCAGCTGTTGCTCGTCTAATCCGCTCCGGATTTTATCACGGAGCCATTCGGCCCAGCAGTTCAGTCGTTCTTCAAGGGCGTCGAGGTGATCCGGGATCCACCCTTTCACTCTTCCGAAGTGAGGAAGGTAAAGCTTCGCAGGATTTAATGCGCGAATTTTGTCGATCGATTCTAACCAAGATTCAATGTGCAGTTCCGGCGGGACGAACGGAGGGATGGGCGGCCCCCCGCCGATGCGCACACCGGCAATGTCCCCGCCAAACACGGTGTCGTCCCACTGGTAAATGTGATGATGGCTGGCATGGCCCGGTGTGGCGATGGCGCGGATTTCAAAAGGCGACACGTGGACAACTTCATTGTCTTCCAGAATTCTCACGCGCTCCGCCGGTATCGGCGCGATTTGGCCCCAAAGCCGTTGCATGTCGTCGCCGAAAGTGCGTGTGGCGGAGTTAATCAGTTTCGTTGGGTCAATCAGGTGCGGCGCACCGCGCGGGTGCACGTAAACCGTTGCTCCCATTTCAGCAAAGCGCCAGGCAGCGCCTGCGTGATCGAAATGAATATGACTGAGAAAAACATGGCGCACCTGCTCGGGAGAGAGCCCTGCCCTGCGAAGATCGGCGACGATATTGTCGAATGTGGATTCCGGACCGGTATCGAAAAGGGCGAGGTCTTCATTGGTCTCCAACGCGGTTGCGGCGACTATGCCGGCATGGCCAAGCTGACGAGTATCGAGAATCAGCGGTGCCTTCAATTTTTTGATACTGCGATGACGTAGGCCGCTTTTGGAATCGCAAAGCAGTTCCCCTTGGCGTAAGCGAGCACCGCTTTTTCGATAGCAGCTTGAATCGAGCGAAGTACTTGTGGCGTTTGAAGTGCAAGCAATCCAGCGGTGCGGACGCCCGCAGTTCTTTCGGCTTCGAAAACATAGTTCGTGCTTGGCACATTCCATTCAATCGTGTGCAGATTGAATTTCATCGAATCGCTGTTGAAGCCGGCGCGTTCGAGCGCTCTCCGAAATTCTTTTCGGCCGGCAAACAGATAATGGGGAGGGCCGGCCGGGAGATCGACATCTACGTTCGCATGTGCCTGGATGGCATCGTCGACGATTTTTGCGTACGGACTTTCACCCGGCGGCGCCCAAACTGTGAACCCGAACTTACCGCCGGGTTTGAGAACCCGACACGCCTCGGCACTGGTGCGTTCCGGATCGGCAACGTGGAGCAAGGCGAAGTTCGCCAGGACGCGATCGAAACTATGAACAGGAAAGGGAAGGTTTTGGGCATCCCCCTCTTGAAACGCGATTTGAGGCCACATTTTCCTGGCGATCGCAATCATTTGCCTGGAAAAATCCAGGCCAGTTGGTTGAGCGCGGCGTTCCGCCGCTGCGGCGGAGACGTACCCCGGGCCGCAACCTATATCCAGGACCGACATCCTCGCGCGCACTTCAGCGGCATCGAGAAGGGCCGGGATAAACTGGCGCGTCGAGCTCGACCAAACTGAATCGTATTTGTCCGCCACGCGCTCCCAGCCTTCGTGTTCGAATTCGGTAAAGGAGGACATCGCAGAAAATAGAATAGGGGGCGATTGCTGATTGGCCAGGCCAGACCTTGAAGGGCAAAGGATTCCCGTTCTACTTGGTTTTGCTCCGATAGCTTCTACCTGGCGCAAAGGTAACGCGCCGGCGAAACCAATTTAACGTTTCCACTCGAGATTTTCGGCTACGCGCTCGGCTAATTCTTTGTTCCATAACCGTGCCACGAGGGCGAGAGCGAGATCGATCCCAGCGGTTACGCCGGCGGCTGTGGCCAGATTCTCATTAATCACAAATCGTTCGCGGCGGCGAACGGCAATTCCGTGCCCTGCGAGCGAATCGAGATATTCGTGGTGTGTAGTAGCGGGTAGGTTTTTCAGAACACCAGCCGCTGCCAGAATGAACGCACCGGTGCAAACCGAAGCGATGAAGCCACGCTCTTCCCGAATGAAACGAAGAATGCGCGGATTTTTTGCCGCGTCGAGGCGCGCACCGGATCCTCCGGGAAGGATCAAAACGTCGAGCCCGCCAGCCTCATCCAGAGTGCGCTCAGGCGTTATGCAGAGTCCGTGCCGACAACGAACCAAATCGAGCGTCTCGCCGATGATTGCGATGCGGCAATCAGCCCCTAATTCTGCCGCGACGCCAAACACCTCGAGGGGTCCGACGAAGTCAAGTTCCTCGACGTCTTTGAAAACCAAAATGCCGATCTGTTTCATGACTGGAACTCAGCCGCGGCGACTCCAGATACAGCTTGCTATGCTGGCGCCCAGGTCCTCCATATCGCGCGCATTCGTACGGTCGAGCATGAAGCTTTTGCCAGGAACAAGGAAGAAGAATTGAAGCAAACCCAATGCAGCATGTCCGACTGGAGGAACGCAGCGTCGGTTGTGTCTCTGCGGCAACTGCGCTACAATTTATTGCATGTTCGAGACCGTTGCGGGTTGCGGCAAATGGGCCGCGGTCGGCTTTGTCGTGGCCTATTTTTTAATGAAGCTTTACGAGGCCAGCCACATTCACGACGATATCCCCAAGCCAGAATTTAAGATTCGGCAGTCCCGGCGTGCGGCTCTGGTTCTCTCCACCTTCGCCGGAATGCTTTCGGCCTTGGTCTGGCTGCTCGTGCAGAACTGGGATTAGAAGACTGTTGAAAAACTCACCATGTCACGCGAGAAGGCTGCGGGCTGTCTGGCGGCAGTCTCCCCTGGGAGGGACGCAATCAGTCAAAACCGCGGGTGAAGTCCGTCAGGACGCTGTCTCCACTTGTCCTTGACGCATCGCATTTCGACCGGAATTCCAGCGGTACAAACACCACACCAATGACGTTTGGCGACCTCCAGGCGCTGGCGGGTGCCGCAGTTGTCGCATACAAAAATCGCAGTTTCCGCTTTCTTGCGTGTTCTCACGCCATCTGAATCGGATTAGAGTCCGTTTTTGCGTGTGGGTTGGCAGTTTTTTTTAATAACATTGCAAGTGACCGCCGGATTTCGCGGGCAGCGTCTAAGTGGCGGTTATAGTCGTGTTCCCGCCAGGTTTGAGCGGCCAAGGCGAGAGAAATGTGGTTGAGCACTCCAAATCTTGTCGCGATCCAGCTGCGACTACAGCAGGGTTAAGCTTCTCGCACAACGTCACCCGGTTTTTTGTCTTCCCGCAGACCGATGAACACCGGCGCGCGTAACTTCTTGTCGCGGGTCCACTCGGCGAACTTCACTTGGGCAACGAATTTCGGATTTACCCAATGCATTTTTTTCATCATCGAAGGCGTGATGCCTTGCACCCATTTTCCATTTCGCTTTGCTGGGAGATCGACAAAAGCGGAATCGTCCCGTTCCTCTTCGCGGAATTTTTTATGCAACATCGATAATGTCTTTGTCGTAAAGCCGGTCCCTGCCTTGCCAGCAAATCTGAGGGACCCGTCTTCGTAGTAACCAACCAGGATCGCGCCAAAATGTTTGCGCGAACCTTCCGGTAAAGTGTATCCGCCGACCACAAATTCCTGTTCATTTACACATTTCAGCTTAATCCAGGCGCCGTTGCGGCGGCCGGGCTCGTAAACTGATTTTCGTTGTTTGCCGATCAAACCCTCAAGACCGCGCTTTTGGACTTCAGCCAGCAACGATTCCGGGTCGCCCCCGATCTCGCCTGAATAACGAATCGGATCATCGACGTCCTGGCAAATTTTGGCGAGCAACTGCTTGCGCTGCTCCAGCGGAAGTTGCAGCAAGCTTTTGCCACCGAGTTGAAGCAGGTCGAACACGTAAAAGCGCAGCGGCGCTTTCTGACTTTCCATTTCGAGCGCTTGCAGAAGTTGAAATGACGAGCGTCCTTTGTCATCCAACGCGACGATCTCTCCGTCGATTACGCACTCCCGGACGGTCAATATCCGGATCGCATCGACAATCTCGGGAAAGCGCGCATTCAATTTATTTTCATTCCGCGAGAAGAGGGAAATGTTCTTGTCGTTGTTGACGGCGATCGCGCGGAACCCATCGAATTTCAATTCGTACAACCAATCGCCATGTGTTGGCGGTTTATCGACAAGTTTTGCCTTCATCGGCTCGATGAAACGCGGTCTGGCATTAGGCAGGGAGGCGATCAACTGATCAACGCTATTGGCAGCCGAAGATCCCGATCTTCGTTTTGTGGGGTGACTACGTTGGTTGCAATTGGCTGATTTTCGGGGGTCCGCCGCGGCAACCCCCTGTTCTACATTTTCAGCCTGCTCTTTTTTTTTAAGCGCTGCTTTGATGCGGGCTTTTAATATCGAGCTTCTGCTCGTGTCGTCAGACCCGGCCGGCTCGGACCGATCAGACTCCCACTCCGCATCGCGATTGTTCGCGATTTGCTTCATGGTCCGGCCGGTCTTTACGGATTGATCTTCCAGTTTTTTTGAAATCGGTTTGGCATTCGCTCCAGTCTTCAAAATCAACCACTGGTTCTTTTCATTATCACGTCCGCGCATACGTACCAGGGTCCATTCACCCTTCGCTTTTTTGCCGTCCAGCACGAGATGCAGTTTCCCTTCGCGCAAAGATTTCACCGGATCTTCGCCATAAACGTAATATTTGCCCTGGTCCCAGACCATTACCGTGCCGGCACCGTAATTTCCTTCCGGGATCACGCCCTCGAACGTCTCATATTCGATCGGATGATCTTCCACTTCGACTGCGAGATGTTTTTCGCCTTTCGACCAGGGCAAACCTTTCGGCAGGGCCCACGACTTGAGCACACCTTCCGTTTCCAGGCGGAAATCGTAATGCAACCGCCGGGCAGCGTGTTTTTGAATGACGAAGCGGGATGCACCTTTCACCGGTTTTGGCAACGGTTTGCCTCCCTCAGGTTCAGCGGTCTCGCTGAACTTGCGCTTTCGCTTGTACTCGGTCAATCCCATCGGAGCAATCTAACCACGGATTACACGGATGGCACGGATTTCGCCATCCGAGATCGATATGGTGGAATGCATTGTCCCCTGGCGAGCCGTAGCCTTAGCGAAGGCTGCTCAACGCGTTGGGGACAACGCGTTCCACCTAACCTTCGCTCGGAAGGGGTTCGCCCATGAGGTATCGAGTGAAACGGCGAATAACAATGTTTTCACCAAGCTCGGCGACTTTCGATTTCACCAGATCATTGATCGTTTGATCGGGATTTTTAATAAAACCCTGTTCGAGAAGGCAAACCGTGCTGTAAAATTTGTCCAGTTTTCCATCGACAATCTTACCGGCCACGTTCGCCGGTTTGCCTTTGATCTGCGCCTTGTAAATCTCGCGCTCGGCTTCGACGAGTTTTGCCGGGACATGTTCCCGGCTGACATAGAGCGGATGAGCGGCCGCAATATGCAGGGTAATATCTTTGACGAAGCTGCGGAAATTTTCGTTCTTGGCGACGAAATCGGTCTCGCAATTTACTTCAACCAGGACACCGACTTTACCCTGGAGGTGGATGTAGGAGGCAACGATTCCTTCCTTAGTCGCGCGCGAAGCTTTCTTGCTCGCGCTGGCGATTCCCTTTGTGCGCAAAATCGCCTCTGCCTTGGCCAGATCGCTGCCGGCTTCCTCCAGAGCCCGTTTACAGTCCATGAAGCCGGCGTTAGTTTTTTCCCGAAGCTGTTTTACCAGTTGAGGGTTAATGTCGGTTGTCGCTTTCATTTAGGAAAAGAAAGTTAATCGTTATCTGTTATCGATTATCAGGTAACAGATTTCTCAAGAACCCATTAACTAATAACCATTAACCAGGAACGCGGCCGTTAGGCCGACACCCCGGCCATCTCCATCTGTTCGCGCACGCGAGCTTCTCCGCTTGCCGACACGATCGCATCAACCAACTTTTGCAGGACGATCCGAATAGCACGGATGGCATCGTCGTTACCCGGAATTGGATAGTCGATCAGATCCGGGTCGGCATTGGTATCGACAATCGCCACCACCGGAATGCCAAGCCGGCGCGCTTCGTTGACCGCATTTTGCTCACGGGTAGTGTCGATCACGACGAGCGCCTCCGGGAGTTGTTCCATCTCGAGGATGCCGTCGAGATTACGGCGCAGCTTCGTCGCTTCGCGATTCAACGCCGCGATTTCCTGTTTCCCCATTTTCTTGAACTCGGGTGATTTTTCGATCTCCTCGATGTATCGCAATCGGCCAATACTCTTGCGAATCGTGGCCAGATTGGTTAGCGTCCCGCCGAGCCAGCGTTGATTAACGTAAAATTGCCCGGAGGCCAGGGCTGCTTCTTTAATCGCTTCCTGCGCCTGTTTCTTGCAACCCACCAAAAGAATCTTTCCACTACGGCGCGCGACTTCCTGTAAAAAATCGGTCGCACGATGCAGTTGCTTCACCGTTTCGTCGAGATTGATAATATAAATCTGGTTGCGCTGTTCGAAGATGAACGGCTTCATCTTCGGATTCCACCGCTTGGTCTGGTGACCGAAATGCACTCCGGCTTCCAATAGCTCAGGCAGTAATTCCGTGGTTGTCGACATAAACAAAAACGCGACGGCGAAGTGCCGCCGCGAAACTCAGACCATGCAACACGAGCAGGGAAAACGCAAACGAAAATTGGGAGTCGTTACGGTCTATCATTCTGCTGACTCTTGATCGCGGCGAGCGCGTTTGTCCGTTTTTTCGGCATATCGCGCCAAGATCCAGCAGAGGTCAGAAAGCCGATTTAAGTAACGCAAAATCTCAGGATTGAAGTCTTTTGCCCGAATCAATGCAGTAACGCGGCGCTCCGCGTGCCGGCAGTTTGTTCTCGCTAAATCGAGCGCCGCCGAAACGAAATTTCCACCAGGAATCACCCAATCCTTGGGATAGAGCGATGGGTCTTTTTCGAGTCCGACAATGATCGCAGTAAGTCGCTCGACCATGCTCTTGCTCGTGAGTTGGAACCCTTCCGTCAGGTAGCGTTGTCGGTCTTCGGGCAACGTAGCCAGTTCACCCATGACCACGATCAGATCCTTCTGCACGGCGAGAATCTGCTCGCGAACGAATTGATCTTGTGAAAGCGCTCGGGAAAGGCCTAATGCCGCATTCAGTTCGTCCACCAAGCCGTAGGCGTCGACGCGCGGATCGTCCTTTGGAACACGGCGGCCGTACATGAGCGAAGTCTCACCCTGGTCGCCAGTTTTTGTGACAATGGACATCAGCACCATTGGAGTGCTGGAGTAATGGAGTAACGGGCTGACTTGGTACCCATCACTCCATTACTCCACTACTCCATTGCCGCAGGCCTCACCCGATCGCCGGTTGCATTTCCGGCTCTTCTACCACAGCTGCGCCAATCGGTTCGCCTTTTTCCACGAGTTTGATCTGCCGGTGCGCGGGAAATCCTGTGCCTGCGGGAATCAGGTGGCCCATGATTACGTTTTCCTTAAAGCCGCGCAACTTGTCGATCTTACCGAGCGTAGCCGCTTCGGTCAGCACGCGGGTGGTGTCCTGGAATGATGCGGCTGAAATGAAGCTGTCAGTTTCGAGCGAAGCCTTGGTGATGCCGAGCAACACCGGCACCGCTTCGGCCGGTTTGCCGCCTTGCTCCACCACTTCCTTATTTTCGGCGTCAAAATCGAGTTTATCCACCTGGTCGCCCCAAAGCAGGGACGTGTCGCCCGGATCGGTGATTTTCACCTTGCGCAACATCTGGCGCACGATGATCTCGATGTGCTTGTCGTTAATTTCGACCCCTTGTAGCCGGTAAACTTCCTGCACTTCGTTGACCAGGTGTTCCTGCAAATCTTGCGGACCGCAGACTTCGAGAATCTCATGGGGCACGACCGGACCTTCGGTCAGCTGCTGACCCTTCTTCACAAAGTCGCCTTTAAACACGATGATGTGTTTGGTGAGCGGAATCAGGTGTTCTTCTTCAACCTTCGTTTCCGGATCCTTCAGAATGAGCCGGCGCTTGCCACGAACGGTTCCCCCCATCTCGACGGTGCCGTCAATCTTGGCAATTTCGGCTGCGTCTTTCGGGCGGCGTGCTTCAAATAGCTCGGCGACACGGGGCAGACCGCCGGTGATGTCCTTGGTTTTGGCGACCTTGCGCGGCGTCTTCGCCAACAGGGCGCCGGCCCGAACTTTTTGTCCTTCTTCGACGATGACGTGGGCACCAGCCGGAATCGAATAACTGGCCAGCACTTCTTTTTTGTCACCCACGATCACAATTTGCGGATGCAAATCCTCCTTGTGCTCGATGATCACCGTGCCCATGAGGCCGGTTGCTTCATCGACATCGCGTTTGATGGTCACGCCCGCGATCATGTCGCGGAATTCGACCTTGCCGCCTTTGTCGGTGAGAATGGGAACGTTATACGGGTCCCACTGCACAAACGTCTCGCCTTTTTTCACCGGGGCGCCGTCATCTTTCGAAATCATCGAACCGATAACGACGTTGTGACGCTCGAGCTCGCGGCCCTCGGCATTATGCACGCTGATGGAGCCGTTTTTACTGAGCACAATCCAGCTGCCGTCAAGCGCCTGCACCGTCCGCAGATCGTTAAATCGCACCATGCCATCGTTTTTTGATTTGATGATCGGCTGCTTGAAAGTCTGGCTGGCCGTGCCGCCGATGTGGAAGGTGCGCATGGTTAACTGCGTCCCCGGCTCGCCGATGGATTGCGCCGCAATGATTCCAACCGCTTCGCCGAGCTTAACGAATTGCCCGCTGGCCAGATTGCGTCCGTAACACATCGCGCACACCCCACGCCCGCATTCGCACGTCAGCACCGAGCGGATTTTCAAGCTCTCCACGCCGATGCGCTGAAGTTCCGCCGCAATCTTCTCGTCAATCAGTTGATTGGCTTTGACGATTTTCTTTTTCTTGTCCACCGGGTCGGCAATCGTTTCGCAGCTAACGCGGCCGATAATGCGCTGACCAAGGTCGACAACTTCTTCGTCGCCCTCGTAAATGGAACGCACAACAATGCCGTTGACGGTCCCGCAATCCTCTTCGTTGATGATAACGTCCTGAGCGGCATCAACCAATTTGCGGGTAAGATAACCGGAATCGGCCGTTTTAAGCGCGGTATCAGCCAGACCCTTGCGAGCGCCGTGCGTGGAGATGAAATACTCGAGCACACTCAAGCCTTCGCGGAAATTCGACGTGATTGGCCGCTCGATAATTTCGCCGCTTGGTTTCGCCATTAGACCGCGCATACCGGCGAGCTGTCGAACTTGCTGACGATTGCCGCGGGCGCCCGAATCCACCATCAAATAAACCGGATTTAGTTCTTTGCGGCCTTCGTTGTGTTCAAGGGTCCGGAACATGACGCTGGAAATCTCGTCGCCGGCGTGCGTCCAGATGTCGATGATCTTGTTGTAGCGCTCGCCGTCGGTAATGATGCCTTTGCGATATTGCTGCTCGACCTGGCGAATCTGTTTGTAAGCGTTTTCCAGTTCGGTCTGCTTTTCCTTGGGGATAATCATGTCCGAAATCCCAATCGAGATTCCGGCGCGTGTAGCCTCGGCAAACCCGAGCTCTTTAAGTTTATCGAGCGTTTGCACGGTTGCGCTCGGGCCGGCAATCTGATAGCAGCGCCAAATGATGTCGCTCAGTTGCTTTTTGCCGGCCGGCTTGTTGAAGAAACCGAGCTCTTTCGGCCAGATCTGATTAAAAATGACGCGGCCGGCAGTCGTTTCGATCGTCCTGGCTTCGGACGTTCCGAACGTAGTTTGTTTACCAAAATCCGGATTCCGATAGCGGATCCGGTCATGCGTCTTGATCGCGCCCTCGGTCATGGCGAATTCCACTTCCGCGGCTTCGCTGAAAAGGGAGAGGTGTTGGCCATCCTTCTTCGGGGCCCGCGGGTTCTGGGTCATGTAATAACAACCGAGGGTAATGTCTTGGGACGGGGTGGTGATTGGTTTGCCACTGGACGGCGAGAAAATGTTGTTGGGTGCGAGCATGAGCATGCGCGCCTCCATTTGCGCTTCGACCGAGAGCGGGACGTGAACAGCCATTTGATCGCCATCGAAGTCCGCATTGTAGGCGGTGCAGACCAGAGGATGAATTCGGATGGCTTCTCCTTCGATCAGCTGCGGCTCAAACGCCTGGATCGACAAGCGATGCAGGGTGGGGGCGCGGTTAAGCAGGACCGGATGGCCCCGCGTGACTTCATCGAGGATATCCCAGACCTCCGGCGTCTGGCGTTCGATCATTTTCTTGGCGCTGCGCACGGTGTGGACGTAACCAAGGTCTTTCAGCCGGCGAATAATGAACGGCTCGAACAACACCAGCGCCATTTTCTTCGGCAAACCGCACTGCTGCAGTTTCAATTCCGGGCCGATAACGATGACCGAGCGTCCCGAGTAATCCACCCGTTTGCCTAACAGATTCTGGCGGAAACGTCCGCCTTTACCCTTGAGCATGTCACTAAGCGACTTCAACGGGCGATTGCCGGCGCCAGTGACGGCGCGGCCATGGCGGCCATTGTCGAACAAAGCGTCCACCGCTTCCTGCAGCATTCGTTTCTCATTCCGAATGATCACGTCCGGCGTCTTCAGCTGAAGCAGGTTCTTGAGACGATTGTTCCGATTGATAACGCGGCGATAGAGATCGTTAAGATCGCTGGTCGCAAATCGCCCGCCTTCCAGCGGCACGAGCGGGCGCAGGTCCGGCGGAATAACCGGCAGGACATCGAGAATCATCCAGTCGGGGCGGGCGTGGGCGTTGATAAAGCCCTGCACCAGCTTGAGACGCTTGGCCAGTTTCTTGCGAATCTGCTTGCTCTTCGTCGCGCCCATCGCCTTCTCCAGCTCTTTATTGAGCTTGTTTAGGTCGATCTCGCTCAAGAGCTTCTTGATTGCCTCGGCGCCCATTCCAGCAACGAAGTCCTCGCCGTATTGCTCTTGCGCTTCGCGGTACTCGACTTCGTTCAGCAACTGCCCTTTCGTTAGCGCTGTCTTCCCCGGATCGATGACAATGTAGTCCTCATAATAAATGACGCGTTCGAGCTGCCGCGCGCTCATGTCCAGCATCAAGCCGATGCGGGAGGGCATGCATTTGTAGAACCAGATGTGCGAAACCGGCACGGCCAGTTCGATGTGACCCATCCGTTCCCGGCGAACACGCGCCAGCGTGACTTCCACGCCACAGCGATCGCAGATCACGCCCTTGTGCTTAATCCGCTTGTATTTTCCGCACGAACATTCCCAGTCGCGGGTCGGGCCAAAGATACGTTCACAGAAAAGTCCGCCCTTTTCCGGCTTGAATGTCCGGTAATTGATCGTCTCTGGATTCTTGACTTCGCCTTTGCTCCACGAGCGCATGGTATCACTCGAAGCCACACCAATGGCCACTTGATCGAAGCCGACCGGTCGTTCTTCGCCTACTAACTCACGCCAGGAATGTTCGTTCATGATTTTTCTATGATGCGATTATCGATCTGTAATTTGTTAGGCCACGTTGTCGAAGACACTGCTGGGAGCTTGTCCCCCGACTTTTACATCGAGACCCAGGCTCTGCATTTCCTTGATCAAGACATTAAAGGATTCCGGCGTTCCGGCCTCGAGTGAGTTGTCGCCCTTAACAATGGACTCGTAGATGCGGGTGCGCCCTTGCACGTCGTCCGATTTCACCGTGAGCAGTTCCTGTAAGGTGTAGGCTGCGCCGTAGGCTTCCAAGGCCCAGACTTCCATCTCGCCGAATCGCTGGCCACCGTATTGCGCTTTTCCGCCGAGCGGTTGCTGTGTGACCAGGGAATAGGGGCCGACCGCCCGCGCGTGAATCTTGTCAGCAACGAGGTGGCCGAGTTTCATCATGTAGATGTAACCAACGACGACTTCCTGATCGAATGGGTCTCCTGTCCGGCCATCGAACAGCCGCGCCTTGCCGCTTTCTTGGACCCAACCGAAACCCTCCTTCTTGCGAGCTTCGGTCAAATATCCGCGGATTTTCGTTTCCTCGATGCCATCAAAAACCGGTGTAGCCACCTTGAACCCGAGCGCCTTGGCTGCGACGCCGAGATGCGTTTCCAGGACCTGACCAACGTTCATACGGCTTGGCACCCCCAACGGATTTAGAACAATCTCAACCGGCGTTCCGTCCGCTAAAAACGGCATATCTTCTTCCGCCACAATCCGGGCGACGACCCCCTTGTTGCCGTGGCGCCCGGCCATTTTGTCGCCGACGGAAAGTTTCCGCTTCGATGCGATGTAAACCTTGACCTGTTTGATGATTCCCGGATCGATGTCGTCCCCGCTTTCCACGCGGTCCATCGAGCGTTCGCGCTCTAGCTCGAGCTCCGCGAACTTGTGTTCGTAATGGGCAATGATTTCGCGGATCTTGTTGCGGATCGGGCTGGGATCGATCTCGATGTGGTCGTAAACGTTCGCCAGCTTGCGGAGAAGGGTCTTGGTGATCTTGCGATTAGCGGGAATGATGATCTCGCCCGTCTCCGCGTTCACCACATCGAGAGGAATCTTTTCTCCGAGCAGGATGTTCGAAAGCGCATCGGTCAATTGCTCGGTCAATTCTTCTTTTTTGCGACGATGTTCTTCAGTAATCGCCTTGAGCTGTTTCTTCGTTTCTGCCGGCGTAAGTTTTTCCCGCGATACTTCCTTGCGCGATGAAACCTTCACGTCCATGACGATGCCGTAAGTCCCCGATGGCACGGTCAGCGACGTGTCTTTCACGTCAGCCGCCTTTTCGCCGAAGATCGCGCGCAGCAATCGTTCTTCCGGCGCCAGTTCCGTCTCGCTCTTGGGCGTGATCTTGCCTACGAGAATATCGCCTGGCTTCACTTCTGCGCCGACTCGGACTACTCCATCGGGCCCGAGATTGCGCAGCGCCTCTTCACTCACGTTCGGAATGTCACGCGTAATCTCTTCCGGACCGAGCTTTGTATCGCGCGCGCCGATTTCGAACTCGTCGATATGAATGGAGGTGTAGATATCCTCCTTCACCACCTTTTCCGAAATCATGATCGCGTCTTCAAAGTTGTAACCATTCCAGGGCATGAACGCGACCAGCACATTGCGCCCAAGCGCGAGCTCGCCGTGGTCTGTGTTCGGCCCGTCGGCAATGATCTGGCCGCGCTTTACGTGCTGACCCTTCTTGACGATTGGTTTTTGGTTGACGCAGGTGCCGGCGTTTGACCGCATAAACTTGCGCAGTTCGTAAACGTGAACGCCCGCATCCGCATCGGTCTTGAGCTTCCTCCGGCCCTCCGGCATCTCGCCATCTTTGGTCACGACAATTTGGTCGGCTGTGACCGATGCTACTCGGCCGCTCTCGACTGCGAGCAGGACAGCATGCGAATCGCGCGCCACCTTCGCCTCCAGGCCAGTACCAACAAGCGGTGTCTCGGAAACAACCAGCGGAACTCCCTGGCGCTGCATGTTCGAACCCATCAGCGCGCGGTTGGCGTCGTCATGCTCAAGAAATGGAATCAATCCCGCAGCCACCGAAACAAGCTGCTTCGGTGACACATCCATATAATGGACCTTCGAGGGTTCGACTTCGAGAAAATCGCCCCGATAGCGAACCGAGACTTTTTCACCGGTAAAGTGTCCCCTTCCATCGATCGGTGCATTGGCTTGCGCGACGAGGTAATTCTCCTCGCGGTCCCCGGTGAGATACTCGATCTGGTCCGTCACCCGGCCATTCACGACCTTGCGATACGGCGTCTCGATGAAACCAAATTCGTTGATCCGGGCGAAGGTCGACATCGAGCTGATCAACCCGATGTTCGGGCCTTCCGGCGTCTCGATTGGGCAAATGCGGCCGTAATGGGAAGGATGGACATCGCGCACTTCGAAACCTGCGCGGTCGCGTGATAAACCTCCCGGTCCGAGCGCAGATAACCGACGTTTGTGCGTCAACTCGGCCAGCGGGTTTGTTTGGTCCATGAATTGCGAAAGCTGGGAGCGGCCGAAAAAGTCGCGGATGACCGCACTCAGCGCTTTCGGATTGATCAGCTTTTGCGGCGTCATCCCATCGACATTGATGTCGAACAGCGTCATGCGCTCTTTGACCAGGCGCTCGGTGCGGGCGAGACCCACGCGGCATTGGTTGGCCAGCAGTTCGCCGACCGTACGGACACGACGACTGCCGAGATGATCGATATCGTCGAGCGTGCCTTCGCCCCGCCGGAGATTGATCAGGTATTTGATGGCCGCAATAAAATCTTTGTCAGTTAAAATGCGCTCGGTAAGATCGACGTCGATCCCAAGTTTTTGGTTGATTTTGTAGCGGCCAACCCGCCCAAGATCATATTTTTTTGGATCGAAAAAGAGCCGTTTGAGCAGCGCGCGTGCGTTCGCAACCGTCGGGGGATCGCCCGGACGCAAACGGCGATATATATCCTTAAGCGCTTCTTCCTGATCGTGTGCCGGATCTTTTCGCAGGGCTTTGACGACGGTGTCGTCGTTCGCAATATCGATCACCTTCACCTCTTTGATGCCCAAAGCGATGATCTGGCGCACCGTTGCCAGAGTGAGCGGCTCAAATGCGCGAGCGACCGTCACCTCGCCGTCGCGCACTTCGGCGGTTAACACCTTGGTCGCAAGTTTTTCCTCATCCAGTTTTTCGCTCAGTTTGAGGTTTTCAATATTGTAAAAGAGTTTGATCACTTCCTCGTCCGAGCCGTAACCGAGCGCTCGCACGAACGTAGTGGCGAGGAATTTGCGACGCCTCTTCCGACGATCGAGATAGATGTAAAGCAGATCGGCGGTGTCGAATTGGACTTCGATCCAGGAACCGCGGTCCGGAATGATGCGAAAGCTGTAAAGCACTTTCCCATTGAGATGCACGCTCGATTCGAAGGCGATACCAGGTGAACGGTGTAGTTGAGAAACAACGACTCGCTCGGCGCCGTTGATCACAAATGTGCCTTGCGGTGTCATGAGCGGGATCTCGCCCATGTAAACCTTTTCTTCCTTGGTGCCTTTTTCTTCGCGAAGTTGAAAGGTTACATGCAACGGCGCGCTGTAAGTCTGCCCTTCACGCTGGGCCTCGAGCGCGCTCAGTTTCGGCTCGCCAATCTCGTAATGGCTAAAGTCGAGAACCGCTTTCTCATCGTAACTTTCGATCGGAAAAACTTCTTTGAAGACAGCTTGCAGTCCGTGGTTCTTTCGCTTGGCGAAGGGGAAATCCTTTTGCAGAAAATCTACATAGGAATTTAGTTGGATCTCGATGAGGTTCGGAGGCTCGATAGCTTCCTTGATGGTTCCGAAGTGGATTCGTTCCGAATTTCGTTCTGACATAATCGCCAAGTCGTGGAGTTAAAACTCACCCCCCGGCCGCAAAACAAATTGCGGCCGCACGCGTACAAGAGCTTACGGCATCAACCGGAGAGCGAGAGACACAAAAATCACCTCAAAACAGCGGTCTGTCAAATCGACCCCCACCGTTTTGTCGCCTGCCTAAATTTTTCAATCAACTGCAGGTTAAAAATAAGTCTCCCTTACTTCTAACAGAAATTGCATTTAATCGAAAATTCAGCGCCATGCAAGCTCAAAGTCGCGCAAGTTTCTAACTCGCCTTTTTCCTAAACGCGCAACCTGGCAAACTTACCGCACACTACTATTTGATCTCGACCTTCGCTCCAGCTGCTTCGACTTTTTTCTTAATCTCTTCTGCTTCCTGTTTGGTCACACCTTCCTTGATTGTCTTAGGAGCCCCTTCCACCAGCGCTTTGGCCTCGGCCAATCCCAGTCCGGGAACCGCGCCACGGATTTCCTTGATCACTCCGATTTTGTTCGCGCCCATTTCTTTCAAGATGACGTCGAAGGTCGTTTTCTCCTCAGCCGCTGCGGGTGCACCTGCTCCCGCACCACCGCCGGCCGCGGGCGCAGCCGCGACCGCCACCGGTGCAGCCGCGCTGACACCCCACTTCTCTTCAAGCTGTTTGACCAGACCAGCAATCTCAAGCACGGACAAGCTGCTGAGTTGCTCCACCAATTTATTTGTATCTGCCATTTTCTTTCCTCCAATTGCCGCGCCCGAAAGCCTTCGTGCAATTAAGGCCGATAGCTATCGGCCCGGACAGTTTGTGTTTATCTGTAGCGACTGCGCTGTGCGCGGTCAGGACGGCCCACCGGGCCGTGGCTACAAAAATTTCTTATGCTGTTGCCTCCGCCGGTTTTTCTTCTCCTTGGGCCTTTGCCTTGAGCAGCCGCGCCAGTGACGCCGCTGGCTCATTCAATAATCGAACAAATCTTGTTGCTGGAGACATCAATAATCCGAGCAATTGTGCCTGCAAAACTTCGCGCGCTGGCAAGTCGGCCAGCGTTTCCAATTCTGCCGTCGAGATGATCGCGCGGTCAATCAGGCCAATCTTCAGCGTCGCCTTTTTGAATTCCTTTGCGAAAGTTTTCATGATCTTTGCCACCGGTGCGACATCCTTCTCTCCGGTCACGACAGCGGTCTGACCTCCCAGCTTCTCGTCGACCGGAGGAAACCCGGCATCCGCCATCGCACGTTTAAGGAAGCTGTTTTTGATCACGTGTACTTCAGCGCCCGCCTGCGCCAGGCGATTACGCAGCTCACTAAAATCGCCCACGTTCATCTGCTGATAATCAGTCACCAGGACAAAGGGCGAACCCTTTAACTGAGTGGAGAGGTCGGAAACGATGCTCGCTTTTTCGGGTCTCATAAAACGGCCGAGAGTTGCTAGTTGAGAGTTGAGAGCGGCAGAATCGATTTCATCGTCCGCGTTGTTTCCAATCCGTGTTTCATCTGTGTTGATCTGTGGCTAATAAAATGCGTTTACGTGCTCACGTATGGCGTTGGATCGAGATGTAAACCAGGCGACATCGTCGCGCTTAACGTCATCGCGTCAAGATAACGGCCTTTGGCCGTTGCCGGCCGCGCCCGCACCACTGCCTCAATGACGGCCTTTCCATTTTCAATCAGGGCGTTTTCCTCAAATGAAAATTTTCCAACCGGGACTGCGACGTTGCCGTTTTTATCCAGCTTGAACTCGACCCGGCCGGCTTTCACTTCGCCCACCGCCTTGGCCGTGTCGTCGGTCACGGTGCCGGCTTTTGGATTCGGCATGAGTCCGCGCGGACCGAGCACTTTTCCAAGTTTGCGCACTTCGGCCATCGCCGCCGGGGTCGCAATCGCCACGTCGAAGTCTTGAAATCCTTCCTGGCACTTTTGAATCATATCTTTAAACCCGACGAACTCGGCGCCGGCATCGCGCGCGTCTTTTGCCGCCTGGCCTTCAGCAAAGACAAGCACGCGCACGTGTTTACCGCTCCCATGCGGCAACGCGCAGGTGCCACGCACCATTTGATCGGATTGTTTGGGATCAACGCCGAGGCGAAATGAAACTGTTACCGTTTGATCAAACTTGGTCGGCGGAAATTTTTTCAGGGTCGCGATCGCGTCGGTCAGACTATAAGTCTTCCTTTGATCCACCAATTCGACGGCGGTCCGATAACGTTTGCTGCGGTTGTGTGACCTTGGTTTCTTTGATTTCAAACCCCGGCTACTTTCCCCCCGCCGGCACCTCCGCCCAAAAAACAACAA
>JACXTT010002150.1_pt1 | contig 31594 bp, 26 predicted proteins | sample 9270951 | NCBI WGS metagenome assembly JACXTT01 (sample SAMN15532306, study PRJNA645909) | rock metagenome | isolation source: weathered quartz diorite | place: Puerto Rico | collected 2017-06-21
AGATCGGCACCGTGCCGATCGGCACCGGCGAATTGCGGATGATCCACTCGCGCGTCTCGTGGATGTGCTTGCCGGTCGACAGGTCCATCACCGTGTCGCCGCCCCAGCGGATCGACCACACCAGCTTCTCCACTTCCTCGGCGATGCCCGAGGACACCGCGGAGTTGCCGATGTTCGCGTTGATCTTGGTAAGGAAGTTGCGGCCGATGATCATCGGCTCCGCTTCCGGATGGTTGATGTTGGCGGGGATGATGGCGCGGCCGCGCGCCACTTCGTCACGCACGAATTCCGGCGTGATCAGCTTCGGCAGCGCCGCGCCGAAGGACTGGCCCGGATGCTGGTTGAGCAGCGCGCTGCCCTGCAGTGCCTCGATGCGCTGGTTCTCGCGAATGGCGATGTATTCCATCTCGGGCGTGATGATGCCCTGGCGCGCGTAGTGCATCTGGGTGACGTTGGCGCCCGCCTTGGCCCGGCGCGGTGCGCGCGTGGCGGTGAAACGGAACGCGTCGAGCTTGGGATCGGCGGCGCGTTCGCGGCCGAAGGACGACGTCAGGCCACCCAACTGCTCGGTGTCACCACGCTCGGCCACCCAGGCGGCACGGAGTGGCGGCAGGCCATTGACCAGGTCCACCTTGTAGTCGGGGTCGGTATACGGGCCGGAGGTGTCGTAGACCGTGATGGGCGGGTTCTGCTCGCCACCGAACAGGGTCGGCGTCTGCGCCTGGCAGATCTCCCTCAGCGGCACCTTCAGGTCAGGACGGCTGCCCTGCACGTAGATCTTGCGCGAGCCCGGGATGGGGCGCGTCACGGCTTCGGAGAGTTCCTGCGCGGCGCGCGCGAGGTCGGTGGGCAGGGCATTCATCAGCAAGGTCCGGTGTCGAAGCGTTGTCCACGGGGGACGGGCTTGTGTTGGGGAGTCCGCGCAGGGATGCACGGGGTGTTGCGAACGGATTCGCATACCAGCAACAGAAGCGACGGCGCCGGACGCACGGGTTCGGGACCGTGCGGCGAAGCTCCCTACAGCGGTACTAGCCGCATCAGGTTCGAAGGGACTCTCTCAGCCGGCTGTTGCCGGCACCCCCGCTTCAAGGGGCCTATTTGAGCACGAAGCGGGGGCGGTCGCGAGTGCGACGGCGGCAGGCGCCCCGGAACGGGGCTGCCGCGGCGCGCGCGGGTCAGCGCGGCAGGTAGGCGCGCAGGAACATGTCCACGCCATCACGGGCGGTCTGTTCCAGCTCGACGGCGTAGGACTGGGCGCACTCCTCGCAGCCGAACATGCGGCGCAGGAGCATCTCGCCCTTGATCAGCGAAATCAGCTGGCCGGCCGCGCGGGCCACGTTGGGAATATCCAGCTTGCCGTCGTCAACCGCCTGTTGCAGCAGGCGTTTCATCAAGGCGTTGCCACGCTCGGGACCTTCCTCCCACAGCAGCTTGCCGTAACGGGGGTTGCCCTGGCGGCAGTCGCTGAGGATGGCGCGGAAGGTGCCGACGTTCTGCACGTCGCAGTCCAGGCGCACATGGTGCAGGGCGATGCGTTCCAGCGTCACGCGGATGTCTTCGCCGGCGACGTACTGGTACGTATCTTCGGGCAGCAGGTCCTGGATGCGCGCGCGGATCACTTCGCGGAACAGGTTGTCCTTGTCGCCGAAGTGGCTGTAGACGGTGAGCTTGGAAACGCCTGCCTCGGCGGCCACGGCATCCATGCTGGTGCCCGCAAAGGCGTTGCGGATGAACAAGGCCTTGGCGGCCTCCAGGATCGCCGCGCGCTTTTCCATGTCCTTGGGACGGCCGGGTCCCTGAGGCTTGGTCTGCGGGATCGTGCTCATGGCTATACCTTCACAAATGGCTTCACAAATGAATAACTGCCGTTTAGTATACGGGACGGTTTAGTTATTTTCCACGGCCACGATACACGGCTTTCCTCATGTCCTCCACTATCGCAGAACTTTCCCTCAGTCCGGCCTACCGTTCCGCCCAGCGCGCGGTCGCCTGCTGGCTGGAGCGCGGCCAGGCCGGCGCCCGCCAGGCGGCCTTCGCGGCGCGTTCGGCCCTGGCCGGCCTGGATCCCACCGAGCGGGGCCGGCTGGCGCGCTGGCTGGCCTGGCTGGTGGTGGCGGCTCAGAGCCAGGGCGCGGAGTCGCCGCTGGCCCGGGTCCGCCGCCTTGACGTCACTTTGCATCAGGCCATGGAAGATGCCTTCGCGCGCCTGCCCGCCGACATGCTCCGGATACCCCGGGAAATCCAGCGCCGCAGCGCGTAAGTGTCCGCGGACAGCGCGCTACGCATGACTTCCGTCAACCAAGCGCGATGACTTCCGGCACTTCGTGGCGCCTGGGCCAGGCCGCAGGCTTTGCACATTGTCGGAAGATGGCTAAGCGCTTATGATTTTTAGCCTTTTTTCCGATCCGATCAGGACGTAAGCAAGATGGCAATGAACTTCGAACAGGCGCGGGTCAACATGGTGGAAAACCAGGTGCGCCCCTGGGAGGTGCTGGATGCACGCGTGCTCGACGTGCTCGGCAGCGTGCGCCGCGAGGATTTCGTTGCCGCCGAGCATCGCCAGCTGGCCTTTGCCGACCTGTGCCTGCCGCTGGGCCACGGCGAAGTGATGATGAAGCCGGTGGTCGAGGGCCGCGTGCTGCAGGCACTGGAACTCAGCCCCACCGACCAGGTGCTGGAAATCGGCACGGGTTCGGGTTTTCTCACCGCCTGCCTGGCCAAGCTGTCGGCCGGTGTCACCAGCGTGGACATCCACGCCGACTTCATCGCCACCGCCAGCGAGCGTCTTGCGCATGCGGGCATCGCCAACGCGAAGCTGGAAGTGGGCGAGGCCGTGGCGGCATGGCAGCCCGGCGGCCTGTTCGACGCCGTGGTGGTGACCGGTGCAGTCGCCCAGGTTCCGCAGCGCTTCCTGTCCTGGCTCAAGCCCGGCGGTCGCCTGCTGGTGACGCGCGGCGAGTCGCCGGCGCAGCAGGTGCTGCTGCTCACCCATGAGGGCAACGGCCGCTATCGCGAAGAGTCGCTGTTCGAAACCGACCTGCCGTACCTGAAGCACGCCGAACCGCCGCGTCGCTTCGTTTTCTGACCCATTCCCCAAACATGAGGCAACCCATGCGCTTGAAGCTTCTGACCCTCGCCCTGGCCCTGTCGGCGTTCCCGCTGGCCGGCCACAGCGAGGACTTGCTGGATGCATACCGAGAAGCCCGCGCCAATGATCCGGTGCTGTCGCAGGCGGAAGCTACCCGCCTGGCCACCGGTGAGGGCGTCAACCAGGCGCGTGCGGTGATGCTGCCTCAGCTCAATGGCGCCTTCAGCCTGACCCAGCAGTCCACGGGCAGCAACCTCGCCAACGGCACCGTCCAGGGCCAGGGCCATTCGCGCACCCGCGCGCTGTCCGCCACCCTGGACCAGTCCATCGTCGACCTGAGCCAGTGGGCCAATTTGTCGGCGGCCCACTCGCAGGCGTCAGCCCAGGACTCGACCTACGAAGCGTCGCTGCAGAACCTCTATGTGCGCGTCACCACGGCCTATTTCAGCGTGCTCACCAGCCAGGATGCGCTGGTGTTCGCCAAGGCCAACGAAGACGCCTACAAGGAGGCCTATGACCAGGCCGACCAGCGCTTCAAGGTGGGTCTGTCCGCGGTGACCGACGTGTACCAGGCCAAGTCGTACTACGAGCTGGCCAAGGCGCAGACCATCGCCGCCCAGAACACGCTCAACGACGCCAAGGAAGCGCTGACCCAGATCACCGGCAAGCCGGTGACCGAGCTGAAGAAGCTGCGTGAGGACCTGCCGCTGGCCCCGCCGAACCCGGCCGATCCGGACGCCTGGGTGCAGTCCGCGCTGAAGACCAACGCCACCATACAGGCCAGCCAGTACAGCGTGCAGGCTGCCGAGCACAGCATCGACGCGGCGCGTGCCGGCCACCTGCCGACGCTCAGCGCCTCGGTGTCGCGCGGCAAGGACACCACCTGGCTCGAGAACGGCAGCTCCAACGTGCGCGGCAACGGCGACTACGGCACCACCGTCGGCCTGCAGGTGAACATCCCGATCTTCTCGGGTGGCGCCACGCAGTCCAAGGTGCGCCAGTCGATCTACCAGCGCGACGAGGCCCAGGACTCGCTGGAATCCACCCGCCGCCAGGTGGTGCGTGACACGTTGAACTTCTACCGCTCGGTGCTCGCCGGCATCAGCCAGGTCGAAGCGAACAAGGCCTCGGTCGACTCCGGCCAGAAGGCGCTGGAAGCCACCCGCGCCGGTTTCGACGTGGGCACCCAGACCATGCTGAACGTGCTCAACGCGATCCAGACCCTGACCCAGGCCGAGAGCAGCTACTCGCAGTCGCGCCACCAACTGGTGCTCGACCAGCTGGAGCTGAAGCAGTCGGCAGGCTCGATCGACCTGAAGGACATGGAGATGGTCAACGCGATGCTGCAGTAGGGCGGCCCCGCGTCACCCACGAAAAGGCCGGGCCATGCCCGGCCTTTTTTTTTGGCGGCGAATGGACGCCTATTCCTGCAGCAGGCGGTCGATCATCCCCATCACGCGCTTCACCGCGCCGCGCTCGCTGTCGAACACGATGCGCGCCACCATGCCCATGCGATCGCGGCGGGGTTCATCGCGCAGCAGCTGCAACACGTGTGCACCGAGTTCCTCGGCGCTGTTCACGCGCATGGCGCCGCCTTCCTGGATCAGGGTCAGGGTGATTTCCTCGAAATTGAACGTGTGCGGCCCAACCAGCACCGGCGTCGACAGGGCTGCCGGCTCCAGCACGTTGTGGCCGCCGATCGGCACCAGGCTGCCGCCGACGAATGCCAGGTCGGAGGCCGCGTAGAACGGCATCAACTCGCCCATGGCGTCGATCACGAACACCTGGTGCGACGCCGACGGCACGCGATCGGCGCTGCGCGTACCCACGGTGAAGCCGAGGCTGCGCGCCGAGTTCTCCACCACCTTGAAGCGCTCGGGGTGGCGTGGCGCGATCAGCAGCAGTGCATCCGGCCAGCGCGTAAGCACCTCCAGGTGCGCCTCCAGCACCGGCAGTTCCTCGCCTTCGTGCGTGCTGCCGGCAATCCAGGCGGGTCGCAGGGGCCCCCACTGCTGGCGCAGCTCGTCCCCCTTCAGCTCGGCGTCGTAAGGCACCGGCATGTCGAACTTGAGATTACCGGTCACCACGATCTTCTCGGGGTCGGCGCCGAGCTCGCGATAGCGCGTGGCATCGGTGCGCGATTGCGCGGCGATCTGGCTGACGCAGCCAAGTGCACGGGCCACCAGGCTGCCCATCGGCTTGTAGCCGCGCAGCGAGCGTTCCGACAGGCGCGCGTTGACGATCATCAGCGGGATGCCGCGGTTGCGGCAGGCGAAGTAGAGGTTCGGCCAGATCTCCGTCTCCACGATGATCGCCAGGCGCGGGCGCACGCGGCGCAGGAAGCGCGTCACGGCGAACGGCAGGTCGTAGGGGAGATAGACATGGAAGACGCTGTCGCCAAACAGCTGGCGCACGCGCTCGGAACCGGTTGGCGTCACCGTGGTGACCACCAGCGGTGCGTTCGGGTAGTCGCTGCGCAGCGCCTTGATCAGTGGTTCGGCGGCATTGACCTCGCCCACCGAGACCGCATGCACCCACAGGCTGCCGCTGAAGCCAGGCGCGTCGAAGAAGCCGAAGCGTTCCCGCCAGCGCTTGTGGTAGTCGCGATAGCGCACGCCACGCGCCAGCAGACGCAGCACGATGATCGGCGTCACCAGGTACATGGCGAGGGTGTACAGGTAGAGCAAGGGCCGGCCCTTCGAAGCGGTGCGCCAGTATATCGGCTCGCCGCGGCGCCCCGACCCACGGATGCGCGCCGCGTGCCTTGATCTGCGCGGCTCGCCTCGATTTGGCTTGTTCCCTACAATCGCGCGATGCCCGGCATGTCCCGCCCCTCTTTCACGCCCTCCCTGCTCGCCCCGCAGCATTGGCCCGGCTGGCTCGGCGTCGGCGTGGTGTGGCTGATCGCTCGCCTGCCCCGCCCCTGGCTGATGGGCCTGGGGCGCTTCCTAGGCCAGCTGGTGCAAAGGGTGCCGTCGCCGCGCCGGCACATCGCCGAGGCGAACATCGCGCTGTGCTTCCCCGAGCTGTCCAAGACCGGGCAGGCCGCGCTGGTCGATGCGCACCTGCGCGACATCGGCCTGATGATGGCGGAGTTCGCGCTGGGCTGGATGGGCAGCGAGCGCGCGATCGCCGACGTGCCCGTCAGCATCGAAGGCCTCGAGCACCTCGAGGCCGCGCGCGCGCAGGGCAAGGGCGTGCTGCTGGTGGGCGGCCATTTCTCGCACCTGGAGCTGTGCGCGCGCCTGGTATCGCAGCGCATCCGCATTTCGGGCATGTATCGCAAGATGGACTCGGTGGCGTTCGAGTGGGCCGTGCTGCGCGCGCGGCTGGACTACGCCGAGGCCATGTTCGACAAGGACGACATCCGCGGCACGGTGAAGCACCTGCGCAGCGGCGGCACGCTCTGGTACGCACCGGACCAGGACATGCGCAGCAAGGACAGCGTGTTCGTGCCGTTCTTCGGCGTGCCCGCAGCCACGATCACCGCCACGCATCACCTGGCGCGGCTCTCCGGCGCGCTGGTGATCCCGTTCTTCCATCGACGTCTCCCCGGCAACGCCGGGTACGCGCTGAGGCTGGGCGCGCCGCTGGAGGGACTCCCCAGCCGCGACGCGCTGGAGGACACGGCACGCGTCAACGTCTGCATCGAAGACATGGTTCGCGCGGCGCCCGAGCAATACCTCTGGGTGCACAAGCGCTTCAAGACGCGACCGGAGGGTAGTCCGTCGGTGTACTGATCCGACAGACTCACGACAGAAACTTACGATACAACGCGCGCCGCGTTTTCCCCGGCACGTATTGCGTCATGTCCCTCCCGTTGTTCCTTCGCTCGCTGCGCCAGCGCCGTGATTGGCGCGGCCCGTTCCACAAGCGGCTCGTCGCCCGCCTCAAGTACATCGCCCGAAGCGCCCGCATGGCGCGACGCCAGTCCGCGTGGCTGGGCGAGCTGTATGGCTCGACGCGCATGTCGGCGCTGCTCGCGCATGATCCCCGCCTGCACGAGCGCTGGCACCACCATTACATCAATCGGCGCCTGGGCCGCGCGCGTCGCCTCGCGGTCATTCGCAGCCACTACCGCTTTGCGTTCGACAGCCTGCCCAGGACACTGACCGATGCCGTGTACCTGCACGGCCACTTCCGCCTGGGCACGCTGGCACTGAAGGATGGCAGCGAGCTGCTGCTGGAGCTGCGTCGTCCGCTCGGCCGCAGCCGCGAGGGGGAGCTCGCGCTGTGCCTGGCCAACGTGCAAGGCCAGCTGCTGTCGTCGGCGACTTTCAGCATCGCCGATGACGGCCGCACGCTGCTGATCGGCTGCCTGCAGGGCGCGTGTGCCGAGCTGGGTCGCGAAGCCGTGCGCGAGCTGACCAAGCAGTGCTACGGCCTGCGCCCGAAGAACCTGCTGTTCTCGCTGTTGCTTGCCTTCGCTTCGTTCACCGGGGCACGCCAGGTTCGCGGCGTGAGCAATCTCGCCCATCCGTTCGCGGGCGAGGCGGACAAGATCAAGGCGGACTACGACAGCTTCTGGGAAGAGTGCCAGGGCGTGCTGGAATCGGACGGCTTCTTCGCGCTGCCGGCGGTCGAACCCGTCCGCGACGAAGCGGAGGTGGAGAGCAAGCATCGCTCCGCCTTCCGTCGCCGCGAACAGCTGCGGCGTGATGCCTGCGCGCAGCTGCTGGCCGCGTTGCGCGGCCGGCCTGGCGAAGTCCAGCAGGCGGCCTGAGCCCGCGCGGCGAATTACGGCTTCGAGGTGCGACTGCTGCGCGCCTTGCGAGCGGCCAGTTCGCGCGCCTCGTGCAGCTTCGCGTACTTCAGGAAGGCGTAGAACGCGCCGGTGACGCTGGCGATGAAACCGGCCCAGCCGTTGAGGAAGTAACGCTTGCCGATGTACTGGCGCAGGAAGAACACGGGCGGATAGAACACCATGCGCAGGCCGGTGAAGCGTTGCCGCCTGCGCAGCTTGTAGGCCACCATGCCCGTCGTGTAGCGGTTGATCTTCTCCACCCGGGTCGCGATGTCGCCGTCGCCATCGTTGACGAAATCCGCACGCCAGAGGGTCTTCACCGGGCCACGTACCTCCACGGCGGCATGCACGTCCACGTCGTTCATGCCGCCGCGGCGGCGGTCGAACAGGCGCAGGTGGCCGTTGCGCCAGCTCAAGCGGTGCTGCACGGTCCAGAACATGCGCTCCCGGCGCGGCAGGCGAAAGCCCGCATGGCGCGGTGCCGTCAGCGCCTGCTCGATCTCCTCGCGCGTACCGGGCGAGAGGATCTCGTCGGCGTCCAGGTTGAGGATCCAGTCGTGGCTGGCCATGTCGTAGGCGCGCTGCTTCTGCGGCCCGTAGTCGTCGAACGGATGGACCGCCGTGCGGGCGCCGTGCCGCCGGGCAATGGCCACCGTGTCGTCGGTCGAGCCGGAGTCGAGCACGACGATCTCGTCGGCCCAGTCGACCTGGCCCAGGCAGGCGTCCAGCGTATCGGCGTTGTTGTAGGTGATCACCACCACCGACAGCGGCTCGCGCGTCATGCCCGTCCTCCTTCGCTGCGCGGGACCACGTAGAGGGCCGCGCACCACAGGCCCAGCAGCCAGGCGAACAGCAGGCCCCACCAGGCCGAATAGAAGGCCAGATGGGTGTTCAGCGGAAACAGCATTACCGCCAGCGCCAGCGTCACGGGGAACGCGCGTGCCCGTGCGGCGGGGCCGACGCCACGCCAGGCCCTCACCGACAGCACGATGGCCGCCAGCCAGCACAGCATGCCCAGCGTGCCCGTTTCGGTGAGTACCTCCAGCACCCATTGGTGCGCGTGGCAGGCGCCTTCGCCCACGCCGCAGGCTTCATCGGTGACCACGAAATGGTCGTTCGGCGGCGCGAAGGCCGGGTAGGCGTTGCGATAGGCGCGCACGCCGACACCGTTGATGGGATGACCCTCGAACATCGCGATGCTGGTGCGCCAGATATCCAGTCGGCCGCTGGTCGCCCAATCGAGCGATGCGCCGGTGCCGTGCACGGCCTGCAGCGTGCGATCCATGCGCTGCTGGAAACGATCCGAAGTCTTCCACGCCACGCCGCCGGCAACCAGCAGCAGGGCCAGGCCGGCGGAAGCCACGGCCAGGAACCGTCCCGGCGACCGCGCGACATGCCACGCATAGCCCAGGCCCACCAGCCCGAAGCACAGCCAGGAGGCGCGCGAGCCCGACATCAGCACCGGTCCCAGCAGCAGCACGAAGGCGACCAGCAAGCCCTTCGCGCCCCAGCGCCACCGCGCCGTCCACAGCACGAAGGGCGACAGCACGGACAGCGTCGGTCCCAGCTTGAGATTGGCGGCGCCGAAGATGCCGGAGATCCGCTCAGGCTCCGCGCGTCCCGCCAGGCTCCAGCCGGTCAGCGCCTGCATCCAGGCATCCACGGCCCAGAACGCCACCACCACGGCGACGGCGACATACAGCGCATCGAGTTTTTCCTCGCGGCGGATCGCGAAGCAGGCGTACAGCCCCAGCGGGACATATCGCAGCAGGGCCGCCACGGTCGACCAGCTCTTGCCCGGCGCCAGCGAATCCACCGCCGACAGCAGCGCCGCGCCCACGTAGGCCGCCAGCAGCCACAACAGCAGCCGCGCGCCGGCATGGTCGCGCAGTGCGGACGGATGTCGCGCGAACAGCAGCACCGTGCCGATCAGGCAGAGGAAGGTACCCAGCTCCGAGCTGCGCCCCAAGGGCAACAGGGCGATCACCAGCCAGAACGGCAGCAAGGGTGAACGCAGGGCGGCCTTCAGGGAAGCGGCGAATGAACTCATGCGGGCATCGGTTGATTACGGCCCACGCATTGTAGGTGAGCCGTCCGCCGGTACGGGCCGGTCAGGCCGCGGTGAGTTCGTCGTAGAGCGCCAGCGTGGCCTGTTGCATGTCGCTGAGGCGATAGCTCTGCAGCATGGGGATCGGCGGCGCCACGCGCAGCAGTTCGGCGGCGCGTTCAACCAGGCGCTCCTGGTCGGACGGCGGCACGCGCCCGGCGGGATACAGTTCGGCCAGCAGCTCGCCGACACCGCCGTGGGCGTAGCCCAGCACCGGACGGCACAGCGACAGCGCCTCGATCACCGTGCGGCCGAAGGATTCGGGCTTGTTCGACAGCTGCAGCACCAGCGAGGAGATCGCGTAGATGTCGCGCACATCCGCCCGGGGCGGCGTAAGCACGACCTGCGAGTCCAGCCCGCGGCCGTGGATCAGTTCACGCAGCTCGGCCACGTAGGCCTCGCGGCCGGGCTCGATGACCCCCAGCAGCAGCAGGCGCACGTCGATGCCGCGGCGCTTGAGCTCGGCCACCAGTTCGATGGCGTCGTGATGGCCTTTCAGCCGCGTACCGCGAGCCGGCAGGGTCAGCAGCGGCGCGCCCGCCAGGTTGGGAAATTCGGCGAAGAAGGCCTTGTGCCAGGCGTCGTCGGGGCGGTGACCGTACGGGAAGGCATCCGGATCGATACCGCGGGGGATGACGCGAACGCGGGAAGGCTCCAGCCACGCGTAATGGCTGAGCATGTAGTCGCGCAGGGTCTGCGACACCGCGATCACCCGCTCGCCGCGCAGCAGGATGGAGCTGTAGCGGCCGGGCGTATTGAGCCCGTGCACGGTGGTCACGAAATGCGGCGAGGGCTTCAGGCCCTTGATCGCCCACCAGCCCACCCAGGCCGGCAGGCGCGAGCGGGCGTGCACGATATCGGGCTTGAGCTCGCGCAGCACGCGGCGCAATGCGCCTACTTTCATGAACGTGCCCAACGACTTGCGGCCGATGTCCAGGGTGATGTGACGGCTACCCTCGGCCTCCAGCTGCGACACCAGGCGCCCACCCGCCGAAATCACCACGGACTGGTGACCGGCCGCCACCAGCGCACGCGCGATTTCCAGCGCAGAACGCTCAGCGCCGCCCGATTGCAGGGCGGGGATCAGCTGAACGACGGTCAGTGACCTCGCTGGCGTGGCGACTGCTGACATGATGGGTTCGTAAGGTGCCTTCATCCCTAGAGGCAAGCAGCAATCGTGCCTAAATGCGCCCGAGCAACAGTTTCAAACGAAACTATCCGGGAGAAAATCAGTCGCGCAGCACGTAATGCGCGCCACAATAAGGACATGTGGACTCGCCGCCATCCTCGACGACCGGCAGATAGACCTTCGGATGGGAGTTCCACAGCGCCATGCCCGGCATCGGACAGGACAAGGGAAGGTCCGCGCGCGTCACTTCGTAACGATTTTCGGCATTCGCGGGGATCAACGGGGCAGCCGCGGGGGAAGGCGACATGGGGGCAAAACTCCATCGGGAGACCGGATCGGGCATGTTAACAGGCCGGCCATCCGCCGCGGTGTCCCGACGCCCTGCCCTTCGACCTAGGACATAGTCCGAGCGGCGTGTGTCGGCGGTTGCGGCGCGGATCGAGAATCCCTGCGCCACGGATAGCAGGGCATCGCCACCCTGGCAGGCACCGGTCCCGGCACGACCGGCAGCTCCCTCCAGCACACCGGGATGATCATGGACTTCGGAAAGATCTTCAGCCGCATCAAGGCGATTCTTGCCTCGCCGCAAACCGAGTGGCCGGTGATCGCCGCGGAGCCGGCGACGACCGCCGGCCTGTTCCGCAACTACATCGCCATCGTGGCGGCGCTGCCGGTGCTCGCGCACTTCATCAAGGGCAGCCTGATCGGCTACGGCGCCTGGGGCGCGCACATGCACACGCCGGTCGGCATGGGCCTGGTCGGCCTGCTGCTGCACTACGTGCTGATGCTGGTGGTCACCTATGTGATGGCGTTGATCGTCGATGCGCTGGCACCGGGCTTCGGCGGCCAGAAGGATCCCGTGCAGGCGCTCAAGGTGGTGGCCTACGCGTGGACTGCCAGTTGGGTGGCCGGCATCGCCGTCATCCTTCCCTGGCTGGGCTGGCTGGTCGCCCTCGCCGGCGCCGTCTACGGCATCTACCTGCTCTATCTCGGCCTGCCACATACCATGCGTTGCCCGGCCGAGCGATCCGGCGCCTATACGGCCGTGACGGTGATCATCGCCATCGTGCTGAGCTGGATCGTCGGCCTGGTCCTGGCCAGCGTGTTCGGCGTGGCCGTGTTCTCCGGGACGTCGATGCATCACGGTTAGACTTGGGCGGCAGCGCCACAGGCGGCGCGTACGACGTGGCGGTGGCCCGGCGTTCGCGGTGAAGGCTTCGGGCATTCCCTGCCGTACCGACCCGCTGAAGCAGGCGCAGGGCGGCCTCGACCGGGACAGGCTCGACGCGCTGAAAGTTGAAGGCATGGGCCGCCGCCGGGCGCGACGAACACGCATGAAAAAGCCCGCGCCATCACGGCGCGGGCTTTTTGTTTCCGGCGGGCCGGACTTACTTGGTGGCTTCGGTCTTCGGCACCGAGGCCTCGGTGGTGATGCGCACCTTGATCTCGTCGCTGACGTTCGGCACATAGGCACCCACGCCGAAGTCGGAACGCTTGAGCGTGGCCACGGCATCGAAGCCCACGGTCGGCACCTTCATCATCGGATGCTCGCCGCTCTTGTTGAGCGTGGCATCGAGCACGACCGGCTTGGTCACGCCGTGCACGGTGAGGTCACCGGTCACCTTGTACTTGTTGCCGCCGACGGCCTGCACCTTGGTGCTCTTGAAGGTGATGGTCGGGTACTTGTCGGCATCGAGGAAGTCCGGCTTCTTCAGGTGCTCGTCCAGCTTGGACACGTGGGTGTCGAGGTCGGCCAGCGGCAGCGTCACGTCGACCGACGACTTGGACGGATCCTTGTCGTCGAACACCAGGGTGCCCTGACCCAGGCCGAGGTTCGCGGTCGGGTTGGAGAAGCCGAAGTGGTTCCAGCTGAAGAGCACGAGGGTGTGGCCCGGGTCCATCGTGTAGGTGACCGGGGCGGCCTGTGCGGTGGCGGCGGCGCCGAGCAGGCCGGCGAGTACGAGGTAACGAAGTGCACGCATGAATGAAACTCCTGTGGGATTGGGGGGACTGCGCGGAACGGTCGAGCCGATGCCGGCTCAGGCGATGCGGCAGGCCTCGTCGAAGCTGAGACGCGGGCTGCGCGGGAACAGGTCACGGCTGGCGTCGCCATAGCCGATGTTGATGAGGAAGTTGGACTTGATGGTGGTACCTGCGAAGAAGGCGCCATCCACGCCGGCGTTGTCGAAGCCGGACATCGGGCCGCAGTCCAGGCCGAGCGAGCGTGCCGCCATGATCAGGTAGGCACCCTGCAGCGAACCGTTGCGGAAGGCGGTGACATCGATCAGCGGCTGGTTGCCGGCGAACCAGCTGCGCGCATCGGCGTGCGGAAACAGCTGCGGCAGCTTTTCGTAGAACGCGTGGTCGGTTGCCACGATGGCGGTGACCGGCGCCGCCATGGTCTTGGCGCGATTGCCCTCGGACAGGAACGGCGAGAGCGCGGCCTTGGCCTCCTGCGACTTCACGAACACCAGGCGCATCGGCGAGGAGTTGGCGCTGGTCGGGCCGAACTTGGCCAGCTCATAGAGCTGGTGCAGCTGCTCGTCGCTCACGTCCTTCGGCAGCCATGCGTTGTAGGTGCGGGCGCTGCGGAACAACTGGTCGAGGGCGGCCTCGGAAAGCTTCTCGCTCATGGGTATCCTTCAGGTCAGGACGCGCCATCGGTGGCGCAACGATCCCCAGTGTAAGGGCGGGCGCGTCCAAACAGGACCCAGGCTAATGAAACGAACTGTGCTGCTGAGGGAAACAATGCCACCGGTCACATGTCCATGCTGAAGCTGCACGGCGACTGCTGGGTGATCACCGACGCGGCGGCAGGCAACCAGCGCCAGGCGCTGGCGCTGGCGCAGCGACTGGATATGCCCGTACGCCATCTTCAGCTGGAGCCGGCCGCGCCATGGTCATGGCTGGCGCCCCGCCTTACGGTCGGCGCGCTGGCGGCACTCTCGTCCGCACAGAAGCAACAATTTGCGCCGCCCTGGCCCGCCGTGGCGATCGGATGCGGCCGCATGTCGGCGCTGTACACACGGTTGCTGCGCACGCTGAGTAGCGGACGCTGCTATACCGTGCAGGTGCTCGATCCACGCATCGATCCCACGCACTGGGACACGGTGATCGCCCCCCGCCACGACGGGCTCGCCGGCCCCAACGTGTTGCAGCCGCTGGGCTCGCTGAATCCGGTGGACGACCACTGGCTGCAGGATGGTCGCGATGCCGATCCTGGCTTTGCCGAACTGCCGCGACCGCGCGTGGGCGTGCTGCTCGGCGGCCCACGCAAGGGCGTCAGCTTCGACGCCGCGTATATCTCGCAGCTGGCCGGGCAGTTGCTGGCACGCCAGCGCGAAGAAGGCGGCAGCCTCCTGGTGCTCGCTTCGCGACGTACGCCGGCGCCCCTGGTCGAGTTGATGCGCCAGCGCCTGCTCGGCCAACCCGGCCTGATCTGGTCTGGCCAGGACGATGGCAGCAATCCGTATCCCGGCGTACTGGGCTGGGCCGACCGGCTGGTGGTGACGCCCGATTCGGTGAACATGCTTTCCGAAGCCTGCGCCGTGGGATGCCCGGTGCACACCTTCGTGGTCGGAAGCCTGCCCGGGAAGCTCGCGCGCTTCCACCAGGACCTGCGACAGGCCGGCCGCCTGCACGACATCGACGCGACCGCCATCGCGCCGGCCGAACCCTTGCGCGAGACGGCCGCCATCGCAGCGACGCTCTACGAACGCGTGGCCGCGCGCCAGTCGCGGGCCTGAGCCCGCTCGCTGGCGCCCCGGACGGCGCAGCGCCGCTCAGAACGTGAAGCCCAGCTCCGTCGTCACGTCCTGCACCTGTGCCGACAGCCGGTCCAGTTCGCCATCATGGGGGGCGATGCGCGAGCGCAGGTCCAGCGTGCAGGCCAGCGCGCGATGCAGCAGCTCGGCATGCGCCTCGGCGAACAGGCCGGCCTGGCGTCCATCGAGCAGCCCCGCGTTGCGGCACGCCTCGATCAGCGCGGCGTTGGCGGTGGCATTGAGCAATGACGGATGTTCGGACGCGTGCGCGAGCACCAGCCCCTGCAGGGCGAACTCGATGTCCAGCAGACCGCCCAGCCCCTGCTTGAGGTCGAACTGCTGGTCGTCCGAGCGATCGCGTTCGGCGCGCCAGCGCTGGCGCATGCTGCTCACTTCCTTCAGCACCGACACGCGATCGCGAGGCACCGCCAGCACTTCGCGCCGCACCGTGGCGAGCTCCGCGTGCAGCGACGCGTCGCCGGCCACCGGGCGGGCGCGCAGCAGGGCCTGGTGTTCCCACGTCCATGCGCGGCTCTTCTGGTAGCCGGTGAACGACTCCAGGCTGCTGACCAGCAGACCCTTGGAACCATCCGGGCGCAGCCGCGTGTCCACCTCGTACAAGCGGCCCGCGCGGGTGAGCACGGTCAGCCAGTTCATCACGCGCTGCGCCAGGCGCTGGTACCAGCGCGAGCCTTCCAGCGGACGCACCCCATCGCTCATCGCATGCGAGCGCCTGGTGGCGTAGACGAACACCAGGTCGAGGTCGGACGCGAAGCCCAGCTCCTCGCCGCCCACGCTGCCGTAGCCGAGCACGGCAAAACCGCTGCCCTCGCCGGGCAGGCGTCCGTGCTGGGCGACCAGCTCGCGCTCCGCCAGCGCGGTCACCGCGATCACGATGGATTCGGCCAGCACCGCCAGGCGGCGCGCCGTGGCCACCGCATCGGCACGACCGTCGATGAAGGCCAGGCCCAGGCGGAACGCCACGCTGGCCTTGAACTCGTTGAGCCGCTCCAGCTCCGCCTCGGCCTCGCGCTCGTCCAGCGTGGCCAGCACGCGGCTGATCTCCGCGCTGATGTCCGCGCGCTTGAGCGGCAGCTGGTCGATGCGCGGATCGAGCACGTCGTCCAGCAGCAAGGGTTGCGCGATCACGCGTTCGGCAAGGAAGGCGCTCTCCGCGAACAGGCGCGCCAGCCGCAGTCGCGCCGCCGGCTGCTCCTCCAGCAGGGTGAGGTACGAAGAGCGGCGTGCCACGGCCTGCACCAGGCGGCACAGCCGCAACAGGCACGGCACCGGTGCGGCGCTGTTGCGCGCCACGGCCAGCAACTGCGGCATCAGGCGGTCGAGCTGCTCACGCGAGCGCTGGGACATCGCGCGTACCGAAGCGGCCTGCGCCAGCTTCTGCAGCGCCTCCGCCACCTCCGCGCCAGGCACGAAGCCGGAGGCCTCCATCACGCCGGCGTCCAGCGTCTCCACGCAGGCGTGCTGCCACAGGGCGACCCCTTCCACCGGCGCGCTGGCCGTGCGGCCGCCCTGGGGCATCAGCACCTCGGCGAATTCCTCGCTGACGTGCGCGCGATGGGTGGCCAGCTGTGCTTCGAGCTCCTCCCACGAGGCGTGCCCCAGCCCGAGCGCGATGCGCTCGCGGCACAGCGCGTCCTCGGGGATGTCATGCGTCTGCGCGTCGCGCAGCATTTGCACGCGATTCTCCACGCGGCGCAGGAACACATAGGCCTCGCGCAGCGCCCGCGCGCGCGCGGCGGTGATGTGTCCGCGCGCCTCGCAGGCGGTGAGCGCGGGCAGCAGGCCACGCACGCGCAGGGACGGCTCGCGGCCACCGCGGATCATCTGCATCAGCTGCACCACGAACTCGATCTCGCGGATGCCGCCCGGCCCCAGCTTGAGGTTGTCGGCGAGATCCTTCCGCGCCACCTCCGCGTCGATCAGCGACTTCATCTCGCGCAGGCCGGCGAAGGCGGTGTAATCGAGGTACTTGCGGTAGATGAAGGGACGCAGCAGGTCCTGCAGTTCCTTGCCGCCGTTGCGGTCGCCGGCCACGGGCCGCGCCTTGATCCACGCATAGCGCTCCCAGTCGCGCCCCTCGCTCTGGTAGTACTGCTCCATCGCCGAGAACGGCAGCGCGAGGCGCCCCGCGTTGCCGAACGGGCGCAGGCGCAGGTCCACCCGCGCGCAGATGCCGTCGACCGTGGGCTCGTTGAGCAGGCGCACCAGCTGGCGCGCGAGCCGCACGAAGTATTCGCTGTTGTCGAGCGAACGCGCGCCGTCGCTCTGGCCGCTGTGCGGATACGCCAGCACCAGGTCGATGTCGGAGGAGAAGTTCAGTTCACTGCCGCCGAGCTTGCCGAAGCCCATCACCACCAGGCGCTGCAGATCGCCTTCGTGGCTGCGGCTGTGCCCGTAGCGTACCGCGAGCGCCCGTTCGGACCATCCCAGCGCCGCGCCCAGCAGGGCCTCGTAAAGCACGCTGGTCGCTGACAGCGTCTCGGGGAGTTCGTCCAGCCCGTTGATGTCGCGGAACACCAGGCGCAGGGCCTCGGCATGGCGGAACTGGCGCAGTTCGGTGAGGCAGGCGGGTTCGTCGTCGGAAAGCTTCAGCGCATCGATGCGGGCACTCGCGTCACTGCTCGAGCGCAGTCGCTCCAATCCCTGCGGCGCCAGCAACTGCGGTTGCCGGAACCAGATGTCGAACGCGAAATCGCTGGCCAGCAGCGTGCGGCGGATGCGCTCGGCCACGCCGGCATCGTCGTGCAAGGGCACGCCCAGCGCGCGGCAACGCGCGGCCAGTTCGCTGTAGCGGTCATCGATCAGCGCACGCAGCGCCGGGGATTCCTGAGGCCTGTGGAGGACAGTCATCGGGTCATTGTGCCCCACTGCGCGCCTGCTGCCGACCACTCGCCGCGCGCCTTGACCGGGGAGCGACCCGGATCGCGCCGGCGTCGCGGCGCGACGTGCCGCCACGCCTGGCCCGGGACCATCGCCGGCATGACACCCCGCCAACACGCAACAATTGGTTCATATCCGGGCCGTTACAGTCCCGTGTCCGAGCCATGACAGCCATCTGCAGGATGCCATGACGATGTCAGCGTCTCCCTCCGCGCTGTCGGCGCGTTCCATTGCCTTTCGGCTGGCCTATATCGCCTTGCTGGCCGTCGTCTTCACCTTCGCCACCGGACTGGTCGACGGGGGCGCGGGCGTGGGTTCCGCCCAGGCGTTCAGCCAGCCGATCTTTCCGGTCGCCAATGCATTGCCGGGCCTGCTGCTGGCCACCTTGCTGCTGGTGCTGTCGCGGCGTCCCCTGCTCTCCTTCGGCCTGGCCTTCGTGCTGGAAGCGCTGGTCTACGCGGTCAACGCGCTGAAGGTGAGCAATCTCAACACGCCGCTGATGCCGGCCGACTTCCGCATGCTGGGCCAGCTCCGCCGCGGCGGCTTCAAGCTGCTGGGCAGTTACCTGCCGGCCAGCCCCTGGCCATACCTGGCCTTGCTGGGCGCGGTGGCCATCATCGTGCTGGCGTGGCGCAAGGAGATCCCGCTGTTCGCGCGGCGCACGCGCGGCAAGCGACTGGTGTCCGGCGTGGCGCTGCTGCTGTTGCTCGGCACGCTGCTGGCCGGCATGCCCGGCTGGATGAAGATCTACGGCGGCCGCCACCTGTGGCTGGAGCCGTGGTCCGCCCAGGCCACGGCCGAACACTCCGGCCTGGTCAGCTCCCTGCTGATGTTCCACCTGCACCAGGGCCACGCGCGCCGGAAGCCCGATGCCGCCGCCGCGCAGCAGCTGATCGTCCGCGCCGACTCCGGCCTGCGCGAACGCCTGCAGCCGTCGACGACCCAGGGCGCGACGCCCGACATCGTGGTGGTGCAGAGCGAATCGTTCTTCGACCCGTCGATCATGAAGGGCTACCAGGGCGTCGACCTCACGCCCAACCTGCATCGCCTCGCGGCGCAGGGTGAAAGCGGCGCGCTGCACGTACCCACCTACGGCGGCGGCACCATCCGCACCGAGTTCGAAGTGCTCACCGGCCTCTCGCTGCGCTACTTCGACGACCTGCAGTTCCCGTACCTGCAGATGAACCACAAGGTCGTGCCCAGCATGGTGCGGGCGCTGCGCTCGCATGGTTACGAGACCATCGCACTGCACGGCAACGACCCGGGCTTCTGGAACCGCAACACGGCGTTCCGCGCGATCGGCTTCGACCGCTTCGTCTCGCGCTCGTCCTTCCCCGCGCAGGCGGCGATGGACGGCCAGTACATGGCCGACAGCGCGATGACCGACGAGATCATGGCCCAGCTGAAGGATTCGGGCCCGCCGCAGTTCCTGTTCGCCATCAGCATCGAGGCGCATGGTCCCTACGACGTGCCGCCTGCCGACGCCTCCGCGCGCGACGCCATCCCGGTGCCGGACGGCATCACCGGCAGGAACAAGCTCGAACTGCAGAACTACCTCTACCACATGCAGCACGCCGACCAGGAGCTGGGTCGCCTGGCCGAACTGCTGGCGCACCGCGAACGGCCCACCTTGCTGCTGTTCTACGGCGACCACCTGCCTGCGCTTACCGATACGTACAACCAGACCGGCTTCGTGGACGGCAAGGACATGCTGAGCCAGGCCGGCGTCTGGTTGCTGGTGGATCCACGCAACCCGGCGACGGCAGCGAAGCAGGCACCGCTCGCCTCCTGGATGCTGCCGGGCCGCCTGCTCGAGCAGGCCGGGATCCGCGACGACGCGTACTTCGCGCTCACCCAGGTGATCGCGCCGCAACTGGCCGCGCTCACGCAGGCGCCGGGCGCGCCTCCGGTCAGCGAGGACCACGAGGAGCGGACCGCCGACCAGGACATGGCGAACGTCGCCCTGCTGCGCATGAAGGGCAAGCTCGATCCGTTGCTTCCGCGCGCCGAGACCCAGACCGCCGCGGCGATGGGCAACGCGCCGGCTGTCAGCCTGGAGCAAGCGGAGGCGGCCGGCGCGCGGCAGTGACGCCGTATGGACGTCCATACGAATCGAGACGGGCTGCCGTTTTCCGGGGAATACAAGTAGGCGAAGACGCCGGAATATCGCGTCGGGAAGCGCGGATTCAGCGATCTGTCTGCCGGCTTAAGGGAGCCGTTTTCGTTCAGGTTCGGTAGAGCGAATTCCGTCTAGCTTGGATCCCAGCCGCGAAGCAACGCCTTCGTCGGCATTCCCACACTGGAGGTTTTCCTCATGCGTAAGACCATGCTTGCCGCTCTCATCGTCACCGCTGCTTCGGTCCTGACCGTGCCCGCGTTCGCCCAGAACGCCGCCGCCTCGGCGAAGGTCCAGGCCAGCGCGAACACCGCGGCAGCGCAGGACGCCGCCGGCAAGACCGTCGACCAGACGGCCGCCATGACCAGCAAGGTCGCGGACAAGACCACCTCCACCACCGAGAAGACGACCGACAAGGTCGCCGACACGGCGGACAAGACCGCGGACAAGGCGGCCACCAGCACCGAGCACGCGGCGCACAAGGCCGGCAAGCACGCCTCGCACAAGGCCAAGGCCGCCACCGACGCCAAGGTCGAAGCTGGCGCGCAGACGGGCGGCTGATACCGGTCGACCCTGATGCGAAGGAGATCCCGGGAGCCCTGCTCCCGGGATTTTTTTTGCCCGGATGGCGCCCTGGTGGCGGCCGCGGATCAGAACGCGTAGTTGCCTGACAGCAGGTAACTGCGCTGCGTGCGGAGCGGCACGAAGGTTTCGTTGAAGTCGTCGGCCACCAGCCGCCGCGCGAACAGGTTTTTCACGCCCAGGGTCAGGCTCCAGCGATCCACGCGGTAGGAAACGTTGGCGCCCACTTCCGCCTGTCCCGGCGTCGGGTAGTAGGTGTTGTAGTCCAGGCTCTGGCCCAGCGACGGTCCGCGCACCATCACGCCACCGGCCACGCCCCAGCCGCGCAGGGCGCCAGCCTGGAACCAGTAACTCGCCCACAGGTTGAAGCGCTGGCGCGGCGCGCCGGTCGGCTTCGAGCCATCGTGATTGCTGATCAGTGCGTTGGTGTAGCTGCTGCTGACGTCCAGGCCCGGCGCCACCTCGCCGGCGAGCTCCAGTTCCACGCCGCGATTGGTCTGGCCGGGCCCGAAGGTCGCGAAGTTCGGAGGCTGCTCGTCCACCAGCAGGTAGCTGTGATCGAGCGTGATTCGATACAGCGACAGCGTGAGCCGCGCGCGTTCGTCGAACAGGTTGAACTTGGCGCCTGCTTCCAGTTGCCGCGAGAGCGCCGGCACCAGGGGGCGACCGTTCTCGCCCAGGTACGACACCGGCTGGAATCCGTTCGAGGTGCCACCGTACAGGGCGACGTCGGGCGTGAGCTTGTAGACCAGCCCGGCGTTGGGCACCCATTTGGTACGGCGCGGTGTCCACGGGTTGCCCTCGACGTCGTCGGTCGATACCTCGTAGGCGGCGCGACGCAGCGCCAGCAGCATCTCCCAGTGCTCGCCCCACGCCAGCTGGTCCTGCAGGAACAGGCCGCTGTCGACCGACCAGGGCGTACCACCCAACGGCTGGTTGTCCTGCGGCTGGATGACGGAGGCGACCGTCGGCAGCTCGCTGCCGGTGAACAGGTTGTACACGCCATGGTCGTAGGCATGGACATAGTCGTCGCTGTGGCCGACCCGCGAACGCGCATAGTCGGCGCCCAGCGTCATGGTGTGCTGCAGTGATCCCGTGTCGAAGCTGCGAATCAGGTCGTTCTGCAGCGAGTAGTAGGTATCGTCGTAGCGATAGGCTTCGGCCACCGCCGTCGTGTCGCCGCTGGGCATCGGGTTGTACAGCGTCCAGCTCTGCAGGTTGTTCCGCTGCCGCACGTACTGCCCGCGGCTGCGCCAGGTCCAGTCGCCGCCCAACTGCTGGTCGAGCAGGTAATAGAGCCGGTCGGTCTGGTAGTTGGCGAAATCGCGCGGGTTGCCCGGCAGGAGTCCGTCGGGCGAGGCCGTGGCAAGCGTGTCGCCCAGCAGCAGCACGTGATCGGGAATCGGCAGGCGGTTGAGGATGCGCTGCACGCCCACCACCAGGTCCGTGCTATCGCCGCGCCAGCCGAGCGCGGGTGCGATATAGGCGCTGCGGCGGTTGCGATAACCCTGCGGCGAGCGGTAACCGTAGTCACCCGAGACCACGAGGCGATAGGTGAGGCCGGGCGCATGGCCCAGCGGTCCGGCCAGGTCCACGCCGGCCTGTGCCTGCCCCTGTTCTCCGAGCATGTAGCTCAACTGACGTACCGGCTCGCCCTGCGGACGCTTGATGGTGACGTTGACCAGGCCGCCGAAGTTGCTGCCGGTGGTTTCGCCCAGGACCGACTGCGGCCCCTTCAGCACTTCCACGCGCTGCACGCCGATCAGCGGCGGGAAGTCACCGGAGCCCGCGATGCTGTTGGGCATGCCATCGGTGAGCCCGTTGCCGGTGTAGAAGCCGCGGATCTGGAACAGCGGCAGGCCGTCCGAACCCTCCACGTACTGCACGCCAGCGACGTTGCGCACGGCGTCGGCCACCGTGAGCAGCTGCTGCGAATCCATCAGGTCGCGCGTGACCACGCTGACCGACTGCGGCACGTCGATGAGATCGGCATCGTTGCGCGCGGCCATGCTGTTGGACGATCCCATGAAGCCCACGTCGCGACCCACCAGGGCGATCGCTTCCACCGGCATCAGGTCCTTGGCTTCGCGCGGTGCCCTGGACGCATCGGCAGCGGCCTGCGCGGCGGGTTTCTCGTGCGGCCTCACCACCACGGTACCGGTCTGGGTGAAGGCGTACTCGAGGTCGGTGCCTTGCAGCAGGCGTTCCAGCGCCTCGCCCGGAGTCAGCGTGCCGCTGGCCCCCGGCGAACGGAAGCGCACGATCGCACAACCGGAGGTCAGCACCTGCACGTTCGCCTGCTTGCCGAATGCGATCAGCGCCGTGGCCAGCGGCTGCGCCGGTATCGCGAAGCCGATGCGCATGCCTTCATCCCGCGCCTGTGCGGTGGCGAAGACGGCGCCCGGCACCGCCAGGTTCGCCCACATCACCAGGCTGCCTGACAGCAGCAGCTTTGCGCACGCCTTCATGGCATTCGCTTCCTGCGAGCGAAAACCACGAGTGTGACATGGCCTCAAGCGATTTTGTCGTCCAAACAGCGGGATAAACGCAATCTGACGCGGGCCTTGCCGTGGCGATGCCGCGCGTTCACGTCAGCTCGCGCCGGGCCTGCCCCGCGCATCCGACAGCACGGTCTGGCCACCCACTTCGCTGACCTTGAGTGGCAACACCTGCGGCAACGCCTGCAGCCAGTCGTCGATGGCATTGGTCTTGACCGTGCCGGTGAAGGTCATCGATTGCAGGCCGGCATCGGCGATGCGTACCGGGTGCGCGCGATAGCGGTTGATGTTCGCCACCACCACCGACAACGGCTCGTTGTCGAACTCCAGGCGGTCGTCGCGCCACGCCGCCGCCTGCGCGGGATCCGCGGCGGTGACGTTGAGCGCCGGACGCGACGGGTCGTAGGACACGGCCTGGCCCGCGACGGCCTCGAGCGAACGCGCCCTGCCGGAAGCGTCGTCCGAGATGCGCACGCGTCCTTCGGCCATGATGATGGTCACGTGGTCGCCGGTGCGGCGCACGTCGAAGGCGGTACCGATGTCCTCGATGCGCAGCCTGCCGGCATGCACCACGAAGGGTCGGCCCGCGTTGTGGACGACCTCGAAATAGGCCTCGCCTTCGGCAAGTTCCAGTTCGCGACGAGCGCGACTGTAGCGTGCGGTGAGCTGCGTGGCACCGCCCATCGCCACGCGCGAACCGTCCTCCAGGGTCACTTCGCGTTGCGCGGCGATCGCGCTGCTGTAGTGCTGCATGGCCGGAGACTCCTCGAGCATGGTCCAGCCGAGGTAGCCGCCCGCCAGCAGCAGCACCGCCGCCGCGGCCGCACCCAACGGCCACCAGCGCCGCGGCGCCAGCGCCGGTGCGAACTCGGCCACCAGTCTCGCCTGCGACACCTCCCCGAGCGCACCCAGGCGCGTCGCCAGTTCGGTGACGCGTTCGAACGCAGGCAGGTGCGCGTCGTCTTCGTCGATCCAGGCGAGCCACTGTTCCGTGGCGTGCTCGCTGCTGCCGGCGTCACGCAGTCGCACCCACCAGTCGGCGGCAATGCGCAACGCTTGTTCATTCGGTCGGTTGGCCATCATGGCATCTCCGGTTCGTCGACCCGCGCCCGGCAATGCGCCAGGGCGTTGGCCACGTGATAGCGCACCATGCGCTCGCTGATCTTCATCGCCCGCGCGATCGCACCGATCTCGCAGCCATCGATGACGTGCATCACGAACGCCCGGCCCGTCCTGGCCGGCAACTCGCGCAACGCGTTCTGCACGGCGTGCAACTGGCCGGTGGCGGCCGCATGCCGCTCGGGGATGGGTGCAAGATGCAGGTCCTCGTCCGGTGGCTCCACGGGATGCTCGTCGCGCACCCTGCGCATGCGCAGGCGGTCGACGGCCAGGTTGGAAGCCACGCGGTACAGGTAGGCGCGCAACGAACCGACCTGCTCGGGACGCTCCATCGCCACCAGGCGCATGTAGGCCTCCTGCGCGACTTCCTGGGCATCGGAAGGCGAATGGAGCCGGCATTGCAGATAGGCCACCAGTGCACGGTTATGCTCGCGGAACAAGGCCGCGACGCGCAGGGCATGGGCCGGATCCGGGCTGGCGCCGACGGGACCGGTGGGGGCGGCTGGCTGGTCCACTAGGCTTCCTCGGGTACGTCCGGAAGCGGAAACGGCGATTGTACCGCCGCCCCCACCAACGGCGCGCCGCGCCACCACGGCACGGGACGCAGCGCGCCGTTCAACAAACGCACCGCCTGCCAGCGCAACTCGGCGCGGCGCCGGAACGCGGCGCGATGCTTGCTCTCCACCTCCCCTTCGGCGCGGTGATGCAGGGTCTCCGGCAGCACGAACCAGCCGTCGCCGGTCGAACAGCCGCCCTGCTCGCGCCAGTACGCGTCGTAGTCGGCCATGAATCGCGAGCGCCCGTGCAGCGGGTGGGCGTCGTTGCTGATGCCCAGGATGTGGCGCACGCCGCACTGCCCGGCCAGCGCATAGGCCAGCACCAGCAGCAATTGCTTGGGGCGCATGCCGTGCATCTGCCGGGTCAGCACGCGCACCCGGTCGCGTGACTCCGCACCGTCCGGGCCCTGGAGGCAGCCGATGGCCATGGTGTGTTCGTCGAGCAGGGTGACGACCAGCCGGTAAAGGGTGCGGCCGTCCGCATCGCCGAGCTCGATCGCCAGTTCACCTTCGCAACCCATGAAGATCGGAGGGCGCAGGCACAATGAAAGCGTGCTCCCGTCCTTGAGCATCAGCTCGCCCAGCGTGGCCCGGCCCCGCGCGTAGACCGACTCGAACAAGGCCTCGGGCCAGCGCTGCAGCAACAGCCGGTAATGGTTCTGCACTCCGCGCAGGCGGGTCGCGCGATGCCAGCCCCGGTGGATGAACCGGTGCAGGTGACGCTCCTGCAGGCGCGGATCGCAGGCCACGCAGGCGCGCAGCAGCGGATGCGAATCCAGGAACGCGAGATAGCGCCGGTGCCGCAGCGGCAGGCTGGCGGCACGCACCAGGTATTTCGCGGCCATCACGGCGCGCTGGCCCGGGTGCCCGATCCAGTCGCTGCGGTCGCGCAGCGAACGCCACCAGAGGCCGTGGCGGGAGGTGCCATCCGTGGCGTCTCTCTCCCGTTGTCCAGCCGCCACCGGGTGCTCCGGCCTCGCCAGATGCAGTTCGCGTTCCAGGGTGCGTTGCGCCGCATAGGCGCATCCGCTTGCCGCGAACACCAGGTCGGCGTCCAGGGGTTCCTCCCCCGGTAGAAGATTCCGTTCGTTCAAGGCGCGCGTGACCCGCGTGGTGGCTGTGACCAGAGCCAAGACGTTTGGGAACGCGAAAACGGAAATGCCGGCAAGGAATTTTTCTTATCGCACCGGGTCCTGGGATTGCCACACCGGCCGGGGCTGGTTCTAATGCGCGCAGGCCGTCCCGTCGACGGTTCCCTGCTGTCCGTCTGCCATTCGAGGCGCAACGTCATGGTCGTGATGCCGCCCACCCCGTCCCTTCCTCCCAACTTCCTGGGCCGGCTTGCCGAGTCGGTGACCCAGGCGCGCACCCTGGAAGAGCTGGTGCGCCCTCTGCTGGAACTGCTGCAGGCGGTCACCGGACTGGAGTCCACCTACCTGACCACCATCGACCTGGAGGCGGGTGCCCAGTACATCCTGTACGCGCGCAACACCCATCGCCTGCAGATTCCCGAGGGGCTGTCGGTGCCGTGGGAGGGCACGCTGTGCAAGCGCGCCCTGGACGAAGGCCGCGCCTATACCGATGACGTCGCCAACTGTTGGGCGGACTCCGCGCCGGCGCGCGCGCTGGGCATCGCCACCTACGCCAGCACGCCGGTGCGCATGGACGACGGTTCGCTCTACGGCACCCTCTGTGCGGCCAGCGACGAGCGCAAGCCGCTGGCGGACGGCGCCGAGCAGGTGCTGCAGATGTTCGCGCGGCTGATCAGCCAGCAGATCGAGCGCGAACGGCTGGTGCATGCTCTTCGCCAGGCCAACGACACTCTGGCGGTCAGCGCCCTGATGGATGCGACTACCCACCTGCCCAACCGGCGCGCCCTGATGGCGGAACTCGCGCGCCGGCAGTCCCCCCTTGCCGGAGGTGATCGCGCGCTGGTGGTGGCGTTCATCGACCTTGACCGCTTCAAGGCCATCAACGACCAGTACGGCCACGAGGCGGGCGACCAGTTCCTGCGGGCGATCGGCGGCCGGCTGCAGGGCGCCATGCGCATCGACGATTTCGTGGCCCGCATCGGCGGCGACGAATTCGTGGCGCTGTCGAGCCCTCCGCGCGCCGAGGCGGAAGCCGTGGGCAAGGCCATCCACGACCGCCTGCAGGCAGCCACCACCGGCCGCTTCCATTTTGGCGGCACGGTGATCGAGTACGCGGGCCCCAGCATCGGGGTCACCGTGGCGCTCACCGACGCGCTCGATCCGGAGGCCTTGCTGGCCCAGGCCGATGCCGCGATGTACGCCACCAAGCGCGAACGACGCGGCGCCGACACACGCCATTGAGCGACAGGGGGCGGACGGAATCGCCCGTCCGTGGTCCCTGCATGGCCGTGCCAGCGCCGGCACGTACCGATCGTCGACCGAGGGATACGGACCGCATGATTCGCTACGCCTGGTTCTGCCTGCTTGCCATCGCCGCGTCGCCCACATGGGCGGTCGACGCGGTGCCCGCCGTCTTCGCCCCCGGCGTGATCTCGGGACCCCGGCACGACAGCGCGCCCGCCTTCGCACCCGACGGGCACACGGTGTACTTCTCGCGCAGCGAGGGCCCCCACTCGACCATCCTGGTCAGCCGCGAGATCGCCGGTCAGTGGTCCACGCCGGCCACGGCGCCGTTCTCCGGGCACTGGAGCGACATGGAGCCGAGCATGTCGCCGGACGGACGCTTCCTGGTCTTCATTTCCAACCGCCCCGGGACAACGGGCGGCAAACCCCTGGATGGCTATTTCATGGGCCGCCGCTTTCCCGAAGGCGGCGGCAATCTGTGGATGGCCACGCGCACGGCCGACGGCTGGAGTGCGCCCGTGCGGTTGCCCGACATCATCAACGCCAGCGACTCCACCTTCGCGCCCAGCGTCGCGGCCGACGGCACGCTGTACTTCATGCGCCCGGCCGATGACCCGAAGCATTTCCGGCTGTTCCGGGCCGCCTGCGTCGACGGCGTCTACCGTCAACCCGAGCCCCTGCCGTTCAGTGACGGCACGGTCACTGACGTGGATCCGGCGGTGGCTCCCGACCAGTCCTTCCTCGTGTTCGGCTCCAGCCGCGCGCCCGCGAGACAGATCGACCTTTTCATCGTGTTCCGTGACGGCAGCGGATGGGGCACGCCCATCCATCTTGGCGACCAGGTCAACAGCGCCGGCTCCGATGCCGAAGCACGCCTGAGTCCCGACCACCGCACGCTGTATTTCGCCAGCGACCGGCTCACCGACATTCCGCCAGGGATGGAACGGGCCGCCTGGGACAACGGCAAGTACAACATCTGGCAGGTATCACTCGCGCCCTGGCTGGACGCGCAGCAAGCCCGCTGAAGGCAGCGGGCACCCAAAACCGTAAGCGCCAGCGCTGGATATCGTAAGTGGCGATTGCCCGAAGATAGCGGGCGTCGCTATCACGGTGGAGAGTTCGTTGGCATGGTGAACCATTCGCGTCGCAACGCATTCAAATGGCTCGCGGCAGGTGCGGCTTCGGCACCGTTTGCGCTGGAGGCCGTGGCCGCGGCGAAGCCTGCGGCCTGTGATCGCCCGGTGCCCAGCTGGCCCCGCGGCGTCGAGGGGCAGCGCAAGGCCGACCTGGGCGATGGCACCTACCTCAATCCGATCGTGGCCGGAGACCACCCGGATCCCACCATCCTGAAGGATGGCGACGATTACTACATGACGTTCTCGTCGTTCTATTCGTTTCCCGGCGCGGTCATCTGGCATTCGACCGACCTGGTGAACTGGGCCCCGATGGGACCCGCGCTCAACCGTTCGCTGGGCACCATCTGGGCGATGGACCTGTGCAAGCACGGCGACCGGTATTTCATCTACATGCCTGCCAACCCCGACAACCGGGGCTGGTCGATCTTCGTGACCTGGGCCGAGCACATGGCCGGACCCTGGAGTGATCCGATCGACCTGAAGATCCACGGCTGCATCGACCCCGGCCACGTCGTGGGCGAGGATGGCAAGCGCTATCTGTTCGTCAACGGCATACGCAAGATCCGGCTTGCCGACGACGGCCTGGCCACCGATGGCTCGCTGGAGCCGGCCTACAGCCCCTGGCGCTATCCCGACGACTGGGTCGTGGAGAACTTCGCGCCGGAAGGACCGAAGCTGCTGCGCCACGGCGACTGGTTCTACCTGATCACCGCCATCGGCGGCACCGCGGGTCCGCCGACGGGCCACATGGTGATCGCGGCCCGCTCGAAGTCCGTCCACGGCCCCTGGGAAAACTGTCCCCACAACCCGCTGGTGCGCACGACCAGCGCCGACGAACCGTGGTGGTCGCGCGGGCACGCGTCGCTGGTGGAAGGCCCGGCCGGCGACTGGTGGATGGTCTACCACGGCTACGAGAACGGCTTCCGCACGCTGGGGCGGCAAACCCTGCTGCAGCCCATGGAATGGACCGAGGACGGCTGGTTCCGCGCCAAGGGCGGCGATCTCTCCACGCCGCTGCCCAAGCCCCGGGGCGGCAGGACCAGCCCGGCGGGCGCGGCCCTCTCGGACGACTTCGGCAAGCATCGGTTCGGCATGCCATGGAGCTTCCACGATCCTTCGCCGGATGAAATGCAGCGCGTCCGGTACGAGGGACAAGGCATGCGCCTGGCGGCCAAGGGACGCTCGCCGTCGGACAGCACGCCGCTGACCTGCACCCCTGGCGATCGCGCCTACGAAGTGGAGGTCACCATCGAGCTCGCGGGCAACGCCGAAGGCGGGCTGCTGCTGTTCTACAACCCGAAGGCCTTCGTCGGCATCGGCTTCACGCCCACCGAGATCAGGACGTTCGAGTACGCCGAGGAACTGGCGTGGATGCGCCAGGCCAGGCCCACCTCCAGCGTGCGCGTGAGGCTGACCAACGACCACCACGTGGTCACCCTCCGCTACTCCCACGACGGCGGCCGCACCTGGACCCTGCATGGGTTGCGCATGGAGGTCTCCGGCATCCACCACAACACGTTCGGCGGCTTCCTCAGCCTGAAAGTCGGCATCTACAGCGCGAACGAGGGCAGCGTCCTGCTCAGGGACTTCACCTATCGCGCCATCGCCGGCACCTGAAACCGCGAACGCGCGAAATCATTTGGCCGTCCAAAAGAAAACCCCGCGCAAGGCGGGGTTTTCTCGTATTGCGTGCCTGGAGGGCGTGGACTTAGAAGTCCATGCCACCCATGCCGCCCATGCCGCCCGGCGCACCGTGCGAATGGCCTTCTTCCTTCTTCGGCACTTCGGTCACGGCCGCTTCGGTCGTGATGATCGAGCCGGCCACCGAGGCGGCGAACTGCAGGGCCGAACGCGTCACCTTGGTCGGGTCCAGGATGCCGAAGGCAATCATGTCGCCGAACTCGCCGGTGGCGGCGTTGTAGCCGAAGTTGCCGTTGCCTTCCTTCACCTTGTTGAGGATCACGGACGGCTCGTCGCCGGCGTTGGCGACGATGGCGCGCAGCGGGGCTTCGAGGGCGCGACGGGTGATGGCGATGCCCAGGTCCTGGTCAGCGTTGGCACCCTTCAGGCCATCGATGGACTTCAGCGAACGGATCAGGGCGACGCCGCCGCCCGGGACCACGCCTTCTTCCACCGCAGCACGCGTGGCGTGCAGGGCGTCTTCGACGCGGGCCTTCTTTTCCTTCATCTCGACTTCGGTGGCAGCGCCGACCTTGATGACGGCCACGCCGCCGGCCAGCTTGGCCACGCGTTCCTGCAGCTTCTCGCGGTCGTAGTCCGAAGAGGTCTCTTCGATCTGCGCCTTGATCTGGCCGATGCGCGACTGGATGCGCTCGGCTTCGCCGGCGCCGTCGATGATGGTGGTGTTTTCCTTGGTGATCACGACGCGCTTGGCGCGGCCCAGATCGTTGATCGTGGCCTTCTCAAGCTGCAGGCCGACTTCCTCGGAGATGACCTGGCCATTGGTGAGGATGGCGATGTCTTCCAGGATGGCCTTGCGACGGTCGCCGAAGCCCGGCGCCTTCACGGCGGCGACCTTCACGATGCCGCGGATGGTGTTGACCACGAGGGTGGCGAGCGCTTCGCCTTCCACTTCCTCGGCGACGATCAGCAGCGGCTTGCCGGCCTTGGCGACGGCTTCGAGCACCGGCAGCAGTTCGCGGACGTTCGACACCTTCTTGTCGTGGATGAGGATGAACGGGTCGTCCAGTTCAACCTGCTGCGACTGCTGGTTGTTGATGAAGTACGGCGACAGGTAGCCGCGGTCGAACTGCATGCCTTCGACGACGTCCAGCTCGTTCTCGAGGCCCGAGCCTTCCTCGACGGTGATCACGCCTTCCTTGCCGACCTTCTTCATCGCGGTGGCGATGATTTCGCCGATGGCGGAGTCGGAGTTGGCCGAGATCGTGCCGACCTGGGCGATGGCCTTGTCGTCAGCGGTCGGGTTGGAGAGCTTCTTCAGCTCGGTGACCGCGGCGTTGACGGCCTGGTCGATACCGCGCTTGAGGTCCATCGGGTTCATGCCGGCGGCAACGGCCTTGAGGCCTTCCTGGATGAACGCCTGGGCCAGCACGGTGGCGGTGGTGGTGCCGTCGCCGGCGACGTCGGAGGTCTTGGAAGCGGCTTCCTTGACGATCTGCGCGCCGATGTTCTCGTACTTGTCGGCCAGTTCGATTTCCTTGGCCACGGACACGCCGTCCTTGGTGACGGTCGGGGCGCCGAAGCTCTTCTCGAGCACGACGTTGCGGCCCTTCGGACCCAGGGTGACCTTCACGGCATTGGCCAGGGTGTTGACACCCTTGAGCATGCGGGCGCGGACGTCTTCGCCGAAGCGGACTTCTTTAGCTGCCATTTCGTAATTCCTTCAAATGCGTTGAGTAGGTGGGAAGAGGTGCGGGAGAGGCGCTTAGCCTTCGATCACCGCAACGATGTCGTCTTCCTTCAGGAAGACCAGCTCTTCGCCGTCGATCTTGATTTCCTGGCCGGCGTACTTGCCGAACAGCACGGTGTCGCCTTC
>JACXTT010002151.1_pt1 | contig 31591 bp, 23 predicted proteins | sample 9270951 | NCBI WGS metagenome assembly JACXTT01 (sample SAMN15532306, study PRJNA645909) | rock metagenome | isolation source: weathered quartz diorite | place: Puerto Rico | collected 2017-06-21
CGGCGCCTGGCGTCATTGCGCGGCCCACTGTCTCGCTCGCCAGGATCAGCGGTGTCAGGTCCGGGCGCTTGGCCTTGTCCACCGGCGTGGGTACGGTAATGATAAAGACCTGGCAGTCCTTTAGGTCCACGGGGTCGCTGCTGTAACGCAGGTGGCGTGCGCTGCGCAGGTCATCCGAGCTGGCCTCTAGTGTGGCATCCCGTCCGCCGCGCAGCTCGTCGATGCGCACGGCATTGATATCGAAGCCGACGACGGGCCGATGCTTGCCAAACTCCACCGCAAGAGGCAGGCCGACGTAACCCAGGCCGATGATGGCGACTTGTGCATGACTAAGGTCCATGGCCATGATCTCCTGGTTGCGTGCGCCTGAAGGCGGCGGCATGGGATAGTGGACTTATTTGAAGAATTATTGGGGGCAGGCGGCGCGCTGTGCGCGAGGCTTCGTGGCTTGGCGTACGAAAGACCGAATGTGCGTAGCGGACGCGCTGCGCTTCATGCCATAAAGAAGTGCTGGCAGGAAGTACTTCAATAGGTCAGCGCCCCAGCAGGCCATTCGATTAGCAGCCACTGCTCGGGGCGCAGACGCGCCTGCCGCTATTACCACCCGCGTGGCCCGCGCGTACGGCGCTCTTAACGGAAGCAGCTCAGGGTGGTGGTCTATTGACCGATCTCAATATGATCAGAAATTTTGTTGTCCGCGCGACGGGCTCCCGGGCCCACGCCAATGAAGTAGTTTCCGTCGGTGCGGTTGGTGGTGAACGTATTGTTCCTGAAATCCGGAACCCGGATCAGGGAGATCACGAATCTCTTGCCGAAATTCGTGGTGTTGAAGTTGATCTTGTTGCCAGCAAAGCGCACGACCCCTCGCGTGATATGAGGGAAGTAGTTATTGAAACCAGGATCGTGATTGCTGACAAAGGTGTTGTTTTCCACCACCACTTTCGCATCCATATCCGCGGCGATAAGGCCAACACCGGAACTGGCGATAGTGTTTCCCCGAACGATGGTGTTCACCCTTTGGATAGATCCGACCTCGTCTTCAAAGAACGGGTAAATCCCTCCGGTGGCCGTATCAATATGGTTGTTTTCAATGACTCCACCGGGAACGGACATGATCACCACGTACGGGAATCCACCGACCCGCCCAATGATCTCGGAGTTGCTGATGCGAACATTTTCGACGGTCTGGCCGTTGCCCCCGGTCACGAACTGAGAACCGCGGTTGTTCTTAAAGCGGCAGTTCTCAAAATCGATGTTCCCGGTCTTTGCCGAAGCACCGGTGGCCGGAGTCCAGTTGGGCTCGATATCCACTCCCGCTGACGGGGCGTGATTGGGATATGCACCATCGGTAAAGCCGGTGTCCCGGAAGGTGGAGTTGGTGAACTTCAAATTGACAGCCTGGATGACACTCACGCCCTGACGCGCATTGTTGTACACCTCGATGTCATCGTAGACACCGCCATCATCGGCAGTGCGACTCGCCCCCACCAGGATCCCGTCGGAGGCGAAGTGATGGATCTTCATATGGCTGACCTCGTAGTGCCTGGCTGCGGAAGTCAGCATCCCATAGGAATCGGATTCTGCAAGGCCCTTGCCGTCCGCAGGAGCCTGGCGCGTCATCTTGTCGACATTGCCGTTTATCTCGAATCCGGAGACCCTGAAATTTTCGGACCTCTCCATGACGAATGGATTCAACTGCTGAGTGTGGCTATACCACGCTGGGTTCCCCAAAGTGGTGTCATTCGTCATACGGAAATCGCCTTTCACAGAAATAGTTGCCCCTGTACAGCCAATCAGGCTGAAGTTGCTGGCATTGGCATACTTGACGTGTTTATTTTTATTCGCGCCCTCGCCAGTTTCCCTGACGAAACGGTTGATAGAATAGGTTCCGGCAGGAAAATAAACGATCATGCGCTGAGCGAATTTTTTATTCGAGATATCAGCCGCTATTTTCTGCAAGGCATTGTATTCGTCCGTCGCACCGTCGCCTTTAAGACCGTATGCAAGAGCGGATTTGACCGTGGCCTTGGGATATCTTTGCTGCTCGAGTACCAGCAGTGGGCAATCGCCGCCTGCTAAGGGCGCAACGGCCGCAGCGGGTGAATCTGATGCCCACGCTGTCACGGGCACGGCGGCCATAGAGGCCGCCACCAGCAGCGCCGCTGCAGCGCTCACCCCGGGTCGTTGGATAGCCCTCATCTCCCCTCCCCCCGTGACTGAAATGCCTGATCAGGGAAGTCTCATTCCTCCCACCAGTTCCATCTGTACGCCAAGCCACATAGTGAGATCAGAACGGAACTGGAGCGCCCCCCGTGAATAACGGAACTGGAGCGCCCGTGAATCTCAGGCCGAGCGGAACAACGCGGGGAACCGTTGTAACAATGACTAGCTTTGTCACGTGCCCCCACCAGGATGCAAACAGCGGAACGATCAGGGCTTATTGCCTGCTGCGCGCCTTGCCGACATAGCAGATCAAGATACAGAGGAGCATCGGCAGGAACATCCACTTCTGACGCACCGAGATACCCAGATTTGCCGTCACCATTGCCAGCAGCAACCATGCGCTGCAGCAATAAATCCACAAGAATGGCTGGTTCGGCAAAGCATGGCCACTGCGCCTTCTCAGCTTGCCCCATATCCCGGCGACAAAGAGAGCGAGCAAGATCACATTCTCGATTGCGGCAGCCAGCCCGAAGCCGCTGTTCGCCTCAAATGGCAAGGGACGAAACATATAGGAAAACAACTGCATGGGCAATGACATCTGCGCAATGTTAATGCCCCCACCCCCATCCTGATTGTAGCCCTGCTGAATCTCGATATATTCGCCAACATCTGATGTCACGCCCGTTTCACCCAGACCGGCATATTGCATTGCGAAAGGCACCACCGCAGCCGCGGTCGACAGGGCAATGGCTACCAGGAACATTCGCCACGTCACAGAAGAGCGGGACGAGACAACCTGTGACATAGCTATTGCAATAATCAGCAGCGCGGAGATATGCGGCCTCACAATGAACATTGACAGAACCGCAAAAATCATCACTCCAAATCGGCGTGGCGGAGATAAGCTGGCCCATAAAGCCAGACTGGCCGCCATAAAGGCAATAGCATCCTTGCCGATTGCTGAAGTCCAATAGCTCAAGGAAGGCAACAGGACGATCACGGTAGTCAGCCGCTGGACCCACACCCCCTTCCCGGCGGCCGCAGAACGAAGCGCAGCGTCAAAGACCAGCAACCCTACCGCGCCAAATATATTGAATACCAAAAACACCCCAAAAAATGAAAATCCAAATAAATATGAAAAGATATGAGTTACATAGTTCACGCTGTCGGTACCAACCGAAAACTCCAGATTCGCATTAAGCGATGCAAGGTAGTAATCGATCGCATCCCCCCCGCTATCCAGGACAATATTCGCATACAGCACACAAAACAGGGTATGCCAGAGATACAAGAACAGAATTCGTCCTCGTGTCGTCCCGACCTTCCGTCCCACTATCAAAGCGATGACCATGCCCACAAGAAGGACAATGGACGCACTTATCACATGCCATGCCGAATCTGCGAAAACCATGATCGAAATATTTCCCGAAACCCAACAGGTCAGTTCACGATCCCGAGTGCCGGCGCGCGGTCCGAATAAACACCAAGCAGCAAGCGCTCCCAGAGTTCGAAGATCGTATGTCCCGCGTAGCCGCGTGCGGTGACCACCCCGCCCTGGGCGAGGCGCTCCTGCATACTCTCATCCGAGATCAAGCGCAGCATCCGGTCCGCCAACGCGCCGCTATCGCCTACCGGTGCCAGCAGCGCATTGATGCCATCGCGCAAGATCTCGCGGGGCCCCGTTTCACAGTCGGTCGACACAACCGGCAAGCCAAAGGCCATGGCCTCGATCAGCACCATGCCGAAGCCCTCATAGAGCGAACTCAGGCAGAAGATTCCCGCGTCGCGGTAGTGCGCGGCAATCTGGCTGGTTGCCCCGGGCAGGCTGACCGAATCTTGCAGACCGAGTCGCGCGCCAAGCTGTTCCAGTTCAGCACGGCATTCGCCTTCGCCCACGATCCGCAGCTTCCAACCGGGCGCCGCGGCTACCACTTGCTTCCAGGCGCGAAGCAGGATGTCGAAGCCTTTTGCCTCGGTCAGGCGTCCAACCGCAAGGACGGTTTTCGGGCGGGGCTGGCAGTCGGGCTCAGACAGCTCAAAGGGCAAAGGATTCGCAATGACTTCGACCGGCTGTGCGGGCTTGGTGCGGACATGCCAGCGGACCCGGTCGCGCTCGGTCAGTACCACCACCCGCTCGAAGTATCGCGCCGCCAGCTCCCGCGCAAGCCGCCGGCTGCGGCGACCCAGATCCTGGTCGAAATGGCAGTGCTCCCATGCGATCTGCCGTACCGGCAAGCCGAAGCAGGCAGGCAGCGAGAACAATGCCAGCATGGTGTCCACGCTGATCAGGACGTCTATACCGTGGTCAGTCACGTAGCGTCTGATTGCCAGTACCGTTGCGGGGTACTTTGACTTGAACGACGGCCGCCTGGTGTAGAGCGCATCGAGCTGGATGGCCTGGTCGAGGGCGAACTGGCTGACCTGACTGCAAAGGCTGAGGATCCGTACTTGCCAGCCTCGCCGTGCCAGCCCGTTGGCTACGACCGCGGTGACTCGCTCTGCGCCCGCGAGCAGGTCCAGTGTGCCGACCAGAAAGCAAACGGTTGGGCGTGAAGTCATGCTGTCTGCTCCATTGCCGAAGGCTCGCGGGTTCGCAGGAGAAAGCCGATACCCGCGACCACTGCCAATGCATTTCCCGCGATATAGCCGAACACGGCTCCTTGCGCACCAAATCGGGGGATCGCGACAATGTCCACGGCAGCCATGGTGATGAGTACAAGCAGCCATTTTTCTGCCAGCCAGATTGGCTTGCGCAGATGGATGACAAGAAGCGACAGGCCGGCATCCGCAAACACAAGGCCGGAGGCCATTGCCGAGAGCCGCAACAGGTCAACCGCGGCCTCGTAGTGATTGCCGTAGATCAATCCGATGATCCAGGGTGCGCAGAATGCGATTATCGCGCCTCCGGCCATGCCCACGGCGACCATGCCGGCGACGACCCGCATGACATTGCGGCGTACCAGCGCCAGGGTCGGCTGCGCGTAGACCGTCAGCGGTGCCACGGAGCTGGCTATGATCGCGCCCAGCAGCATGAAGTTGTCCAGGATCTGCATGCATGCGGAATAGGCGCCGAGCTCATACAGCGATATATGTGGCTTGAGCAATAGCTGGTCGATGCGCTTTGCGCTGAGCATGAGAATCATGCTCACCCAGAAGACCGTGCCGTTGCGCAGCAGCGTCTTGGCCAACGGCCAGTCGAAATGCACCTCGGCACGAGGTCCGCACCGCCGGTAGTAACGGACCAGCAGCGCGGCACATAGCATGGACTCCACGGCGAATGCCCAGGCGTACGCCGGCGCCGCGTTCGTGCCGGCAAGGTAGAGCGCCAGGACGGCGGCCACCCGGAAACCTAGCCCGATCATGCCGTTAACCACCCCCGGGCCGCTGTCGGTACGCGACTGCATCCACGTCCTTACCGCGCCAAACGGTTCGCGCAACATCATCGGAATGCCGACGATGATGACGATCAGAACGATGTCCCGATCCTCCTCGGTCAGGGCCACGACCGCCACGAGCAGCACATAACCCACCACGGCGGCGATTTCACGCAGGCCGTACACGTGGGCCAGCAGCCTGTGCTGCGCGGCCGGCGTCTGGTCGGCCACGAGACGCGGCACGACCACCTCATTGCCGCAGATCAGTGCGAACGACGATGCGATCAGGACCAGTGACTGCGCGTACTGGAATTCCGCAAAGCCCTCGGGACCGACGCTGCGTGCGATCATCGCCACGCTCAGGACGCCAAACACCACCTGCAGGCCGCGCTCGGCAACCAGCCAGAACACATTGCGGACGATCTGCTTGCGCATGTCTGCCCCCCCCCCAGAAAACCGGCAAAGCGGCAACCGCCATGACCACCGGACGGGCGCGCCGACCGGCCCTGTCAGCGATTGCGCTGAAGTCCCCGTACTGTCGGCCGCGCCTTGTCGGCGCCCGGCCCGCACAGCGCCAGTACCGGTTCCAAGCATTCTGGCATGCCCCGCGCGCGCTCACTGTTGGCCCCCGCACACTTGCGGGCGCCTCGGGCATCGCCCCTTCCCGGCAGCGCACTATCCTCAATTGCCCGGCCCGACACGCGCCGCGTTCGCCAGCATGATCCTGTGGGAATGACGGGACGGCGGCATTGTCCGGATGACGGATTCCACCTATGGAGGACGATCAGTCGAACTGGAGCATAGCTTCCGCACCCGCAATGGTCGCCGCCCTGTCTGCAGCCAATGTGTGACAACGCACCGAGGCTTCCAGCCGGAGTTCGTACGATCACATCATCCGTGGGCTTGGCGCCCGCACCGGCGCCTGCCCGTTCACGAGGAGATTGCCGTGAGACCACTCCACGACTGTGCCGGCCGGCAGCAACACGACCGTGCGGATCGCCACAGCGCCACGATGTCCCTGCTGGCCCTGCTGCTGGCTACTGCGCTGCTGGCGGGCTGCGCCGCCTCTCCGGGCATGGTCTTTGACCCCAAGGCACCAGTCAAGGCAGTCGGGCCCGACGCGACGCCAAATGTGACGCCGATCACGCTCGATCTCGTGCGCGAACTGCGCAGCAAGACCAAGCCCGCGAACCTGCACATCGAAGAGCTGTTCGCCACGCCGCAGCCTTACCGGATCGGCCCGGGCGACATCGTCTCGGTGGTGGTCTGGGACCACCCGGAACTGGTCTTCCCGACACAGACCTACAGTCCCGCCGCGAGCTTCGAGATTCCGCAATCGAGTGGCGGCGCCAACCTGCCCGGCTATGTGGTAAGCGCGCAGGGAGACATCCAGTTTCCCTATGCCGGCGTGCTCAAGGTAGCCGGCAAGACCGCCAACCAGGTGCGCGACGAAATGGCCAGCATCCTCTCCCGAGTGGTGCGCAATCCGCAGATGACCGTACGCGTGCTGGGCTTCCGCAGCCAGCGCGTCTACGTCGACGGCGAAGTCCGCACACCCGGCATGCTCGCCATCGACGATGCGCCGATGACGCTCGTCGAGGCGCTCAACCGCGCTGGCGGCGTGCTGAACCTGACCGGCGACAACAGCCGCGTGCGGGTAACGCGCGGCGAGCGCAGCTGGTACGTCAATATCCCGGATCTGCTGGCCAGGGGCATCGATCCGGCCCGCATCATGCTGCGCTCCGGCGACATCGTGCGCGTGGAACAGCGCGAGGACAACAAGATATTCGTGACCGGCGAAGTGGCAAGGCCGACGTCGCTGCTGATGCGCAATGGCCGCATGACGTTGAACGAGGCGCTAGGCGACGCGGGCGGCGTCAACCCGGGTACGGCCAATGCGGAACAGATCTTCGTCGTTCGCAAGACACAGGAAGGCGAACCCAAGGTGTTCCACCTGGACGCCACCTCGCCGGCGGCGCTGGCCATTGCCGAAGGCTTCGAGCTGGAACCGAAAGACGTGGTCTACGTCGACGCCCGCGACCTGGTCCGCTGGAGCCGCGTGATGAACCTGCTGCTGCCGTCCACTTCGCTGATCGGCACTGCGGCTACGATCAAGTGAGTGAAGCGAGCATGCCCAGATCCATCCTTGTCATCTGCCTCGGCAATATCTGCCGCAGCCCGATGGCGGCCGTCCTGCTTCACCGCGCCCTGCCCGGCTACGAAGTGACATCGGCCGGACTCGCGCCCCCCATCGGCGCCGCGGCCGATCCGCGCGCCGTGCGACTGCTGGCCCAGGAGGGCTGCGACCTCGCCGGCCACCGCGCGCGCGCCGTCGAAGGCGCCCTGGTGGACTCGGCCGACCTGGTGCTGGTCATGGATAACCTCCAACGGGAGGCGCTCGAGCAGCGCTTTCCACAGTCGCGCGGCAAGACGTTCAGGCTTTGCGAAGGCATGGATCTCGACGTGCCCGATCCTTATGGATGCTCGCAGCAGATGTTCAGCATCGTCCTGGAGATGATCAAGCAGGGAATCTCATCCTGGTCGTCGCAACTGGAACCGGAAGACGGCGTTGCGTCGACTGACAGCCACTGGGAGGCGACATGAGAACGACAACCAAGCGAGATGACGCTATCGGAGACCCGGCCGAGCACGAAGAGCCGGTCGACCTGACCGCCTACCTCGATATTCTTGTCCACTACCGCTGGACGTTCCTCGGCACCGCTGCCATCGTCGTCGTGCTGGGCCTGCTCTATGCTGTGATCGCGCCGCCGGTCTATCGCGCCGACATCGTGGTCCAGGTGGAGGAGAGCAGCGCTCCGCCTGGTGGCGGCGCCAGCAAGCTGGCAACGGCAACATCGCCCGTGCTCGACGTCAAGCCGGCGGTCCCGGCTGAATTGGAGTTGCTGCGTTCGCGGATGGTGGTCGGCAAGGCCGTGGAAGCCATGCAACTCGAGGTCGAGGCGGCGCCGCGCTACTTCCCGGCGATCGGGCAAGCCATCGCGCACTTCAACCCCGCACTCTCCACGCCGGGCCTGTTCGGCTGGGGCGGCTTTGTCTGGGGCAGCGAATCGATTACCGTGAAGACTCTGGACGTACCGACATCGATGGAAGACCGCAAGATCGAGCTGACAGCGACCGGCGACGGGGGCTATTCGGTGTCGTTCAATGGCGGCGAGATCACGGGCAGGGGCAAGGTCGGCGAGCACCTGTCGATCGCGGCACAGGCCGGCACCGTCCACCTGCTGGTCAGCGAACTCGACGCCCGTCGCGGCGCCAGGTTCGAGCTGCGCCGGCTGCCGCGCAGCATCGCGATCGCGCGTCTGCAGGGAAGGCTCGTGATCAGCGAGCGCGGCAGGCAAAGCGGGGTGATCGGCATCGCGCTGGAAGGCAGAGACCCGGCAATGGTGGCTGCCACGCTCAACCAGATCGGCAATGCCTATGTCGAGCAGAACCTGCTGCGCAAGGCCGCCGAGGCAGAGAAGTCGCTGGCCTTCCTGGAGCAGCAGCTGCCCCAGGTCAAGCAGCAGGTGGAGACGGCCGAGACCCGTTACAACGGCATGCGCAACCAGCGCGGCACCGTCGACCTGAGCGAAGAATCCAGGCTGATGCTGAACCAGTCGGTGCAACTCCAGGCCAAGCTGAACGAGCTTCGGCAGAAGCGGCAGGAGCTGGATGCGCGTTTCATGCCCAACCATCCGGCCATCACCCTGATCGACAGCCAGATCGCCAGCGTCAATGCCTTGCTCAGCGGTCTCTCGGGCCGCATCCAGAAGTTGCCGGACGTCGAGCAGAACGTGCTGCGGCTTATGCGCGACGTGAAGGTCAGCACCGAAATGCTGCAGTCGCTGCTGAACGACATCCAGCAGCTCAAGCTGATGAAGGCTAGCAAGGTGGGCACCTCGCGCCTGGTCGATGCGGCGGAAGTGCCGGTCAGGCCGGTCCGACCGAACCGCGAGGTGATTGCCTCGCTGGCGGCCGTGGTCGGGCTCTTGGTCGGCCTGGTGGCGATCATCGTGCGCCATGCCTTCAACGGCGGCGTGGCGGATGCCGATGAGATCGAGCGGACGACGGGCATGGTCGTCTACGGTACGGTACCCTTCAGCCCGGAGGAGGCGAAGGCGCAAAAGGCAGCGAACGGCGGCAGCGGCGGGCTGCTGGTGCGCATGCAGCCGGACGATCCCGCAGTGGAGACGCTGCGCAGTTTCCGTACCGCACTGCAGTTTGCGCTGGCCGGCAACAACAACCGGACGGTGGTAATCACAGGGCCCGCACCCGGCGTCGGCAAGTCGTTTATCTGCGCGAACTTCGCGGCGGTCGCCGCCGCCGGCCGGCGCGTGATACTGATCGACGCCGACCTGCGGCGCGGATCCCTGCATCGCCGCTTCGAAGCCCGGCGCACTCCGGGGCTCACCGAACTCCTGTTAGGCGCGCCGATCGAACAGGTCGTGCAACGGGAGGTCGCGCCCGGCCTGGACTTCATTCCGACAGGGGGCGAGCCCCCGCATGCCGCGGACGTCCTGCTCAGCCCGGCGATGGAAACCGTGCTCAACACACTCAGGACGCGCTACGACCTGGTCCTGATCGACACACCGCCCATCCTGGCCGCCACCGACGCCGGCATCCTCGCCGGCAAGGCGGCCGCCGTCTTCCTTGTGGCGCTCGCGGAGAAGACCACCGTGAGCGAGTTGCAGGCGTCCCAGCGGGCGCTCCGGCAGAGCGGGGCCGAAGTCAAGGGCATACTGCTCAACGGTCTCCACATCGAAGGCCGCTGGTACCGCGCGCATTACTACTTCGGCAAATACCGGTACCTCGGCGAATACAGTTCGGAGCCGGCAAAGCGGGCCTGAAGACCATCGGGCGACCTTGCTTGGCCGGGCCCGGGAATATCGCAGGTCCGCCAGCCCACTGTTGCGGGCCTGCCCCCCAGTCCAGTGTCGGACCAGCGGCCGGGCATATTGCCGTCGCCACGACAATGTGCGTACGCCTTATATGTGAACAGGACCTGAGGCGCTTCCGGAGCTTCGGATCCGTGCCCGCTCCTGACCGCTGAGAAGAACGCCTATCCTGGCGCCGAAGTGAGGGCCATCAGCGCCTACGGGGCCCGGGGAGATGGCAACATCTGATGATTATTTTGCCTTCCAACGGATGGCGTCAGAGATTTCCAATCACAGCTTCTTCAGGCGACAGATCATCTATTTCCCCAAAGGCACTGACTACATCAATCGCTACGCCATCACAGGCGGCCCTGGGACGAACAACATTAAGAACCCATTTCAAAATGAGGAAGGCGCACGAAGGCTGATGCCGGGCCGCAGGGCTAGCCCAACCCTAGGCCGAAAGCTGCTGCCCGATTGGCAGATTCCGGATTCGTCGTCCAGTTGCAGCAAAAATTGCGTTGCATAGCGCAGGTGCGATGGGAGGAAGGCCCGGCTCCCCGACCCCACCCGGCGCCACCGACATATCCGGCGGCACAAGGTGAACGCGCAGCGACCGCGGGGTTTCATGGTGCCGCAAGACCTGGTAGTCGTGAAAATTGGACTGCACTGCCCGCCCGTGCTTGAAGGCGATTTCACCGTATAAAGCCAGGCTCAATCCCATGATGCAGGCGCCTTCCAGTTGCGAACGGATGCGGTCCGGGTTCACCTGGGGGCCGCAATCGATCGCCATGTCGACGCTCTCGATGCGCAGCGCGCCCCTGTCATCCACGCTGACTTCGATTGCTGCAGCGGTATAGCTCATGAACGAATAGGACGCTGCAATGCCGATGCCCCTTCCCCCTGGCATCGCGCGGCCCCAACGTGCGGCTTTCGCCGCCACCTCGATCACACCACGCAGGCGCCCCGTGTCGAAGGGATAGCGCTCGGGGTCCTCGTCGTAGTTGAAATCGTCGGAAAGCTCGCGTGGTGAAATCCGCCTTGCCGGACCAATCAAGTCCAGCAAGTAGTCCTTATGATCCCGTCCGGCGGCAGCGGCAAGTTCCGCAACGAAGGATTGCACCCCGAAGGCGTGGGGAATGTTGGACACGGATCGAAACCAGCCGATACGCGTATGCGCATCCACCTCCGTGGTTTCGATGCGAATATTCGGAATCCGGAAGGGAATGTTGATTGCGCTCTGCCCCATCTCTCCTGGGCTCAGCCCCTTCTGTCCGGCCGTGAACGTTGACCCTATCGTTGGAGCCGACGAGCGGTGCAGCCAGGCTACCGGCTTGCCGTCTTCGCCCAGTGCGGCTTCGAACCGCTCGACAGCCACGGCATGGAAATAGTCATGGTGAATATCGTCCTCGCGGGTCCATTGCAGCTTGACTGGCTTACCGCCCATGGCTTGCGACAACACAGCGGCTTCGACAGCAAAATCTGGCTGGGATTTGCGACCGAAGCCTCCACCGAGCAGCGTCACATGCACGGCGACCTGATTCTGCTTCATTGCCAGCCGCGCAGCGACGGCGTAGCGAGCCGATTGTGGTGCCTGTACAGGAGCCCACACCTCGCATTTACCATCCAGAATCCGGGCCGTCGCAACCGGAGGCTCCATGCAGGCATGTGCCAGATGAGGCAGATAGTACTCGGCCTCCACGCGCCGGCTCGCCTGCGCCTGCGCCAACGCCTGCATGGTGTCGCCGTCATTGCGCATGACCTTCGCGGGAGCACGAGCGGCCTTCTCGAGCGTACCCCTGTAGACCTCGGAGTCATAGGAGGCGTTGCGGCCGTCATCCCATTCCACCACGAGCGCTTCCCGACCTTTCATGGCGGCCCAGGTATTGCGGGCGATGACTGCGATTCCACCAAGAGGGTTGAAACCTGCCGGTGGCGGACTTGGCTTGATCTCTATCACGCGCAGGACGCCTGCCACCTGCAGCGCTCTGGTGGCATCGTAGCGCTTCACCCTTCCACCCAACACCGGAGGCCGGGCCACCACGGCGTAGACCATTCCCTCAAGGCGAGTGTCGATGCCATAGGCCGCGCGCCCGCGTACCATATCGGAGCCGTCGATCAGCCAGGTATTCTCTTTGCCGATATAGCGGAACTGGGCATCCGGCTTGAGTCTGAGTTCGCTGGCCGCCGGAACCGGCTGTCGCATGGCCTGGGCAGCGACATCACCAAAACCCAGCGTCCGGCCAGTCGGCACGTGCACGAGCGTGTGATTGCGCGCGCGCACCTCGGCAATCGGCACATTCCAGCGCGCTGCCGCAGCAACTTCCAACATTGTCCTTGCCGCTGCCCCAACGCGACGCCCAGGCATCAGCCAATGCCGGATGCTTCGCGAGCCGTCGGTATTCTGGTTGCCATAGCGCTGCTCGTCGCCATCCGCCTGTACGACCCGGACACGGGTCAAATCGGCCTCAAGCTCCTCGGCTACGATGAGAGGAATGCTGGAGCGCACCCCCTGCCCCATCTCCGACCTATGGCAGACCACGGACACTACGCCGTCCGGGGTGATCGAAACAAAGATGAGGGGGTTATCCACCTGACCGCCTGCCATGCCATTGCCACCGAACCTGCCTGGCCTGAATCGTCGGGCTATCACTACACCTTCCAGCGACACCGCAATTGCCAGACCAGATGCCAAAGCCATCTTCAACCATCGCCGACGCGAAATCGATGCAGCGCTGCTGGCATAGTTGACAGATTCCTCCCGTGTCGCGCTCACGCCTTTCCTCCCAGCGCTGCAGCAGCCTTTTTGATCGCGGCGTGGATACGGCTATAGGTGCCACACCGGCAAAGGTTTCCACTCATCGCCTGGTCGATCTGCTCATCACTGGGACGTGGATGCTCGGCAAGCAGCGCCGCAGCCGACATCAGTTGCCCACACTGGCAGTAGCCACACTGGGGGACACCCAGCGCAATCCAGGCTGCCTGCAGTGCGGGGCCAATCTTGACCTGCCCGAGGCCCTCGATCGTCAGTACCTTCTTTCCCTCGACTGCCGCGATGGGCGTGATGCAGGAACGCACGGGCGTACCATCCAGATGCACTGTACAGGCGCCACAAAGCCCTGCACCGCAACCGAACTTGGTTCCCGACATTCCCAGCTCATCCCGAAGTGTCCACAGTAGCGGGGTTTCGCCTGGCAAGTCGACCACGTGCGACTGGCCGTTGACCTCTAGCTTCAGCATGCGCTGCGACTCCTATCTGATGATGAGGAACTCTGCGATGCAGCGCCGCAACTGACACAGCCCATTTCCACGATCGGGATGCGAACGGAGGGCACGCAGACAGGGACGCTCCGCGTGCTGCCGTTCAGGATTTCCCGGGCGCATTCACCTGCACCAGCGCCGGATGCTTCGGCTCGGCCGGTGGCAACGGCATCCCCAGATACGGATTGATGCTGTTGAAATCCGCGCGGTTGCTGCGCCGCTGCACCACGCCATTGAGAATGCCGCCAGCCAGGCGTGCATCCGCGCGGGCCAGGCGCTTGAGGGTTTCATTCACCTGCTCCGCCGGCGTGACGTCGGCGCGAATGACCAGCAGCGTCGAACCCGCCAGGCTGGCGACCAGCGTCGCGTCCGCGACCGCCATCACCGGCGGCGTGTCTACGAAGACCAGGTCGAAGCGGCTGGCGCAGCGGCGCAGGTTGTCCGCCAGCGTTGGCAGCATCAGCAGCTCGGACGGATTGGGCGGGGTCTTGCCGTGGGTAAGGATGAACAGGCCGCTGACCACGGTCGGCCGGACCGCTTCGGCAAGCTGCACTCGGCCAGCCAGCACTTCGGCAAGCCCGCCTTCAGCCGGCTGGTCGAACCAGTCGGCGATTTTTCCACGGCGCAGGTCTGCATCGACGAGCAGCACGCGCTGGCCAGCTTCGGCGAACAGCACGGCGAGATTGACCGCGGAGAACGTCTTGCCGGCGCCCACGGCGGGGCTGGTGACGGCCACTACGCCATCGGGCGCCGAGCGCAGCGAGAAATGCAGCGCCGCGCGCAAGGTGCGCAGCCCCTCTACGGCGAGCGAGTGCGGCGCCCGCCGGGCCAGCAGGAACTGGTCATGCAACCCCTGCCTGAGGAGCCGTTCGCTTTCCGCGTATTCACTGTCGGCGTCGTCGACCACCGCTCCATCGACCAGCGCGGTTCCTGGGCGCGGCGCTTCGAGGCAGGCTTTCGCCTGCATGGCAAAGCCCGCGGCAATGCCCAGGCGCCGCTTGGCGTCGATCTCGCGCTCGAGTTCCGCCTGTTCGTCGCTGAAGGCGACATCGCCCAGCATGGCAATGCCAAGCCGCTGCTCGGCATCGTTGGCCGTGGCCACCGATGGCTTCAGGCGCTGGCGCACGCCGACGCCCGCCACGCCAAGGCACAGCCCCAGCAGCATGCCGCCGGACACGAATGGCCACGCACCGGGGCCGACCGAGCGCGCCGGGGCAATGGCCTGGTCGATCATGCGCATATGGCTGGAGTTGTCGGCGCGCAGCAGCGACAACTGCTCGGCCTTCGTGCGCAGCGTCATGTACATGTCTTCGGCAACCTTGACGTCGCGCGCCAGCGCCACCGACTCGCGTTCCGAGGCCGACAGGCTCTGCATGCGGGCATCGATCTCGGCGCGATCGCGGGTCATTTGCTGGATCTGGCTGTCGACGGTCTTGACCTCGTTCGCATCGGTGGTGAAGCGCTGCAACAGCTTGGTGCGCTCCATCCTGAGCGCGGTGATCTGGCGCTGATACTCCATGCTGTTGTTCAGGAACGATTGCGCGTCACGACTGGGTTGCATGGAGCCGGTGCGGGCGCGATAGCGGCTCTGCGCCTCCTCGGCACGCGCCAGCTCCGCCTGCACGCGCGGCAGTTCGCGGGTCAGGAAGGCCAGCGAGTCGGCCGCGTCGCCACGGCGCTGGGCGGTCTGCCCGCTGATGTAGGCGCGCGTCACGCCGTTGACGAGCGCAGCGGCAAGTTCCGGGTCCGGGTACTGCCAGGCGACGCGAACCGTGCTGCCACCGGCGTCCGCGCTTTCGCTGTCGACGTCAAGGCCGAGCCGGACCGCATCAGCGGTACGCGCCGGGTCCTGGCGCGTGAGCAGGAAGCGCGTGCCTGGCGCGGCGTCGATGCGTGCCACGCGCAGCTCTACGCCGTTGCCGGAGGCATTCTCGCCGACCACGCCTTCCACCAGCGCCGTGTCCTGGTAGCTGATGCGGTAGCTGCCATCGCGCAGCACTTCGAACAGCATGGGCTGGTCCACCAGCCGTTCGGGCACGGCCAGGCTGTCCAGCACGAGCCGCTCCCCACCCCAGGCGTAGCCGAGCCACGTGCCACGCGGCTGCCCCGGCGTGGACCACCGCTCGGCCAGCGTGCCGATCAGCGGCGCGCGCAGCGGCCTGGCGGTAATGTCCAGGTGCAGTTGTTCGACCACCGGCGCCACCACCGCGCGGCTGCGCAGCAAGCCGGCGTCAAGTTGCGCGCCCTGCGGCGTCTGGGCGACGTTGCGCACCACGCCGTCCTTGCCTTCCACCTGCACCAGCGCCTGGGCACGGTACTCCCGCGGGGACGACAGCGCCACCGCGCCGCCGATTGCCGCCCCGACCACGCCGGCCGCGACGATCCACCCCATATGATCCAGCAGCGCGCGTGCCTGCAAGGCGCGCGCCGCCGGCGCTTCACGCCGGGGAATCTCCCGGTCGGCCGGTGCACCGGCATATGACAGTCTGCTCACGGACACTGCTCCTCAAAGCGATGAAGGCCGGACGCGCAGCATGCGCTGCGGCACCGGCCAGGCCTGTTCAAGCGCGGCTTGCCGGCTTCAGGCATGCGCCAGCGCTGGCAACAGGCGGTCGTATTCGCGCTTGACGAGCTTGTAGCACTCGCAGGAATGCTTCTCGAGCCCGCAACGGTCCAGCACCGTGATGTGGCCACGGCTGTGATGGATCAGGCCGAGGTCTTCGAGCTTGCCGGCCGCTTCGGTCACGCCCTCGCGGCGCACGCCGAGCATGTTGGCGATGACCTGCTGCGTGATCACCAGTTCGTTCGAGCTCAGGCGGTCCACCGCCAGCAGCAACCAGCGGCACAGTTGCTTGTTCAGGGAATGGTGCCGGTTGCAGGCGGCCGTCTGCGCGATCTGCGTCAGCATGGCCTGCACGTAGAGCAGCGTGATCCGTTGCAGCGTGGGCGTGCGCGGCAGTTCGGTGCGCAGCAGGCGCGCGGGGATGCGGTAAGCCAGGCCCGGGCTGCGCACCTCCACGCGGCACGGCATGGTGTCGCCACCGGTGACCACCGGCACCCCCACCAGTCCTTCGTTGCCGACCGCGGCGATTTCCACGGTAGCACCGTCTTCCAGCAGGGACAGCAGCGACACGACCGACGTGGTCGGGAAGAACACGTGGACAATGCGTTGTCCTGAATCGGTCAGCAGCTCGCCGGCACGCAGGCGCACCAGTTCGATGTGCTGCGCCAGGAATTCCCATTCGCCGCGCGGCAATGCGTTGAGCAGATAGTTGGCATTCAGATCCGAGCGATGCGTGATCATTTTCCTACCCCCCTGTCCCATCCCGTGTCCGCCATCCCGTGTCCGGGCAAGAATCCACCGGCCGGCGCCGCCCGCCCCGCCATCCTGGCGCTGGGCCGGGCCGCACCAGCAGGCTCTGCCGCCGGCGAATCCCGTTGCACCGGCGCTTCTCGCTGGTCTCCTCCCGCCAGCCTTGCCGCGATCCCGAAGCAGGCGGCAATGGTCTGGCCCCGTGTTTGTATTTAGCGTCATGGATCGCCGATGGGACAGTAGGCAGACGGCTGGTGCACTGTCATCCATTGGTAGGTCGGCCGGAAAGCGGACAGGCATGGCGGCGCGCATGCGAACGCGGAAGTGGCGCCGCTACGCGGCGTAGCAGACGGGGTCGTCCTGATTCAGCGCCCACACCTTGCCGGCAGGCATGACTCCGGGTTGAGACGTATGGCCGCCTTCATGCAAAAGTCGGATGCGCACAGGCTCGCCGGGCGCGAGGTGGAACCAGTCCTGCGACGGCTGCAGCACACGATCCTCGATGTGCACCCAGCGCGCGAAGCGCGCAGCCGATATCTCGAGCCACCAGTGCCCGGCGCCCCGCACGACTTCGACTTGCAGGCCCGCCTGCGGCAGTGCGTCGGCGCGGCGGTCCGGCAGGTGTGCCGCCTGGCTGAGCCGCTCGCCACTGCGGGCGTCGGAGAGCGTAGCCAGCACGACATCGCCCGCTTCGGGCGATCCACCCTGCTGCGGCTGCGGCGTCAGCACCAGCGACTGATGCGCGCCAAGCTGCAGCGCTAGTTCGGCCCCGGCATGCACCTGTGCGCCGTTTCGGATCCAGCAAACCCGGACGCGGACATCGTGCGCAGCGGCGGTCTCGTTCAGCAGGTCAAGACGGAGGCCGCCCGCAGCGTCGGCCCCCAGCAGGACCTGCAGCGGGCGGCAGGTGGCACGCATCGCATGCCAGGCCGACTTGGGACGGCCACATATATCCACGACACCGGTGCCGTTGGCGAGCGACACATCACGCAGCGACGGCAGCAGCGCCAGTCCTGACTGGCTCCCCGCGCGGCGGCAACCAGCGATGAAGTCGCTCACCAGCTCGGCGGCGAGCGCCCGCGACAGGCGCAGATAGCGCTGCGCATCGCCGCGGCGCAAGCCCGGCGGATCCACGTCATACAGTGCGCGCAAGCTGCGGTCGCGCGCATCCTCGGCATCCCACCACGTGCCTGGCCGACGCGGTACGCCGGCCTTCCAGTGCGAATCGCCCACGGCCTGCGACAGACCCAGCGCATCGAGCGTGCGCGCGCATGGCACGCCTGCGATCTGCGGCAACCATGCGGCGTCGGGCAGATCCATGCCTTCGCGCCAGAGCAGCATGCCGACGGCGTCGCACGCGCCGCGCAAATCAGCCCCCGGCGCACCATCGCGATCGAGATACAGCACATTCATGCCAGCACCGCGCGCGCGCCGCAGCCAGTGGCGAGCGGCCAGCGCAGAGCCCGCCAGCGCCGCCAGGTCTTCCGCGCCCAGGCGCGCGCCGCGGCAGAACACGGGGACGTCGTTGATGAGCGGAAAAGGCGTACGTCCATGCCCGTCGCCGCGGACGCTGCGTAGTCCGACGCGACCGCAATCGACCACCTGTCCAGCGGCTTCAGCCATGACGCGATACTGGGCCGGCTTGCCGTGGGTATGCGGCCACCAGAGCCGGGGGTGGTCAAGACGCACTTCGGCCGCCAGCGTGGAGGCATCCTCGCGCACGAGCGGTGCGTGGAACACGCCATGCGTATCGCGCAGGCTCAGCATCGCCTTGGCCGGCGCTTCGCCATGCAGATGCAGGCGCATGGAAAACAGTCCCGTGCCATGGTCGAGGCCGGCCGAGAGATCCACGGCTGCATCGGCGAGGACATCGTTGCCGCCGAGCTCCAGCACCTCGACGGGCTGAAGCACGCCCACGGCATGCAGCGGCGTGTCTTGCGCCGCGGCATGCCCGATGACACCGCCGCTCGGCAGTGCCTGTGACTGACGCCAGCACAGCGTGCCGCGCGCTGCGTGCAGCCGCGGCACGCTGGCCCGGAAACACACATGCAGGGTGTTGATACCGGCGAGCTCCACTTCGGCATCGCACGCGTCGCATAACGCCCGCGGCGCCGCGATCAGTCGCCCGTTCACCCACACCTGCGCCGTGCCGGCCAGGCCCCGCAGGCGCAGCAGCCGGCGCCCGGTGGCGGCGAAGCGCAGGCGGTACCAGTAGTCATGCCGATGCACGGCCACTGGCGCCGCATCCCGCCAGCGTCCCGAGACGCGCATGGCGTCGGCCACGGTGCCCGGCACCGGGGCCGGCAGCCATGCCGCGCGTTCGTTCAGGCATGCCGGGCTGTCGGCGGCACCAGGCAGCGTCTCCAGCCACGACCAGTCGCCCGACACGCGCAGGCTGCCCGGCAGCCGCGCGTTGCGGCGTGCGTTCGCGGCGGCGACGGGAAGGGTCACGCCTTGCTCCCGGCGAAATGCTGCGCCAGCACCGGCACGCATGCCTGGTACGAGGCTTCGAGCTGGTCCAGGCAATCCTCGCAGGTGTCCGGCTTTCGGCTGATCACTGCGCGCATCAGCCGGAACTGCATGACCATCGCTTCGGACGCCATGGTGTAGCAGGCCTCGGCGGTCTTGTCGGGCACCGGCTCGCCGTGCATGACCAGCCAGCGCAGGTAGCGCGCGAGCAGTTCGAAGTTGGCGCCGAGCTGTCGCAGCACACCGGCCGCATAGTGATGAAAGCCCGGCTCGCCGCGTGCCATGAGACGCTCGAGGTGCTCCGGGAATGCGGCGCGGAAGGTGCTGACCGGGTTGTCGCGCGGACGGTTCGCCAGGTGAAAGCGAAAGAGTTCCACTGACGCCTGCAGCAGCGACGCTTCGCTGTGCGTGCACGGATCGCGTCGCACCACGTCCGCATGCGTGAAGAGCTGGGCTTCCGGGATGCGTCCGGCAGGCACGCGGCCGAACAGCGCCGTGTAATCCTCGCCGCTGGCGGTGTGATAGCCGTCCGAGTGGAAATACCCGACAGCCAGCGCATCCGGGATCATCACGTCGATGCCGATGCACGACAGCGACCGCTGTCGCTGGTAGGCCGCACCCGGTGCCGGCGGCAGCTGGGTACTGTCGACCTCCATCACCACGATGTTGCCCCGGCTGGTCTGCGCGGCGACGTGGTTCTCGAGCGAGTCGTACAACGTCAACGCATGGATGTTCAGGCCGAACAGCCGCTCCAGATCGGCGTCGGGTATCCGGCATTGCGTGAAATGGTCGGCATCAAACGCCTGCCTGACGGTGCAGGGCAGCGCCGCCACCGGCGGCAGGTCCAACCCATGCAGCAGTTCTATCCACAGATCGACGTGGCTATTGACGTGCGACCAGACCGGGTTTCCACCGCGCAATCCCGGACCGCCACGCCCACGCATCTTCGTGTCGCCGTACACTATTGGCCTCCGCGCGTGCCAAGTCGTTGCGTTCGCGGGCGCGCACGGTCGGGGCCGCAAGCGCCGGCGCGCCAGCAGCTCGATTGCCCGTGCATCCATGCCTGTCCTGCGCGCCTCCCCCCCCGACCATGTCGGATGCTTGCGCGACCGGTCGTGCTGGCGATCATTGCGCAGCGTGTTCCCGGCAGTCTGTTGGGCGGCGCACAGAGTTCTGCAGTCCCGCGCGCGGCCGCTCGCACAGGGTGTCATCGCATGCGCCGGCATGGTTGAAGCATGGATGAGTGCCTGGCGCGCGATGCCTCACGCATGGTGCTTCTGGCGGATGGAGGCCGTGACGGCAATTGCCTATCGTCGATGGAACGTGCAAGGGTATTACGTGCCTTGCGCGTTTCAAAGCCCGCATGGTCCCCCGGTCGGCGGGCTTCTTTTTTGGCGTATCCGGCGCCGCAGGGAAATCGCACGCGGCCAGCGTTGTCCCGACATCGCATGCGCGACGGACCAGGGCGCCTGGCGAAAGGTGCGCCGTAGACCAGGATTCAGGGCACGAACTTCAGGGCACGAACGATGGCGGCAGGTGGTGCCGATGCTGGGCGATGATGAGCGCCCTCAGGCTTTCGACGCGCAAGCGCGCCTCGCGCTCGCCCGCTTCGCGTGCCGCCTCGGCCGCGGCCAGTTCGCAGTCGAATTGCCGGCCGTGCAGCTCACCGCGGTACAGCAGCGGTTCACCGCTCTGCGTTGCCAGCCGGATTTCGAAGCAACAGGCCCACTTGCCTCGCCCTTCGCGTACGGCGAAGCCGCGCACGATGAGAAATTCCAGACCGCCCTCCATACGACCCCCTTGCACTCCCGCAGCGGCGGCCTCTGAAACGAGCCAGCTTCTGCCGCAGGCAAATCAAGCATAGCTGCACGGCCCGCGCTTCGCCCTCATCCGGTGGCCGTAGTCCCAACCGGGCAAACGAGGGAGGCCGGCGACGCAGCACCGGTCAGCGTGACCGCGGTGCGCGGGAAACACTGCCCGCCGGCCCAGACCAGCGCCGTGGCCGCGCACACGAGCTCGGGCGATACCGGCGCCGCCAGGCAGCCGCTCGCGCCGAGCAACGCGGCATGCAGCATGAGCGAGGCATCGAGCCGGTCGGAAATCACGAGCCAGCGCCGCGGCGCCAGCCTCGCGTGCAGCCGGTCGAGCAGCACGCGCTGGTCGCCCTCGACCCCGCTGCAATCGAGCAGCGCCAGGTCGGCGGGATCTTCGGCTGGTTCGGTGGCAGTGGATGTGTCGGTTTCATCGAGCCATGGCGGCGCGCGCCAGCAGATCGGACCAGGCAGGCTGAGCGCCTGCAGTCGGCGGGCCAGGACCCGGCACATCACTTCGTTGCTGGCAATCAGGTAGGTCGACATTGACGGTACAGGGCGGCGGGCCTGGCCGCCAAAGCGATACCACCGTTGGAGAATCGGGGCGCGGTGTGCCCCGGCTGGTCGGCACCTCATGCGGTCCGTGCCACACTGCCGCGCACGGGTGCGTGCCGGTGCCTTGACTAAGAACGTACCAACCTGCGGCAACCTCTGCCTCATGCTTTTGGATGAGCCATGCTCCCCAGATGGATGAGACCGCCTGGCTGCCCCGCCTGGCTGCTTCAACGCGGCCAGGCGGCGACAGCGGCTATGCCGCGGCCATGCCGGCGCCCGCCGCCATCTGCGGCTGGCCGGCAGGTGGCGGACCGGCCCAGTTGAGCGTGGCGCCACGCTGCAGCGCGACGTAGACCGCTTCGCCCTTGTTGCGCACATGCAGCCGCTGGTACAGCGTGCACGCATGCGTCTTGGCCGTGGCGACGGAGATGTTGAGGACCCGGCTGACGGTCTTGATCGGATAGCCGCGCGCAAGCAGCGCGAGCACCTCGTACTGCCGCTCGGTGATGTTGAGCAGGTGCGCACCGGCCGACGGCGTTTCGAAGCCGCCAGTGTACGCAAGCGGCGTTGTCCGCGGCGCTGCCTGCGAGGGTTGCGCAGGGTCCGCCTGGACCGTGCCTGCCACGGCCAGCACGCCATGGCCACGTTGCAGCGCCACGACGTTGCGGTGGTCGTCGACGGCCTCTGCGTCGGACAGCATGCCATGCGCCCCCAGGTCTTCGCCCATGGCGGCAGACGCGCTTTCCAGCTGGACACGAGACGGAAAGCACTCGCCGCCGGCCAGCACCAGGCGCACCGCGGCGTCGAGCGCCGCTGCGCTGCTGTGCTTGTGCATGCAGCCGCGCACGCACTCCGGCAGCCCGGCAGTGGCCAGCGCGGCGGCGGGCGACTCGGCCAGCACGAGCACGCGCTGCGGCTCCAGGCGCTCGCACAGGTCCGCGAGCTGCAGGCGGCCGCTACCGTGATCGGGCGGCAGCCCGAACACCAGCAGGTCCGCACCATGCAACCAGAGATCCGATTCAATGGGAGCCAGTGGATCGATATCGATCAGGTCCCCGGGAATGTGCGCCTGCGCCAGCAGATGGCGCAGCCCCAAGCGCAACAGTGGATGAGGCTCGATCAAGAGGATGGTGGCCATGGCCGCTCTCTTTTCTTGTAGCGGCAAGCGCGAATCCTGCGATGACCCGCACTTGCTGTCGGAACATGCCCCGCTATCCTGCGAGTTGCATCTTCCCTACGATCCGATAGAGCTCCAGCGCCCTCAGCCTTCCCGTCCGGCCGGCTGACAGTCCCTTCCCTTGGAGGTGTCGAATCGCCCCGTTTGCGCCTGTCCGACGCTTATCAACCCGATGGCGCTCTTAGACGCCATTGAAATCTGATCTAAGTATTTCTAATCCCGGTATCCAGCATATGAAACGGAATGGTCGAAAGCAAGACAGTGCCATGGCGGACGGGTTTTCCCCATGATCCGTTTGAATGATGCGTGTGCGCCGCAAATCGTCGCAGCGCGAACGGAGGAATATGGTGTGACAGGCTTTTCGATGCCGGCGCAGTGGTGCCACGCCGTCTTGCCTGTCAGGGCTGCTCCCCGCTGAAGAGGGGTGTCCTCATCAGCGGAATGTAGCCCAATAGCCACTAGCCGCGTTTCCAGTGCAGGATGAGCCAGGCCAGGCTGCCGATCACGATCCCCCAGAACGCGGAGCCCAGCCCGAACATGGTCATGCCCGAGGCCGTAGCGAGGAACGTGATGACCGACGCCTCGCGGTGGTCGTCCTGCGCGATGGCCTCCATCACGTTGGACAGGATCGCGCCGACCAGCGCCAGGCCGGCCAGTACCGCGACAAAGGCATGCGGCAGCGCATCGAACAGCAGCACGATGGTGCCCGCGAAGGTCCCGCCGACGAGATAGAACACGCCGTTGGCGATGCCGGCCACATAGCGCTGCGCGGGATCCTCGTGCGCGTCCTTGCCGGTGCACAGCGCCGCGGTGATCGCGGCCGTCACGATGGTGATGCCACCAAAGCAGGCGACCGCCGCACTGGCGAGGCTCGTGGCCGCAAGGACGGGACGCGCCGGCGTGCGGTACCCCGACAGGTGCAGGATCGCCATGCCCGGCAGGAACTGCCCGGTCAGGCTCACGATCACGAGCGGAATGGCGAGGCTCAGCGTCGCGCTCAACGACCAGTGCGGCGCGGTGAAGATGGGCCGGGCCAGCGCCAGGTGCAGATCGCCCGCATGCGTCAGCCCCAGCATCGCGGCCACCGCGACACCGACCGCCAGCACCACCACCATGCAGTAGCGCTGCAGCCAGCGCCTGCACACAAGATAGGTCACGATCATCACGCCCGCCAGCAGCGGCATGGTCCCGGCGGCCTTGAACGCGCCCGCGCCGAACTGGAACAGGATGCCCGCCATCATGCCCGCGGCGATGCCACGCGGAATGCGTTGCACGAGCCAGTCGAAGCTGCCTGAAATCCCGATCACAAAGAGGATGGCCGCGGCGCTCACGTAGGCACCCACTGCGTCGGCAAGACTCAGTTGCGGGAACAGCGTCACCAGCAGCGCCGTCCCCGGGGCGGACCATGCCGTGATGACCGGCACCCGCAGCCGCCAGCTCAGCAGCAAGCCCGACACGCCCGCACCGATCGAAATCGCCCACACCCACGACGTGACCATGTCGGCGGGCAGGTTGGCCGCTTGCGCCGCCTGAAAGAAAATGACCAGCGGGCCGGAATACGAAATCAGCACGGCGAGGAAGCCGGCCGTGATCGCGGACAGGGACCACGCGCTGCCGGCGCGGCCCACCTGGCTCCGGGAGGCTGAGGTAAGGGGATCTTGCATGGGGGTAATGAAGGCGCCGGGGCCTTCTTGTCTCCGTTCGGGCCGACGCAGGCGCCGGACGTTCTTCTGCGGGGCGCCGACATGCTGGCAGCCTCCCTACGGCGCACATCCCGCTGCCGTTTCCTGCCGGGGCGCGAACCGAGGATAGACAAAGGCCGCGCGGGTCGTCCAACACTGATTGGGTATTGGGTCGATACGTGGGAGGTATGGTGCACGTGCCCGAAGCGGGCGTGGTCGGACTGGGCGTGGGCATCCGAGCCATCAACCGGGGGGCGAATTGCGTACGCAGAATTGGGTACGCTTTCCTCTTCCGGGGCGCCCCATCTGGCGAAGAGGAACGCGGAAAGCCGATCTGGAAGCCTTCTCGGCATCCTGCCGGACCTGCAAAAGAACCATAGGTATGAGGCCTTGGGTGTGGTCGTTGGCACAAAAATAATTTACATTAACTTTGATGCCGCAAAAGTGACCTGCTCGAAATCCACTTTGGATAAAGCAGTTATAGTTCAATCACTTACGTGAGACCCAGGGATGAGTGAAGAGCACGACGCATCGGCCGCTACCAAGCTGACCCGGACGGAATTTGCCGTCGTGCGCGCGTATGCGCAGGGCATGCGGCCGGTCGACATTGCCAACCGCTACCTGTCTGATCCGGACGATGATGAGGTGCTGACCGAGCATCAGGCGATCGCGCGCATCCTGGCGCTGCGGGATCGCCTGGTCCAGTTTGCGCGGCAGCATGACCGGCCCGAGATCGCCGAGATGTTCGAGGCGCTGCGCGGTCGGTCTGACGTGGGCATGACGCGCCGGGTCGACGCGCTCTCCTCGCTGGAAAGCCTGGGTCAGGGCCGCCCGTCTTCGGGGCATGAGGTCGGGCTATGGTTTGGTCCCAGCCTGGCCCGGCGTCTCACCGCCGCCGGGATTCACCGGATTTCCGATCTCGCCAGCCTCGCCAATGCGCGCGGGAGCAGTTGGTGGCGCGCGGTTCCGCGCATTGGCCCGAAGTCGGCGGAGACCATCACGAAATGGTTGATCGACCAGCGCGGGCCATATGAAGACAATAAAGATACGTATAAGCCACTTATCGCGGCTTATATCATGGCGCCGTCGGAGGTTTCGCGGCGCCCTGCCATTGTCCCGCTTGCGCTGGGCCCGCAAATGACGCACCCGGTTCCGCTCGAGCATATGCGGCCGCAGCGCCCGTCGCCCGATGGCGAGCGATCGGACCTGGAGCTCGTGCTGCAATGGCTGGATGCCAGGCCGCGGTCGCCGCATACGCACAGCAGTTACCGGAAGGAAGCCGAGCGGCTACTGCTCTGGCTGGCGCGGGAGCGGCTGCGCCTTGGGGCAGTAACGGGAGAATTGCTGCAACGCTATGCGGCGTTCTTGCGTGCACCGGCGCCCGCCGCGTTCTGGTGCGGGCCGGCGAGCCCGCGCGATCGGGTGCACTGGCGTCCTTTCGAAGGGCCGCTGAGTGCCAGTTCTCAAGCCGCGGCGATGCGCGTGGTTCGCGCGTTGCTCAAGTCGCTGTCGAAGGCGGGACTGGTTGAGGGCATCACCGATCCCATCGACACGCCGGAGGTCGATGAGGAGAGTGCTGATTCCGACGAACCCGCCGCACTGGCGCGCAGCGACATTGATGGATTTCTCGACTGGCTGGCGGGGCAATCCGAGGCCAAGTGGCAGGCAGCGCTCGCCGCCGGCCTGCTGGTAAGAGATGGATTCAAGGTCAGCGAGCTTGCTGGCATCGCCTGTGAGGCGTTGCGAATCGAAGGACCGCAAGCTTGCCTGCATTGGAGCCGCGCAAGAGCGCGCTCCCGTGCCATCGCGCCGGATACGCTCGAGGCGTTGCAGAAACATTGGGTACGCCGAGGCCTGACGGCCTCCCCTCCTGCTGGCGCTGCGCTCCTGGGTCCGACCGACTACCCGCCTACTCGCCGTGGCACTGCAAAGCGCCTCGCGGGCGTCGGCGCGGGCTATGGAGGCAGCGGAATCGATCAGTTACTGCGGGCAGCCTGGAAGACGTATGCGGGAACCCGGTCGACGGAATTGCCCGGGTTCACACCGAGACAGATCCGGACCGCAGCCGCTTAAAGCCGCGCAAGGGAACGCCTTCATACTCCCTCCCTTGCTCACGGCATCACGACGGATCGTGTCAGAGCAGAGTCTTGTCCAGGCCAAAGCGGGCCTTGAGCGCTTCGACCAGCGCGTCGCGCGCGCTGCGATCGCTGAGTTGCACATCGAGCATGACCCGGCCGGAATCCCACTCCTTGATGGTGCCGAGCAACTGGCCGCCGTCCGTACGGATCTTGTACTGGCGGCTGATTTCCTTGACCTTGCGCGCCTTGCCCTCCTGCGCTTGCTTGCGGATCGATTCCACTTCGCGGCTGGACAGGCCGTCCGTCATGATGCGCGTCGCCAGTTCGCGCGTGCGGTCCTCGCCGGCCAGCTTGAAATAGAGCGTCAGTTCATAGCCTGCGGCAATGCCAATGGCATTGGGCCGCTCACGCATGACCGAGAGCACCGACTCAGGGAGCCTCAGCAGTGCAAGGGTCTTGTTGACCGTACCCGCGGAGATGCCGGTCAGCTCGCAGATATCCTCTTCCTTCTGCACCTTGCCTTCGTCCAGCAACTGGCGCCAGGCAATCGCATTATCGAGCGCGGACTGGTCCGACCGCTGCTCGTTGAGCATGAAGGACAGCCGGTAGAAATCGAGATCGCTGAGGTCATGTTCGACAAAGCATTCCATCTCGAGCTTGCCGGCGGACGCCAGGGCTCGCTTGCGATAGTGACCATCGATCAGGATGTAGTGGCCGGGGCGGGCCGGATCCGGCGCGGCCAGGCCTGGCGTCTTCTGCCCGTGCGTAGCAATCGACGCGGCGCGCTCTTGCACGACGGCGGGGTCGTAGATTCGGCGCGCGTTGAGCGGGTTGTCGTGTAGATGGGTCAGCAGAATCCGGATCAGCTTGCGCGAATTGTCCGGCTCCGCACTTTCAGCGCTGAAAGGCATCGTCTGCTCGTGCAGGCGCGCCTGCAGCAGGCCGTTTGGATGCTGTGAGATCGCCGCCTCCGCACGGGCGAAGCGGTCGAGGGAATCGCTGCGGGTCTTTTCGGCCGCCATACCGGCCAGCATGCCTGCCTTCAGGCTCTTCAGTTTTGTAGCCATGCCTTAATGCTCAATCAAAGACAACACTTCATCGACCATCATGTCAACCTCCTGGACGGCCTCGCGCGCGCCAGCAACGCCATGAACCGTACACCCGATCGCCTGGCATTCGCGGAAAGCCGACCGTGATCCGATCATGGAATTCAAAAGCGGTATTTCCCCGTCGTCACCGAGGATCTCGATGGCCTGGCGCGCAATCGACACGCGTCGCTGCACCATGTTCGCCATCACGCGAATCAGCAGCGTTTCATTCTGGACCTGGGCATGCCGGGCCAGCGTCTTTGCCGCCACTGCCGCCCACAGATCGGGCGGCGACGGCACCACGGGAATGATCGCGAGATCGGAAATCAGCAGCGCGCTGGACGGCGCCGCGGAATGCACAGCCGGCGGGCAATCGACCACGATGTAGTCATAGTCCTGCACGAATTTGCGGACTTCCCGGTGCATGGCTCCGCCGGACGGCGCCAGGCCGATCACAGACGCCGGGAAAGGCCGCTCATCGCTGGCCTGTGCCGCCCAACGTGTCGCGGTGCCCTGTTCGTCCATGTCGACCAGCATGGACCGGGCGCCACGCAGACCCAGGGTTCCAGCCAGATGCATGCTCACCGTCGTCTTGCCACAGCCGCCCTTCTGGTTGAAGACCGTAATAATTTTTGCTGCCACAAGGACCTCTCTTTCAGCGCTGAAAGCGCGGTTAACTTTAGGCGCCACTTTAGCCAAATCCAGGTGACCTATCAACCTGAATCGTATTTTTTATAATATATGTGGCGACGTTCAAGCGATTCTGCCGACCTGTCCGGGTGAATCGGCCACAGATTGATATTTCTGCTTGAAATGCGGCAGACAGTCCGCCTAAAGTATTTGTAGTGCGCTCTACGGCGCACATGACACGCCAGCACATTTCTGGTTATGATGCGCCCTACAGTCGAGTCAAGTCGTGTCAACCTCGTCGGCTTCCGTTCGGTATCTACGAGAACTCAACGTGCTTGAACGGTTGTTTGCGTGGTGTACGTGTACTTGCTTCGAAAGGAAATTCTTATGGCAACCGGTACGGTCAAGTGGTTTAACGAAACAAAGGGCTTTGGCTTCATCACCCCGGACGATGGCGGTGCGGATCTTTTCGCGCACTTCTCTGAAATCCAGGGCGCAGGCTTTAAAACGCTCAAGGATGGCCAACGCGTGACCTTCGAGGTCAAGCAGGGTCCGAAGGGTCTGCAGGCATCGGCGATCAAGCCCGCCTGATGTACGTGGCTACGCAGTCTGCGTAGCCACGTCGGAAAGCAAAAAAGGCAAGCCGCGTGCTTGCCTTTTTTGTTGCCGATGCCGCGGTCAGCCGAGCTTGCGGACGCTGGTCCTCGACGGCTGCAGGATCAGGGCCTTGGACGAGTCCGCATCGACCTTCGCACCTGGATAGACCACGAGCACGTCCTTGAGTGCCTTGCGGAATAGCGCGCGGAATTTCCGCTCGCTCTCGGTTTCCGTCCCGAACTGCATCTGCAGCGCTTCCCAAGGGATCTCGGTGCGCCGCTGGATGGTAAAGAAGCGGTAAGTCAGCCACGAGTAAACGTCCAGCGCGAACGGCGACTGCTTGAGCGCCTTCAGCGCACGCATGTCGACCGGCACGGGGCGATTGACCAGTTCGTTGAAGAACGGCTCGGAGAGCACCACAAAGCTCTCGAACATGGAGCCCTGTCCCGGCTGCATGGGATCCCACCAGGTCGAGAGCTGGTCGGCCAGCAGGTAGCCGACGCGGTCGATCGACAGCGGCTCATGGTTGCTGTTCTGGTTCTGGCTTGGCGTCGACTTGTTCTGGACGATCGCGATCGTCGCCGAGAACAGGCGGATCATCTGCTGCCGAACCAGCGTCATGGTTCCGCGCTTGCCGCCGGTGGCCATCGGGATGCCGAGGTTGTACATGAACTCCGACAAGGAGTTGCCCAGCGAAATGCGCCGGTCTTCCACCGTTCCGGTGAACTCGCCGCGCTTTTTCTTGGCCATGATCTCTTTGCCGATCCACGCGAGCATCAGGCGCGGATAGGAACCGTAGGGATAGCCCAGCGATACCGTTTCCGACACCAGCTTCTGCCGGCCATTGCTGGCGCGTTCAGAACGCTGCTGCGTGAAGTAACCCGGCTGGATCATCAGCGAGATGTTGCCGCTGGTGCGCGTCCACACCGGCGGCGCGCCCTTCGGGGCACGATACGGCAGCGTCACCTGGACGCTGGCTCGGCTAAGAAAGCCGACTTCACCACTTTGCCAGGCGTCTTCGCGCTCCATGGCCTGCGCCTCGTCAAACAGACGCTGGAATTTCTCGGACGGGACCAGGCTGTTCTCGTTGCCGGGAACAATGATGCGGGATGGCTCGCCGTCCATATCCAGGACGGAGCGATTCCCTGCGGCGGCCGGGGTGCGTTTGATGGGCATATTGGCGTGCTTCGGATTACCCGCCTTTTTACGCGAAGCCGTAAACCTTGTCACGCAGAAACGGGTACGTATACGTTTTCTGACGCGTTTTGCGTGTAAGCCCGCTGGGTTGAAGTGCCGTGTTTACTTTGCTGGCGAAAGGATGGCTGTCGGTGGGCAGCCCGGCAGGGTTGTCCACGGATGGCCACTCCTTGGCTACAAGTAAACGATAGGTGTATGGGTTAACTACTTGTAAACCGTATACGGAGAGGTCAGGGTCTTGATACAAAAGAGAAAATCAACAGCCCGCGAACCCGATTCTGCGGAGGAACGTACTCGATTCTGCGAACCCCCGAACTCAAATCTGCGTAAACCCGAACCCGTTTCAGCGCAAGGCCCGAACCGGTTTCTGCGGGGATAACTTGTTGTTCTCACAGGCTTTTCCACAAGAGAACGTGGATTTGCGTACCCGTTTCTGCGCCGAAAGTGGTGCATCTGGCGTGTTTGGCGGTAAACACAGGCTGCTTACCCGGTTATCCCCGCAGAAACGGGTACGTCTCGCGGTATACCGCTGGTCCTTGATGGCTTCGGGCGTACCCGTTTCTGCGTGATGCGGGTGCAAAGCGTACCCGATTCTGCGCGGCCCTGATCGATGCGGGCGGCCACCCCTTGGCGTACCCATTTCTGCGGCGTACCAGTTTCTGCGGTTGCATGGGTTCGCGAGCGTCTTCCATGATCCGTACCCATTTCTGCGTGCAGGAGGCGGCCGCTGGTACGCGCTGCCGTACCCGTTTCTGCGTTCACCAAGGTGGTTTTCTCTGCAAACATTCCCGCTCATCTCCATTATACATGCGCCATTTACTAAAAGCTAGCGCTCACATTCCGACGTATACGTGGTCAGGCGATCTATTGCAGGGTGTACCCATTTCTGCGCTCTTGTGCCGGGCGGGCGCGATCATTCCGGAGCAGTACGTTCCGGCCGTGCGGCGAGGCGTACCCGTTTCTGCGCACGCGCGACACGTCGACGCGCTGCGCGATGCGTACCCAGTTCTGCGAGGCACGTGATCGAGCGTCGCTGCGCCACGAATTCCGCACTGCAACAAGACGCGTACCCATTTCTGCGGAGAACTGGGGCCCACCGGACCCGCTGACCGGGCTGCTTATGCGACACCGGTTCCATGAATCCGACGGGCTATGGATGCGAGGGCGTACCTATTTCTGCGTGCGCGAGGAACCGTCGGCAGCCGGCCTGGCCACGTTGCGTACCCGTTTCTGCGAACGATGAGCGAGACGAGCGTACCCAGTTCTGCGTGGTGCGCCGCGACAGGGAAAGGAGGATGGGGAGTGCGTCCCCGTTTCTGCGT
>JACXTT010002152.1_pt1 | contig 31586 bp, 32 predicted proteins | sample 9270951 | NCBI WGS metagenome assembly JACXTT01 (sample SAMN15532306, study PRJNA645909) | rock metagenome | isolation source: weathered quartz diorite | place: Puerto Rico | collected 2017-06-21
GGAGCGCCACCAGGATGGGCGCGGCCGCGATGGGCGGCACGGGCTCGCGGAAGTAGTCTTCGGCCACGGGTTCGAGCAGCTTGCCCGCGACCGCCCCCGGGACGGTCGCAGCCACCAGCAGCCAGAAGAGGCGGCGCTCGCGGCCCACCTCCTCCTGCGCAGCTCCGCCCACGCGCACGCCGAGCGCCGCGCCCAGCAGGCGCGTCCAGGTGGAGGCGAAGTAGAGGAGCACGGAGAGCAGCGTGCCGGCGTGCAGTGCGACGTCGAAGGTGAGCTCCTGCGCAGCCGAGAGCTCGTTCCACCCCAGCAGTCGCCGCACCAGGATGAGGTGCGCGGAGCTGGAGACCGGCAGAAACTCCGTGAGTCCCTGGACCACCGCAAGGACGATGACCTGGTAGAGGGGCAAGCTATTCCACCGCGTTCCCGTAAGTCGGGATGTTCTGTTCGACAAGATAGATCAGACGTATGGCGCGGTTGGCATAGTCGGTGTCCGGGAACTGGGAGACGATCCGTTGCGCCAGGCGCAGGGCACGATCGCGCGCCTGCGAACTCTTGCCCGGGTTCTCTTCGGTCTTGTAGATCTCCACCAGCGCCGACTGCCGGTAGGCCGCGTTGTAAAGCGCCTCCGCCGCCTTGGGCGACTGGGGATGCTCATTGGCGTATTTCTCGTAGAGGTCGGTCTCGCGCTCCGGGCACTTGGATACGCCCTGCCACTCGAAGCAGATCTTGTTGTCCAGCATGGCGTAGGCGGCCAGGTCTGCCCACTTGGTGTGGGGATATTTCTTGATGACCTGCTGCATGTACTCGGTCTCGATGGGGACGCGCAGGTCAAGGTCAATCTCCTTGGAGGAGGGGCGGGTCATGAGGTCGGCGCGGTCGAGCTGCCAGCGGTCGTCGGCGGCGCGGTAGAGCGCTTCGGCGGCGAAGGGCGAGTTGGGAAAATACTCCGCGGTGCGTGCGTACAGCCGCATCGCCTCCTGCGCCGCGCCTTTGCGTCCCAGGCGGCGCGAGGCTTCGTCCTCCGAGTTCACCGCTTCGCCGTAGAGGATGCGGTCGCCGTTGGGGGTGGAGGCGCGCACCAGTCCTTTGTCGAGGATCCATCCGGTCACCTGGTGCGGAGGCTCGACCGTGACCAGGACCCTGGCCCAGCCGGAACCCTTCTCGAGAACGGCAAGTTCACGTCCGCGCAGCGCGGTGCCCAGCTTCGAGCTGCCGGTGGAAGCTGCCAGATAGACGTTGGCCTCGCGCACCAGCACGGCGCGGTCGGTCTGCGCGCAGGCAGAGCCGGCGGCGATGAGCAGCAGAATGGCGGCGTTCCTTCCCAAGGGAATCTTCATGGCACAGACTCAGAATCTTCGATTGTAAATCGGGCGGCCTCAGCCACGCTCGATCTCCGCCGCCATCTCGGGTGTGATGTTGCCGCCGGTGACGATGGCCACGGTCTTGCCTTGCGGCAACTCGGTGGCATGGGTGAAGAATCCCGCCGCGCTCACGGCTCCGCTGGGCTCGGCGCGCACGCCGGCGCTTTTCAGCAGCGTTCGCATGGCGTCTCGAATGGCGTCTTCACTCACGGTTAGGATGCGGTCCACATGGCTGCGGATGTGCGCGAAGTTGATGTCGCCGATGGCTTGCGTGCGCAGGCCGTCGGCCAGGGTGCGGCCGACCTGCTCCGCGCTCCAGCTCTGGATGCGGCCGGCGCGCAGGGTGGCCTGAGCGTCGGCGGCCAGCTCCGGCTCGATGCCGATGATGGCGGCCTCGGGGCGCTGCGACTTGATGGCGGAGGAGACGCCGCTGATCATCCCGCCGCCGCCGACCGGCACCAGCACGCTGGCCACATCGGGCAGGTCTTCCAGGATCTCGAGTCCGCAGGTTCCTTGGCCGGCGATGATCTGCTCGTCGTTGAAGGGCGGAATGATGGCGTAGCCGTGCTCGGCGGCCAGGGCCTCCGCGCGCGCCTGGCGCTCGGAACTGGACGGGCCGACGCGCACGATTTCCGCTCCCAAGGCCGCCGTAGCTTCAAGTTTTACTTGAGGTGCGCTGGCGGGCATCACAATGACGGCGTGCACCTCCAGCGCGCGCGCCGCGTAGGCCACGCCCTGGGCATGGTTGCCGCTGGAATAGGCGATGACGCCGCGCTTCTTCTGTTCGGCGGTGAGCTGGGCGATCTTGTTGTAGGCGCCGCGAAGCTTGAACGATCCGATGGGCTGCCGATTCTCGAGCTTGAGGTAGAGTTCGCGGCGGTCAGCAGTCTCCATGCGGAGCAGTGGCGTGCGCACGGCTACGCCTTGCAGGCGCTGCTGGGCGGAGCGGATGTCGGTGAGGGTTACGATGCGGCCTCCACCGGCTTTACGTTCTCTGTCTCCTCCAGGACGCCGGCCATGAAGTGCACCAGCGCCCAGCTGTCGCCGAGTCCGGGCGCGCCCTCGACCTCGGCGTGCGAGATGGCCCTGCTGACCAGAGCGGCGCGCAGGCTGGCGGCGGGAACGTCGCGCTCGAGCCATGCCAGTTCGGTGGGCGGGATGACGTTGTCGCCGGCGCCGTGCAGCAGGAAGACCGCGGCCTTGAGTCCTGCGAGCCGTCCGGCGGGTGAGACCTGCTGCATGGCGCTTGCATCTTCGGCAAGGTGGGTGCGGATGCGTTCGCGGGCGCCGGCGTAGTCGTGAGCGAAGAGCTTCTCGAGGCTGGCGCGTGACGCGGGAGTCATCTCGCGCAGGTTTTCGCGCGCGGCATCGGGCTGCTCCCAGAGCCAGAGGCGCAGGGCATCGCGCGCCGCGGCAACATCGGCGGCGGGGAAGTCCTCGGCCACATGCGCGTAAAGCAGCACCAGGATGCCGTACTCGTGGGCCTTCATCTGCACGATCGTGCCGTCGGGTGTGGCGATCTGGTCGGTGAGGAAGAAGTGCGCCACGCGCCGCATGTCGTGGTGCGAGCCTACGGTCACGACCAGCCCGATGTATCTCTGGTATGCGGGCCCTGCGGCGGCCAGCAGGGCGAGGCTGCCGGCGAAGCTGATGCCCATCACGCCGACGCGCTGGTCTTCCAGCTGCTTGCTGAGATGCTGCGCGGAACGCCCGATGATCTCGATGGCGTCCGGATCCACGCGATAATCGGCGAGCGACTGAACCTCAGGCGTGAGCACCGCGATGCCCGAGCCCGAGAGCGCGCGCGCCAGGCGCACGATGCGCGGCTCTTCGATGCCCAGATGATGGATGCCGGGCGCCAACACCATTCCGGCAGGGTGCCGGACGCCCTTCGGCCAGTAGAGCCGCGCGCGCACCTGCGTCGCGCCCACAGGCACCTCGATCAAAGATTCGGTGACCTCGGACTGCATCCAGCCGGTGACTGCGGGCTGCCCGCCTTCCATGGACTTCAGCAGGTTGAAGGCGCGGATGTGTTCGCGGGCGGGATGGAAGCCGAGAGCGACCGCTACCAAGAGGATGGATGCCGCGAGCAGCGGTGTGCGCCGTCGCAAGCTCAGATCTCCAGGATGACCGGCATGATGAGCGGGCGTCGGGCGGTGTTCTTGTTAATGTAACGCTTTAAGTCCTGGCGGATCTTCTCTTTGATGACGCCGTAATCCGCCTTCTCCTCCGGGCTGGAGTCTTCCAGGGTCTTGAGGATGATGCTGCGCGCCTGCTGGTGGAAGCCGTCGTCCTCGCCGGCGCCGGCAAAGCCGCGCATCACGATCTCCGGCACCGCCTCCACCCGCCCGCTGAGCTTATTGATGGTGATGATGGGGAGCACGATGCCGTCCTCGCTGAGGTGGCGGCGGTCCTTGATGACGATGTCCTCCACCACGTCGCCCATGGAGCCGGAGTCGATGCAGATGCGGCCCACGGTGACGCGGCCGGCCTTGCGCGCGCCCAGCTCATCGAGCTCGAGCACGTCGCCGCTCTCCAGTTGCAGCACCTTGCCGACGGCGCCATGCATCCCGGCAGCCAGCTCGCAGTGGCGGCGAAGCTGGCGGTACTCGCCGTGGATGGGAACGAAGTAGCGCGGCTTCACCAGGTTGATGATGAGCTTGAGTTCCTCCTGGCTGGCGTGCCCGCTGACGTGCACCGGCGGGGAAGAGCCGTCCTCGTAGATGACGTGCGCCTCGCGGCGGAAGAGGTGGTCGATCATGCGGTAGATGGATTTCTCGTTGCCGGGGATGATGCGGCTGGAAAGCACCACGGTGTCGCCGGGCTCGATGCGGGCGTGCTTGTGGTTGTCCACGGCGGCGCGGGAGAGCGCCGACATGGGCTCGCCCTGTGTCCCGCTGATGAGCGCGCAGACCTTGTCGGGCGGCAGGTTGCGCATCTCGCCGGGATGGATGAGCGTCCCCTCCGGGGCCTCGAGGTAGCCGAGGTCCATGGCGATCTCGGTGGAGTTGGTCATGGAGCGACCCACCAACGCGACTTTGCGGCCGTGCTCCACCGCCGTCTCCAGCGCCAGTTTGATGCGGTGGATGGAGGAGGAAAAGCAGGCGATGAAGACGCGCTTATCGGCGCGCGCCAAAACTTCGTCCAGTTTGCGGCGGACGGCGCGCTCGCTGGGCGTGTAGCCGGCGCGCTCCACGTTGGTGGAGTCCTGCAGCAGCACCAGCACGCCCTCTTTGCCGTACTCGGCGAAGGTGTGCAGGTCGAAGAGACGCTGGTCAGTGGGCGTGGGGTCCACCTTGAAATCGCCGGTGTGCAGCACCACGCCGATGGGCGTGTGGATGGCCAGCGCCACACAGTCCACCAGGCTGTGCGTCACCTGGATGGGATTGATGGTGAACGGGCCGATGCGGAAGCGCTCGCCGGGGATGATCTCATGCAAACGCGTTTCTTCGAGTAATCCGTGCTCTTCGAGCTTGTCCTCGACATAAGCCAGCGTGAACTCGGTGCCGTACACCGGCACGTTCAGCTCGCTCAGGATCCAGGGCAGCCCGCCGATGTGGTCCTCGTGTCCGTGGGTGAGGACGATGGCGCGGACGTGCTGGCGGTTCTCCAGCAGGTAGGTGATGTCGGGAACGACGATGTCAACGCCCAGCAGTTCCGTTTCGGGAAACATCAGGCCGGCGTCAATGACGACGATGTCGTCCTGCCAGCGCAGGGCCATGCAGTTCATACCGAACTCGCCCAGGCCGCCCAGCGGCACGATGTGCAGTTTTCCTGCCGGCATAAGAGGGAACACCTGATGCTAGCACAATGCTTGTTGACCGCCGTGGTGCTCGGGCCTCTCGACGTGCGGCGGTGAGTTTGTATAGTATTGTGGACTTCCTACCAGGGTTTCATGAGGCTCGGCCAACGTCCCGTTGTGACTTTGGTGATGGCTCTCATCGTTCAGCTGCCGTTGGCCGCAGCTGAGACGCCAGCCACCAACCGCATCCCTCTGCCTGACCGTCCCCGCTACGCCTTCCAGCACATCGGCGAAGACCTTGGGCTGAGCAGCCGCACCGTGACCTCGTTGCTGCAGGACAAGCAAGGCTTCATCTGGATCGGCAGCTACGACGGCGTGCAGCGCTTCGACGGCACGCGCCTGGTGCCCTACACGCGCGCCCAAGGCCTGCCGAGCGGATACGTGGAGCAGCTGGTGCTCGCGCCCGACGGTGCGGTGTGGGCGGCCACCGACATGGGCATCGCGCGCTTCGACGGCTCGCGCTTCGTCACCCAGCGGCTACCCATGGCCAGCATCCAGTTCTCCGGCGTCTCGCAGGGGCTGGCCTTCGACTCGCGGGGCGACATCTACCTGGCCACCGTCAACGGCTTGCTTTACATGGACGTAAATGGTCCGGCCGGCTTCCGCCTCTGGGAGCGCAAGAAGGAGTTGCCGGACGAGTTCGTGGTCGCAGTGCATGTGGCGAAGAACGGGTACGTCTGGTTCGCCGCGCGCAATCAGGTGGGAGTGCTGAAACCGGGGAATGACGCGCCGCACATGTACACCGCGGCCGCCGGTCTGCCGGGCGACCCGGTGAAGGCCATCCTCACCGACGGTACCGGGACCCTCTGGGTCCGTACGCGCAATCATCTCGTGCGCTTCGAGGATGCGAGTGAGCGCTTTATTCAAGACGACGCCGGCCTGCCCGGCGCCAACGACTTCGGCATGCCCTACATTGATGCCTCGGGGAAGATCCTGGTGCCGACGGTGCTCGGGCTGTTCAGCAAGAACGGGCGCTGGGAGGCGCTCACCGACCGGCAGGGGCTGGCTTCGAACGCGGTCTACGCCGTGCTCGAAGACCGCGAGGGCGCGCTGTGGATCGGATACGGCGGCGCGGGCCTGGACCGCTGGCCGGGACGCCAGCACTGGAGCGCCTGGACGCGCTCCGAGGGTCTGCCCAACGACGTGGTCTGGTGCACGCTGCGCGACAGCCGCAACCGGCTCTGGGTGGGGACCAACGACGGCCTCGCCATGTGGGACCCGGGCGCGCGCAGCTGGCGCACCTGGAACGAGAACAGCGGGCTGGCCGGCCGCACCGTGCGGCACCTTGTGCTCGGCGCCGACGGTTCCATCTGGGCGCTCTCCATCCCGGGCTCGCTGACGCGCTTCGATCCCACGTCGCTCGCACCCGCGCGGCTTCCGCTCCTGTCGTACGGCAACACCGAGATCACCGATCTGGAACGAGGGCCGGACGGGGCGATGTGGATCTCCGGCCGCGACTTCCTCGCCCGCGCCCGGCGCGGCAGCCTGAAGTTCGAAAAGGTCGCCCTGCCTGCGGAGCTGGCCGGTACCACGGCTTCGCTCGCGTTCGCGCCCGGCGGCATCCTCTGGGGGGGCGGAAGCAAGGGCCTGTTCCGCTATGACGGCAAGGAGTGGAAGCACTACTCAACCGACCGCGGCGACGAGCCCGGAGGCGCGGTGGCGGCGATGGTGGCCGCCAATGCCCAGGAGATCTGGTACGCGCAACAGGGCGAGCCCGGCCTGGTGAATCTCCAGTTGAACGAAAGCGGCCCGGTCACGAAGATCTACGCCCGCGCCGACGGCCTTCCCAGCGATGCCGTCTTCATGGTGGCGGCGGACGGGCATGGCAACGTCTGGGCGGGGGGCGACAACGGAGTGGCCATGTACCAGCCCGATGGCACGTTCCGCACCTTCCACCGCGGCGACGGACTCATCTGGGACGACATCAGCCCCGCCGGCTTCCGCGCCGAATCCGACGGCACCCTGCTCATCGGCACCAGCCGCGGCCTCTCGGCGTATCACCCGAACGGCGAAACGGCGGCGAGCAGCATTCCCGGCGTGGTCATCACAACCGCCCTGCTGGGGACACGCGACCGCGTGCGCGAACCCGGCGTGGAAGTGGGCCACGGTGACCGGACCTTCAATGCGCAGTTCGCGGCGCTCACCTTCCGCGACGCGCACGATGTCCGCTGCCGCTACCGGCTCGACAGCCTGGAACACGACTTCACCGAGACCATGATGCGCGAGGTCCGCTATCCCGAGCTGGCTTCGGGCAATTACGCTTTCGAAGTCTCCTGTCGCACCACCGGCCAGGCCTGGGGGCCGCCCGCGGTCTTCGCCTTCACCATCCAGCCGGCCTGGTGGCAGCGCTGGTGGGCGCGGCTGCTGGAGATCGCGCTGGGCCTCTGGGCGCTGTGGGGGCTCATCCGCTGGCGCACGCGAACGCTCGAGGCCGAGCGCAAACGACTCGAGCAGGCGGTGGAGGAGCGCAATGCCGAGCTGGCGGCGGCCAACCGCGAGCTGCAGGAGGCCTCCATCACCGATCCGCTCACCGGAGTGCGCAACCGCCGCTTCATGCAGGCCACCATCCCGGCCGATGTGAGCCAGACGCTGCGCGCCTACTCGCTGCAGGGACACAGCACCGACCATCGTGACCTGGTCCTCTATCTGCTCGACGTCGACCACTTCAAAGAGATCAACGACAACTACGGCCACCAGGCGGGCGACATGGTGCTCTCCGAGATCGCCATGCGGCTCAGCCGGGTGGTGCGGCTCTCCGACCTGTGCATCCGCTGGGGCGGGGAGGAGTTCCTCATCATCTGCCGCGCCGCCGAGCGCGACGACTCGGAGATCCTGGCCACGCGCCTGCTCGACGTGGTGGCACGAGAGCCCTTCGATATCGGCGACTCGCGGGCCGTGTCCCGCACCGGCTCCATCGGCTGGGCGGCCTTTCCCTGGCTGGTTTCGGCGCCGCATGCGCTGACGCTCGAGGACGTGCTGACTCTCGTGGACCGCGGGCTCTACTCGGCGAAAAAGGGCGGACGTAACCAGGCGGTGATGGTGGTGCCGGCGCATGGACTCACCGCGGACCAGATCAAGCCCGGCGCGGGGGCGCACCTGGACATCTATGACAGCGAGAAGGTCGAGCTGAAGCGCATCCGCGGACCGCGCGTGAGCACCGCTCTGAAAGCCAAAGTTTGAAAGGACGATTGTGTGAAGTGCGATTCCTCCCTCGTCCTTCCGCCTTCACATAATGGTCCTTCACTCAATCTGCCCTGAGTTCGCCCTCCCAGCGCGCGATCACCGCCGTGGCCAGGCAGTTGCCGATGACGTTCACCGCGGTGCGTCCCATGTCCATCAGTTGATCTATTCCCAGAAGGATGAAGATGGGCTCGGGCGGCAGGTGGAACTGGCTGGCGATCCCCATCAGGATGACCAGCGACGAGCGCGACACCCCGGCCGTCCCTTTGCTGGCGAGCATGATGGTGAGCATGAGCACCACTTGTTGGCCGAGTCCCATGCGGATGCCAGCCGCCTGCGCCACGAAGATCGCTGCCAGCGCCTGGTAGAGCGTGCTGCCGTCGAGGTTGAAGCTGTAGCCGGTGGGGATGACGAAGGCCACGATGCCGCGCGGCACTCCGAACTCTTCCATGCGCTCCATGGCGCGGGGCAGCGCGGCCTCGGAGTTGGCGGTGGCGAAGGCGATGGTCGCGGGCTGCGAGACCGCGCGCAGGAATCGCTTGAGCGAGATGCGTGCCATGAGCGCTACCGGCAGCAGCACCAAAAACAAAAACGCTAAGAGCGCGACGTAGAGCGTCGCCAGCAGCAGCGCCAGGTTCTTGAGGACCCCGATCCCAGTCTGCGCGACGGTGGCCGCGATCGCTCCGCCCACGCCCAGCGGCGCGAACAGCATCACGATATTGGTGAACTTGAACATCACTTCGGAGAGGCTCTCGCAGAAGCCCAGCATGGTGCGGCGGCGGTCCTCGCTTACCAGTCCCAGCGCGATGGCGAAGATGATGCTGAACACCACCACCTGCAGCACCTGTCCCTCGGCGATGGCGCGCGCGATGTTCTCCGGAAAGGCGTTGAGCAGCAGGTCACTCGCGGTCTGCCTGGGTACGCTGGCGCCTTCCGTGGTCGCGCCCGTCAACTGCACGCCCACGCCGGCCTGGCTGAGGTTGATGGCCGCGAGCCCGATGACCAGCGCCAGCGTGGTGACCACTTCGAAGTAGATGAGCGCCTTGAGGCCCATGCGCCCGACCTTCTTCAGGTTGGCGTGCCCGGCGATACCGACGACCAGGGTGGAGAAGATGAGCGGCGCGATGATGGTCTTGATGAGCCGCAGAAAGATCAGTCCCAGCACGCGCAGCTGGACAGCCTGCGCGGGCCAGTCGTGACCGATCTCGATGCCCAGCGCCATGCTCACGAAGATCCAGGTGGTGAGCGAGCGACGCATCAGGCCGTAGAGGATGAGCAGCGACAGCAGGATCCATCGCGAAGTGAGCAGGAACTCGTTACTGAAGGCAAGGACCCTGGAGTGCGCGAGCAACTCGACCGCCGCCACCAGCGCGAACATCGCCAGATTGGCAATGAGGAACCGGTTCTTCATCGCAGCAGGTCTTCCAGAGCCACGCCGCGCTCGGTCTTCTCGTCGCGGTACTTCACGATGACCGGCGTGTAGAGCGAGAGCCCCCACTCGCCGGCGATGCCGCGGTCCATCAATCGAGAGCCGGGAACCACGACGGCGCTCTCCGGGACCACGAGCGGATGTTCGCCCTCGGCGCGGTAGATGACGCCGCGGATGGAGTCGTAGAGCGGCGTGGAGCGCGTGAGGATCACGCCGGCTCCAAGCACCGCTCGCGTCCGCACCTGCGTGCCTTCGTAAACGCCGCAGTTGCCGCCGATGAGGACATCATCTTCGATGATGACCGGGGTGGCGTTCACCGGCTCGAGCACGCCGCCGATCTGCGCCGCGGCGCTCAGGTGCACGCGCTTGCCCACCTGGGCGCAGGAGCCGACCAGGGCGTGCGAATCCACCAGCGTGCCTTCGTCCACGTACGCGCCCACGTTGATGTACATAGGCGGCATGCAGATGACCGACGGCGCGACATACGCGCCCTCGCGCACCGCCGAGCCGCCGGGGACCACGCGAACCGAATCCTTGGCCGTCAGGTTGCGGGTGGGGTAGGTGTCCTTGTCAACGAAGCGCAGCGGACCGGCCTTGGTCTCCACCAATTCACCCAGCCGGAAGCCGACCAGGATGCCCTGCTTCACCCACGCGTTCACCCGCCAGCCGTCGTGCGTTTTCTCGGCGGCGCGGATGCGTCCCTTGGTGAGTTGATTACGGAAGTCGGTGAAGATGCCGCGCGCGCCGGCCTTTTTCTTCACCTTCTCGCCCAGCGCATAGAGCCGTTCTATCTCGGCTTGCAGGGATGGCATCGCGGCTGAGTATACAGGCGTTTTACGAAACTAGAAATTCACTTAAGCAGTCCTGCATCGCGCACCACCGTCTCTAGCCTGGAGCGCGTATCTTTCTTCATCGGCACCATGGGCAGGCGGTAGACCTCCTGAATCTTCCCCATCATGGCCAGGGCGGCCTTCACCGGCATGGGATTGGACTCGATGAAGTTGGCTTGCATCAGGGCCAGGTATTTCTTGTGGATGCGCCGCGCCGTCTCCCAGTCGTTGCGCAGGGCGGCACGTGTGATCTCGGCCATCTCGCGCGGAATCTCGTTCGAGGCGACGGAAATAATGCCGACTCCCCCCAAGGCGATGACCGGCAGGGTGATGGCGTCATCGCCGGAAAAAACGAGAAAGCGCTCGGGCACAGCGGCGATGGCCTCGACGATCTGCGTGATGCTGCCGCTGGCTTCTTTCACGGCGATGATGTTGGGCACCGTTGCCAGGCGCGCCAGGGTCGCCGGTTCGATGTTGGCTCCCGTGCGTCCGGGTACGTTGTAAAGGATGATGGGCTTTGCAACCGCGCGCGCGATGGCGGAGAAGTGCTGGAACTGGCCCTCCTGCGTGGGCTTGTTGTAGTAGGGCGAGGCGGTGAGGATGGCGTCCACGCCCTTGATGGCGGCGACCGTTTTGGCCTTCTCGACGGCTTCGCTGGTCGAGTTCGACGTCGTACCAGCGACGATGGGCACGCGCCCAGCAGCTGCCTCGGTCGTAACAGCAATGACGCGCAGCCACTCCTCGCGCGAGAGCGTGGGGGTTTCGCCGGTGGTCCCGCAGGGGACGAGGAAATCAATGCCCGACTCGACCTGCCACTCCACCAGCTTGCCGAGACTGGGCTCGTCGAGCGCGCCGTTCGCAAGAAACGGTGTGACCAGCGCCGTGCCGCATCCGCGAAGCATCATGTTGCAAGCATAATGAAAAGCTGTGCCAGTGACTAGGGCAGGTGTTCACCATCGGGACACTGGAACGCGGACCGATTCCTGACCGCAGAGACGCTGAGGCGCAGAGGAAAAGACGCTGATCATCCATCGCTGAACCCTCAGTTCTCTGCGTCTCTGCGACTCTGCGGTGAGAATCAGCCAAGCTGCTTGAAGACATCGCGGAACTCGAAGAACCCGCTCTTGCCCTGGAGCCACTCCGCGCCGCGCACGGCTCCTTCCGCGAAACCCAGGCGCGACTTGGCATCGTGCACCAGCATCATGGTGTCGTACTCGGAGTCGAGCATGATCACGTGCTGGCCGACGGCATCGCCCTCGCGGAGGGAAGTAATCTCAATCTCGGGTCCGGCCTTTCCGGCTTGCAGGACCTTCTTCAGGGTCCCCGCCGTTCCCGAGGGAGCATCTTTCTTTTGTGCGTGATGGCGCTCCATGATGCGCACCGCGTAGCCCTGCGCACTCGCGCCCGAGGCCGCGCCCACGATCTCGAAGAAAATATTCACTCCGATAGAGAAGTTCGGGCCGTAGAGGAAGCCGATGCCGCCGGCCTCCACGGCGCGGCGAACGCGCTCGATCTCGCCGTACCAGCCGGTGGTCCCCACCACCATGCTGGCTCCCAGGCGGGTGCAGGCCGCGATGTTCTCCAGCGCAGCCGCGGGCGTGGTGAAATCCACGGCCACATCGATCTGCTTCAGAGCTTCCCGCGTGAGCGCCTGCGCATGAGCGTTCTCCGAGGCGCCGACCACGCGCACCTCGTGGCCGCGCTTGCGCGCGACCTCGGCGACGAGCGCGCCGGTCTTGCCGCGTCCCAGAAGCAGCAGTCGCATGGGCTGAGATTGTAGTTTACTCAAAGGCCTCGGGGTCGAGGTCGCTGAAGAAGACCTTGTGCAGCCGCTCGACGGCCGGCGGCACGGCGTCCTCATCAATCACGAAGCTGATGTTGATCGCCGATGCCCCCTGCGAGATCATGCGCACGTTGATGTCGCCCAGGGCGGTGAAGACGCGCGCCGCGATGCCGGGAGTGTCGCGCAGGTTGTCGCCCACCAGACAGACGATGGCCTTGCGGCCCTGATACTTCACGTCGCCCAGCTTCTCCAGGTCGGCGGCGATGGCCGGCACTTTTTCCGTGGAATCAATGGTGAGCGAGACGCTGACCTCCGAGGTGGAGACCATGTCCACCGGGCAGCGATGCCGGTCGAAGACGGCGAAGATGTCCTTGAGGAAGCCGTGCGCCATGAGCATGCGCGTGGCCACCAGGTCCACGATGGTGATGCGCCGCTTGGCGGCGATGGCCTTGAAGACGTTGCGGCAGCGCGGCGAGCGCGCGGTGATGCGCGTGCCTTCGCACTCCGGCTTGCGCGAGTTCAGCACCGAGACCGGGATGTTCTTCTGCATGGCGGGCAGCAGCGTGGCCGGATGCAGGACCTTGGCGCCGAAGTAGGCCAGCTCGGCGGCCTCCTCAAAGCTCAGCGCGCGGATGCGCCGCGCCCCGGGGCAGAGGCGCGGGTCGGTGGTCATCATGCCGTCCACGTCGGTCCAGATCTCGATGCGCTCGGCCTCGAGGCCCGCTCCCACGATGGCGGCGCTGAAGTCCGAGCCACCGCGGCCCAGCGTGGTGGGCACACCGTCGCGCGTGGCCGCGATGAATCCTCCCATCACCGCAAGGCAGGCTTTCTCTTTCGTGATCAGCGGCTGCACCTGCGCCTGCAAACGCTGGTTCGTCTCGTCGTAGAACGGGATGGCGCGCGTGTGGCTGGCGTCGGTGAGGATGCAGCCGCGCGCGTCTACGTGGATGGCGGGAAGTCCGCGCGCGGAGAACGCGGCCGTGACCATACGGCTGGAAATCCTCTCGCCGAAGCTGAGGACGTGGTCGGCGCTGCGCGGCGTCAGCTCGCCCACTGCGGCGATGCCGCGGAGCAGCTCGTCGAGCGCATCGAACTCGGATTCCAGCTCGGTGTGGAAGCGGGTGAAGAGCCCGGTGCCGAGCAGCTCGCCCGCCGTGGCGTAATGGCGCTCGCGCAGCGCGCGCGAGAGGGTGAGCGCCTGCTCGCGATTGCCGGCGCCGGCGCACTGGCTCATGGCCACCAGCTGGTCGGTCACGCCGGCCAGCGCGCTGGCGATGACCACCGGCCGCTCGGCCAGCCGCTTGCGCACGATCTCGGCGGCGCGGTGGATGGCGGCGGCGTCTTCCACCGAGGTCCCGCCGAATTTCATTACGATCATGCCGGCACCGGACTGGGAGTTTGAATGTTCCTGAGGGGGATCAAGGGCGCGGTGACTCCAGATATCCGTGCGCCTTAAGCAGCTCGGCGTTGAGCAGGGCAGCGCCGGCGGCGCCGCGGATGGTGTTATGCGTGAGTACGGTGAACTTCCAGTCCAGCACACTGCAGGGACGCAGCCTGCCCACGGTGGCGGTCATGCCAGCGCCGCGGTCCACGTCAATGCGCGGCTGCGGATGCGCCGGGTCGGTGCTGTAGACCACAGGCTCGGCGGGCGCGTTGGGCAAGCGCAGCTCCTGCGGGAGTCCGCGGAAGGAGCGCCAGGCGGCGATCATCTCCTCGGCCCGCGCCGGCTTGCGCAGCTTCACCGAGACCGACTCCGTGTGTCCCTCCTCCACCGGCACGCGGTTACACTGCGCGCTCACCACGATGTCGGCGTCGGTCACGTCGGCGCCGTTCAACTGCCCGAGCAGCTTGCGCGACTCGGCTTCCATCTTTTCTTCCTCGCGGGCGACGTAGGGGATCACGTTGCCCAGGATGTCGAGCGACGAGACGCCGGGATATCCCGCTCCGCTCACCGCCTGCATGGTCACCGCCATCACCTTTTCGACACCGAACTGCCGGTGCAAGGGCGCGATGGCCATGACCAGTCCGATGGCCGAGCAGTTAGGGTTGGTCACGATGAAGCCGCCCGACTTCTTGCGCCAGGCCTGGCACTCCAGCAGCTTCAGGTGGATGCCGTTGACCTCGGGGATGACCAGGGGCACGTCGGGCGTCATGCGGAAGGCGCTGGAGTTGGTGATGACGCAGCATCCGGCCTCGGCGAAGCGCGGCTCAAGCTCCTGCGCGATGGCCACATCGAGCGCGGCGAAGATGACGCGCGGCGCACCCTCGGGCGTTGCCGGCGAGACCTTCATGCCGGCGATGCGCTCCGGCAGGGGGGTCTTGAGCCGCCAGTGAGCGGCCTCGCAGTACGCCTGTCCGGCGGAGCGCTCCGAGGCCGCCAGCCACGCGACCTCGAACCAGGGATGGTGGTCGAGCAGCTGCAGAAAGCGCTGTCCCACCACGCCGGTTGCGCCCAGGATGCCGACCGGGATCTTCTGCGTGAACATGCCGACTATCGGATTTTATACCAGCGAGAGAGGGGTGCTTTTGGCGGTGCCCGATGAGTTACGAATCTGGTATGCTGCGCTGCGCCCGCCGCGGAGGGCTTGTGCCGGAGCTACGCCAGAACCGCCTGACCAAGGAGTGGGTGATCATCGCCACCGAGCGCGCCAAGCGTCCGGAGGAGATGCAGGTGAAGCGTCCCGAGGGCGCCCGGCAGCTCCAGCGCTACGCCCAGAATTGTCCCTTCTGTCCCGGCAACGAGTCGCTGGCGCCGCCGGAGGTCCTGCGCATCTCCGGACCGAAGGGGGACTGGCGGGTGCGCGTCGTGCCCAACAAGTTCGGCGCGCTGGCCCGGGAAGGCCAGCCCAAACGGACCATCCTGCGCTCGCTGCGCACGGTGAACGGCGTGGGCATCCACGACGTCATTGTCGAGACCCCGGACCATTCCCTCACTCTGGCCCTGCTCAGCGACGACCAGATCGGGGCGGTGCTCGACGCCTACCGCGTCCGCTACAACGCCATCAGCCAGGACGGGCGCATCGCGCACATCACCATCTTCAAGAACCACGGCGCCGGCGCCGGCGCCAGCCTGGAGCATCCCCACTCCCAGATGCTGGCCACACCGGTGATCTCCAATCAGGTGCGGGGACGGATGTACGAAGCCCTGCGCCACCACGACGAGTTCGGCGAGTGCATCTTCTGCCAGCTGGTTGCCGACGAGATGAACGAGCAGACGCGGATCGTGGCCACCACGGAACACTTCATCGCGCTCGAGCCCTTCGCCTCCGCCACGCCCTTCTCCACCCACATCTTCCCGCGCCGCCACATGGCCAGCTTCGGCGACATCAGCGACGAGGAGCTCGCCGACCTGGCGCGCGTGCTGCGCAACCTGCTGCTGCGTCTCTATGTTGGATTGGACAATCCCGACTACAACTTCACCATCCGCACCGCGCCGGCGGAGAATGCCGGCGTGCTCTACTACCATTGGTATCTGAGCATCATCCCGCGGCTCACGCGCGTGGCGGGCTTCGAGCTGGGTTCGGGGATGTTCATCAACACCGTGCTGCCGGAGGCGGCGGCGGAGTTCCTGCGCAAGGTGGACGTCAGCAAGCTGCCCACGCCGGCCTGAGCGGCTAGTCGCGCAGGACCTCGGTGTTGTCGGTCCCGATGAGGATGCGTTGCAGCTTGTGGTCGGCGGGGTCGAACCAGAGCGTCCACTCCGCGTCGTCGCTCTTCAGGCTGAAGCGGTCCAGCTCGCGGTCAGAACCCTTGAGCGAGACCTTCTCACGCCCTATGAAGGCCAGCGTCACCGACTCGAAGGCGTGCTGTTGAGGCACGATGATGCCCAGCTTGCTGGGCTGCAGCTTGCAGTCCTTCAGGCCCCCGGCGCAGCTGGTGGCCAGGTAGCGCCACACCAGGATCTGGCGCTGCACAAAGTTGTAATCATCCAAGACGTTGGTCGAGGCCGGGAGGAAGAAGGGGATCACGGTGGGCTTGTCGGCGCCCGGGATGTTGATCTGCTCGGTGAGCATCTGGTCGCCGGGCTCGAGCGTGAGATCGCTCTTGTCGGGATACAGCGACTTCCACTCATAGTGCTTAAGGTCGCCGTTGTCCAGGATGTCGAGCTGTGAGTTCTGGCTCACCTTGCCGTCTTCCAGCTTGAACTCGGTGCTGGTGCTGCTGGCGCCCGCCTTCTGTTCGATGCGGAAGGTCTCGGTGGCGACGCGCTTTCCGCCGCGCATCACAGCAAAGCTGCCGGCATCCACCATCGGGCTGTCCGCCGTGGGCTTGCCGGCGTAGGCGAGGCAGGCGAGGGAAGGAAGAACGAAGAGCAGGCACAAGCTGCAGCGAAGAACGCCACGGCGGAATCGGTTCACATCTCCTCCATCAGGTTTGTGACTTGCGTTTCTTCAACCAGCCGGCGATCTCGGCGGCTACTTCATGAACGTCCTTGCCCGCGGTGCGGATGGTGCAATGGGCGCTCCGGTAGCGGGGCGATCGCGCCTGCAGCAGCCGTTTCATCTGCGCATCACTCTGCCGGTCGAGCAAGGGGCGCCTCACGCGGCGGCCTTGATTGCGGGCGCGTCTCAGGAGCACCGCGATCGGGGCTTCCAGGAAGATGAGCGCTCCTTGCGCGCGCTTCAGTCGCTGAACGTTACCGACGAGGGTCAGAGTGCCGCCGCCCAGGGCCACTACGCGTCGTGGAGAGCGCTTCATCCGCCGGAGAAGATCACGCAGGGCGCTGGCTTCGGCGCGACGGAAGCCCGCTTCACCCGAGTTATGAAAGATCTTCGCGAGCGTCCGACCCTCGCGCTCCTCGATGCAGGCATCGAGGTCGGTGAAGGCCCAGCCCAGCCGCCGCGCCAGCCTGCGGCCCACGCTGGTCTTGCCGGCGCCCATGAAGCCGGTGAGAAACACGCTCGCAGGCCGCGTGCTTGAGACTGTGTCGCCTGCTTGCGGACGGCGCGCGCTCGGCAACGCCTTCCTCAGTGCTTTCTGACTCGGATTTTACCACTGAAGGTCCGCAGCTCGACCGAGGAGGAACCTGAATGGGAAGTACCGGAGAACGACTGGCCGGGCACGACCGTGAAATGAGGGTGGGTCTTTTCCTTGAGCGGAAAATCGTTCTGCACCGACCCGCTCACCGAGCGGGCGGTGATGTCCACCGAGGCGGTGGCCGGCGCCGTCACGTCGATGTTGCCGGAGTGGTTGCTGAAGTCGTATTCGCCGGCGCCGCCGAAGTCTCCGTCGTAGGAGATGTCGCTGGTGGTGGTGTTCACCGAGACCTTGCTGCCGGTGACCGAGGTGAGCGTCACCTTGCCGCTGGTGGAAGTGATCTCGACGTGCCCGCCGGTGATGTTGCTGAGGGTGATGGGCCCGCTCATGGTCTGCACATGCACGTGCGCGTTGGAGACCTCGCGCACCTCCACCGGCGTGGCGTCGCCCTTCACCACCACGTCCCCGTGCATCTTTTCCGCGCTGAGCAGCCCGCTGCCGGAGCGCAGCAGGACGCTGGAGTCCATCGGGACCTGCACTTCGTACTCGATGTGCTTTTCGCTGTCGGAGACGGGCTCGCTGAAATAGGTGAGCGCCTTGATGCGGTTGCCGGTCTGGTCGGCGTAGACCTCGGCCTTATCAGAATGCGTGCTGGCGGTGATGATGACCTGGCGTCCCAGCGTGCCGCGCAATGCGATGGGGCCGTACTCGTTGATGATGGTCACGTTGGCGCCGGGCTGTACGGTGAAGCGGAAGTCCTTGCGCTGGTCGGCGGCCACAGCCAGCAGAGGCAGCATCAGGAAAACGGCAGGAATCGCGGGCTTCATGCGCGGACTCAGGTGCCAACCTTTCATAAGACTCTCCTCAGCGGCCGCCGTACTGCACCGTGCGGAACGACGCCATCTGGTACAGCGCTGCCTTCTGATTATAAGCGTTCATAAGCTGGGCGCGCGCGTCTTCGTCGTCCGGGTTCTGCGCCTGATATTTTTTGGCGTCGGCGATGTAGCGGTTCACGTTGCGCAGGTCGCGCTCGTAGGTCTTGCGCATCTCCGGACTGCGCGACTGCACCTGGTCGAGCAGCTTCATGTCGTCGTCGTCAATGGCCACCGGCTGGGTGGAGGCGTCACTCTTGTCGGCCAGCAATGGTGGCGAGGGCTTTTGGGCCTGCTGTGTCAGCGTCATCACGACCGCGAAAAGCACGACTGCGGCCGCGGCGGCATAACCCCACCGCCTTCCCAGGCCAGGCAAGAACGGCAAAACGCGCGCCGGCTCGGCTTCGCGCACCAGTCCTTCCGCCTTCGCTGCCGCCATGATGGATTCCCACACCCGAGGGCTGGGTTCATCCTCCGGAAGGGTGCGGGCCGTGGTGATGATGAGGTTCAGTTCTTCGACGAGCGCGGAACACTCCGCGCAGCCGGCCAGATGGGCCTGCGCTGGGGAGCCGGGAGCGCCCTCCAGGACCTCCGCCAGCGCTTGATGCATCTCTTCGCAATTCATGACTGCCTGTTCTCCTGGTCCTCCCGACCTCCATCAGGAGGAGCGTGTAGCCTTTTCCGCGCGATGCATCTTCAGCAACTCGCGCAGCTTCAAACGCGCCTTGTGGAGTTGCGACTTGCTGTTGCCCACCGAGCAGCCGACCATCTCGGCGATCTCGTTGTGCTCGTAGCCCTCCACGTCGTGCAGCACGAAAAACGTCCGGTACCCCTGCGGCAGCGCGGCCACGGCGCGTTCCAGGTTCAGCCGGTCCACCGAGCCGCTCAGGTTCAGGTCGGGCGCGCCGAAGTCCCGCTTGGGCGCGTCCTCCTGCTGGGGGTCCATCTGTTCCTCCAGCGAAACCTCGCTCAGCCCCTTCTTGCGCAGCCGCATCAGCACCACGTTCACCGAGAGCCGATGCAGCCAGGTGGAGAAGGCCGACTCTCCGCGGAAGCTGGCGATCTTGCGGTAGAGCTGCAGGAACGCTTCCTGCGCCAGGTCTTCCGCGTCGGCCACGTTCCCCGTCATGCGCAGGCACAGCGAATAGACCCGGCGTTTGTGCAGGCCATACAGGACTTCGAAGGCCTGCGCGTCGCCGCGCTGCGCCTTGCGTATGGCCTCGGCTTCGGACAGCTCCGTCGCCGCTGGTCTCTTTGCTGGTGCCAAGGGGGAGCCTTGTTCAGGCCGCCGTCCTAGCTGTACTACTAGGATGCGACCGGGTTGTCATGCCGTTGTATTGCCATGCACCCGATTCCGGGCGCCGGAACACCGCCCGCCACCACCCCGGGCCATCTTCTGATTCCATCATATCCATCCTGCGGAAGGGAAGCGCGAAGCTTCAGGCGGCGGCGGATTTTTTCCCCGCGCCGCGCCAGTACAGCACCAGCCCGATGAACACCGCTACCGCCGTGCCGCCCACCAGTTTCACTTCGAACAGCAGCTTGTGCTCGACTTCGCCGGGCGGGATCATGGACACCACCATGGAGAGTGCGGTCACCAGGAATCCCATCAGGCCGGCGATCCAAACGCCGGCCTTGCCGCCGGGGATCAGCACAGCATTGGGGTCGCTGCCTCGGTCGCTACGGTAGGCCAAACGGATCACCGCCGCGTACATGTAGAGGAAGGGGATGAAGTAGAGGATGATGGCCGCGTCGATGAGGATCTGGTAGGCACCGGATGTGCTCTCCCGGATGTTAAAGATGAGGAGGATAACGGCCGAGAGGCCGGCCTGCACCAGGATGGCGATCCAGGGAGTGCGCCACTTGGGGTGCAGGTGGCCGAACGCCTCCGGCAGGTAGCGGTCGATGCCAACCACGAACGGGACGCGAGCTACCCCGGCCACGGTGGCGCCCACGCCGCCGGCGTTGCCCACGGTCACCAGCATCGCCGCCAGCATGCCCAGGAAGGCCACGCCCAGCGACGTGCTGCCATGGGTGATGGCGGCGAACACGCCGCTCTTCGAGTCCACCTGCTCAGCGGGCAGCATCGCCAGCACCGCGATGGTCCCTAAAATGTAGATCAGCGCAATGAGGACCCCGGAGCCGACGACGGCGCGGGGGAGGGTCTTCTTCGGGTCGTGGACCTCCTCGCTCATCGCCGAGACCAGCTCCAGGCCGGTGAAGGCGAAGGCGATCTGCGACCAGAAATTGACGGTGTCCAGGTTCCACGTCGGACGCATGCTTGCCCAGGTGAAGCTGGTCACCGAGCCGTGCTTCATCCACATCAGGCCCGCGATGCCCAGCAGGATGAGCAGCGGAGCGTAGGTCGCCACTCCGCCCGCGTTCTGCAGCCACTTGCCGATGTTCAGTCCGACGATGTTCATTCCCACCGCCACCGCCAGCAGCACCAGCGACCCGATGAGCAGGAAGGGGCGGTTGTTGGCGAGGTGTCCGAAGCCCGCCCCGCCGGCGTACGCGGACATGGAGACGCTGGCCAGGAGCAGTCCGGGAAAGTAGAAGATGGTGTACACCCAGTACGACCATCCTGCCACGAAGCCGTGGAAATGCCCGAAGGCCTCCTTGCTCCAGACGTACAGCCCGCCCTCATGGGGATAGCGCGTGGAGAGTTCGTTGATGATGAGCGTGGTGGGCACAAAAAAGAGCAGCGCCGCCAGCACCCACAGGCTGAGGGAGGAAGGCCCGTTGTGCGCGGCGGCCGCGATCCAGCGCGGCCCCAGCACCGCGGCGATGTTGAACAGCAGCACGTCCCACAGGCCCATGGTGCGGCGCAGCTGGGCTTTGGGATCCGAGACGTTGGACATGGGTGAATGAAGATATCAGATGCGAACGCGAATCAGGAACCGATGTAGCGCGCGTACAGGCTGCGCGCGATGGCGGTATCGGCGGTGCCCTTGATGATGGCGCGACCGTCGGGGAAGAGCGTCATCTCGTAGGGGGCGCTCCAGAACTTCAGCACGAACTGGTTGTGGCGTACCGTGCCGTGGGGCGAGAGGCGTCCGGAGAGCTCGGCGAAGTCAATAGGACGCTCGCGCTCATGGATCTGCACCGAGTTGCGCCCGCAGAGCGTGACCTGGGCACGACCCTTTCCGGCAAGGTGGATGAAATCGCGCTGGCCGCAAGCACGGCAATCAGCCCGAGGCTCGTGGGCCCCGACCTCGGTGCTCTGGTTGCGCCAGACGTCCCAGGAAAGCAGCGTGCGCCGCATGGCGTCCTCCGCTCCCACGAGAAACTTGATGGCTTCGGTCGCTTCGATGGACGCCACCAGGCCCACCGTGCTGTTCAGGATGCCGGCGGTCTCGCAGGTCTCCTGAGCGCCCCGTGGCGGCTCGGGAAAGATGCAGGCCAGGCACGCGGTCTTGCCGGGAAGGATGTTCATGGTGAGAGCATAGCTGCCCACGGCGGCGGCGTAGATCCACGGGACGCCCGCGAAGATTGCGAAATCGTTCAACAGGTAACGGGTCTCAAAGTTGTCCGTGGCATCGAGCAGCAGCTCGCAGCCCTCGAGCAGTTCGTGGATGTTGGCGGGCGTGAGGTCGGCGACGCGCCCTTCGATTTCGACGTCGCTGTTCAAGGCCCTGATCTTGCGGGCCGCCGCGACCGCTTTCGGGATGGATTCCGCGGCGTCCGCTTCGTCGAACAGCGACTGCCGCTGCAGATTGCTGGGCTCGACGTAGTCGCGGTCGAGGATGCGGATGCGTCCGACGCCGGCGCGCGCCAGCAGCGCCACGACCGCCGAGCCGGTGGCCCCGCAGCCGATGATCGCGACCCGCGCCTTCGCAAGCCGGCGCTGTCCCTCCGCGCCGATCCCGGCGAAGAGCACCTGGCGCGAGTAGCGTTCCTCAGGGGGCAGCGACATTTGTTCGCATCCAAACTTTATTATAGATAGAGAGCTGGCCGGACATCCCCTTCGGCATGGACATAAAATACCGGCAGCGCATCAAGTGACATGCCCGAGCCGCCCGCCTCCGATGTCTTCCAGCCCATGCGGCGCCAGATGGTGGAGGAGCAGCTGCGACCGCGCGGCATTCGCGACCCGCGCGTGCTGGAGGCGATGGTGCGCGTGCCGCGGCACCGGTTCGTCCCCCAGGAGAACTGGAGCGAGGCCTACGGCGACCATCCCATCCAGATCGGCCAAGGGCAGACCATCTCGCAGCCCTACATCGTCGCCGCGATGCTGGAAGCGCTGGCCCTCACGCCACAGGACAACGTGCTGGAGGTCGGGACCGGCTCCGGATATCAGGCGGCCCTTCTCTCCAAGTTGGCCGCGCTTGTGGAAAGCATCGAGCGGTTCGCCTCATTGGCGGAAAAGGCGCGCGCGGTACTGGCAGAGCTGGGATGCAGCAACGTCCGCGTCAGCGTGGGAGATGGCAGCGAAGGACTCGCAGAGTTCGCTCCTTACAACGGCATCATCGTCTCAGCCGCGGCGCCGCAGGTCCCCGCGCCGCTGGTCGAGCAGCTGGCGGAAGACGGGCGGCTCATCGTTCCCGTCGGCACCGAAGAAGAGCAACAGCTCTATCTTCTGCGCAAGACCAGCGGCCAGCCTGTGATCTCACGCCTGGACGGCTGCCGCTTTGTCCCTCTCATCGGTAAAAGCGGATTCCACAGGAGTTAACGAACCCTCGTGACTCGCCGCATCTAAGCGTGTAGTGGTGGGTGGAGCACCTAGAACTGAAGAAAGGAGCCGAGCCATGTTCAAAACAAGGGCGGCAACACTGATTCTGTCAACCTGTCTGCTGCTTCCCACTGCGGCGCTGGCACAAGATCGCGATGACGATCGCCGTTATGACGACCGCGACTACGATCGCCACTACAATCGCCACTTCGACCGGGAAGACGCAAAAATCCTAAGGAAAGTCAACCGTGAGATCGCGGACCATCCGAGCATGCGCGAAGTCCACGCTTATGTGGAGGACCGCATCCTCTTCCTGCGTGGCTCGGTGGACAGCTACCACGACAAGGTGCGCACCGAGCGCATCCTGGGCCGGGTGAAGGGCGTCGAGGGCGTGGAGAACCGCCTGTTCATCCGGGCCGCGTACATCCCTGACTGGGACCTCAACCAGCGCTTGTCCCGACAGTTGCGCTATGACCGCAGCGGCCAGGGCAACGTTTACAACAACCTGGAGCTCAGCGTGAGCAACGGCTACGTGGTCCTGAGCGGCACGGTGCGGACCGACACCGACCGGGACTCGGCGCTGGCCATCGCAGAGAACTGCGAGGGCGTGCGCGGGGTCGAGGACCGCATCGTGGTGGCCCCGGCCTCGTTCCATGACGACGAGCTGCGCATGCGCGTGGTACGCGCCGTCTACGGCGACCCGGTGCTGCGCCGCTATGCCGACGATCCGCAGGCGCCCATCCGCGTCGTGGTGGTGGGCGGGCACGTGACGCTCTACGGCGTGGTGGCCAGCCCGATGGAGCGCGATGTGGCCGGGATGCGCGCGAACCAGGTCCCGGGCGCCTTCAGCGTGGAGAACCGCATCGTGGTGGATCCGCGCGGCTGACGCTCGATGGTTGCAACCGGCACGGCTTCGGCTGTGCCGGTTTTTTGTGCGCGGCTTACAATGGGCTCGTGGGCCTGCTCTCGAACACGCGCGTCACCCTGGAGATGATCAAGTGGGAGCACTCGGTCTTCGCGCTGCCCTTCGCGCTGACCGGAGCGATGCTCGCCGCCGGCGGCTGGCCACAAACGCGGCAGCTTCTGTGGATCATCGTCGCGATGGTGGCGGCGCGCTCGGCCGCCATGGCTTTCAACCGTCTTGCTGACGCCGAACTGGATGCCGCCAATCCTCGGACCCAGGCGCGCGCGCTGCCGGCAGGGAAGCTCTCGAAGCAGTTCGTCGGCGTCTTCGTGATGCTGGCTTCGCTGCTGCTGGTGGTCGCAGCGTGGCAGTTGAATCCGCTGGCGTTCCTGTTGAGCCCAGTGGCGCTGGCCGTGGTGCTGCTCTACTCCTACACCAAACGGGTGACACGCTGGTCGCACCTGGTGTTGGGTTTCGCGCTGGGCATCGCACCGGCAGCGGCGTGGATCGCTGTGCGCGGCTCATTCGACCCGCGCATCCTGCTGCTGGTGGCCGCCGTGACCTTCTGGGTGGCGGGCTTCGACGTCATCTATGCATGCCAGGACTACGACTTCGACCTTCACGTCGGCCTCTATTCGCTGCCGCGCGCGCTGGGCATCCGGCGGGCACTGCTAGCCGCACGCGTGCTGCATGGAACCATGCTGCTGCTGTTAATGGTCCTGCTCATGATGTTTGGCCTCGGTCTGGCCGCGAAGCTCGGCGTGGTGGCGGTGGGGCTGCTGCTCGCCTATGAGCATTCACTGGTGCGCGCTGAAGACCTGAACAAGCTTGACGCCGCGTTTTTCACCATGAACGGTGTCATCGCCGTGGTCTTCTTCGCCTTCATCGCCGCCGATCTGCTGTTGCGGCGTTGACTCTCAGCCGTCCCTATCAGAAACGCCGCGTACCCGGCACTGCGTGCCGGGCTATTTTCATCCGGCCCCTGCAGGGCGTTGCACCTGCACCCATGTTGACTCTAGTTCGCGCACGGAGTAGGAATGTCGCGTCATGCGATCCTGCGGCCAGTGCGGGTTTCAGATCCCTGCGAACTCTGCGTTCTGTCCGCAGTGCGGAGCGCCGCCGGTCAAGACCCCGGTTGCAGCGGCGAAAGCGCCAGAAGCGGTGAGGAAGAATCCGCTAGCCATCGCCAGTCTGGTATGCGGCTTGCTGGGAGGAGTGGTTTTTCTTTTGGGGGTTGTGGTGGAAAATGAAAATGGCCCCTGGGACACGGAGTTAACATTCAAGTTGATCATGGCGTTGCTACTGATCGGATTCTTGCTGGTTTTAGTCGCCATCATTTTGGGGGCTGCAGCGCGGTCACAAATCAGAAAACATCCGCGGGCCGTTGCCAGCTGGATCTGCTCTTTCCTCGGAGGAATGATTGTTCTTTTTGTGGTTGGAGTGGCATTCGCCCAGGATTGGGCGGAGCGGGTCAAGCAGTCAGTATTCGAGAACATCGTGGCGGTGTTTTTGGTCGTATTCTTGCTGGCTTTGGTTGCGATCACTTTGGGGGCTGCAGCACTGTGGCAAATCAAGAAGAGAGGCAAGGGGCGCGGTGCTGGTTTGGCTCTTAGCGGGATCATCACTGGGACACTAATCTTTCTGATTTACCTAGCGGCTGTGGTCCTTTGGATTCGTAAGCCCCCACATTGGGACATTGGTCTCCAGGGCTCGCGCAGTGGCGGAACCAGAATCGAAACTGCAATGAACCGCGGTATTCGAACGCGTAGTGATTTATCATCGTAGCTTGATGCCCCACGCCTTCCAGACTGACGACCCGCGGCTCCTGCCCATTGCCGAGAAGGTCGGTTCTGCGGCGCGTTTGAGCGCCGAGGATGCCCTTGCGCTCTACCGCTCCAGCGACATCCTGGCCATCGGCTGGATGGCCAACCGCGTGCGCGAGCGCATGCACGGCGACAGGACCTACTTCAACGTCAACCGGCACATCAATCCGACGAACGTCTGCGTGGCGGCCTGCCGGCTCTGCGCCTTCGGGCGCAAGAAGGACGCGCCCGGCTCCTACACCATGGCTCTCGAAGAAGCCTGGCAGGCGGCGGCTTCGGGCTACTCGGAGGCCGTGACCGAGTTCCACATCGTGGGCGGACTGCATCCCGACCTGCCGTTCCAGTACTTCCTCGATCTCATCGCAGGACTCAAAGAGCGCTTCCCGCAGGTGCACCTGAAAGCCTTCACCATGGTCGAGGTCGGATACCTGGCCAAGCGCGCCAAGCTCTCCATCGAAGACACCTTAAAGAGGTTGAAGGAAGCAGGCGTCGATTCGCTCCCGGGCGGCGGGGCGGAGATCTTCGCCGACCGGGTGCGCCGCATCATCTGCGATCACAAACTCGACGGCCGTCAGTGGCTCGAGACCGCGGCCACGGCGCACCGCCTGGGGATGCGCTCGAACGCCACCATGCTCTACGGCCACGTCGAGAACGACGATGACCGCGTGGACCATCTGCTTAAACTGCGCGTGCTGCAGGACGAGACCGGCGGCTTCCAGACCTACATTCCGCTGGCCTTCCATCCCGACAACACGCCGCTCGAGCATCTGCCCAAGACCACCGGCATGCTCGACCTGAAGAACATCGCCATCGGCCGCCTGGTGCTCGACAACTTCCCGCACATCAAGGCCTACTGGCAGATGCTGACGCCGAAGATCGCGCAGATCGCGCTGCGCTTCGGCGCCGACGACCTCGACGGCACCGTGATCGAAGAAAAGATCTACCACGACGCCGGCGCCACCACGCCGCAGGGCATGCGACGCGAGGAGCTTTGCCGGCTCATCCGCGAAGCCGGACGCGACCCGGTGGAGCGCGACACGCTCTACCGCCCGGTCACACGCACCGAGACTTCGTTCACGGTCGCGGTCTAAGCGCCGTTCTGGATCCGGGGATCAGCCTTTGGATTTGTAGCTGTCGAGGACCTTGTCCGCCGACTCGGGCGTAAGGTTTTCGTGGAAGTCGTAGTTCACCTGCATGGCGGGCGCCCAGCTGCAGGCGCCGATGCACTCCACCTCTTCAAGCGAGAACATCCTGTCGGGCGTGGCCTGCTTGTGGCCGATGCCCAGCCGCTTGCTGCAGTGGGCGAAGATCTGCTCGCCGCCGCGCAGCAGGCAGCTGATGTTGGTGCACACCTGCACGTGATACTTGCCCATGGGCTTGGTGCGCAGCATGGAGTAGTAGGAGACGACGTTGCGCACTTCGAGTTCGCTCAGCCCCGTCTTGCCGGCGAGGTAGGTGATGAGCTCATCGGTGACGTAGCCGAGCTCGTCCTGGCTGTAGAGCAGCATGGGAACGAGAAACGACCGCGTGGTCGGGTAGTCCTTCATCTTCTCGGTGAAGAAGCGGTCGAGTTTTTCCGAGACCACCATCAGCGGTCGATCTCCCCCAGGACGATGTCAATGCTTCCGATCGCCGCGACCACGTCGGCGATCAGACGACCCTCGCACATGGGAGCCAGTGCATGCAGGTTCGCGAACGAGGGCGAGCGCATGTGCACCCGGTACGGCTTGGCGGTGCCGTCACTGACAATGTAGTAGCCCATCTCGCCACGCGGTGATTCGATAGCCATGTAAACCTCGCCCGGCGGCACGGTGAAGCCTTCGGTCACGATCTTGAAGTGGTAGATGAGCGCCTCCATCTGCGTCTTCATCTTCTCGCGGTCGGGGAGCACGACCTTGGGCGCGTCGGCCTTGATGGGGCCGGTGGGCATCCCGGAGAGCGCCTGTTTGACCACGCCGATGGACTCGCGCATCTCCTGCACGCGCACGATGTAGCGTGACCACACGTCACCGTCCTGCGCGAGGGGCACTTTGAACTGGAAATGCTCGTAGCCGGTGTAAGGCATATCGCGGCGCAGGTCCCAATCCACCCCGCAGGCGCGCAGCGAAGGGCCGGTGACGCCGAGTGCAAGCGCGTCGTCGGCAGAGAGCGTTGCCACTCCCTTGAGGCGGTTGATCCAGATGCGGTTGCCGGTGAGCAGGTTCTCGTACTCATCCACCTTGTCGGGGAAGGTCTTGGCGAAAGCGCGCACGCGGTCGAAGAAATCCAGCGGCGGCTCCAGGGCCAGCCCGCCTACGCGGAAATACGAGGTCATCATGCGCTGGCCGCTCACCATCTCGAAGATGCGCAGGATGTCCTCGCGCTCGCGGAAACAGTAGAGGAAGACGGTCATGGCGCCGATATCGAGAGCGTGCGTGCCCAGCCACACCAGGTGCGAGCTGATGCGCATGAGCTCGTTCAGCAGCACTCGCATCCACTGCGCGCGCGTGGGGATCTCGAGCCCCAATAGCTTCTCCACCGCCAGCACGTAACAGAGATTGTTGGTGAGCGGGCACAGGTAGTCAATGCGGTCGGTGAGCGGCACCACCTGCTGGTAGAACTTGGCCTCACAGGTCTTTTCGATGCCGGTGTGCAGGAAGCCGATGTCGGGCATCATGCGCACCACGGTCTCGCCGTCGATCTCCAGCACCAGGCGCAGCACGCCGTGCGTGGAGGGATGCTGCGGCCCCATGTTCAGGACCATGGTGCTATCGGTCATGTCGAGGGTTGCGATGCCGGGGATGTCAGGCACTAGCGGTAGCCCTCCACGGGGTAGTCCTTGCGCAGGGGATGTCCTTCCCAGTCTTCCGGCATCATGAGGCGGCGCAGGTAAGGATGTCCGTTGAAGCGGATGCCGAACAGGTCAAAAACTTCGCGCTCAAAGAGGTTCGCGCCCGGCCAGACGGGGACCACCGAATCGAGGACGGCGTCGTTTCCCGCCAGCCGGACCTTGAGGCGCACGCGCTGCTTCAGCTTGAGCGAGAGCAGATGGTAGACCATGTGAAAACGCGGCTCGGAGGGATGCCAGTCGCAGCAGGTGAGGTCGGAGAGATGGCGAAACTGGAGGCCCTGGTCGTCCCGCAGGAACTCGCAGGCGTCGCGCAGCCTGGCGCGCGTGACGTAGACGGAGAGCTCGTTGCGGTCGAGCGTGGCGTCTTCAACCGCGGAGGAATTCCACTCCAGCATGCGCGCGACCACCAGGTTGGCGCGCAGCTCGGCCAGGCCGGTCACCGCCGGAGGAACGGACATCAGTCGCCGCTCCTCTCCGGCTGGTTCCAGTCCAGCGCGCCCTTCTTCCAGACGTAGAAGAAGCCCACCAGTAGAATGCCGATGTACACCAGCATCTCCAGGAAACCGAAGAAGCGCGTGCCGAATCGCGCCGGGTCGCTGAGCTCGCGGTAGATGACCGCCCAGGGATAGAGGAAGATGGCTTCCACGTCGAAGAGGATGAAGAGCATGGCCACCAGGTAGAATTTCACCGAGAAGCGCTCCTTCGCGCTGCCCACGGCGCTGACGCCGCATTCGTAGGCGTCGCCCTTGGTCTTGCTGGGCCTGCGCTGCCCGACCAGGGTGGAAAGCGCGACCATGCCGAGCGCCATCCCGGCCACGATGAGCAGGTGAATCAACAAAGGCAAGTACTGCGCGAAATAGTTGTCGGGCATAAGAGGAGCTTTGTATAATCGCCCTGCAGCAGCGAGATTTTGAGTGTAGTTTTCGCCCTGAACAGTGTCAAGCATCGCTTGCGCGTCGCAGGGCGTTTTTCCCAGGCCATGATCTTCGGCTTTAACACCGACGTAAAATACGGCGACACCGTCTACCACGTCCAGAGCGAGGCCCGCCAGAACGACCTCCTGCTGCAGACCCAGGTCTTCGTCCGCGGCCGCTGCATCGGCAAGCACGCCACCTCCTACGCCGAGGAGATGGCCGCCGGCGATTTCTCCGAAGACCAGATGCACGAGATGCTCAAGTCGCAGCACCGCGCGGTGCTCGACGCGGTCCGCGGCGGCACGCTGGAGAGCTTCTTCGCCAGCAACGGTCCCGGAACGCCCGAAGTGCAGGACGTGAGCGCGCACGGCCATGGTCTGGTCCTGCAGTGGGCGAACGCCAACGCCGTTTACCAAGACAACGCCATGGTGATGCAGTTCGCCGTCACCTTCTCCGGCACGCCGGTGGAAGGCGCTCTGGTGACCTCGCGCCTGCACGTCTCCAGCGACGATCCGATCTACTCGCAGTCCACCACCGACGGCAGCGGCAAAGCCGAGCTCAAGATCATCCTCGAGGAGTCAGCGCTGAGCGAGGCCGCGGTGCTGGTCCAGGCCACGCACGGCGAACACCACGCCACCCGCAAGTTCCGGCTCAAGAAAGCGCACTAGTCCGGCGGCTTCCATGAAGCTCATCATCAACGGGGAAGAAAAGGCCCTTCCGGATCACCTCACGCTCGCTGGGCTCATCGAGCACCTGGGCCTCAAGGCCGACCGCGTGGCCGCGGAAGTGAACCGCGACCTGGTGGCGCGCGACCGCTGGAGCGCCACCGCGCTGCACGAAGGCGACCAGCTCGAGCTGGTGCACTTCGTCGGCGGCGGCCGGTGACGCTCGCTCCTCCTCCACCGTAACCAATCAGGCTCGCGCCCTCCTGATTTTTTCTTTGACAGGGAACAACTTCGCCCTAGAATGTTTGAAACATTTTCGCAACCCTGTGTTTGAAACAAGTTTTGCGAACTGTTCCCAGGTCCATGGCGCGACGCTACAGCTCGAAGCAGGTGGTGGGGCTGACCGGCATCACGGCCCGGCAACTGCAGTGGTGGGATGAGCGGGGCATCGTGCGCGCCGCGCGCGAGGGCCGCAACCGCCGCTATTCGCTCGACGACATGGCTGAGCTCTCCGTGCTGTGCGAGCTGCGCCGCAAGGGCTTCTCGCTGCAGAAGGTGCGCAAGGTCATGCGCGCGCTGCAGCGCGAGTTCGGGCGCCGTCTGGTGGAGACCGTCGGCACGGGTGGCGAGTGGCATCTGCTCACCGACGGCCGCCGCATCTACCTGGAGAACTCGGCGCGCCAGGTGGTCGACATCCTGAAGAACGCGCGCCAGCCGCTGCTGACGGTATGCCTGAGCGACACCCTGCGCCACATCCGCGGCCACGAGCGCAAGCAGCCCGGGCGGGTGACGTCGGCGGCGGTCGCGCTCCGCAAAAGGGCGGTGCGATGAGCCGCCCGAAAAAGTTCATGCACCAGCAGACGCAAACCGGCACGCAATCCGCGGCCAGGGAGGCGACATGGTCCAGGAACTGAACGTGCTCAGCGAGTGGATCCCGGAGCAGATGCAGCCCGGCACGCTGTTCGTGCTGGAGAACGCGGGCGATATGGGCGACGAAGAGGACCCCTACTGGGCGGTGCTCTCCTGCCCGGAGTGCGGCACGCTGGGGCTGATCACGCGGCGGCAGGTCGTGGGACTGGTGGCCGTCATCTGCGGCTCCGACAAATGCTCGGCGCAGTTCTTCATCCGCGAAAGTGACGTAGTGGTGCGGAAAGTGAGCTAGAAAGTCTCTCCTTCACCAGGTGATTGAAGTGTCATCCTGAGCGAGGCGCTTCGCGCCGAGTCGAAGGACCCCGAGGATGTTCATCGGCGCGATAGCAGCTTCCGGGAATTCCAATCCAATCTTGCCCCTGCCATCTTGAGGGGTGTTTTCGCCCGAAGGACCTTGCGGTTGATTCATGCCCTGCCTGACTCAACGCAGCGGAGCAGGTCCTTCGCGTCGCCGCTGAGAATCATTCCCGCGCTGCCACCAATTGCGGCGGCTCGCTCAGGATGACCCTTCGGTGGGAAACGGAGTTTCTTTAGAACCACATCCCGTGGAACGCGGGTTGGGCCCCCGGGTTGGGCAGTTGTCCGCCCAAGCGGATCTCGTAGCCTTCCCACGC
>JACXTT010002153.1_pt1 | contig 31577 bp, 36 predicted proteins | sample 9270951 | NCBI WGS metagenome assembly JACXTT01 (sample SAMN15532306, study PRJNA645909) | rock metagenome | isolation source: weathered quartz diorite | place: Puerto Rico | collected 2017-06-21
CTTAGAGGCTGTATAGGGTTTCCTACTCCAGACAAAATATTATATCAATCTCTAGTGGATGCAGCAATAGCATCATCCACTGAAGATCCACGTTTTCCGCCAGTAAGATTCGAAGAGCTTAATGAAATTACCTTTGAAGTTACGATATTAACACCACCAGTTGAGATCAAAGTCAGCGACCCATCAGAGTATCCTAAAATGATAAAGATAGGAAGGGATGGCCTCATAGTACGATGGGAGTTTGGGTCAGGACTGCTTCTTCCGCAGGTTCCTGTAGAATATGGATGGAATGAAGAAGAATTTTTGGGCCATACTTGCGAAAAAGCAGGAGCTCCATTTTACCACTGGAAGCAAAAAAGTACAAAGATCTTCAAATTTGAGGGAATCATATTCCAGGAAATAAAACCAAACAAAGACGTCAAGAGACTAGAGTTATGACATCAGTCAAGATATAGTGCCAGATACTGCGTCAAGTGTTATTTGCTTGTTTTCTTGTAGCAAGTCAAAGTCATTTTTGTTTGCAATAACTAATGGAATGTTCGATATTGCACATCCAGATGCCGTTGTAAGATCTGCCTTTAGACATATCATGGCAAGTGGTGCACAGTTGTTGTATTTTAAAGAATACAAAGTGTATGCGCCCACGCTGCTTCCCACTCCAAAAGGAAACGCAAGAATTTTTTCTGAAATTGACTTTCCAAAAAGATCGTGTTTTTTGTCATGAACCATACCAGTTTTTTTATCAATTCCGCCAAGAAAGTTTATCGGGTTTTTTGCTACAAGAAGTTGTCCTGCTGCCTTTCCTCGCACAATTACCTTGACATTCATCTTGTCTCTTCCTGGACTATTCTTTTTAGACTCTTGAGGTTGACATCAACTTGGTTGGAGGTTTTAAGATAGTATGCACCTTTTACACTGTTTGTAATAACAGAATCAACTTGTTTGTTGTCGATCAATGGAGACAGGCACGTGCAACAGTCATACAATATTTCTCCACCTGCCCTCTCTATTTCTTTTGTGTAACCCAGATCAGTCATTTGTCCTTTGATTACACGCGGACAAAATATCATGCAGCGTTTTTGAAATGATCTTCCCTTTAGCATAGATACAAGCTCGCCGACCTCTTCAAGACCAAGTTGCGGGCTTCCAAGCGTGATAAGATCCCCGCTCTCAGATGTATTTAGCTCATCATGGATTTTTTGTAATTCATTTTTGTCAAAATCTATCTTCTCACCTTCTCCTTCGCCAAAAGTAAACATGCCACATGCTCCAGAGGTACCCATACCTGCACAGAGAGACTTGCAACTGCGTCTATCAAGTCCATTTACTCCAGATATGGCAACAGAGCTGCCTGCAATTTTTCCTGCAAAATACCCAAGCATTCCATATGTCAGCTCATCTCTTGGCTCCACATTCATGCGAATTGTCAAATTTGGTTTTCGTATATCATCATCTCGTAGATCAGAACATGGACTCTTGCCAGTCAGTGCACTTGCAAGTGCACTAAATGCTCCCTCCTTGTTTGTTTTAAGACCTGCAAATGAATTTGCATAAATTGCTGCATTACTTTCTGCAAAAGAAACATGCGTTCCTTGCTTTGGAATGTCAAATATTTCATAAGGGATGCAAGAATATGATGGAATTGCGCCCATTTTTTCATATGAATTTTTTATGCTGCGTTGATTCTCAATGAATTTGTCATCTAAATTATATTTTGATACTGAATCAAAATCAAATCCCATTGGGTTTACAGTTGTCTTTACTTTGAATTTAGCATCCTGGCTCAAGTGTGAAAGAAATTCTTTTCCCGCATCACCTATTGTATTATAATTGACACCAGATAGGTGGGCCCACTCTATTGGGATTAATCTATCAGATCCTGATGCTTCACCAATTGCAACTAGAGTCCTATATGCAAGTGCAAGAGTCTCGCCTTGCTTTCCATCAAGTGCTGCCTCTTCTTCCTTTGTTAGCTTCAACACACAAACTTTGTTACAACAGATATAATACTTGTGTGGTCAATATCAAATTGTTTGAAAAAAATTAAGAGAATTTTGGACGGTATGATTTCAACAATGAATGCTGTAAAACCTCCTCGCATGACTGCACTTAGAGAACTGCGTGAAGCAGAAAATGGCAGCCCCTTGAGCATCTTGATAGGTACAATACTTTCTGCAAGGACAAGAGATGAGAGCACCTCTGCAGTGGTAAGGACACTTTTCTCAAGATACAAAGACGCCAGATCACTTGCAAGAGCAAAATTATCAGATGTAGAAAAAATAATCAAGAGAACAGGTTTCTATCATGTCAAGGCAAAAAGAATAATCGAGGTTGCATCAATTATTGATTCAAAATATTCAGGCATAGTTCCCAAAACCATGGAAGAGTTGTTGAGCTTGCCAGGAGTTGGCCGAAAGACAGCAAATTGCGTATTGGTTTATGCCTTTGACAAGCCAGCAATACCTGTAGACACACATGTACATAGAATTTCCAACCGACTAGGAATGGTACAGACCAAGACCCCAGAAGAGACAGAAATTGAATTGATGAAAAAAATCCCAAAGGAATATTGGATCAGAATAAATGATACATTTGTTATGTATGGACAAAATATTTGCAAGCCAATCTCTCCAATGTGTTCTGTCTGTCAGATAAAAAAAGACTGTAACTATTACAAGAATCTATGATGACTTGTTATGAGAGAGTTTTTCTTCCGTAGTTCTCTTTTTGGTTTTTAACAATACTACAATCAAGACTATTGTTACTGCAAGCACCATAAATGGCATATAGAATATCGGATTTCCAGAGGGATCACCAGAAATTATACTAAAAGTCAATGCACCAGAATCTACTGGAAGAAGATCAGATGCAGAATTCATTCCAGATACAGTAAATTCTCTCATTGTAAAGCCTGCAACATCCAAGTTTGCAACTGCTTCTTTTGATCCTACACTTACAGTAAGACCACCATTGCTTGAGTGGGTTGCAGTTATGAGTTTGTCAGCAGTCCAGCCAATCTTTTTTTCATCGTGGATCATAAAGTATCCATCTTCGGGAGTGTTTACTGCCACCCAGAACCTATAGTCTGGAGGACCCCCCATACCAATTTCTATAAACTTGGGTGTTTTGATGTCTTCGTAGAGTCTTACTACTGTATTTCCACCTTGGTTTGCATAATGGAGTTTATTTTGTATCTCAATCTCCCAGTTGGTTACATGTTCATGGTCAAGCTTGAATAAAGTGGCATTTTTGGCATTTACATTAAATGCACTATATGGTACTGAAATAGAATCATAGCGCTCAGACTTGTTCATTGTAGATTCTTGAGCATATACAGGTAGAAATGAACCTGCTAGTAAAAGTGCCACAAGCAAGATACGCATGATTTGGGATGAATATCATTTCAATAAAAATCTAGTCAGTCCACAAATGGATTGTTTGATTTTGCCAGTACCTGAAATACCTCTGGCCTCATCATGTATTGAGATGGACTTTGTTTATCAAGAATCATTGCTCTAAGTTTAGTTCCACTTAGACTTTCTTGATCTTCCACACCATGAGGACAATTTCGCTCACTTGCAAATGACAAGCATTTTCTACAATAGAAAAATGCAGGAAAGAAGATTGGTTCTATTCCAATGTCAGGATATTGGTCAAATATTTTTTGTGAAGCAAATGGATCGTAATATGTACCCACACCTGCATGATCTCTTCCTATTATGATATTAGTGCATCCGAAATTTTTTCTCATTATGGAGTGATGTATTGCTTCTTTTGGACCCGCATATCTCATTTCTGTATGCAATGTTCCAAGATAACATCTGTTTGGAGGATAATAGTTCTTCATAAGAGTCTCATATGCACCAACGATTACTTCATCCTTATAGTCTCCGGATTTTTTTTTACCTATGAGAGGATTTACAAACAATCCATCGTGCATGTTAAGAGATGCCTTTTGGAGCATTTCATGAGCAACATGAGGCACATTTCTTGTTTGAAATGCCACAATTGTTTTCCAGCCAGCCTTTTGGAAAAATTCCCTTGTCTCAACAGTAGTTTTCCTGTATCTTCTGATTTGGGTCTCATCTTGTCTTGTTATATAGTCAATCTTTCCACCAACAAGAAATTCTTTCATGTTCATAGTTTTTGCAACTCCTGGGTGTTTCATATCAGATGTCCCATAGATTTTAGCTGAGACTATATTTTTATCAAAAGTGTATACGTCTTCCACATGCAAAATAGCAAAGTTTCTGCCATTGACATTTATTGCAACATCTTTGGCATCCTTCATCTTTGTTGCAGTATCTTTGTCAACATCAAGTACAATTGGAACTGTCCATGCAAGATCATTTGCTAGTCTTCCTCTAGAAACTATGCTTTCAAAATCTTCTTGCATCAAGAATCCTTCAAGTGGACTAAAGATGCCATCTGCAATGTTTTCTACATCGTTTGCCAAATCAGCATTAATAGATACTGAAAATAGCTTGCCAGGATCTTTTGTAGTTATTCTATTTACCAGCTTACCACCATGTGGCTTTGATACACCAACGCTTGTCAATTGTATCACTTTCCATGGTCTGCATGCAAACCACACTCTTTCTGAGAGTCAGATTCCCACCACCAACGTCCTGCGCGCAGAGGTTCTCCAGGTTTGATTGCGCGAGTACATGGTTCACATCCAATGCTTGGGAATCCTTTGTCATGCAATTTGTTATAGGGAACGTTGTTTTTCTTGATGTAATCCCAGGTCTGATCCCAGGACCAGTCTATGATAGGATTTATCTTGAGTATACCATTGTGTTGTTCATCGATTTCTATTTTATTTGCAGTTGATCGTACTTCGGTCTGATCTGCTCTCAGCCCAGTAATCCATCCGTCCAATGTAGATAACATTCTATTTAGTGGATGAACTTTTCTAATTCCACAGCATAGTTTTCTGTTGCCAATGCTGTTATAGAATAGATTCAAGCCATTGACGCGAACCATTTGTTCTACTTCGCTCTGGTCTGGAAACATTACTTCTATAGATATATTGTATTTTTTACGGATTGCATCCATTACGTCATACGTTTCTTGATTTAGTCTGCCTGTATCAAGAGTAAAGATCCTTGCTTTCGGATTTATTTTAATTATCATATCAATTACTACTACATCTTCTGCTCCAAAACTTGATGCAACTGCAATTCTTGGATGAAGATTGTCTATAGACCACTGTAAAACCTCTTGAGGAGTCTTTAGATCTTTATTTAACTGCAGTATTTGTTCAGCAGTAAACTTTGACATGCTAAAAATTGTCGTTATTCGTCATATATTATTTGTGTAAATTATTCATTCTAGAGTTATAAATAAGATAAACAATGAACACGCATGACAGAAAAAACTGTGCTTGTTGTTTTTCCATCAGTTTATTCTTTGAATAAGATGAACAGTCTTGAAACAAATATTAAAAAAATTCTCAAGATAAAAAACCAAGACTATAATGGTTTAAGAAAAAATGAATCAACAATTATAGTAGATGCAGCTGATCCAGTCCTTGCCTCATCTACAATGAATCTTTTATTTGGAATAGACAAAATTGCAATTGCAAAAGAAGTAGACAGTGATTTTAATCTAGTCTTGACAACCATTACAAATACTGCACTAAGTCTACTAGTGAAAGGAGAAAAATTCCATATCAAAGTTGACGGAAAAACTAGGAATTTCCTAGCCAAAGATCTTGAAATTGCGACAACTGCATCTCTGGTAGACAAGGTCACACATCTTGATTCAAAGCCTGGTTCTGAGCTAAATCATGATAAACAAATCTATATCTATTTGACAGATTCACATGCCTATGTCTGTATTTTTGTAGACAAGGGATTAGGCGGTATACCATATAATTCACAAAAAGCAGAAGTATTATGTTGTATTCATGATGAGCTATCTGCAATATCTTGTCTACAGACCATAAAGATGGGGTTTGATGTAAAAATTCTTGTGTGCTATCGTAATGAGCCTGATTTACTAAAGCTTGTAAAAATAGTAAATAGAATATTGCCATATGTGATTGATGAAAACCTATGCATTCACGTTTGCAAGATAAAAGGAATTGCCAACGTGTTGACTAGAATTACTACAATAACCCAAATAATGATCTCAGTGGCGTTAGATGAAAAAATTAGCAGAATTTCTTTAGGAATATCGCCAATGATATTTCCAGTGTCTTTTTGTGAATATAATGCAAATCTAGTGTCACAGAAAAATATTATTCCATGGCTTCCTCTTTCCGGAATAGATTCCGAAGTCTTCAAGAATGCAAAAGAGATAGGACTTGAGAAGCATATTTCAAGTTTGGATGACTTGTGCAAGAAGCACCTCAATTACAAAAAGATTCAGGTGTCAGAAGCAGCAAGACATGTAAAGGACGCATTAAAGACTCGTAAGAGTATCACAATTACTGTAGGACCAAAAAACATACACGACATAATTGATTTGTTAAAATCAGATCATTGAGAATTTAAACAGGTCAAATTTACTTTCTTTTATGAAAAAGATAGGGGGATTCATCTATCCTTGGGGAAATGGCCATTTTACAAGAATGATGCATTTGGACAATACAATCCAGGATACAATCAAGGATGTAGAGATGCATTATACCAGCAGTGGTGAAATTTATCAAAAACTATTGCAAAGATTTCCAAAAGATAGAATTCACAACATAGAGATGCCCGTACCAATAGATGGTAAAAAGGGCCCTAGCATAGCTTTATCCTCACTTAACTTTCTCATGCCAATGTCAGGAAGACCTCCCTTACTTTCAGTAGTAACAAGATATCTAAGAAATGAAGGAAAACTATACAACAAAGAAAAATTTGATCTTGTCATAAATGATGGAGATGTAGGATCAAATGCAATTGCACAAAGAAGAGACATCAAATGCATTTTCATAACAAACCAGTTCAAGCCAAAGTTGTGGGCATCTAGATTTTATCTATATCCCGGAGTGATGTATGTATCAAAAAATATTGAAAGAGCCACAAAGATACTTGTTGCAGATTCTCCTCCACCTTATACAATATGCGAATACAATCTTAATTTCTCTGAGAAGATTAAAGAAAAAGTTTTGTATGTAGGACATTTTTCAAATGGTGCCGTAATACATTCTAAACCCAAATCAGATATTGAGAAATTGATTGAAAGCACAGATGGTTTTGGATACTGGATGATAACGGGTAACCAGTCAACCAAAAAAATAACCTTGAAAAATTATACAAATGCCTTTGACAGTCATGAAATGAGCAATCAACGAAGAATAATTTCCCATGCAAGTGCTAATCCTTCACTTGATAAAGTTTTAGGAAAAGACGGAAAGACATATTCAGTTTCAGAAGCATTGGAGAAAAAAATAGATTGGATTCAGATAGATATTGGATTTTTATCAGAACAGGAAAAAGACACAGTCTTGAATTTGTGTAAATATGCCGTAATAAATGGTTCTCATACTGCAATGGGAGAGATACTCGGGGCCAAAGCAAAGCCAATCATAGGCATACCAGTATATGACGAACACACTAATCAGATACAATGGGCACAGGATAGGAATCTAGGAGTTTTAGCTACAAATACAAAGCAAACTATCAAAGCAGTTTCTATGATACACCAAAATTATAACAAGTATCAAGAAAAGCTAATAGAGTTTTCAAGAAACTATAGCACAGGAGGCACAAAGAATACGACTAAGATAATCTCTGAGATGTTAGAGAGCTAGAAAGAATTATAATTTTTTCATGAAGAAATAACGCACTGGTACGCGGCATTTAGATGGGCGAACTGACCTTTTAGGGATGAAGACATAGACCGCGTACCAGAAACTGACCAAAAGCTTTTATGGATAACTTTGATGATCGCCGTCGTTGACAGAATGCCCCGAATGTGCAGCTAAAGAGATAGTAGTAGAGATGAAATTCGATGCCAACACAAAACATTTCATTTGTAAAAAATGCGGTTTATTTGCAACAAGAGAACAGGTAAGTGATATCAGGTACAGACTGAACAAGCGGGAAAAAACTCGCGAAGATAAACATGATGAGTATCGCGACTGGTGGACAACAAGCAAAAAAGACAAACAGAGTTAGTTTTAGTGATATATTATGGGAAAAGAAAAAGAGATTCCAAAATGGGTACAAGATGAGATAAAGGGCGCTAAATTTAGCAAACCAGAATCCATCACAAGAACTGGATACATACTAGAGGTTTATGATAAAGATATGAAGATAGATTCACAGCTTTACGAGGAAATCGAGGATGGAAGAAAGATAATAGAAGGAATGAATCTTCCAAAGAAGATAAAGCCTGCAGATCTTATGAAGGGAGTTGTTTACGAATTTACAATAAACTCATTCAAGGCTCCCTTGAGCAAAAAAGTTATCGAGTTTTTGAAAAAAGATATGGAGATAGACATGGATGCAATTTATCAATTTGAACTTGTAAATCTTGAACTAATGGACGTTGATTCAGATTCTGCAGGCGAAGAAGAGTCAGAAGAGTAGGTACTATTTCATTTTAGAGTCAAGTGATCTTCTAAAAATCCCACCAATTATCGGGTTTATTAGGTATGGCAAAGTTTGTTTTAGCCACACTGCAAATCTCACAAATTGAGGTACAATGATTTCAAGTCTGGGAGAGGAAGCAGCTTTGATTACTGCGTTTGCGACTGTTTTTGGATCAAGTGATGTTGCAGAATATCTTGGCATTTTTCCAAAAGACTCGTGATCAAAGAAATTGGTTCGTACCATTATTGGACTAACCACTGTTATCCCAACGCCGGTTCCCTTTAATTCGTGATACAAAGATTCAGAAAATCCTAACATAGCAAACTTTGATGCGCAATAAGATGCCATTCCAGGAATTCCGACACTTGCAGCCACAGATGCAACATTAACAATATGACCAGATCGTTGCTCTAACATCTTTGGCAAAAATGCCTTGATACAATACATCATGCCAAAAAAATTTGTTGCAAGTTGTGATTCCATTTCTTCAACTTTAATTTTATCCACAGTATTATACACTCCAAAACCTGCATTGTTTACAAGCACATCAATGGTACCAAATTTTTTAATCACTGCATTTGCCATTTTCTCTACTTGATTTTTGTCAGATACATCACATGAATAAACAAAGACAGTAGTTTTGTATTTTGATAATCTATCAGATATTTGTTGAAGTTTTTTTTCATTTCTAGATACAAGTATTACAGTTGCACCTAGTTGTGCAAATTTCTCAGCAGATTGTTCACCAATACCGCTTGATGCACCAGTGATAACTATGACTTTACCAGAATAGTTCAATACTTGAAAATCTAGAGTATTAAAATAAAGTGCTTTCTATACAGTTTTGACCTTTTTTATACTAGGATATACAACCTTCATTAGAAATATCCAGCTTATCACAAGACCAACATGATAAGTAGCAATTCTCCATCCAATTACAATATTCCATTGAAGACTATTCTTGGCAGCTTCAAATGTGAAGCTATTCAAGTGTCCAAGATAGGCCCAGATTGAAAATTCAGTCAATCCAGAGCCTCCTATTGTAACTGGCAAATTGCCTACTGCAATAGATGCCATAGTAGCCATAAGAGAATGGAAAAAGTCAATCACATAACCTACGCCATTTGCAATTATCATAAATGATAGACCATAAAGTGACCAAGTAAATATAGAAATTATTATTGATACTGTGAATGCTTTTTTGATTTCTTTGGTATGCAAAGTTTCTCTGCTCATATCACAAATTTCTTTCATCCAGAGATTTGTTTTATCGATGTATTTTACAGAACGTTCTTTTCCTATCTTTGTGGCAATTCGTGAAGCCCAACCAGGTACTTGGAATGTCCTTTTTGAAGAAAGAAAGAACAAGGTAGACCAGAGACCAGTAATGGGTACACTAATTGCAAGTATTGTTATTCCTATTACATATGCACCATATGTAAATGAAATCACTGCAGCAGTTATTGCAAATACGCCAGATACCAACACCTCAGTTACAATCTCGATAATTGTAATCCATGATGCTTTTCCAATTGGAACTCCTTTTTTGCCCAACCACATGATCCGCACCAATTCTCCACCTACAAAGGAGGGAGTTGTAGATGTCACAAATTCACTGCCTATCCTTACAGAAATTGTTCTCCAGTTTACATCAACAGGACCCAGAAATTTTTTTACAAGATAATTGAATTTGAGCCCTTGCGTGAATAGTTTTCCAGCCATAGCTATTGAAGCTCCTATGAATGGTAACATTCCTATTGCAAGAATATTATCAAAACTTACGTTAAAGGTAGCAGCGATGATAAGAAATGGGATAATGCTAACAGGAATAGCAAGAATCTTCCAATTCATTGTCTAATTACTCAGAGATGGAAATATAAGCTCAACATAGGATGGATTATCAGAAAAATGAAGGCAATTTTCATAGTTGGAACTGCGGGTGCAGGAAAATCATTATTGACTTCTAAAATTTTAGACTATTATTCTAGAAATGGTGCATTTGTAGGAATGTTGAACTTGGATCCAGGTGTTGAGAATCTTCCATATACGTGTGATATTGATGTTAGAGATCATATCAATATTGTAGACATTATGAAACAATATGATCTTGGTCCAAACGGATCCATGATTATGGCAAATGATCTTATTGCATCAAAGATAGACGACATACAAAATGAGATAGATAATGTAAATCCAGACTATCTCATAGTAGATACCCCAGGACAAATAGAATTATTTGCATACAGAGCCAGTGGACCATTTATTATACAAAACTTGAACATAGAAGAAAAAACATCAATATTTCTTCAAGATGGATCACTGATGACATCTCCTTCTAATTTTGTTTCAATTGCGTTACTTTCTACCTCAATAAAACTAAGACTTGGTTTACCACAGATAAATGTGCTAACAAAAATAGATCTTATTGAAGACAAGATTAAAGACATACTAAAGTGGTCAACAAATATGACAAGCCTTGAAGATGCTCTTGCAAAAAGTTCTGATGGTGAAAATTATACACTTGCAATTAATGTTCTTCGAAGTATGAATTTAGGCGGATTTGCACAAGGAATGATTCCAATTTCAAATGTTACCGGAGAAGGCATGGCCAATCTTCAGGCTGCATTGAGCCGCATACTCAATTTGGGTGAAGAGGTAGAAGACTAGTGAAAAGTGTAATTGCACGAGCACCTTGCTCTACTGCAAATCTGGGTCCAGGTTTTGATGTATTTGGACTTGCTCTTGATGCATATTATGATGAGGTCAAGATAACAAAAAAAGGAACTAGTCTAATTATTGAAAGTTTAGATTCTGTTCCGCTAGAGCCAGAAAAAAATTCTGCAGGTATAGTAATAATGGAAATGTTAAAAAAATTCAAGATAAAATCTGGACTTGTGGTTAAAATCAAAAAAGGTGTTCCAGCAGGATTTGGAATGGGCAGTAGTGCAGCGTCTGCAGCTGCAGCAGCTGTTGCCTTTAATGCATTATTTGACCTAGATCTTGACCAAAATACTTTGATAGAGTTTGCAGGAATGGGAGAAAGAGCAAGTGCAGGATCAATTCATTATGATAATGTGAGCGCCTCCGTTCTTGGTGGGTTTGTTATAGTAAGAACAGATCCTCTAGATGTTATAACAATTAATCCACCAAAGAACTTGGTGTTGTGTGTTGCAATACCAAAAATTAATGTTCCAAAGAAAAAGACTGAAGTATCAAGAGGAGTTCTCCCACAACAGGTAGACCTACATGATCATGTAAGAAATCTTGCCAATGCGGCTGCCATAACTACTGGATTTATCAAGAAAGATGTGGAATTGCTGGGCCAATCAATAAAGGACATCATAGTGGAGCCTGCTAGAAAACACTTGATCCCAGGCTTTGACAATGTGAAAAAAAATGCACTACAAGCAGGTGCGTTAGGAGTCACAATAAGTGGTGCAGGTCCATCAGTTATCTCATTTACATCAAAATCTGCAAATCACAAAAAGATCTGCAAGGCAATGGAGAAGGGATTTGCTTCTGTTAATACCGAATGTGTCACAGTGATTTGTAAGCCAAGTAAGGGCGCTTTTGTGTTATAGTTTTTTTTCAACGAATTTGCGCATTCGTTCTTCTCTGTCTTTAGTTGAGAAACAAACAGACCATGAATAAATTTCAAGTTTTAATCCAGTGTCAAGATTAGTATCTACACCCTTGTTCACAAGCATCTTAGAAATTCCTATTGCAAAGCTACTGTTTTTTGATATGGCCTTTGCATATGACCTTGTTTCTGAAAGTAGGCTCTCAGAAGGAAATATCCTATTTATCAACCCCATTGAAAATGCCTCTTCTGCAGTAATTTTTCTACCTGAGAATATGAGATCTTTTGCTCTTGCAGGTCCAATGATTCGTAACAATCTTTGTGTTCCTCCCCATCCAGGACAAATTCCAAGTGTAACTTCAGGTTGACCAAGATATGCATTTGGAGAGGCAAATCTCAGATCACATGAAAGTGCAAGCTCACATCCTCCACCTAAAGCATACCCATTTACTGCAGCAATCACAGGTTTTTCCAGTTTTTCAATTTTGTTCAAAACCTCGTGTCCTCTGAGTGCATATTTTTCTGCATCTGAGGGTCCTATACTACTCATGTACTCAATATCTGCACCCGCTGAGAAAGCTTTTGGACCATCACCAGTTATGATAATAACTCGTGAAGAGTCTTTTTCTAAATCATCAAGTATGGAAATGAATTCATCCATCACGGCTAAATTCATTGCATTTAGTTTTTCTTGTCTAGTTATTGTAATTTGAACAACCTGATCATCTCGTTCAATCTTTAGGTAATTCATACAAGAAAAATATTTTCGGCTAGAATTAAACTTTAGATCACATAGAAACCGAGTTATATTACCAACATTGTAGTGAAAACCATCTTTGAATTCATCTGGATTAATCTCGTCTATTGGATCAGCTATTTGTTGGGGTACTTTTTTTGTGCCTGTCAGAAAAGTCCAAGTTTCAGATATTTTTCAGCTACAAGGATCTACTGGAATAGGGGTGCTTCTTTTTGCAATACCAATTAGCTTTTTCTGGGGATTTGGGATCTTACCAAGCGGTCTTCTAAGCGGTGCAATATGGGCGGCAGGAAATATTCTTGCACTTTATTCAGTAAAACTGATAGGACTTTCAAGAACATCTCCACTGCTTGCAGGATTTAGTATCCTAGTTTCATTTCTATGGGGAATTTTGTTCTTTGGAGAGAAATTCAACCACATGCCAGTGGCAATTGGTGCAATAGGATTACTATTAGCTGGTTTGCCGTTTATTACAAGTGCTACAAAGGCATCTAATAGTCAAAAAAAGGGATATTGGATTGCTGCACTGTCAGGCATTGTAGGAGGTTCATATGTCATACCAATGCAAATGACTCACACGCTACAATCAGGATTTTTTTCATCAAGCCTGTCTATTTTTGCAGTAGGCATACCATTGATGTTTGTCTCACGTAAATGGATCAAAAAAGACATTATTGCAGGAATAGCCTCAGGAAGTTTGTTTAATGCAGGAAGTCTGTTTGTTTTGATAGCCATAGCATCAATAGGTATTACGATAGCATATCCCATTTCCCAGACAGCTACGCTCTTTGCAGTATCATGGGGAATTTTGTATTTCAAAGAGATAGTAAACAGACAAAATATACTTCGAGTCATAACTGGGGCTGTTATGATTTTGTCTGGGGCTGTATTGTTGTCTATTGCCTAGTCAAACATTTTATTTGGTCTAGTGTAAGCATTTTCAAATTGAGAGCTGTAATTGTATTCAGTGGTGGCTTGGATTCAGTATGCACTGCTACCCATATGAAAAAAAAATATGAACTATATGGAATTACTTTTGTATACGGCCAAAAAGCAGGAAAAGAAGTAAAAGTTGCACAAGAGTTTTCACAATTATTAAAATTCAAAGAACACAAAGTAGTAGATATTGGATTTATGAAGGAATTATATGAAAATACAAATGCGTTAACAAATTCCAAAATAACAATTCCCTCAAAATTTGATTATTCAATAGTTGTTCCAATAAGAAATGCAATTTTTCTTAGCATAGCATCTGCATGGGCATTTGCAAAGAAAGCAGAAGTTGTTGCATATGGAGCACATACAGGAGATATGAAGTATCCAGATTGTAGACCAACATTTGCAAAATTACTCACAAAAGCCCTGAATGAGGGAGAGATTGATGGAATAAAGTTGGGCCTTAGAGAGAACATAAGTATCTGGAGCCCATTTATGGATAATCTCTCAAAGAGTGATCTTTTAAAAAATGGATACAGAGAATTGGGTCAACATATTTTCAAGAGTTGGAGTTGTTATGGAAATAACAAGATCCATTGTGGTGTATGTGAATCATGCAATAATAGAAAATTAGCATTTCATAAATCCAAAATCTTAGATAAAACTAGATATCTTAAAACCTAGATCTTTGATAAAATGGGTTTTCTGAGTATTATTGGTCGTACAATTACATAATATGCCAAGAATACTACACCAACTATTCCCCAAAAGGCCCATGTGGTCATTGGGTCTCCAAAACCTATTTTCTTGAAATAGTCCATTGAATTCATAGATATTCCCAGACCAGCACCCAACACAATGAAAAATTCTATAGCATACCACATAAAGGCAGGCCAAGATTCTTTTGGAACGTGAATATTGTTGTGTGCGCCCATAATTGTGCTAGTTTTATGTTATTATTTAATTTTTTAGGTTAACTAATAGTTGGTTTGGATTTTCCACTGTATATCAAATTGAGAACATCTGATCTTGCTTCTTTTTTGTCATAAATTCCTCTTGATGCTATTGTTGTTACGATAGCATCGTTTCGTACTCCTCGCATTTTCATGCAAAGATGTTCTCCTTCTGCAACTACAATTACACCTTTTACTCCTTCAGAGTATAATTCGTCAGCTATATTCTTTGTTATTCGTTCTTGGATTTGTAATCTGGCTGAATATTTTTCAACAAGTCGAACCAGTTTTGATATGCCGAATACTTTACCATCTGGTGAATATGCTATGCTTACTTTACCATAAAATGGTAACATGTGATGTTCACACATGGAGTAGAATTGGATATCTTTTGCAATAACAATATCAGAATCCTCAGAAAATTTTACAGATAATTCTGACTCTCCTTCATATCCCTTAAAGATCTCCTCATACATGTCTGCTATTCTGTTAGGGGTATCAACAAGACCTTCTCTTGTTGGGTCTTCTCCTATCTCTGCAATTATTTCACGAATTAATCGTTTTACTCTTTCTTTATTCATCATGGAGCACCTATGAATTTGTGTAGTTGTGGTACTATTCTAACTTGATCATAATAAGTATACACTGAATCATAAAAACTGAATAGTTGTTTCAAACTAGGCTCGGATATACCATATGTAGGCTGTATTATAAATCCTGCAAGATCTGCTTTTGATATAATTTTGAATATTTGTCCAAGAAGTCTTTTAAATGGACCTAATTGAGTTTTTGAGCTGACCACTACTTTGATGTATGTTGTTTTTTTAGATTTTTTTGCTAGCCTGAGACATTCAAGTTCATTTTCTAAGAGTTGAGAATAATGTTTTGCGTCAACAAAGCCAGATTCTGGAGTTTTAAATTCGATTTTTATAAAATCGATATACGGAAGAACTTGTGCAAACTTTATTGAATCGTAACAAGAAGATTCCAAATAGGTGGGAACTTTTTTTCCTTGTACAAATTTAGCCAATTCTGCAAGTGCTTTTGATTGTACTAGTGGATCTCCTCCAGTAAAATTAACTTTGTATGTATTTTTTTGCAGATTTTTTTTAATCAAATTTTTTGCCTCATTAATTGAGTATTCATTTCCAGAATTCATTGGAAGTGCATCTTTTGTATCACAATAAAAGCACTTGAAAGGACATCCTGATAACCTTACAAAAAGGGTCTTTGTCCCATACAAAATCCCCTCACCTTCAACAGAGGTGAATATTTCATAGAGCCTTACGTTCAAGTATTCGATCTGTGTTTGTTCATTATTTATTTAATTGGATCTTCGTATGAAGAACTTTTTTTGCTAAAGTGAATATAATAGTGAAAATAACAATCATCTATGAAGAAATTAGTCATTCTGATAATACTAGGAGTCTTTGTGTTTATCACCTATCAAAATGCAAGTGCCACAACGATAACTGCTGTTCCTGAAAAATCAGAATTTGGTGCAAATGATTGGATAAAGGTTGATCTATCAATTCAAGGATATAATGGAGGCCAAGTGAATTGGATAGCACATAGACCGGACAATTCTGTAATATCAGGAGTTATTACGGATCAATCCCAGCCACAAAAAATAGTACATCAGATAATACGTGATGCAAGTGATAATGAATTTGGTTTATGGTCAATTAATTATAGATATGCTGATACCAATCAGACAGTCCATTTTAATGTCAAATCTCTTGGCCTTGCTGTGATAATAGACAAAATAACTTACTACGAACCAGACACCATGAACATCAACATTACTTCATCTTATTATGAGCCATATGCCAAATTTGCGCATTTCTATTTATTGGATTTTTATGATCAGGATGGAAATAGTGTAATAGGAATACCGGAGATTGAGGTAACTGCAGATAAGCCAAGCATATTGTATCACTTTCAAATGTTAAAATTTGCAAAATTTAACCCACCAGGATTATACAAGCTAAAAATTCACTACTTTAACTCAGTTACAGAGATACCGTTTATTTTAGGAAACATCCACAAGTTGATGGAATTATCAGTAAAGAATCCAGACAAGTTATACCTAGGAAGTGATCTTACACTTGACTTGATATTTAGTAGGATAACAGATTCAACCGGTACAATAAAAGTAACAGATCCTAAAGGTAACACAACCAATATTCAATTTTCTCCACAATCTGTGCATGATACAATAGTGCTCAAGAATTTGTCAAAGACAATTGGTGATTATAAATTTGAGATCAAATATGCAGGAGCAAGACAGACAGGATCATTTACAGTAATTCCTAATCCTCATCAACTACCCAATATCCAATTGAAGATCGTACCAAACAAGCTAAATTACAGACCAGGAGAAACTGCCATCTTTGAGATACACATATCAAATATCACTAAAAATTCCATAAAGACTTGGGTTACAGCTCCTAATGGTACATCTAGTCATACAATAAGGTTACCAGTAAATACAGATAGAATCATCATACCACATAAAATTTCTCAAAAGGATATCAGCGGACAATGGCAACTACATGTAAATTATAATGGAATTGAAAAATATTCTGCATTTTATGTGATTGGCGCATCCATTGACGATGGAAAGATCCTAAATGCAGATCAATATAACATTCCGGTCTTTATTTCAACAATTAATTCTACAACATTCCAGTCTCCAAGCAATATTGCCATTGATCAAAATGACAATATCTATGTAATAGATTCTGGAAATTCAGAAATAAAAAAATTCAATGCAAAAGGCAACTTGCTTCTTTCATGGGGTGAGCTAGGCTCATCAAACGGGCAATTCCGAAATCCATCAAGTATGTTTGTTGGTGAAAAATATGTGTATGTGACAGACACCGGTAATTCCAGAATACTCATGTTTAACAAAACTGGAAATTTTGTTTATTCATGGGGAACATATGGCAAGGGTCCAGGAATGTTTCAGTTGCCTACAACCATAAAGGCAAATCACAAAAATGAATTTTTTGTAGGAGATCTCGAACAAGGAATTATCCAATTGTTTGACAATAAAGGGGTTTACAAAGATCACCTAGTTTCGTCCTTTATCTATGGAGCATCTTTTTCGGGCATCAAATCTCTAGCATTTGATTCACAAGATAATCTCTATACCATAACTTCAGACAATAGAATTTTGAAATATTCAAGTATTGGGGAATTTGTAAACGCGTATGGTTCCAGTGGAACTGAAGAAGGCAAGTTTGATAATCCATCAGCAATAGTAGTTGATTCTAGAAATAATATTTTTGTGGCAGACACTGGTAATCACAGAATCCAAAAATTTGATTCTGATGGAAATTTTCTTTTGAGTTTTGGTACAGAAGGAATTGGACAAGGGCAGTTTGAGCAACCGGTTGGTCTTGCAATTGACAATAAAGATAACATCTATGTTGCAGACAAGAAAAATAATAACATACAGAAATTTGCGCTGTACGTGCAAACAAATAAGAATTATCAGCCTAGTTGGATAAAAAATACTTCTATTTGGTGGTCAGAAGGAGCTGTGAGTAAGAAAGATTTTTCGTTGACTATCAAGTACATGATAAATCAAGGTCTTCTCAAGATACCATCTATGAGTCAAGATCATAATATAAAAATTCCAAACTGGTTAAAGAAAAATATCAGACAATGGTCCTCAGGTCAGATTGATGATAATACATTTTGGCAAAGTGTTCAGTATCTAACATCAAATGGATTCATAAAAGTTTAGGATGTTAGTGGAGCCACTTTTCTTGAAAGGAATCCTGCTATGAAAATTAGCACTCCAAGTATTCCAATAAGACTTCCTACAAATTCTACAGTATCTTGAAGGTCTGATTGTATTGGGGCTAGAATGAAAGCAAGTATGACTCCAACTATTATCATTGGTACTCCTACACCTACAGAAATCTGCTTTGAAGCCATCTGTTTTGGGTCTAGTAAAAATCTATATGAATTTTATGGGTACAAGCGACCGAGTTAACGTCCTGACAACTTGACAGCAATATCACATTTAACGATTATTCTGTTCGTGTGATGGTCTTTCTTTTTGTTCAGGATTTCCGCTTCTTTCATGTGTTTTATGATGTTTCTGTGCGTCTACATTTTCATGCTGGGTTATTTGTGATATGGTCTTGTTCATATTCTTGTTCTTGTCTATTTGATTATCGTTATTGGATGAAGAGTTTGTTTTAACATCTCTAATGGATGTAAAATTAGATGAGTTGGATGATACTGGATTAGAATTTGGATTGGTTTTGTTTTGTGTATTGATATTAAGTGGAATGTAATGATGTTCAAAATGGTCTGTTTTCTTATTTTTCTCGATTTTATCGGAATTATTGTTACTGGATGAATTATCGCTTGTTTTGTTATTTTCAATTATATGATTTTGTGTATCATTAGATGAGTTTTCTTCAATAGGATTTGAAGCAGTGACAGTAGGTAAATTGGTTGATGAAGTGTTAGATGGTATTACTGGTGGCAGAGTAGGGCTAGGATTTGTGTTATTTTGTATATTGAGACTAGTTTGGGATTGTTGTGTTACATTTTCGTTGTTTTGTAATGCTTTATTTTGATATTTATCAAGTGATTTTATTATTTTCAATGCTTCGTTGACATTGCCTTCTGCTACAAGTTTTCGTAGTTTTGCAACCATTTCTCCAGGATTTTCGGATAATGTTTGAGTGGCATTCATTGTAGATATTGTGGTGTTTGAGATTGATGTGGAATAATTTTGTGTTGTATTGAGATCATTTATTTGATCAAATCTCTCAATCTGTTTTTCTGTAAAGTCTTTGGCTCTATCATTTGTTCTTTCTTGTGCAATTTCGGATAGATCCTGATGGGCATCAACAATTAACTGATTTGCTGTAGCAATTGATTTTGATGCCTCATCAATTTTACCAGCATCAAGGGCTTGTTTTGCTTGTTGAATAGATGTATCAAATGGAGCAAAATCAAAATTGGCATGATTAGTTATAGCTACAGTTCTAAGTGTTCCAGCAATTTTTGTCAGTCTTGTTATTTCACTTTGTAGTTTCACAATGTCTCCACGTTGTTGGTCGTTTGACTCAGTTGCATTAAGAGAATTAATTTTATCATTGGTTTCTTTGAAGAAATTCATCGCAGAAAGAAAGTGTTGCTTTGCAGATTCTGTGTCTTGTACAGTTGTAGCCTTGATTAGGGCATCTGTTTCGCTAGAACCTTGTTGATAGAGAGAAGTAATTTCTACAGAAACATTAGAAATTTGCGATATACGGATATTGAGATTATTTTTTGCCTGGGTAGCAATATTTACCAGTGTATCAAGTTGTGGATCCGCATAGGATTGAATTGGGCCATTTAGGATTAATGTTACAACCAGTGCTGCAACTATAACCGTTAGACTTTTCATTTTTGATCCTCCATTTTTTTGAGTTTAATTAGATTTTGTTGATCAACTTTTTCTATTTCAACAACATCTTCTCGCTCAAGTCTTTTGACAGCACGCCACATAGTTGTCCTTGGCATCAAGAATTTCTTTCGTAATTCACTTTCATACACTTGACCTCCTTTTTCTGAGATAAATGCTATGATTTCCTTGTCATCTTGGCGCAATTCTGGTTTAAGTCTGTAAATTGTTTCTTTTTCTGGTACAATGTTATCACTTTGTGAAATTTCCTTTGATATTGTACTCTGGGTTGATCTTGATTTTTTCATAATGACAAATCCTGTTACTCCAGCCACAATTACACCTACTACTGTTACCAAAGGAAGTACGGGCAGAGTGTCAGATGGTTTAGTGGTATGTACAGAGCTAGCATTTTGTTGTTCTTGAAGAGCCAAATTCTTTGCCAAGTTAGCAAGTGATTCAGCATCAGAATATTTGCCTTGATTAAAATCTGATCTTGATTCATTGAGTTTAGCTAGAGCCAATGGAGTTTGTATGCCAGCTGCATTTACTGTACCAATAAAATCTTGGGCTTTTTGAATTGCCAATGTTGCAGTTTGACTTGTACCTAGTACACCAAAGATGTAGTTAATATCAGATGATCCACCTGGTAGTGAAATAAGCGATTGACCATCAACAATTTGCATGTTCAGAGGAGATGTACTCATTCCAACAATCACAGTATTTTTTGGCAGAAATATTGAATAATCAATTGGGGAATTTACATGAAAAGTCCATGTCTTTCCATTTTTAGATACTAGATCAGGTGTATCATAATCTACCTTTATAGTAGAAGATCCCAGAGTTGCTACTGTTACTACATTTGAATTTATTTTGCTTGAAAGAAGTGTTCCATTTTCATCCTGAACAACTAGATTCTCAACGCTGTTACTGTATAAGTTGAAAGTAAAATCTGGGGATTGTGGATCTACGTCAGTTTGATAGAAAACATGCGTAGTCCCATCTGCATAAGTTGTAAAGTCAAGAACTTTGGGATTTCCTATGGCATATTGGACAAAGGAGGAAAGAGCAAGAAAGAGAAAGCATGCTGCTATAACTGGAGCTCTCACCATTGATGTGAGAATACAATCAATCCTTACAAAAATCATTCCTTCGGGTAGCAATGCATCTTGTACCTCAATCAATTGGTACTTGGAATACATGCCTAATACCTTAGATTGAGTCCTTGCATTACCCCTTGGAATCTTTGGAATTCTTGGAAGAACCTTATTCCCTTCTCTGTAACCCTGAAAAGCCTGTTTCTATCTGCTTTCATAGATTCTACCAAGCCTGCATCTATCAATTTCTGACACTTTTCAAGTACAGCATAATGTGATAGGTTTGCTCTTCGGGATATTGCGGAGACTATTACTCCTTGTGTTCCTCCATCCATGGTTACCCCAAGGATATCGGCTATTATGCCCATTTCGGACCTGTATTGTTGTTTTGACATGAGGTATTATAGAATCGATGTTTTATCAGGTACAGCATGAAATTTCACAGCGGAACGCCTAGCGGAACAGTCGTTCCAAGCCTAGAAATGGCTAATTTTTCATCAATCACGAAGCGGGGGGAAGTAAACCAAGGATGGATTTTATATGGTAAAGAAGACCAGTTGACTAAGAAGGAGGTGTAACGGTGAGCTTTAACGACAGTGGTTTTGGTGAAAGCCCAAGCCGAGAATACGGCAGAGAAAGAAGATATGGAGGCGGACGAAGATTCGGCGGTGGTCGAAGATTTGAAGACAATAGACCAAAACCAGTAGAAACTGGTAAGGAATATGATGTATCCATAACTGAGATCAGTAGAAAAGGAGACGGTATTGCAAGAGTTGAAGGTTTTGTCATATTCGTCAAAGGCGGGCAAGTAGGTCAGAACGCAAAAATAAAGATTACACAGGTAGGCGGACGATTTGCTACTGCGGATGTAGTAGGCGAAGGAACCCCCCAGACAGCTACAGAATAGATCTAGTTATCTGTAGAAATTCTATTTTCTTTAATTTTTTATAATTTTGTAGTTTTCTTTTTAATTAATTCTACAATCTCCAGTTTACGTTGTATATCCATAGTTGGTTCCATAGTCACATACACAGTCTTATGTTTAGGATACATGACAAATTGTGTAATCTTTTGGCGTTCTATGTGTACGTAATTTACTGAGCCAAGGCTTTTGTCAAATTGTTGTCTAATCTTTCTTCTGATAGCAACTTGTTTGCAGAAATGTTCTTCTTCTTTTTGTGATTTTAGCGAGGTTTTACCTTCTTTCATGATTGCCTCAGATATGTTTCCCTTTAGGTCTATTATTGCTGCAAATCTCATCATTGAATCCAATCCTATGATATATTCTACTATAGGAAGCAAATCCACTTTGTTCTTCAAGTAACTCGAACCAAGAATCTTGTTCTCTAAATATATCTCAATCCAAAATTGATAGTAGCGATCTGAAAACCCTCTCCATTCAACTTTATGGTGTTATTTCCTAACAGCATGACATTGTCTTTTTATATATTAAAAATAACAATAATTCCATAACGATATGTTTGATAAATTCCGAAAGAAAAAAGATGACTTGGGGTCTATTTCTTCAGGAACTGACGACAAAATTACGAATACGTCAAGTAAGACTTTTCAATATGAACCAGAGCCCGGGGCAGACACTTCAGTGATGGAAGAGTCTAGTTTTCGACCTTCAGAACAAGTAAAAATACAGGAACCTATTCAACAAACTCGTATGAGCACTCCAAATGAAGATATTGGAATCAAGGCATTAATGGACAAGAGAACCAAATTAGAAGAAGCCATCGACTATGTCGGTCTAATGATTAAAGATCTGAAAGACAAACGTACCAGCCTAGAGAAGAATATTGAAGACGAATCAGTTGATATCAAGAATTTAAAGGAAAAACTTGTCAAAGTAGGTCAGTACATAGAGGAAGAAAAACAAGGTATCAAGACATTACAACAAAAAAGGAGTGAGGTTGAAAAAGAAGCAGATGATGTTGCATCCATGATTACTAACCTACGAGAGAGGCTGATCAGTATTGATCAGGTTGTAAATGAAGAGGGCACAAAGATTGCCAAGTTTAAAGAGTCCAGACCAAAGACCGAGTCTTCTCTAACCTAGAAGGTAAAGCTCTCTTTTACCAATGCATCCAAATTTTCTTTTATTTCATCATCAGAGGATAATGAACCAAGATCTCTTACCAGCACCTCTGTTGCAAGGCACTGGTTCTTGGAATACTGGTAGTAACAATCCAGTTTTTCTTCATATGTTTTTGCACTATAGTAGATAGTCCAAAAATTTTCTGTGGAGTGCTGTACATACAAAAGAAATCTCTTAATTATTGATTCAATCTTTGGGGAAGGATTGTCTTTTACCAATCCAATCAGAATCTGTTCTAGCTTGCTGTCTAGATTTGATTCGTAAATAAGTTGATACACATCCTGGCCTCCCTGTTTCATGGGTTCATTACATCATCGTGTCATAAAAGCTTTATAGAGAAATTTGTAACATGGTTTAGAAAACATGTAACAACTATAAAGAATTAGAAAATTTCAAAAATTCTAGTATGAACTGTACACAAACCTTAAATATTTTATTCACGTAATAATACTCCCTATCAACGGACATCCTCCCTAGATAGGTATCATGCAGTCAAAGGTGTGAATGTGCAAAGGTAAAACCTTCCACATAGCATCCCAAGGTACCCCCGAAGGAAATGATGACAAAGGTCAACACGCTTGCGTACCATACACCATGTGTGGTCGCTCCACCTCTGCATGATAGAATTTTTCCACAAATAGCAAAGAATAGACAAAACTATGGAGATTTTTCAAATGCATTATACAATAATGCCCTGAGTCTGATTACTTCGAACAATGCTACTTCAAAACAAGCGGTGGATGTGGTATTTGCTACCAGCTCAGATTACTGCACAGGGATTAAGCACTGTAATTCCATTGTATGTAATTTTTCTAGGAGGCGGGATAGGAGAAGTTGCCATAATATCAGCTCTGCAAAATGGAGCCATAGCTATTGGTTCATTGGCCTGGGGAAAAATAATAGACAGATTTCATTCTAAAAGACCCATACTTGTTCTTTCATTCTTTGTTGTTCTGATATGCAGTCTTGGAATGTATTTTACTAGTTCAATTTACATCCTTTATGGACTAGTAACCATATTGGGTTTTTTCATGGTTGCAAGAAGTCCGGTTACACAGCTACTTGTTATGGAATCAGTACAAAAGAATCTCTGGAGCTGGTTGTTTGCAAGGACATCAATCATTGGCACTCTTGGCATGTTAATTGCAATGGTTATTGGCACTGTAGGCAGCTTCTATTTTGATCTTAGGCCGTATTTTTTGATATGTGGTGCATCAAGCGGCATAGCAATGGTTCTCAGTACAGCTGTAAAAGGCGATCTTATTCACATTGAAAGAAGCAGTATAGCCCATTCCCTACATGGTTTGCGTTATTCAATTAGCAATCATCATTTTGTATTTCCAAGAATTCTAGAAGTATATGATTTCAGACACATTTTTACATTATTCAAGGGAAAAATAAGTAATGAAATAGGCATATTCTACATGGCTTCATTCTTTTTTTATTTTGGAAGCAACATGTACTTTACTGCATGGACGCCATTTCTGAAAAGTCTACGATTTTCAAATTCAGATGTGTTTCTAAACTACATGGTACAAACTGTTACTATGCTACTTGTATTTTTCATAGCTCCAAAAATAATTTCAAAGTTTGGAGAAGAACGCTCAACAATTTTAGCCCACATACCAAGAATCCTAGCAGTAATGATTCCAGGCCTTGCAGCATTTTTCATGATAGGGGCATTGGGTTTTCCAGTGACTATAACATCAGCTTGCTTGATGGTAATCGCATTCTCAATTTTTAGTACGTCTAGCTCGGTAATATTTTTCAAAAGTATTCCACAGGGATTTGAGGGAAAATATCTAGGAGTAAACAGTGCAATAACAGGAATAGGAGTGTTTGTTGGCTCTCTTGTTACAGGAGAGCTTACAAAATTCTCAGGTTATACAACCATGTTTCTATCTGCGTCAGCTATGCTGGTAGTATCACTGATCTTATACCAGGCATATTTCCGCTACAAACTATCGCATAGGATAGTCTAGACGTAGCGTGCTGAAGACTGTTGGCCAGCAGGCATGGAAGGCAGTTTGTCGTTGACTGCTGCCTCTGCTACTGCTGCTGCCTCTTGTAGAATCTTCTCTGATTCTTCGCTTGAAGCGTTAGAGTCTATTCCAAAGTCGCCACTGTGGAATGTGTCAGTCATAAGACCTCCGAGCATCTCAGTCATTCCAGTTAGCTCACGGTCAGCCTCTGGCATGAATTTGACTAGAGAAGACTTGAGATTTTTCATCAAGCCTATAGTAGGCATTATGGTTACCACAGTGTCGCCCAAGTCGTGGAATGTGCTTAATCTAAGCTCAATCTGTTCTAGAGCAATTCTAGCATTTCCTAAAAGTTTTGTTACTTTTCGGACTTCGGCAAGTTCTTTTGATAAAACTTTACTTGCAGTAATATCATGATTTTGTGTAGCAGTCACAATTCTTTTGAATAATTTTTCATCTCTTTGTTTTAGTTTTGTAATCATTCCATCAAGTTTTCCAATTTGAGTCTGGAGTCGCTTTATTCCATTCTCCATTCTTGGCTTTAATGGACCTTTTGGCTTTATTACATCATTAATTTTTTCACCAATGCTTGGTGCCATTGGCTTTTGCCAATTATTCGTAAATGTTGTCATGGATATCACTAAAAATTTTGGTTTTTAATTTCAGGTGTGAAATACGGTTCACTGTGTACTAAATTTAGCTGACAAGATATCAGCATAGCCATAACCCATGCTGAGTTTTGTTCCTAATAAAAAACCAAAATTTTGTGGATAACCTAGATTGGATATATCCTACGACTATCCCCCCGCATAAGATCTACTGCATTATTTGAATAGCAGTATTTCTCTGTGGATGGATTTTCTTCAAGTGAATTGCCAGTGCCTGATTCGACGGCTGGAATTCACAACAAAGTGGACATTGTTCCATTTTATTTGATGCGGGTTCTTCATAACAAATGTATTTAAGGTTTTGCTTAAGAGCTAGAAAAATTTCAAAAAATAATTTTTTGAAAAATAATTACTAAAAAATTTGAAAAATAATTTTAAAAATAAATTACAAAATATTATTTGAGATATGAAAAACAGATTGTCTCATTAGCAATCTCTAATCAAAAAAATGCCAGATCATCACATATAGATTATATGCTATTATTCTAGTATTTTGATATAACAAAGATATAATTTATAATTTTTATAATTTATATACATAGAAAAAGTAATTTCTAGAAATAGAACTCATAGTTAAACCTTTTTATTTATGTTAATCGAAATTCTTATAAGATATTATATGACTCGCGAATCCTTTGGTTCTGGTGGACGCTGTCCTCGTTGTGGAAAAGGTCCCATGGTAACTGACAATACAACCGGAGAGATGTTTTGTGGAGGTTGTGGTTTTGTACTTACAGAACGTGTAGAGGAATCAGGTCCAGAATGGAGATCATTTTCTAAAGAAGAGCATGAGGATCGAAGTAGAACAGGAACTCCAACTTCACTTGCAATGCATGACATGGGACTTGCAACAATAATTGGTCCTGCAGATAAAGATGCATCAGGAAAACCACTTTCTGCATCAATGAAAAGTACTATAGAAAGACTGAGAACTTGGGATAGTAGAAGTCAGGTACATGAACCAGTTGACAGAAACTTTAGACAAGCTTTTAGTGAACTTGATAGATTAAAGGATAAACTTGCATTGTCTGATGCAGTAATTGAAAAAACTGCATACATTTACAGAAAGGCCTTAGACAAGGGTCTTGTAAGGGGTAGATCAATTCCAGGACTTGTAGCTGCTGCACTATATGCAGCATGTAGAGATACTGAAACTCCAAGAACACTTACTGATGTTGCAAATGGAATTAACATTAAACGAAAAGATGTTGCAAGATGTTACAGATTGTTGTTACGAGAACTTGATCTGAAAATGCCAGTAGTTGATCCAATAAAATGTGTTGCAAGAATTGCAAGTAAGGCAGGTCTTAGTGAAAAGACAAAAAGAAAAGCTTTGCAGATTCTAAAAGATGCTGCTGAAATTGAAATTTCAGCAGGAAAGGATCCAATGGGTCTTGCAGCTGCTGCATTATACTTGTCATGTGTTATGAATGGAGAAAACAAGACACAGAAAGATGTTGCCCAAGCTGCAGGAGTAACTGAAGTCACTATCAGAAATAGATACAAGGGATTAAAGGAATCACTAAAGCTCTAAATTTTTGTAAAACCATCTTCTAGTTTTCACTAATCTAAAACAATAATGGCGTGGCCCTTATTCGTAGACAGACAGAGATTGCCTCTTTTAATCCTCACCCAAGTGGGATTCACATTTTGCGTCTACGGAGCCACGCTCGTTTAAGCAGTAGATTTTGCATCTTTCTGCATTACAATGTATAATACCTAATCGTATTTATTATTTTACTCAGATTTTTTCATAATTTTTCAATATTTTCATAATATATTTCAATAAACATAATCACAATTTGTGATCATCGGAGTGACAAACATAATTTTTTGAACATCATAGTTAGACAAGCTAATGTTATGGTAAATGAACCAAGAATAGATGAAACTTGCAGGCAAAGTAGCTATTGTTACTGGCGGGAGTAGGGGAATTGGAAAGGCTGTTACAATTTTGTTTGCACAACATGGTGCACATGTAGTAATAACGTCAAGAAACAAATCAGAATTTGATTACAAAGAAAAAAACATTATAGAAATTTCTGGAGACATTCGTAAAACTGCAGATGTAGAAAATGTTGTAAAAAAGACAATAGAAACTTTTGGCAAAATTGATATCTTGGTAAATAATGCAGGTATATTTCCAAAGATAAAACCTCTACATGAAATTTCTGAAGAAGAATGGAATGAAGTAATTGATGTCAATTTAACTGGCCAATTCCGTTTTACAAAAGCCGTGATCCCGCACTTGATGAAAACTAGTGGCTGTATTGTCAATGTTTCATCTGATGCAGGATTGAAATCATTTGAAAACTTTGAAGCAGATGCATATACTGCATCAAAAGGCGCACTAGTTTTACTTACAAAAGCATGGGCAGTAGAATATGCCAAGCATAAAATACGAGTAAACTGTGTTTGCCCAGGCATTGTAGATACGGACATGACAAAGCCATGGCTTGGCAGTGACGCAGATAGAGCAATGGCAGTATCAGAGCATCCAATTGGAAGAATAGGTGTGCCAGAGGACGTTGCCAAGGCAATACTTTATCTTGTTTCAGAAGACTCGTCATGGATTACAGGTGCAGTTTTACCCGTAGATGGAGGTGCCATAACTAAATAATTATACTAACAAAATTAATAGAACCTCTACCGGAATATAACGTGGTTCCAAAAAAGAAGGGCGCACTTAAGATAATCATAATGCTTTCAATCATATGGTTTGCTGCAGCATTGCCTGTTCCTTTCATATGGTCTAACCCTTCTCCGCAGCAATCTGAACAATTTAGAACGTATTTAGAAATTGCAGCCTTGATTTCAGTTCCATTTATTGCGATGGGTGTTGCATGGACTCTCAAGCCAGAACTTACTACTCGCGGTTAAGCTAAAAATTCTACTGCACCAGATCCTTCTTGTGTTACCTTAATCCATCTAGTTCTTCCAATCCTTTCAATCTCAATGAATTTCCATTCATTTAGAAGTGGCTGGATAATGTTTTTGTCAAGACTGGCAAATCGAGCCTGCTGGAAGTTCTCTTCTCTTGCATGTACCATGATCAGTTTTTTTTCATGTGCAATCTTTGCCATCTCTTTTTTTGTTATCTTACCACCATTTTCTTGTATAATTTTCAGGGCCTGTACCAAAACAGGCTTTGGTGTATGAATTTCATAAGCTGGTAATTTAACAACTGATTTGAGCCCTGATGATAGTTGTTCACCTTTCACACTGGAATAACTTTCAGGCTCTGCATAGTATGGCGTAAGCTTTGTTTTCCCCTGGAACATCATACATGCCATCATACATGCAATTGCCTGAATTTTTGATCCAGAGGAACAATTTACAAAAATATCATTTCCATCTTCTTTTTCTACAATTTCTCGCAGTGCCTTTAAGATCTTGAAGAGATCAAATCTGTTAGAATGTGCAATCTGCACTTCGATCTTTTCTTTTTTTAGTTGAGTACGAATTTTTTCCATATACCCTTGAGCTCTGTCCTTTGATGGTTCTGTATGCATCAAAAGCCAGACTCTGTCAGCTTTCATCTGTTTTGCAGGAATTGCAATTCTGTCAATCTCAAATCCTACTGGAGCCACATGTACACGAAGGTTAACTATACTCATGTTAGTATGTATAGTTGACATACTATAATGATGATATATAATAATTGTGTTTCCCATGTACAAACATGCAACAAAAAGACACAACAGACGAAAAAATCTTAGTATATCCAAGAATAAGATCAATCTTTGAAAACTAGCTTTTCATCCAAGATGCAGACTCGAGACGGTCTATAGACTTGACAAGGTCCTCAAACTTTGTGATAATTGCTGTGACTGCACGAAATTCTTCATACATCATTTTTTCTTCCTCTTGCGACAATACCTGATTTTGTGCATTATCAAAGAACTTGTCTTCTTTTGTAAGATGATCATCTAGATAGATTGCATATGCCTTGAGAAATCTGGCGACAGGTTCTCGTTGGTCTTCTCCTGATTTCCATCTTTGTAAATGTCTTGAAATGTTTGATGCAATCCTTCTGGCAAACTCATGTTCAATCATAAATACCCGAATCTCTTGTTTTAGAGAATCATAACTTGCAACACATGGAAAATACTGATCCTCTTCTCTTGCATAGTGTACTGCATCTAGAAATTCTGCCATTATAGTTACCATCACATCCAGATCAGAAAATGGAATGTTGATACCATCATACAGTTTGGTATAGCACTTGACAATTACTTTTTCCAGTCTTCGTATCTGTTTGTGGTCATTGCGAAGTATCTCAGTTCCGCTCATCAGCTTTTCCTGGTTATTTTCAGTAGTTTACTGTAAATAGTATTACCTTTTTTGGATCATGCTGTATAATTGCAAAGTGTGGCATAGACGAGCCAACGCCATAATAGCCTGCAGGGCCACCAAGACCCAACCTGATTAGATAATCACTTGCAGGCTCTATTTCTATTTCCTTTCGTTCCAAGATATGGCCAGAAATTTTTTCCTTTTTAGTATCTAATTTGGAGTAAATGTCATGAATCTTTCCTTGTCTGCGCACAAGTGCAGCCTCCATGTGTTGGTGTCCACACAATATGATGTGATTGTTGACGTGTCTTTTTACCTCATCAAAGGCAGAGGATGCCTTGTAATGATATCCATGATAGCTGAAAAACTCAAACCCCTCGTCAGTTAACCTCTGCCAATTTCTCTGGTATAGCCAAGCCTCTCCGTCTGCATTTTTTGGTGTTATTTTTTTGGGATCAAGTGGCCCACCATGAACACAAAATAGGCCATTTTTTGTATCAATGAATTCTTGGCTTCCAAATGTTCCATCTTTGTTTTTTTTAAAAAATATCAAGTCAGTTTCATCAAGTCTATTGTGTGCATCCATACTTTCAAGTGAGCTTGCACTGACTTTTTTTCCAGATAGAAACCCTTCATCATGGTTTCCCATTACTGAAAATATTGGATAATTTTGTTCAAGTGATCGTAGTTTTGATATAACTTGTTTTGGGTGTGTTCCACGCTCAAGCAAGTCACCTAGGTTTATGATTCTTGAAAAGGAACCATATTTTTTTACAAATTCGTCACTTGATGCGGTGTTTATTATCATCTCAAGCCCGCCCAGGTCTGCATGAATGTCAGAAAACACTAGATCCAATGAAATAGCTGGACTTGTGAGCCTAATTTGAAATTTTTCTATACATTCATGATTTTACTAGAGAAATCATTGTGTAATTCTAAAACTTTAGAATAAGAAAATAAAAGTTTGATCTCAAATAAATTAATCATAATATTGTATTGGTTTAGTATCCTCATTTATCTACCCCTGTGGGGATACAACAACAATTATTCTGGGTCAATCTTTTGGATTGATTGTTTTGGAATCTGCAGATCCCTAAATGTGTCAGGATGGATTATTTTTGCAAGAATTTCAAGCCCTGTTACTGTTCTTGGGCCTGGTTTGCTAAAGTATTCGTTTGCATTTACTGCATAGACCTGTCCGCAACTAACTGCGTTGATCTTTTGCCACGTGGAATCTTCAAGTAGTTTTTCGTATTC